>Ga0164290_1002054_pt1 | contig 17845 bp, 19 predicted proteins | sample Micstemetagenome_FD_108782 | JGI IMG/M metagenome (GOLD analysis project Ga0164290, IMG submission 108782) | Contaminated culture microbial community from soil near Moab, Utah, USA - Microcoleus steenstrupii SON62 (Illumina Assembly) | ecosystem: Environmental > Terrestrial > Soil > Soil crust... | reverse complement strand
GTTACCGATACGGTAGCATTCACTGTTTCAAATATCAATACATGCCCATCCTGGTCATCTATATTTGATAGATAAATTTTCCCATTACCCGTTTCTGCATAAACTTCACGCGGGCTGGCATTATTTGCATCAAAAAATAATAAACGGGGGTGCTCACTCATATAATAAATCCAAAGTCAAAGAAATCGGCCATATCATCTGCAGTGGCATCACTGTAATCTGATTGTGACTGTACTAATTCATCAAATGATAAATCGCCATAGATATCAATGTTGTTTGCAACGTAATTCAGTGTGCGTGTTACTGCCCATGCATATCCAAATCCCAGGGTAAAAATAACAATCAGTAAATTTACAATCAGTAATCCTGCAAACCCTCCGCCTGTTGCTTTTGAGCGGAATGCCACTTTATGGTCGCCCTGTCTTAGCCTGAGGTTATTTACAAAATATTCAAACAAATCTTTTTGCCACCAGAACATGTATATCCCCAGGGTAAACAGTGTGAGGAAATATCCTTTGAGGTTGAGCAAGAAAAAATCACCTCCATTACCATGATAGGTGAAGGTGGCATTTCCAATACGCACATGATCCAATACATACCTGCGGATATTCATTGCCAGCCATGATCCGTAAATACCAAATGTAATGATCGTTAAAAACAGGTCGCGGTAGAATATTTTAATCAGCTCGCTCCGCTCACCTGTATATCCGAATCGTATGCCTCGCCAGGACGATTTTGCCATCCTGTATTTATATGAACCATGAATAATCAGTGGTATCATCGCTATAATAATCAGGTAGAATAAAAGAAGCGTGAGCTGAATAATTTCACCGCCATACCAGAGACTGATAAATACACCAGCCCACAAAATTGCAATGAGCGCAAATGCTTTTACAAATCCTTTGAACATTTCCTGACCTGTTCCGGAGAAAACAAAGGGCTGTTCTTCAAACAGGGTCTGGCTGTACAGGTATTGTAAAGTTTTAGCTTTCGCCCAGGGATAGTAAAATCCAAGCGTAACCATGCATAAAATAAGATTTACAATTTCAATACGGAATAGGTCCATGCCCGTTCCATGATAGGCCATTCGATAGTGGGTTCTGTTTTCCATGTGCAGTTTTGGTTGAATATATCTAAGATAATTTATATTAAATATATTTCACTTTATTGAAATCCAAACATTAAAAAAAGCCATCCCGGCTGAGTCGGGATGGCTTTTTTTAGTAGGATTGATCCGTTGGTATTTTAATAAGCCCTTGCAAACAATACCCGCTGACTGGAAGGCTTTCCTGTTAAAATACAGACTCCTTCTTCCTGTACATTATTCAAAGGAATACAGTGTATGGTTGCTTTGGTAAGCTCTTTTATTTTGTCTTCAGTTTCTGCCGTCCCATCCCAGTGTGCCGAAATAAAACCACCTTTACCATCAAGTAAACCAACAAATTCATCCCAATTATTGGCAGGTGTAATATGTTCGTCTCTGTATTGTTTTGCTTTATTGAAAATATTCTGCTGAATATCTTCCAGTAACTGCTTGATATGTGCAGAAAGTCCATCCAATGAAACCGAATTTTTTTCTTTGGTATCTCTTCTCGCTATTTCCGCCACATTGTTTTCAAGATCGCGTAACCCCAATGCCACACGAACAGGAACACCTTTCATTTCATACTCAGCAAATTTCCATCCTGGTCTGGTATTATCGTTATCATCATATTTTACAGTAACACCCATGCCTTTCAGTTCAGCCACCAACTGATGAACACGTTCATCAATCTTTGCCTTCTGTTCTTCTCCTTTATAGATAGGAACAATAACTACCTGTATGGGTGCAATACGCGGAGGTAATATCAGTCCGTCGTCATCACTGTGTGCCATAACCAGCGCACCAATTAAACGGGTGCTTACACCCCAGCTGGTGGCCCATACATATTCCAGTTTATTGTTTTTGTCACTAAATTTTACATCAAATGCTTTGGCAAAATTCTGGCCGAGGAAGTGCGAGGTACCGGCCTGTAAAGCTTTCCCATCCTGCATCATGGCTTCAATACAATAAGTATCTTCTGCACCAGCAAAACGTTCATTGGGTGTTTTTACTCCTTTAATAACGGGTACCGCCATCCAGTTCTCTACAAAGTCGGCATATACATCCAGCATTTTTACTGTTTCTTCCACTGCTTCTTCTTTGGTAGCATGTGCGGTATGTCCTTCCTGCCATAACAATTCCGCCGTGCGTAAAAATAAACGGGTACGCATTTCCCAACGAACCACATTGGCCCACTGGTTTACGAGGATAGGAAGATCGCGGTAAGATTGTATCCAGCCCTTGTACTTATTCCAGATAATGGCTTCACTTGTTGGGCGAACCACCAGCTCTTCCTCGAGCTTCGCTTCCGGATCTACTATGAGCTTCCCTTTCTTATTGGGATCGGTTTTTAAACGATAATGCGTTACCACAGCACATTCTTTCGCAAAACCTTCTGCATTCTTTTCTTCTGCTTCAAACAGACTCTTGGGTATAAATAGCGGGAAATAGGCATTCTGATGCCCGGTTTCCTTGAACATTCTGTCTAACACATCACGCATATTCTCCCAAAGTGCAAAGCCATAAGGCTTAATTACCATACACCCGCGAACAGCACTATAATCGGCCAGGCTTCCCTTCAAAACAAGGTCATTATACCATTGTGAATAGTCTTGTGCCCTTGAAGTAATTTCCTTACTCATAAAATATTATAATTCTCTTAACAAAATTCATTGCTTACAGATGTTAGTTTGCAAACTAATTGCCGCAATATCTGAGAAGCTGCAACAGCGCAAATGTATGTAACTTCACATTATATAACCTTGTCAATCCTCACGTTATGAAAACAACCTTACTCAGTTCATTACTCACCATCGGACTTCTTTACGGCTGCTCTACGGCTTACCAGTCGGGGCAAACGCCGGACGATGTTTACTATTCTCCGGCTCGTGAAGGCATGAGCAGAAAAGAAGAGGAAAAAGCAAAAGAACAACAGGAACGTTATGAGGAATATATCAGCAGTCAGGATGATCGTTACCTGCGCATGAAAGTTGCCCACCGAAACCGCTGGTCTGGCATCGATGATTTTGATTACTGGTACGACAGCCGTTACGATTTTAACCGCATCAATCCATACAACAACTGGAACACCTATACCTGGAACAATCCCTGGAACCTCGGAGTGTGTTATGGAGGATGGAGACCACAGTTGGGTGTAGGTTATGGATGGGGCTGGAATAATCCTATGTACACGGTTATTGTGTACGCATCTCCCAAATTTTACAGTGGCAGCACATCGGGCAGCAATTTAGCTGCATACAGAAACACCAAAGGATTCAACAATAATAACCATGGATATTACAATCCTAAAACCGGTTCATTTGTAAATACTGGTGGTAATAACAACAGTTTTGGTAACCTCCTGAAAAGGGTGTTCACAGGTGGCAACAATAGCTCATCAGGCACTTCTGTTGACAGACCTGTAAGAAGTTTTACCAATACGAACACTGGTTCAACTGCTACTCCCAGCAGCAATGCGGGTGGAAACAGTGGTGGTGTAAAAAGTACAGGAAGCAGCTCCAGCTCAGGAAGAGGTGGCAGGGGCAATTAACCGATCGATTGTTGGAAGCAAATAAGAGTCAGGTGTACCACACCATTACTAAACCTATATCCAAACGCATTGTAATATGAAATCATATCTACCCTTTATCGCAATACTGTTTACTACCCTTTCCGCTTCGGCTCAAAACCCCGACTATTCGCTGAGAATGGCCTGGTTCAATCAAAATGGTTCTGCCAGAAACGTTGCCACAGGCGGCGTTATGGGATCCTTGGGCGGTGAGATTACTGCCAACCACGTTAACCCTGCCGGACTTGGTTTATTTAAAACCAATGAATTTGTTTTATCGCCCGGTTTCCTACTTAACAATAACAAATTCAAATACCGTGGTACTGATACACTGAATAATAAAAATAATTTCGGTTATGGGGCTTCGGGTATTATTCTGAGTAGTAATTATAAAAATAACCGCAAGTGGACCAGCAGTGCATTTGCCCTATCGGTTAATCAACTCGCCAGTTATAATAACAGGATTCAGTTCAAAGGTTTTAATAACATGAGTTATTTCTCTGAACAATACCTCGAAGAACTTACCCGCGATCTGGCCGATACCAATGCTGCATTAAGCAATTATATTTTTGGTTCCTCACTAGCTTTTAGAACATTCCTGATAGATACTGCGAATAACGCTTCGGGAAATTTTATCGGCTATCAGAGCCTTGTACCACTTTCTTCCGGTGTTAACCAGTCTTACGATGCAATAACCCGTGGCGGCTATCATGAAATAGCCCTGGGTATGGCTGGCAATATGGAAGATAAATTATACGTTGGTGGTAGCCTTACCATTCCGGTTATCAGTTACACAAGAGATTTAGTGTACAGGGAAACCGATGCAACAAACGATCCAAATAACCAGTTTGGTTTTTTTGAATTCAAGGAAAATTTTACTTCACGCGGCTTGGGTGTAGGTGCTAAAATTGGTACCATTTATAAACCCAAAGATTACTGGCGTGTTGGTTTTGCCATTCATACACCACAATTTATCAGCTTTAAAGATCGTGTACGTGCTTCCATGACCGCCAATACAGAAACTTATGCCGGTTTAAGGTCTGAAAACAGCGATAACCTGAACAGCGGCAACCCAGGTAACAGTAATTACAGCCTTATTACCCCATGGCGCGCTATTGTTAGTGCCAGTTATGTGTTCAGGGAAATAAAAGATACACGCAGACAGAGGGCATTTATAAGCGCCGATCTGGAATATGTAAATTATCGGGGGTCAAGATTTGCTGCAGAAGATGAAAATGATCAGGCCTTAGTGAACTATTACGATATGTTGAATAATGTTATCAAAGACACTTATAAAGGCAATATCAATTTTCGCTTAGGTGGCGAATTAAAATTCCATACAGTAATGTTCCGCCTGGGTGGTGCCTACTATGGTAGCCCTTATAAAGAAAGTGAATTGAAGGCCCACCGTATCATGGCTACGGGCGGTGTAGGTTACCGTAACAAAGGTGTTTTTGTTGACCTGAGTTATGCGCACGCTTTCAACCGCGATGTTCAGTTTGCTTACAGACTCAATGATAAACCCAACACTTTTGCAGAACAAACCGGTTCAAGAGGAAATGTGATGTTGACCTTTGGATTTAAGTTTTAGTTTTTCACCGCAGAGAAGAGGGATGCAGCGGTTACGCAGGGTTTATATTGTATTGACGAAATACTTCTACAATTTGATCGTTCATATTTTCAGCAGCATTCACCCAGTGGATGCTGCTGTCTTTTTTAAACCAGGTCATCTGGCGCTTCGCATATTGTCTCGTATGTTGTTTAACCAGTTCCACTACCCGCTTTAAGTCTGCTTTTCCTTCCAGGTAATCAAATATTTCCTGATAACCCACTGTTTGCAAAGCATTGAGATGACGGAATGGGAATAAAGTTTTTACTTCTTCCAGCAACCCAGTCTTCATCATTGCATCAACTCTTTGATTGATTCTTTCATTTAGCAATTCCCTTGGCATTTCCAGGCCAATCTTAATAATACGAAACGGCCTTTCCGCTTTTTTTCCTGCCCTGAATAATGTAATCGATTTTCCCGTGGCTTCTGCAAACTCAAGTGCCCGCATTAATCGTTGCGGATTTTGCTGTTCAGCGCTTTGCCAGAAAATAGGATCTTTTTGCTGTACCTGTTCCTGTAACCACTGCAACCCATTTGTTTGGTACAACTGAATAATGTTTTCACGAATGGCAGATGGAATAGCAGGCATTTCATCTATCCCCTCACAAAAAGCTTTTATATAAAGCCCTGTACCACCCGTCATCACCACAACCGGATGATTGGCAAACAACATTTCGGTCTGAGCCAGTGCATACTGCTCGAAAACACCAGCATTTACTTCTTCCTTTATAGTATGAGAAGCAATAAAATGATGAGGAACTGTAGCAAGTTCTTCAGGTGAAGGTCTGGCTACACCAATGTTCATTTCACGGTAACATTGTCTTGAATCGGCTGAAATGATTTCTGTTTCAAATTGTTTGGCCAGCTGTATGGCTACTGCTGTTTTACCAACTGCTGTGGGTCCTGCTACGAGTATAACTGTATGTTGTTGAGACAAAATAAATATTGTACATTTTCCCTGCCCCGGATTTAAATCCGGGGCAGGGAAAATGATTAAAATTCTTCTTCGTTGCTTTCTTCCGTTTCGGACTCGTCTGAGTCAGTTTCTCCATCCTCCCCTTCTTCTCCAAAGCCATCTGCAGCTTCGGTCAGATCATATTTCTCTTCTATATCTGCAAACTTATCGCCCAGCAAACTCTTGGTACCATATTGTTGCGGACCAATTCCTTCTACCCTTGAAACAGCAGGGTAATTCATTTTGGCATTCTCTTCTTTACTTACATTGATGAGTTCTACCAGGAATACCCAGTTTTTTGTAAAATCATAGAGATAAATAAATTTCTGATTCGTGTCTCTGATCTCACTCCCGATGGTCGTATCGGCCATCAACAATGGCTCGGCTACATAAGTTTTATCATACTTTTCGAAACTTATTTCGCGACCACGCTGCCAGTTATCATTACTGCGGAAAAAAGTAGCCTGGTGTTTCTGATCGAACTCATATGCTTTCAAAATGGCGAAATGCAGATCGATGAAATGCTGGGTATGTTTGATCACAATATCACGGTAAACCGCATCATCTTCTTCCAGGTAAATCCGAAATTTTAAAACAGCCATTCTAAATACTTAAGCTTTTGTTGATGAATATAATAGCAGTATTTGTGCTATCAGAAATGCTAAAATACAATTTATTCTACCGCCTGCAAGTTCAGTTCTGCGCCTTTCGCCAACATAAAGGCCCTGGCCGCAGCATACTCATTTGGAATAACCCCATCCAATATGGCTTCCCTGATGGCATCTTTTATAATACCTACCTGCCGGCCAGGTCCTAACCCAAATGTCTGCATAATTATTTCCCCGGTAATAGGTGGCTGCCAGTTCCTGATACGGTCTGCATCTTCCACTTCAGACAGGCGCTGTTTTACCAGTTCAAAATTCTGGAGGTACCTTTTTACTTTAGATTTATTCTTGCTGGTTATATCAGCCGAACACAACATCATCAGCGCATCAATATCTTCTCCTGCATCAAACAACAATCTACGGATAGCACTATCGGTAATATTCTCTTTTGTAAGACTTATCGGGCGCAAATGCAATAATACCAGCTTCTGCACCTGTTTCATTTTCTCGTTTAAGGGCAATTTTAATTTAGCAAAGATTTTGGGAACCATCCTGGCACCAACTACTTCATGCCCGTGGAAGGTCCACCCATGCCCTTCTTCAAAACGTTTGGTGGCAGGTTTGCCAATATCGTGAAGCAATGCCGCCCATCTTAACCAGAGATCATCGGTATGTTCCGAAATATTATCAAGCACCTGCAGTGTATGATAAAAATTATCTTTATGCCCTATCCCATCAATATAAGCAGCCCCATACAACTCAACCATTTGTGGGAATATTTTATGCAGCAATTTTGTCCTGAATAAAAGATCCCACCCAACAGATGGTTTTTTGCACAACATTATTTTATTCAGCTCATCTGTAATACGTTCCTGAGAAACAATACTAATTCGATCCACATTAGATTCAATAGCAGCAAGTGTTACAGGAACTATGGTATAATTAAGCTGCGCCGCAAAACGAATGGCCCTCATCATCCGCAACGGGTCATCACTGAAAGTTTGCGAGGGTTCTAATGGCGTTACAATAATTTTATCGTTCAGTGCCTGCCTGCCATTAAAAGGATCTATCAAAGTTCCGTAATCGGCAGCATTCAGGCTAATAGCTAATGCATTAATGGTAAAATCTCTCCGGTTCTGATCGTCTTCAATAGTACCGGGCAATACATCCGGTTTACGGCTGTTATCTGCATAGCTCTCTTTTCTGGCCCCTACAAACTCTATCTCCAGGTCATCTATTTTAATCTGCGCCGTACCAAATGTTTTAAAAAAAGAGACAGGTGGTTTTGGTTTAAAAAAGCTGGCTACTTCATGGGCAAGTGCAATACCATCACCGATACAGACAATATCAATATCTTTTGTCTGGCGGCCAATCAGTTTATCACGCACAAAACCGCCAATAAGGTAACAGGGCAGGTTGAGTGCTGCTGCGGCTTTGGCAATGGTTTCAAAAATATAGGTCTCCTTATCGGTACAAACAATATCCATCTGCTGCAAATGTAATTCCTTTCGGGTTTTATACGGCTGTAAGTGTTTTCAGTAACTGTTCTGCTCCAATGTTCAGGGCACAATTGAAATGCCTTTCCGGGCATTTTGCATGACCATGCAAGCCACAGGGCCGGCATCGTAGAGCAACAGGCGTTTCTACTATAAAAGACAGGTCGGAAAGCGGACCGTATCCAAATGCAGGTATAGTAGAGCAATACACAGCAGTTACCGGTGCATTTACGGCAGAAGCAAAATGCATGGGTGCAGAATCGTTTACATAATTCATTGCTGCAGTTTTCATTAAAGCTGCTGATGCTAAAAAAGATAATTTACCGGCGAGGTTTATCACCCGCTGGTTGCACTGGTTTTGTATGGAACTGCATAAGGCCTCATCGCCGGGTGCCCCTAATAAATAAACAGTGTACTCCTGCGGTAATTGCCTGATAAATGCTGTCCACCGTTCTGCTGGGTATTGTTTGGTAAACCATACTGAAGCCGGTGCAATACAGATATAAGGTTTTGTCTGGTAAACAGCAACGCTTGCTTCATCAGCTGTTGAGGGATATAATCTTGGTTTAGCAGCCTGCTCATCTGTAATAGATCGAATCAATGCATGATTTCTATGAATTTCGTGTATGGCATCTCCTGCTCCGGAAAAATTATGCGGTATTGCCTCTGTAAATAAAAAACTGAGTGGATTCTTATTAAAACCAATGGTTTTTTTGGCTCCGGAGAATGCTGCTAAAAATCCGGTAGCCATGTAACGCTGAACATTCACCACTATATCGTATTTCTTTTTCCGGATAGAAAAAATTAATTGCAGTAAATGGGTGTACTTGTTTTTTCTTTTATCCCAAATATGAATGGTTTGAAGAAAAGGATGATTCACGAATAAACCTTCGTTGCCTTTTCTTACAGCTATATCAATACCGGCATCCGGAAACTGACGGTGCAATTTTTCCAATAAACCTGTTGCCAGTACAACATCACCAATAAAAGCAGTTTGAATAACCAGGATACGCTGCATGCAGCAAAATTACTATAAAGCTTTCTTTGAGAAGAGGACTATTCATATTCCAGCTCATTGCTGAAAAATTCCCAGTCGAAAAGAAGAAAACTGCCGGAAAGATGTTTGAGTATATTTTTCCTGGTGCGGGAAGAAAGACTTCGCCGTCTTGATTCATTTGAACTGATTGCATGACGATCCAGCCCGAGGTTCAGGATGGCCTTCAAAAAAGGCTTCATTTTGTCGTTCGGAACATCCAGTATTACACGTGCCATGCGGTTATTTTCTTACTTTAAGTTTGCATTTAATTACAAGAAATACAACTAAAAGTTCAACAAAATTCCTGCCACTCTGTAACAAATTGTACCTAATTGACTCAGAAACAGACAATTAACAGAAAAAGCAATTTTCGCACAGGGTTATGCACAATTATGGGCGCAAAATGGTCAAAACACCGTTTTTGTCCCATTTTACTACTGATGATGGTTTATAATAGTTTTCATCGGCCTGCCTGTACCTTACCACATAATCAACCCCCTCTTTAATCAGCGGTTCTATGTCTGGAAATGAACGGGGTGCAGGGTAGCCGGAAATATTGGCAGAAGTACTTACCAATGGCTTCCTGAATCGTTTGATGAGGTGTTTACAAAATGTATCGGTGGTTATACGAATACCTGCCGACCCATCTTCTCCCAGTAATGCGTCGGCCAAACCTATAGCGCCGTCATAAATAACCGTAATAGGTCCAGATAACCCTTTTACATAATCAAATACCTGAAGATCCGGTTGAGTTATATATTGAAGGATATCTCTTTCATCTGCCACCAGTACAATCATAGCTTTATGATTGGCTCTTTGTTTAAGCTGAAATACTTTTTCAACAGCAGCAGGGTTAGTGGCGTCGCAGCCTATTCCACAGATGGTATCGGTGGGATAGAGAATCAGGCCGCCCTTTTCCAGTACTTCAAGACAGGAATCGATATCGTTTTGAAATGGAAGCATCGCATCTGCAATGTACAAATTGTACCCAATATGCTGCTGCCTATACAACCTTTAAGATGAACCTGTATGTTTGCAAAAATTTTAAGGCAATGGAACTGAAAACATTAATTGAAGAAGCATGGCTCAACAGAGAATTGTTACAGGCCAATAAACATAGTGATGCGGTAAGAGCAGTGATTGAAGAAGTAGACAAAGGTCGTTTGCGTGTGGCTACACCAGCAGAGGGCAAATGGGTAGTAAATGAATGGGTAAAACAGGCCATCCTTATGTACTTTGGTATCCAGCAAATGCAAACCTGGACCCTCCCTCCTTTTGAGTTCTATGATAAAATGTTACTGAAATCCAATTATAAAGAACTGGGTGTAAGGGCCGTTCCACATGCCGTTGCGCGTTATGGTGCTTTTGTGGCAAAAAATGTGGTACTCATGCCCAGTTATGTAAATATTGGTGCGTATGTAGATGAGGGTTCCATGGTTGATACATGGGCTACTGTAGGAAGCTGCGCACAAATTGGTAAAGGCGTTCACCTGAGCGGTGGTGTAGGTATTGGAGGTGTACTGGAACCACTGCAGGCCAGTCCGGTAATTATTGAAGACGGTTGTTATATCGGCAGCAGGTGTATTGTAGTAGAAGGCGTAATAGTTGAAAAAGAAGCAGTACTGGGTGCCAATGTGGTATTAACACAATCAACCAAAATCATCGATGTTAGTGGTAATGAGCCCATCGAATACAAGGGCCGTGTACCGGCAAGAAGCGTGGTTATACCCGGCAGTTATACCAAGAAATTCAATGCAGGCGAATACCAGGTTAGCTGTGCCCTTATCATAGGTCAGCGTAAAGCCAGCACCGATCTCAAAACCAGCCTGAACGACGCATTGAGAGACTTCAATGTAAGTGTATAGCAGAGGGTCCATAGTTTATAGTCTATGGACCATGGACTATGGACCATAGACTATAAACTATCAACCGTGAATAACCAGATCCAAAAAATAAGTCTGCTTGGTTTTCTCATTACCCTTGGGGGTGCCATTTTCTTTTCTACCAAAGCCATATTTGTAAAACTGGCTTTTCAGGAAACAAAAGTCAATGCGCTTACTTTACTGAGTTTGCGTATGTTGTTTTCATTGCCTTTTTATGTGGTTGCAGTATGGCTGGCCACCAGAAAAGATCAGGTTAAACCACTTACCCGCCGCCAGTGGTTTTTAATCATGCTCATGGGCATTTTTGGTTATTACCTGAGTAGTCTTTTCGATTTTATTGGTTTGCAATATGTTTCTGCAGGTCTGGAAAGACTGATTCTTTTTCTCTACCCCACATTTGCCGTACTTATCAATACCTTTTATTTTAAAACAAAACTGGGGAGGATGCAGCTCATTGCCCTTGTTCTTACTTATATAGGCATTGGCATCGCTTACTGGGGAGAAATTCGTAATGCACAATACGGACCTCAATTTTTTTATGGCTCATTCATGATCTTTTTATGCGCCATTACTTATTCATTCTATCTTGTTGGTACCGGCAGATTGGTAAACAGTGTGGGTGCTACACGTTATACTGCTTATGCCATGCTTACGGCTACTGCAGGTATTTTCATTCATTACCTGATTGAACAACCGATTACAGATTTTCATTTAACTACCCCACTGGCTGCATATGGTATTGCGCTGGCTATTATTGCAACCGTTTTACCTTCATTTATGATGAGTGTGGGGATGAAAAAAATTGGTAGTAATAATGTGGCCATCATTACCAGTATTGGTCCTGTATCTACCATTTTACAGGCACATTTTTTTCTGGGTGAATCTATCATAACCGAGCAGATCATTGGCACTATCTTCGTAATTATTGGTGTATTACTGATAGGCTGGCAATCTAAAGTTGCCGGTGAACCACATCAGTAGAAAATTTCCGGGATCATTTACCGACGATTTCCCATCTTTTACCGCCCTTTTATATACCATAACCTAAATCTGTTTTCCGCTGCAATGCCGCCTGTATAGCTTTGCTGAAAACATTCAAACAATGAGCAACAGAGGCTACGGTTTAAGAAATCATAACGACCGATTTTTTACTGGTATCATTTTAATACTTGTAGGTGCAGCCATACTTATGAAAAGAGTAGGCGTATACCTCCCATCCTGGTTATACGACTGGTCGGCCATTGTTGTACTAGTGGGCATAATATCTGGTTTGAAAGTGAAATTCAGGGGTGTTTCATGGATCATCATGATTGCAGTTGGATTATTTTTTATGTCTGACGAGTTCATTAAAGACGTAGAGATCCGTCGCTTTCTCTGGCCGGGATTGATTATTGGCATTGGTATCTTATTCATCTTCCGTCCGAAAATGAGTTCATTGAGTCAGGACCCTTTACTCAATTTTAAACCCAAACAAAAAACCGATAATGAAACCGAGTTTCCCCCTTCTTCAGAAGACCGGATCGACAGCACTTCTGTTTTTGGTGAAGTAAAGAAAATGGTGACTTCCAAAAATTTCAAAGGGGGAGAAATAGTATGTTTTATGGGTGGTTCACAGATCAATCTCTCACAAGCCGATATACAGGGGCCTGTTTTTCTGGAAGTAACCATTGTTTTTGGGGGTGCCAAACTGGTGGTTCCGCCCAATTGGGAAATACGTTCCGAAACCGTAGCCGTATTTGCAGGCATCGAAGACAAACGCAACCTCTTACCCGGCAGCAAATTTGATCCCGACAAAGTACTGATCCTAAGTGGCACGTCTGTATTTGGCGGCATTGAAATAAAAAGTTATTAATCAACCCATTCAACACCCTGCTTATGGAATGGTTTCTCGCAAAACTCGTATACCGGTTTCAATCTCCGGCCGATACCACTCATATACAATTTGATGAGCAGTTACGACTCATACAGGCAGAGGATGAATTGCATGCCTTTCATAAAGCACAACAGATAGGTCAGCAGGAGCAACTCATATCAGATGAACAAACCATTCATCAGGTCAACTGGTATTTTATTGATGTTACTGAATTATATAAACTCAACCAGCTAATCGATGGGGCTGAAGTATTGTCTCAGGTATGTTTACCTTCAGACTCGAACCGTTACCAGCGCGAGGTTCGTTTAAAAGCAGGATATTTGTTATCGTCTTGTACAGATCAGTTTCTGCAAGCACTCTAACCCATGGTAACACCCATTACAAAAGGACGCAGTTTTTACCTGGCTTTCACTACCTGGTGGCTGGTATGGATCATTGTACACATCTGGGTGTTACGTGAATACGAAGTAAGCTTTATACAGTCATTAGCCGATGCCTTTACATCAAACCTGTTATTGGCCGCTTTTTGTTTACTGGTAGTGAATAATATGAAATACTACCTGCCAAGAAATGAGCGGTATTGGTATATACTTATCATCAGTCTGGTACTGAGTAGTCTCTATCTTTTTCTTGTAAGAACCATTTTAAAAGTCTGGTATAAAGAAGATGATGTTTACCTGACACTGCTGAGGCAATCGTTTTATATCCGTTACATCACAGGGTTTCTGATGATCGGTTGTATGTCTATGATCAGTTTATTGTGGTATACCTTACTGGAACAACAGGAAAATGAACAGAGAAAGGAAGAGGCAGAAAAAATTTCAAAAGATGCAGAATTATTAAAACTCCGTCAGCAGTTGCAGCCGCATTTTTTATTCAATAGTCTAAACTCCATCAGTGCACTGGCTGGAACACAGCCGGAGAAAGCAAGACATATGATTCAGCAGTTATCTGATTTCCTGCGAGGTACATTAAAAAAAGAAGAACACCAGCAGGTTAGCCTGCAGGAAGAAATTCATCATTTACAATTATACCTCGATATAGAAAAAGTACGTTTTGGTCACCGGCTCCAAACCAAACTTGAAGTAGATGAACAGGCAGCTTCCATGCTGATACCCGTTTTACTCCTTCAACCTGTGGTGGAGAATGCCATTAAATTTGGCTTATATGATACAACAGAAAATGTACTCATCAGGATTAAAGCAGACGGCACCAAAAAAGATATGCTCGAGATATTGATTGAAAACCCATTTGACCCATCTACTACTATTGCCACACAGGGTACAGGTTTTGGATTGGCTTCCATTGCAAGAAGACTGTATTTGTTATATGCACGTCAGGATCTGATACGTACTTCAAAAACCGATCAATTATTTACTACTCATATCCTTATACCACAATACAACCATGAAATGAGCCATACCAGGATATAACACCAAAGAAAATATTCATTGGCGAATTCCATGTGGTTAAAATCAATAAAAATGAACTCATGAAACTAATCATCATTGATGACGAGCCGCTTGCAAGAAGTATTGTAAAAGAATACCTGCTTGCCTATCCCGATATAGAATTAGTGCAGGAATGCGGAGATGGTTTTGAAGGCGTAAAAGCCATTCAGCAACACCAGCCCGATCTGGTGATACTGGACATACAAATGCCAAAGATCAATGGTTTTGAGATGCTGGAGCTGATTGAAAATCCACCTGCTGTAATTTTTGCAACTGCATTTGAAGAATTTGCCATCAAGGCTTTTGAAGCACATGCCATTGATTATTTATTGAAGCCATTCAGTAAAGAGAGATTTATGAAAGCAATGGACAAATGGAGATCAACCGAAAAACAGGTACAACAAAACAGAACCAGTGAATTACTCGATACTGTAGCTACCACGCCACAGCAGCAAAACAGAATTGTATTAAAAGACAATGGCAAGATCAAGATCATTCCTACTGCCCAGGTACAGTATTTTGAGGAAGCAGATGATTATGTGAAAATTCATACGCCTGAAGCTGTCTTTTTAAAAAATAAAACCATGCAGTTCTTCGAACAGAAAATGGATCCGGCATTGTTCATCCGTATACACAGATCGTACCTGGTTAATGTTCACCTGATCAGCAGAATTGATCCTTATGAAAAAGAGGGTCATCTTGCTATTCTGAGTATTGGAGTAAGGCTTCCGGTTAGTAAATCGGGTTATACCCGCCTGAAAGCTGCTTTAGGTATTTAGGAACAGTTTAATTAAACTTTGAACCGGCAATCAGTTTCTCTCTTGTCTGGTGGATAATATCAGGAATGCTTGAAAAATCTTTTGCCTTATCCAGAAAATAATCGGCTCCTGCCTGCATACATTCTGCTCTGTAACCAGACAATGTATTGTTGGTGAGCATTACGATTACTGGATCGATGGTAGTTTTACTGCGTATATCTTTCAACATCTGTAACCCATTCTTTCCGGGGAGATTAATATCCAGAAAAATAAGGGAGGGATTAAATGCCTCAATCCATTCATCTGCTTCTTCGGCACTGGTGGCGGTACGGATTTCTTTTACCTGTTTCATATCTTCGAGCAGATGCTGGATACGCTGAAGTATAAATTCAGAATCGTCAACCAATAATATTTTCAGGGCGCGGTCCACCATAATGGGAAAAGGCATCATTAGAATATTAATTTTAAAGAGCTTTGCAGGGTTACACCCTACAAAGCTCTTACAGCTTTTGGCTGCAAGGTTCTTCCAGGATAAATACGTTTAGGTTTGGTTTACACCAAGCCGGAAAAAGATTCTAAAAAAGGATAGTGGAATATTATGCTGACAGAAAACCGGCTGTCAATTTGGGGGGATATACAGCACGATCTCCATACAAAGGACTAATCTATTTTGGCAAGTTGCAATAATATAACCTGTGAAAATCTTGTAGGTTTTATACTACACAATAACCGTCATTTTTTCATAACCTGCTTATACCAGGTTATTCTGAATGGCATATTTCACCAGATCGGCATTGTTATGCAACTTCATTTTATCCATGATTCTTGCCCTGTAAGTACTGATGGTATTCACATTCAGAGAAAGTATTTCGCCTATTTCCGAAATGCTTTTACCCATTACAATCATCTTAAATACTTCAAATTCTCTATCTGACAGTTGCTCATGAGGTGCGCGCTGGTCTTTTTGTTCGAGCGAACCGGCCAATACTTCTGCTACCTCACTTGTAATGTATTTTCTGCCACTGAGTATTTGCTGAACGGCTTTCACTAGTTCATAGGGAGCACTTTCTTTGGTAAGATAACCGGAAGCACCTGCTTTAATGGCACGAACTGCATATTGTTCAGGAGTATGCATACTCAACATCAATACGGGCGTATTGGGAGCATGTTCCTTTATTTGTTTGAGTATTTCAATACCGGAATATCCAGGCATACTGATATCCGAGATAATAATATCCCATTTTTCACTGATCGCTTTTTTGAAAAGATCGGCTGAATCAGCCACATCATGCACTTCAGCGAAAGGAAGCGATTCCAATAAAATCTTACGTAATCCCTCCCTAATCAGGCTATGATCATCTGCAATCAATATTCTCATTTAAGTTCCCTTTAGTCAGTCAGTTGATATAGAAATCAATTATGCGAAATATGCTACTAATATATGCTATACACGCAATTATGTACTGCTTTATTGTTCTATTTCAGAGATATATTTTTAAAAAAGGCAGAAACGGATAAAGCAGCGCCGATATGATTCTTTAAAGACAAAAACAGAATCTGTTAGATGACACTCTGAAAGTTACTCAATTTTTATGATAATACATCACGTAAACCTTTCATGAACAGGGAGGGCTAAAATAGAGAATGGGGTAACGAATTACCCCATTCTCTTGGTCTTTACAGTAGAATATAAGATTTTGTATACTAAAGGAGATTGGATCGATGGAAAAATATAATAACGTGTTATTACATTTTTTTGGTTCTTAGGATATCAGCGAAACAATTCTAATGAATCATTTACTGAGTGCAAGATACATGAGGCGCATTGCTGAAACACTGTTTTATTCACTGAATTATGCTGGGGAAAACACTGAATTTTAGATCAGTTAAAATAGTCGAGAATAGCTAATAAGAAAGTAAACAAATGATAATCAACAAAATAAAAAACAAATTTAATTTATATTTTATAAATATTCAATTCAATTACTCTGTAAATATCAGGAGCAGGAGGCAATAATTTCCTTGATCTTTTGTTCGTCGAGAGGTTTTGAATAAATATTCTGAACCGATGCATAAGTCCTGGCACGGTCAATATCTTCATAATAAACAGAAGAGGTAAACATGATGATATTGATTTTCTCAAAGCCCGGCCCCTTTATTTTATCGAACTCAGCAAGAAAATCCCAGCCATCCATGATGGGCATATTAATATCGAGCAGAATCAGGTTGGGTAAACTGTCGGGATCACTGGCCCTTGCCAACAAATAGTCTACCGCTTCCTGTCCATTCAGTGCAATATCAATTTTGGGCGACGACATATACAAACGCAACATTTCCCTGCTGAGGAAATTCGTCACGTCATCATCGTCAACCAATAATATCTGATATGCTTCATTACTCATATAGTCCTTTTTTTTTCTTCAGAAACACATGAAACATGGTTCCTTTATTCACAATACTCTCTACTGCTATTTTACCTTCTAATGCCTCCACCTGGTTTTTAATGATATATAAACCAAGTCCTTTACC
>Ga0164290_1002053_pt1 | contig 17855 bp, 21 predicted proteins | sample Micstemetagenome_FD_108782 | JGI IMG/M metagenome (GOLD analysis project Ga0164290, IMG submission 108782) | Contaminated culture microbial community from soil near Moab, Utah, USA - Microcoleus steenstrupii SON62 (Illumina Assembly) | ecosystem: Environmental > Terrestrial > Soil > Soil crust... | reverse complement strand
GAAGGGGAGATCGCGCTACTCGCTGTCGCCATTTCGAGAGTTACACCGACACTCGCTACGGGAGACAAGCGTGCGCTCAGGTCGCTGCCAACTTTGGAGCAGCATCACCAGTCGGTCTCCGTGATGCGCGGGCGACTTTTGTGCTTCGAGCAGATAGTCAAGGCGCTTTGCGAGTCGCAAGGATTTACGCGAGTGCGCCTCGCCGTACTAGAGGCGCGCCATGCTGATGAGACCGTCACGCGCGCATATGACTACTTTGCTGCAATGGGGGGCTCAGCCTTCATGCAAGGCATGGAGATGGTCGTGCAGGATAGAGTCAATAAAGCCGCGCCGGGCTGGCTGAAAGCTATCTAGTTATCGCAAAAGAACCGCATACGGTCTAGCCAGGCGTGCGGCTAGGCGAAGGGATACCCCAGGAGTCTGTTCGGCTTGAATTGCCGAGTCATAAATCAGACAGGCTTTGTCGACGCGGCCCTTTATGTATGTCGATCCCGGCACCCCAGCTGATCGACCTACTCCGACTTTCGTATTTGCAAGAGATACGGTCAGGTCGATCGCGTCTAAGGTATCGAGTACAAGGGCGTAACGCGACCCTAGTACATTTATTGATCGTGGGATCTTGACCCAATCGATACCATTAACACTGTAGCTATCAGCTCTCACTTGCTCCGCAAAGTGGTTGGAGTTTATCTCCTGCATGAGTAGGTGCACACGTGCGCCCGTAGCAGTCACGTCGGTAACGAACGGCTGAACAGCAGTAAGGGGATGGCACGTACTGCCTCCATATCCCCAGAATGACACCCCCGCACGCGAAATTTCCTCGCGCTTTCTGCGCAGAATTTCCTCTAAAGGTTCGCGAGCGTGGACACCTACCTTCATGTAGATGAATGCATCGCCGTCGCTTAATTCAATTGTCATACCGACTCCTTCAGCTTCTCTAGGTGATAGGTGCCGTCCGGGGCCTTGCCGTAGTCGACCCTGGCAGATTCCCGGACGTATTGGATGCGAAGGTTCTGGTCTTTCCCATAGAAATCCTCCATGCGGCTGGTCGCAAGTGGTTCACTTACCGTCGGTGGTGTACGGTCGGGATGCGATCGGAAAAATAGATTGCAGGATCTCAGTTCGGGTGCGTCGTCAAGGTGATACTCGTGGAGATTGGTTTGCATCTCCTGAACGTAGAAGCCATTCGACAGAGCAAATCGCTGAGTTTCCGCCAGCACGCGTCTCGACCAAGGCACCTTTGCGTCGTCTGCAATCACGACGGCGCCCACGGATTCTGAGCCGCACGCTTCCATCGCGCGCTGAGCGAACACTTTCACGCTCTCCCCCGAGTTACTCGCTCCCCACGGCGGGTTCGTGTAGAAGGCATTGAACTGGCCGATAAGCTCGTGAGGAAGCGCGTCAATGCAGTTGTAGAGCTTAGCTTGGATCAAGTACGAAATGCCTTCCTTCTCTGCAAACCTTTCGACAGCACGCACGATGCGCTCATCGAAATCGAGAAGCAGAATCTGCGAAGGGCCGGCCTCCAGCACCTTCCGATGCATCAGATAAGCGAGACAAAGGCAAATACTGTCTCCATCACCCATGAAAATGAGCTTCCGGTCTGCAAACCGTTGAGCAACGAGGCTCGTCTGAAGAACCATGTCGCCCGCCTTCATGTAGATCTGGTCAAATTCCCGCAGTGGCAATGGGCGGTTCTGTATCACGTCGGATACTGCGTTGATTGCACGGCGCAGGTCGAGCTGACTTGACTGAGTTGCCATCGATCGCCTTTCGGTTGTCGCGCTTGTGCATGGGGGAAACGCGCAAGCCCGTCGCTACTTCCCCCAACTATCCTTCAACCCGGCCACCCTGTTGAATACAGCCTTACCCTCTCCTCCACCTTGAGGAGACGCGGCGTGCTCCACCCGATCCGCCACAAAGTACCCGTGCCGCTCGAACTGGAACTTCTCATCCCCCTTCGCTGACGCCAGCGACGGCTCCACGTACGCCGTCACGACCTTCAGGCTCTCCGGGTTCAGTTCTTCGAGAAAGTCCTTCTCGCCCGTGTCCGGCTGCGGCACGGCGAACAGGCGGTCGTACAGCCGCACTTCGGCCTTGATGCCGTCGGCCACGCCCACCCAGGTGATGTTGCCCTTCACCTTCACCGCGTCGGCGCCGGGGGTGCCGCTCTTGGTGTCCGGGACGAGCCTGGCCCGCACGGACTGGACCTCGCCTGCTTCGTTTTTGATAGCGCCCAGGCACTCGATCACGTGCCCGTACTTCAGGCGCACCTTGTTGCCGGGGAACAGGCGGAAGAAGCCCTTGGGCGGGTTCTCCTCGTAGTCGGTGCGCTCGATCCAGCTCTCCTTGCCGAACTTGAACTCGCGGCGGCCGCGGCTCTCGTCGTGCGGGTGCACGGGGGCGGTGCAGGTGTCCAGCATCTCGTCACTGCCCATCACTTCGGCCCAGTTCTCGATCACCAGTTTCACCGGGTCCAGCACCGCCATCGCGCGCGCCGCCTTGGGGTCCAGGTCGTCGCGCAGGGCGCCTTCCAAAGTGCTGAAGTCGATCCAGCCGCTGGCCTTGCTGACGCCAATGCGCTCCGAGAACAGCCGCAGGCTTTCGGGCGTGTAGCCGCGCCGGCGCAGGCCGACGATGGTGGGCATGCGCGGGTCGTCCCAGCCGCTCACGTGGCCTTCGTCGACGAGCTGCTTCAGCTTGCGCTTGCTGGTGATCACGTAGGTGAGGTTCAGCCGCGCGAATTCGTACTGGCGCGGGTGCGGGCTGTTGATCAGGCCGCCTTCGGCCAGGCGGTCCAGCAGCCAGTCGTAGAACGGGCGCTGGTCCTCGAACTCCAGCGTGCAGATGCTGTGGGTGATGTTCTCCAGCGCGTCCTCGATCGGGTGCGCATAGGTGTACATCGGGTAGATGCACCACTTGTCGCCGGTGTTGTGGTGGGTGGCGTGCTTGATGCGGTACAGGGCCGGGTCCCGCATGTTGATGTTGGGGCTGGCCATGTCGATCTTGGCGCGCAGCACGGCGGCGCCGTCGGGCAGCTTGCCGTCGCGCATCTCGCGAAAGCGGGCCAGGTTCTCTTCGATGGACCGCGTGCGGAACGGGCTGTCGGTGCCCGGGCGGCTGAAGTCGCCGCGGTTGATGCGCATCTCCTCGGGCGACTGCTCGTCCACGTAGGCCAGGCCCGCCTCGATCAGGTACTCGGCGGCGCGGTACATGAAGTCGAAGTAATCGCTCGCGTGGTACAGGTGGCTGGTGCCGTTCGCGTCCCAGCTGTACCCGAGCCACTTCACCGCGTCGAGGATGCCGTTGACGTACTCCTGGTCTTCCTTTTCCGGGTTGGTGTCGTCGAAGCGCATGTGGCACACGCCGCCGTAGTCCTGCGCCAGCCCGAAGTTCAGGCAGATGCTCTTGGCGTGGCCCACGTGCAGGTAGCCGTTGGGTTCGGGCGGGAAGCGCGTGCGGATGCGCGCCGGGTCGGCCTGGCCGGCCTGGTGTTGCTGTTTGTCTGCAGGTTGGCCCGCCCACTTGCGCTGGCCGTAGGTGCCTTGCTCCAGGTCCTTTTCGATCACCTGGCGCAGGAAATTGCTGGGTTTTAGGCTGTCTTTATCGGCAGGGGAGGTCATATTGAAGGCCATTCTAGGGGTGGGTCATCCGTGCGAGCTCTTCGGTGGGGTTACGTCTGGCAACGGGTTTGACCTGCCAGCCGTACTCCGCCCTGGTGCGGCAGCGTTAAATGGAAGCCATCACGGTGCCGAGCTGGCGCCTGTACAACAGGAGTTCACACATGAGCAAGAGCCGTTTTCTCGTCGCCGCAGCCCTGGTGGCCGCGGCCCTGGGCGGCGCATCGGTGGCCCAGGCGCGCGACGTGTACTGGTCGGTGGGCGTGCACGCCGCGCCCGGCGTGACGGTGGGGGTGGGCAACCATCGCCCGGTGTACGTGGCGCCCGCGCCGGTTGATGTGCAGCCGGCCCCGATCTACGTGCAGCCCGCGCCGATCTACGTGCCGCCGCCTCGCGTGTACTACCCGCAAAGCTATTACGTGCAGCCGGCGCCGGTGTACTACCACCAGCCTTATGGCTGGCACGGTGGCCACGGCAAGCACAAGCACCACAAGCACAAGCACAAGCACCACAAGCACGACGACTGATCAAGTTGCCCTGAGAGGATCTCTCCAAGCTGCCCCCGAAGCGCCAGGCGCCCGGGGGCTTTTTTCATGGGGCGCGGCGTTCAGCCGTCGGCTTCGTTCGAGCGCCTGACCTCTTCCGGGTCTTCCGGCGGGAAGGTGGGGCGCAGCAGCTTCTGGTATTCGATCTGCGCGCGCAGGTGGGGACGGATGCTCTCCGTGCCGTAGCCGCTGCGGCCACGGCGCTCGCGCCGGCCTGGCGCACCGTAGGGGCGCGCGGAGCCGGCACTGCCCCGGCGGCGATCGTCGGGGTCGCGGTTGTTGGAGGATTCGTCCTTGGCCATGGGTACTGCTTAAAGGCTTGCAGTCAGGATAAGGAGCCACTCACCTCGCGGCTGCCCGCATCGTCCGGTGGCATTGGTAGGAAGGACCCTACCGTGCGGCGTTCTCCTACGACGGCGGAAAACCGCCGCGCAAAAAAAGAGCCCCCAGGCTTGGGGCCTGGGGGCAACATGCCAGTCGCGGGACGGAGGGCCGGACCAGCTCACCCCGGAGGAGGAGGGGACTCAGAGGAGTCGGGGTGATTGGCGTGTAGTAAACCGCAGGTCTTCCGGCAGCCTTGTAGGACAAAGCCCACTCCGCCTGACAGCCTCTGCCTTAGCCGGCCTTGTAGAAGATGTAGTCGGCCTGGTACTTCACCACCTGCTTGGCGCCCACGTTCCCCGCGGCGCAAGGCATGCTGGGCGCGACGCCGCCTTGCGTGGCCACGCGCTGGATGTAGGTGGTGTCGGTCATCGCGCCGTTGCCCATGGCGGGGTTGGCCTTGACCAGTTGCAGCGGGATCGCGCCGGCGGAGGCCGGGGCCACGGCGACCTGCGTTGCGGTGAGCTTGGAGCCGTCGTTGCTCTCCCAGGTGGCGGGCGGCCCGAAGTACTTGCCCACCACCTTGCCGCTGCGGTCCATCAGCTTGGCATCGGGGCCGACGAACACCCACTCGAACTGGCCGGCCGCGCCGGCCTTGGCGCGGCACTCGTAGGTGATCTCGCCTACGCCCACGGTTTCCATCGCGACCTTGTTGCCGGCGGGCACCTGCACGGCGGTGGGCAGCATGCCCTGGTCGTAGGGCTTGCTCATCATCATGGGGCCGCCGGCGCAGGCGCCCAGCAGGGCGGTGGCGGCGGCGGCGAGGGCGATGCGGGCGAGGGTCATGGGTGTGGCTCCTGGGAAGTTGTAGGAGTCCCCTTTACGCAGCGGATAGGCCGCCGGATTCAGGCCTGGCGGAATTTCATCAGCGTGCGCAGCAGGTTGCGGGTGGCGCCGTCCAGCAAGGGCAGGGCGCGGTGGACCACGACGGTCTCGCGCAACAGGCTGGGCCGCAGGGGCACCACCTGCACCCCGCGGGCGACGTGGGCCTGCACTTCGCCTTCCATGGGCAGGATGGCGCCGCCGTAACCGGCCGCCACCAGGCTCTTCATCGCTTCGTTGTAGTTCAGCTCGATGCGCACCCGCGGCACGATGCCGGCGGTCGCGAACCACTCCATCGACTGCTGGTACAGCCGGCTGCTGGAGTCGTTGAAGATCAGCGGCTTGTCGGCCAGCCACTGCGGCGTGATGCGCTTGGGCGCCTTCCAGCCGGGTGGCAGGAAGGCCATCATCGGGTCGCGCCGCCAGCGGGTGACGACCAGGTCGCCGGGCGTGCGGGGCGGCGCCACCAGGGCGACGTCGAGCGTGCCGGCCATGAGGCGATCCAGGCCGTCCTGCGTGCCGATGATGCTGACCTCGACGTCGATGTCGGGGTGGGCCTGGTTCATCGACTCCAGCACCTGGGGAAGCAGGTGCACCAGCACGCCGGTGGAACTGCCCAGGCGCACGCGCCCGCTCACGCCCTGCACGTGGCGCTTGACGGCTTCCACCATCTCGTCGGCTTCGCGCAGCAGGCGCCGGGCGCGGTCCACCAGCACCGCGCCCGCAGGCGTGGGCTGCACGCGCCGGCCGCCGCGCAGGACCAGGGCGGCGTTCATGCGCGACTCCAGCTCGCTCACGTGCAGGCTCACCGTGGGCTGGGCCAGGTGCAGCGCCTGCGCCGCCGCGGAGAAAGTGCCCAGGTCGGCGATCGCCACCAGGGTGCGCAGCTGGTCCAGGTTCAGTTCACGCATCAGGGTTCCTGATAAGAAGCTTCAGAAATCTCAACTTCCCAAATACGAGTGTAAGGGCGAGGATCGCTCCAACCTACCCCGGAGCCCTGTGATGACCACCCTCGCCAAGTCCCTGCCGCTGTTCTTCCCGCTGCGCCTGCGGCTGCCCGTCTGGCCGCTGCGCCGCGCGCCGCACCAGCGCCTTGCGGCCGGCGAACTGAGGTCCATGAGCGACCGCGAGCTGGCCGACCTGGGCATAGGCCGCAGCGAGATCGACTGGCAGCTGAGCCAGGAGCCCTGTGGTGCGCATGAAGCTGCTCGAGGTCAGAGCGCACCTACTGCCCGCGACGCGGCCTGCTGACTGCGGCCTGCGTGGCGCGGCCTAAGCTGGCCCGATGACCAAGACCGTCGGCGACCAGATCCTCGAACGCTTGCACGCCTGGGGCGTGGAGCGCGTGTTCGGCTACCCCGGTGACGGGATCAACGGCCTCATGGGCGCGTTCGACCGCATGTCGGACCGCATGCAGTTCGTGCAGGCCCGGCACGAGGAGCTGGCCGCCTTCATGGCCTGCGCCCATGCCAAGTTCACCGGCGAGGTCGGCGTGTGCATGGCCACCTCGGGCCCGGGCGCGATCCACCTGCTCAATGGCCTGTACGACGCCAAGGCCGACCACCAGCCGGTGGTCGCCATCGTCGGCCAGCAGGCGCGCGCCGCGCTGGGCGGCGACTACCAGCAGGAGGTGGACCTGCTCACGCTGTTCAAGGACGTGGCCCATGAGTACGTGCAGATGGGCACCGTGCCCGGCCAGGTGCGTCACCTGGTGGACCGGGCTTTCCGCATTGCGCGCGACCAGCGCACCGTCACCTGCCTGATCCTGCCAAACGACCTGCAGGAAGAGGACGCGGTGGAAGAGCCGCCCCGCGAGCACGGCACCGTGCACAGCGGCATCGGCCTGACCGGCCGGCGCGTCGTGCCCGACGAGCTGGGGCTGCAGACCGCCGCAGCGATCCTGAACGAGGGGCAGAAGGTGGCCATCCTGGCCGGTGCCGGGGCGCTGAATGCGGGCCAGGAATTGATCGAGGTCGCCGACCTGCTGGGCGCCGGCATCGCCAAGGCGCTGCTCGGCAAGACGGCCGTGACCGACGACCTGCCTTTCGTCACCGGGGCCACCGGCTTGCTGGGCACCAAGCCCAGCTGGGAACTGATGGAGGGCTGCGACACGCTGCTGATGGTGGGCTCGAGCTTCCCGTATTCCGAGTTCCTGCCCAAGGAAGGCAAGGCGCGCGGCGTGCAGATCGACATCGACAGCCGCAAGCTCGGCATCCGGTACCCCATGGAAGTGAACCTGGTGGGCGACAGCAAGCTCACGCTGCAGGCCCTGCTGCCGTTGCTGCGGCGCAAGCAGGACCGCAGCTGGCGCGACCAGATCGAGGCCGGCGTGCGCGACTGGTGGCAGCAGATGGAGCAGCGGGCCATGGCCGAGGCCAAGCCGATCAACCCGCAACGGGTGTTCTGGGAACTGTCCTCGCGCCTGCCCGATGATGTGATCCTGGCCTGCGACTCCGGCACGTCCGCGGTCTGGTACGCGCGTGACCTCAAGGTGCGCGCCGGGATGATGGGTTCGGTCTCGGGTGGGCTCGCCTCCATGGGCTGCGCCTTGCCCTATGCGCTGGCGGCGAAGCTGGCCCATCCCACGCGGCCGGTGATCGCGCTGCTGGGTGACGGCGCAATGCAGATGAACGGGCTCAACGCGCTGATCACCGTGGCCGACCGCTGGCGCCAGTGGAAGGACGGCCGCTTCATCGTGCTGGTGTTGAACAACGGCGACCTGAACATGGTCACCTGGGAGCAGCGCGGCAACGCCGGCGACAAGCGCTTCGACGATTCGCAGCTGCTGCCCGCCTTTCCGTACGCCGACTACGCGAGGATGCTGGGCCTGCGCGGCATCCGCATCGACCGCCCCGAGCAGGTGGGCCTGGCCTGGGAGGAGGCGCTCGCGTCGGACACGCCGGTGGTGCTGGACATGGTCTGCGACGCCAATGTGCCGCCCATCCCGCCGCACGTGACCACCAAGCAGTTCAAGGGCTACTTCTCCGCGCTGATGCGCCGCGACCCGGAAGCCATCGACCTGGTGAAGAAGACCGCGCGCGAGTGGTGGGCGGGGATCACCAAGTAAGGCTACATCGCCTTGAACAGGTGCGCGTACAGCCGGCTCACCGGAAACTTCTCCCCCCGCCCACGCAGCTGCAGGTGCAGCTTGCCCGCTTCGTCGCGGTGCACGGCCTCGATGGCCGAGGCCCGAACCACCGTGCCGCGATGCACCTGCCAGAACTGCTGTGCATCCAGCTGAGGCACCAGTTCCTTCAGCGGCGTGCGGATCAGGTATTCGTGGCCGGCGGTGAGCACGCGCACGTACTTGTCGGCGGCCTCGAACACCAGCACCTCCTCAATGGGCACCATGCGGATGCTGCTGCCCACGCTGGCCTGGATCACCTTCAGCTGCGGCTGCGCCGCGCCGTGCGCCGCTCCGAGCAGTTGCCGCAGCTGGCCCAGCGTGCCTTCAAAGTCATTGCCACCTTGGGAACGGCGCGCCAGCAGCTCCTGCAGCTTGGCGACGGTCTTCGCCAGCCGCGCCGGCTGCACCGGCTTGAGCAGATAGTCCACGGCCTGGGTCGCGAAGGCCTGCACGGCGTACTGGTCGTACGCGGTGACGAACACCAGCGCCGGGAAGGCGGCGCCGTGCGGCCACTCGTCCGCTAGTTCCGCCGCCGCTTCCAGCCCGGTCTGGCCCGGCATGCGCACGTCGAAGAACAGCACGTCGGGCTTGAGGGCCAGTGCCTGCGTGACGGCCGAGGCGCCGTCACCCACCGTGGCCAGGATGCGCAGCTCGGGCCAGGCTTTGGCGAGCTCGGCTTGCAGCGCCTGCGCCAGCAGCGGCTCGTCTTCGGCGATCAGGGCGGTGGGGCTCATGTTGCAGAGGGAAATCGCACCGTAGCCCGCGTCCCGTGGGGACGGTTAGCTACGAATTCCATAGCAGCGGCAGGACCGTACAAGGTGGCGAGCCGTTCGCGGATCTGCGCCAGTCCGAAGCCCTTGGCACTGGCGACGTCGCCCGGACCCACACCGGTGTCCACCACGTCCAGCACCAGCTGGCCGCCGTCGCGGCGGGCACTCACCGTGATGCGGCCGCCATCCACCTTGGGTTCCAGGCCATGCTTGATCGCGTTCTCCACCAAAGGCTGCAGCAGCAGGGCGGGCACCGGCTGCGCGGCGAGGTCGGGCGGCAGGTCCAGCGTGAACGCCAGCCGCGGGCCCATGCGGATCGCCATCAGCTCCAGGTAGTCGCGCAGGCGGTCGAATTCGTCCTGCAGGGTGTGGGTGGTGCTGCGCGAGGCGTTCAGCGTGGAACGCAGGTACGCGATCATGTGGTCCAGCATCTGCTGGGCGCGTGTCGGGTCGGCCGCGATCAGGGCGCGCAGGTTCGCCAGGGTGTTGAACAGCATGTGCGGCTCGAGCTGGGTCTCCAGCAGGCGCAGCCGGGCTTCGTTGGCGTGCCGCTGGGCCTCGCCCATCTTGCGTTCCAGGTAGCGGCTCTTGTTGACGCTGTAGAAGTAGTAGGTGCCGGCGATGCCCGCCATCGCCGTGATCAGGATCGACGTGCGCAACTCGGCGCTGCGGTTCACCGGCAGCGGCCCGGTGTACCAGCCGAAGGTGCGGCACAGCAGGTCGGCCAGCGCGGTGCCGAGCAGGTAGCCGGCCACGATGCCGCCCGCCACCAGCAGCAGGCCCGGCAGGCCCGAGGGCCAGCCGGTCTCGCGGGCCGAAGGGAACAGGTGCCGGCCGAGGTCGATGATGGCCCAGGTGATGGTGCCGATCGCCAGCGAGTAGGCCACCGGCGGCGCATAGGGCCGGTCCGGCGTGAAGGCGTACTGGATGGTGGCAATGGCGAGGCAGAACGCCATGGTCTGCAGCAGGTGCTGCAGCTTGGCGATGCCGTCGATCCTCATGGCCCGCCGCGCTCGCGGCGCAGCCGCTCGCGCTCCTTCTCCACCAGCCGCTCGCGCAGCCCGCTGCCGGCGCCCAGCACGAAGACCGAGACGCCGTGCAGCGCCAGCCCCAGGCCCCACCCCAGCAGCGGGAACACCGACCAGCGGCGCTGGCCGAAGCCGTATTCCGAGATGGCGAAGATGAAGAGGTTCACCAGCACGTAGACGCTGGCATGCACGTACCAGCCCAGCTTGGCGCCCGCGCGCTTGCGTGCCAGCCGGTCGATCTCTTCGGGGGTGAGCGGGGCGGCCATGTGCGGGCGATTCTAGGGGAGCAGGTGGCGCTGCATGAAGGCGACGACGCGTGCGTGCGTCGCCGGCACCAGCGAGCGGTCGAAGCCCGGCGGGTCGGCCAGCAGCCGCGCGGCCGCGCCTGTGAGGCCTTGCGGTTGCGGCGCGAGGAACGAGCCGTGGCCGGCGCCCGGCACGTCGGCCACGGTCTCGCAGGTCTTGCATGCGGCGAGCACGCGCCCGCTGTGGAAACGCGGCGCGAGCCACAGGTCCTGCCCGGCCTGCACGATGCCCAGCGGGACGCGCGGCGCCGCGAGGCTGGCCGGGTCGAAGTCCACCGCGAACGGCACCTCGGCGACCACTGCCGCGATGCGCGGCTCGTCGTGCGTGTACCACTGCGGGTCGTCGAGCTTGAAGCGCAGCATGGTGCGGGCCGCCGCCTTCTTGAGGCCATCGAAGGCGCCGCCCGTGAGTTGCAGGGCCAGGCCCACGCAGGTCGGGAAGTCCGCGTCCAGGTGCTGCTCGCAGTGCTGCAGCTGGCGCGAGGGCGACCAGCGCCCGCCGGCAAGCGAGAGCGCGGTGTGGCCGCCCGCCGACATGCCATGCATGCCGACCTTGTCGAGCGAGAGCAGGGCGGCGAAACGCGGCTCCTGCGCGATCGCGTCGATGGCACGCGAGACCTCGCCCGGGCGGCGCTTCCAGCTGGTGGGCCCGGCGTCGCCCATGTCGCGCCAGTTGTCGCCTTCGTGCAGGGGCAGGGCCACGACGAATCCGGCCTCGACCAGCTTGCGGGCGAGGTCCGCATAGGTCCAGGCACCGCCGCCCGAGCCGTGCGAGATGACGACCAGCCGGCCGTTGCCCCGATCGGGGGCTGCGTCGGTGGCCAGCATCAGCTGGTAGGGGCCGCGCACCACCAGCTGCTCGGGCGCGCGGCGCGGGTAGAAGACCGTGGTCTCGGGGCGGCCCTCGCGCGCGGGCAGCACGGTGTAGCCCATGCCGGCGTGGGCGCATGCGGCGGCCAGGGCCAGGGCGATGGCGAGCAGGTAGCGGCCCATGCGGCTCACCACGGGTCGCGCTGCAGTTGCAGGCGCTGGCGTTCCTGCTGCACCAGCTTCTCGTGCAGGCCGGCGCCGCCGGTGACGAGGAACACGACGACGCCGTGCGCCAGCAGCCCGATGCCCCAGCCGAAGGCGGGGAACACGGCCCAGTGCTTGCCGCTGGCGGCCGACAGGGCGGCCAGCATCAGGTTGACGGCGACGTAGATGCCGGCGTGCACGTACCAGCCCAGCTTGGCAGCGGCGCGCTTGCGGGCCAGGTGTTCGAGGTCTTGGTCTTGCGGGTTCATGGCGGTTTCCTTTCAGGCGTTGACGGGAACGGGATGGGAGGGGGTGCCTTGCTGCGCCAGCCGCAGCAGGCGCAGCGCGCGGCCGGCGAACAGGCCGGTGAACACGCCGTAGAGGGCGGCCACCGCGAGCGCATAGCCGGCGTCGGCCTTGAGGCCCGGCTGCATGACGAGGCTCACGTTGACGACGTAGCGGATGGCGAAGATGCCCATGAACAGCAGCAGCGGCACCCAGCTGCCGGGCAGGTCGAACTGGCGCGAGGCGGCGTCGTACGTGGCAGTGGCAGGAAGGCGCTGTTGCAGCACCAGCAGCACCATCACGGCGCTGGCAGCGGCCCAGGTCGCCAGCACGGCCGGCGAGCCACCGAAGACAGAGACGATGCCCCACAACGACAGGCCGCCCATCGCGACCGGCAGGGTCAGGCTGCGCGCCAGGCCGACCTTGCGGCGGCGGGTTTGTGCCAGGCCCAGCGCCACGAGGGCGGCCAGCAGGCCCCACACCCACAGCGGCGTCTGCGCCAGGATCTGCTGCACGACACCCAGCACGGGCGGGGTGCCCCGCGGCGGCGCGTAGTGCGGCGAGACCAGGCCCAGCCACTGGCCCCACACCAGGTTGCCGATGTAGCGGCCGGGCAGCAGCGTGAAGGCGCCGGCCACAAGGCAGGCGCCGATGTACAGCTTCTGCATGATGGCGCGATGCCCGGCGATGTCGCCCTGGGCCAGCTTGTAGAAGCTGCCGAACAGGCTGAACAGCGTGAGGGGCACCAGCAGGTGGATCGGCGTGTAGCCGGCGATGTTGGGCAACTGGTAGTCGCGGATGAACATGGCCGAGATGGAGGCGGCGAGCATCAGCGTGACCCAGGCGTAGCCGAAGGCGCGGTGCAGCCGCGGGCGCTGCACCCGGCCCTTGCGGGCCCACAGGGCCACCGGCCCGGTGGCGATGGCGCCCAGCGCGGCGCTGAGGTGGATGGCGATCAAGGGGGTGAGTTGCATGGCGGCTCTCCGTGTCTGGCGTGGACCGGACTTTGCCGGCGGACCCGGCGCGCGGCGAGCGGCTTGCGACGAAACGCAGGAAACGCGGTGCGAAATGCCTGTATCAGGCGGGGGGCAGCCGGTGCCCCCCGTGCCCTTGCGACGCCGATGGTCAGCGCGTGCCTGCGCCTACCAGCATTTCGCAGGGCCCGGCAAAGCCGCCGGGTCCCTCGAACTGCTGCAGCGTGCGCCCGATCTCGTCCCATGTGGCGGCGCGCTCGGCCTCATCCATGCCCGCCATCATCTGGTGCAGCGCCCCGAACGACTCCCGCTCGAAGCGCACGCACTCGGCCGCGCTGGGCAGGCGGACCGGTGATTCGACCCTGCGCACCTCGACGTCGCGGAAGCCTGCCTGTTCCAGCGTGCGCGCCAGCACGCCTTCGCCGCCGAGGGAGAAGGGGCCCGGCTGGCCCGGCAGGGGCGGGGGCAACTGGGCGCGGCGGCGGATGATCCCGACGGGCAAGGCGAAGAAGGCGTTCCGGGCGGCCGTCGAGTAGACGACGGCTGCGAAGCGCCCGCCGGGCCGCAGCGCGTGCCGTATGCCTGCCAGGGCGCGCTGCTGGTCCGGGAAGTAGATCAGCCCGACGCGCGAGATCGCCGCGTCGAAGGAGGCCGGCGGCAGCAGGTCGTGCCGCTCACCGTCGAGCTCACGGGTCTCGACATTGGACAGGCCGGCCTTCTGCGCCGCGGCGCGTGCATACCTGAGGATCGCCGGCGAGATGTCCGTCGCCAGCACATGGCCGGTCGGGCCGACGCGCCGTGCCGCCGTCAGGGTCTGTTCGCCGGCGCCGGCGGCAATGTCGAGCACCCGGGAGCCGGCATTGACATGGGCCATGTCGAGCATGGTCTCGGTGGCGGGGCCCAGCCAGCGAGCGAGCAGCGGACCCCATCGGTCCCAAGCCTCGGCAGCGGCTTCCCATTGGGCGCGGGTGGTCTGGCGGAACTTGTCGGGATCGAACGCGACAGGGGGTGTGAGGGTTTCGGACATGACAGCACTCCTTGAATGTCAACCCGGCGCGAACTGCGCCGGTGGTGGCAAGTTAGAAGGCGCTGCTGGTCCTCTCAAGTTCAGATTCTGGAGTTTGCGCAGACCGGGCCCGCGTCTAGACTGTGCGCATGATCGACTACATGCAGTTCTGCACCGTCGCTCGCGGTGCCGAGGTACTGGGTGAGTTGTGGACGCCGCTGGTGGTGCGCGAGCTGCTGTGCGGCAGCCGTCGCTTCAACGACATTCACCGCGGTGTGCCGCGCATGTCGGCCACGCTGCTGACCCAGCGGCTGCGCAAGCTGGAACAGATCGGCGTGGTCGAACGCCGCCGCGCGGGAAAAAGCTGGGAGTACCACCTCACGCCGGCCGGCGAAGAACTGCGCCCCATCGTGGTGGGTATCGGCCACTGGGGCGCGCGCTGGATCGGCAGCCGCCTGCGCCGCGAGCAGCTGGACGCCGGGTTCCTCATGTGGGACATCCGCCGGTTCGCGCGGCTCGAGGAGTTCCCCCAAGCAGGCCGTACGGTCGTGCATTTCCGCTTTCGCGACGCTCCCGCCGCCGAGCGCACCTGGTGGCTGGTGGTGGAGGACCGCACGGCCGACCTCTGCCGCGACGATCCCGGGCACGAACTCACCGTGATCGTCGACGCGACCGTGCGCGCCCTCACCGAGGTCTGGACGGGCGATACCGACCCTGACCGCGAAATGCGCGCTGGCACCCTGTCGGTCCAGGGTGCGGGGCGCGGCGGCGAACGCCTCTGGCGCTGGCTGGGACGCAGCCTGTTCGCACCGACGAGGATGTCGGCGCGCACCTGACCCGTTCTCCTGGCGCTTGCGCGGGGGCGCGGATGTAGATATTGCTTGACAGCAAAAAATTATCGTAAAACAATAATTACATGACCCATACCGCTTCCTCCCTTCCCTTGTTGCCGCTCGCGCAGCGGCGCCTCTGCTGGGCCGCAGCCGTCCTGAGCTTGCTCGCGGCAGTGCTCTGGCCGGTCGTGACGGCCACGGTCCTGTGGCCGCTGGCACCGGGCGGCTGGCTGCAGCAGGCCGGCATCAATGCGGTAGCCCCTGCCCCCTGGGGCAGCCCGCAGTTCACCGAGTGGCAGCGCATCGCCACCTTCGCGGTGCTGCTGCTGCCGGTGCTCTCCAGTGCGATGGCGCTGTTGACGCTGGCGCGGGGCTTCCGGGCGCTGGCCCGCGGCCGCCTGCAACGCGCGCACTGGGCCTTGTCGCGCTTCGCCGTCTGGACGCTCGCCTCCGTCGCGATCTCGGTCCTGGCGGGCACTGCCGCCGGCGTGCTCCTCACCTGGAACCTGGGGCCGGGCCTGCGCCAGCTCTCGTTCGGGCTGTCCTCGTCGCACCTGCACGGGCTGCTGGCCGCAGCGCTGGTGTGGGCCTTCGCGCATGTGCTGCTGCGCACGCGAGAGCTATCGGAAGAGAACGCGCAGTTCGTCTGATGCCCATCGCCGTCACCCTGGCCGAAGCCATGGCGCGCCGCCAGGTGCGCTCGCGCGAACTGGCCCAGCACGTGGGGATCACCGAAGCCAACCTGTCGCTGCTCAAGCAGGGGAAGGTCAAGGGCGTGCGCTTCGACACGCTCGAAAAGATCTGCGAGTACCTGCAGTGCCAGCCCGGCGACCTGCTGCGGTGGGAGCCGGGTGCCACCGAGGGCGAGGCCTAGCGTTACACACGGCGGCGGCGCACCGGGCTACAACGCTGCGATGGACGAAGACGCCACCCCGACCCTGCGCGGCGGCTGCGAGTGCGGCGCGGTGCGCTACGAAGCGCATGGGCGCCCCTACCACCGCACCGTGTGCCACTGCACGACCTGTCGCCGCACCAGCGGCGCGCCCATGGTGGGCTGGTTTTCGGTGGGGGCCACCGGGTTCCGGTTCACCCAAGGCGAGCCGCGCCGGTTCCGCTCGAGCGCTCAGGCGGTGCGCAGCTTCTGCGGCGACTGCGGCACGCCGCTGCTCTTCAAGCGCGACGGCCTGGATGAAGTGGACGTCTCGATCTGCAGCCTGGACGATCCCGAGGCGGTGCGGCCGGAAGACCACACCTATGTCCGCAGCCGGCTAGGCTGGGCCATCGTGGCCGACGGTCTGCCGCAGTACCTGGCGGCGCGCGAAGACTGAGGTCATCCGTCAGCGCGGCAGTAGCCCTATCGGGCGCCACGGCCCTCTGACTGCTGGGCCACCGTGATAATCACGCTCTTTGTCCTGGAGGGAGAGCGCGTGGACCTCGTAGTGCTGATCAAGGCGGCGATCATGGGCGTGGTCGAGGGCCTGACCGAGTTCCTGCCGATCTCCAGCACGGGGCACCTGATCCTGGCCGGCGCGCTGCTCGGCTTCGACGACGCCAAGGCCAAGGTGTTCGACATCGCGATCCAGACCGGCGCCATCCTGGCCGTGATCATCGTGTACTGGCAGAAGATCCGCGCGACCCTGGCGGCGCTGCCGACCCAGCGCGAGGCGCAGCGCTTCTCGCTGAACGTGGCCATCGGGTTCTTTCCTGCCGTCGTGGCCGGGCTGCTGTTCGGCAAGATGATCCAGGCGAACCTGTTCACCCCGGGCGTGGTGGCTTCGGCCTTCATCCTCGGCGGCTTCGTGATCCTGTGGGCCGAGCGGCGCCAGCAGCGCGTGGTGCGGGTGCAGGAGGCCGACGACATGAGCTGGAAGGACGCGCTCAAGGTCGGGCTGGTGCAATGCGTGGCCATGATCCCGTGCACCAGCCGCAGCGGCGCCACCATCATCGGCGGCATGCTGCTGGGCCTGTCGCGCAAGGCCGCCACCGACTTCTCGTTCTACCTTGCGATCCCCACGCTGATCGGCGCCGGCGCGTACAGCCTCTTCAAGGAGCGGGCGCTGCTGAGCGCGGCCGACCTGCCGATGTTCGGCGTCGGCCTGCTGTTCTCGTTCCTGAGCGCCTGGGTGTGCGTGCGCTGGCTGCTGCGCTACATCTCCAGCCACAGCTTCACGCCGTTTGCCTGGTACCGCATCGCCTTCGGCATCGTGGTCCTGCTGACTTCGAGCATGGGCTGGGTGGACTGGCGGCACTGAGAAGGGGTACTGCGGGAGCTTTCCTACTTCCCGCAGCAATACGGGCCGACGGCGTCGCTGCCTCCCGGCTGCCATAGTGGCCGTCAACAGGCTGCGGCAGTCGTGCAGCCGACAGGGCTCATTTGATGCAACAAGGACAACCTGGCGCGCCCGGCAAGCAGCAGGGCCGCCAACAGCAAGCCGAGACCGAGCAGGCCCGGCCGCCGGGCAGCGGCGGCAGCACTTGGGGCCAGGGGGCGGCGACCGCGCTGGAAAACCTGCGCAGCCGCGACTACCGAGGCCGGCGCAGCAAGCCGGTGGAAGAGCGGCCCGCCGCGGAATAGGCGCGCCCCAGGCGCTCGCTGCGGCGCAGCGGCCGCCAGCGGCCTTCCGGCTGCGACAGCCGGTTCACGAGGATGCGCAGCACCTCGGGGTGCGTGACCATGCCCAGGTGGCTGGCGGTCACTTCCACGCTCTCGGACAGCGCCGACTTCTTCTCGATGCAGCCGCGCCAGCAGACCACGCCGTCGGTCTTGCTGTAGATCGAGGGGGTGGGCACGGGCGGGCATTCGCGCAGCCGCTGCTGCATCTGCGGCGTGAGCTGGGACACATCCCCGTTGACCAGCTTGTAGAGGGTCTCGGCGTGCGTCGTGCCCTGCATGGAAGCGAAGGGCGTGCCCAGCGTGATCACCTGGCGCACGCATTCCGGGCAGCGCTTGGCGATCTCGCGCGCGTACACGCCGCCCAGGCTCCAGCCGACCAGGCTGACCTTGCGCCCGGTTTTGGCATGGCAGGCGCGCACGTCGTGCTCCAGACCGTCCAGCCACTGGTCGAAGTCGCCTTCGGGCCCGGTGTTGACGCCGCGGCCCCAGCATTGCGAGCCGAAGCGCGATTCGGTGAGGAACCGCCGCAGG
>Ga0164290_1002052_pt1 | contig 17870 bp, 20 predicted proteins | sample Micstemetagenome_FD_108782 | JGI IMG/M metagenome (GOLD analysis project Ga0164290, IMG submission 108782) | Contaminated culture microbial community from soil near Moab, Utah, USA - Microcoleus steenstrupii SON62 (Illumina Assembly) | ecosystem: Environmental > Terrestrial > Soil > Soil crust... | reverse complement strand
AGCCGGAAGTACGCATTTCTTCGCTCCAGGCTGTCTTGCTTAAGCCGGACTTGGCATTAAGAATTAAACAGGTGAACCAATACAAAAAGCATAATAAGAACAGCCAGAAGTTTTAAAACTTCTTTGGTTGAATGCGAGTTGAATATCTTGAACATTGGTAGTGGTTTAGATCAGCGGTGCAAAATTGAAAGGATAGCAACTACTTTGAATGAGGGATTAGATAAAAGGATTTATTTAATCGTTCAGCTGAATGTTATCCTCGTTAATTGATGTAATTCCACCTAATTTGTTTATAGCTCTTCTGCTGGAATAATATTTGGACTTAAACAATCGTTACTTGAAATGAATCTTTTATGATGGAGAATGATTATGGGCGGTTGAACCTCCGGACACTATTGGAACTTTACATGGATGAGGCTAAAGAATTTTCTACAGCCTTAAGTAATGGTGCGTCCTGGGATTTATTGAAGGAAAAAAGAATGAACATCAAACTTCTTAGTGAATTTATTAACCGGAAATACAAGGAGCAATACTATTTAGAAAGAAGGCGGGATTTACCGCCACTTGGAGATTGAGGAGGATTTTGCCCATTATTCTTTTGATATTTTTAGTTCAATAACCTTCTCATTTTAACCTTCCAAAAATTTTAGCTTTATTTTTTTAGTTCTTCAAACTCACCTGTTTCCTTATTCTTTCTCACGTTATTTGAATGGAAGTAGCGGCCATTCATTGCTATATAAACACCATGCGGCAGGGTTTGTACAAAAGCCATTGCGCTTCCAAGGTTAAATAGCCCATCGGATGAGCCAAATTTGTAAGGAATCATAGCTCCTGTAAGGACAACTGTTTTGTTTTTTACTTTTTCAGAAAGCACTCTGGCAGTATCGCTCATGGTATCGGTTCCATGCGTAATAATGATCCGATCTTCATCTGCTTCCTCGCAGTGCCTTGCGATCAGTTCCCTGTCGATATCAGTCATTTCAAGACTGTCAATCATCATTAAAGTCCTTATATCAACGGGCACCAGGTTGCGGCCCAGGGAAAGCATTTCCGGTAGATGAGAATCATTAAAGAAAAGCTGGCCGGTGAGTTCATTATATTCCTTATCAAAAGTTCCGCCTGTTACAAAAATCCGGATGTTCATGCAGGCAAAAATAGACCACAGATGTTAGGGATTAAAATAGATTAGCATGAAAGCAAAACTACAGATTCATTATCCTCTACTTACCTGGATCAGCAACCCCCATTTCAAACCTTTACATTGTTCGCCCTTGCTCACCCAGATTTTCCTGATTTTCTTTTTTGCTAGCCTTTGATAAGAAATAGATAACTGCTATAATAATGACGATCGCTGCTATAAAAGGAATTACCATAAACAAAGAATTTAAAAGTAAAATCGCAAAACCATGCCATGTGAAGCAGGCTGAACTTTTTTGTGGGCTTATGAAAGCAAGTATATTTAACTACAACTTTCTGTATGCGACTGATTCTCTTATTTCTATTGGCTCCTCTATTTATTACCGCTCAGCAAAAGCCCAACATAATTTATATAATGAGCGATGATCATGATGCCGATGCGATCAGTGCTTACAGTAAAAAGCTTATCAACACACCTAACATAGACCGACTGGCAAAAGAAGGAATGCTCTTCACTAATGCTTTTGTTGGCAATTCTATCTGCGGACCTGCAAGAGCAACCTTATTAACAGGCCAGCATTCTCATAAGAACGGGCAAATAGACAATAGACGGCGTTTTGATTCTTCGAAGATCACTATGCCCAAATTATTACAGCAGGCAGGCTATCAGACAGCCATTGTAGGTAAATGGCATTTGCATTCTTACCCAACCGGTTTTGATTACTGGAAAATATTACCCGGGCAAGGCTTATACTATAATACAAGGTTGATAAACATGAAAGGGGATACGGTTACTGAGAAAGGTTATGCAACTGATATCATCACTAATGAAGCAATTTCATGGATAGAAAGAAGGGACGAGCAAAAACCCTTTGCACTACTATTACATCACAAAGCACCGCATCGGTATTTCTTTCCGCCATTGAAACACTTAGAGCAGTTTCATAACAAAACTTTTCCTGAGCCTTCTACTCTATATGCGGATACCACAGGCAAAGGCAGTGCATGGCGGCTGCAAACCATGAGTATTCTGCACGATATGAAGCTATGCAGCGACCTGAAAGTTGACCCGGCTTATTTAATGGACATTCCTCATCTAAAGCCTGATTCTGCGGACATTGTGTATTACCATGCCATTATGAACCGCATACCGGAAGAGGAACGGACAAAGATTAAAGCTATTTATGCGGAAAGATGAAAGTTGTTACAAAAGTTGAAGCCGGCAGGAAAAGACTTATTGAAATATAAGTATCAATGGTACCTGCAGGACTTTCTTGCCTGCTGCATGTCTTTAGATGAGAACATGGGAAAGCTTTTGGATTATTTAAAGAAAAACAATCTGGAGGAAAATACGCTGATCGTTTATACATCAGACCAGGGATTTTATTTAGGCGAGAACGGATGGTACGACAAACGTTTTATGTATGATGTTTCCATGCAAATTCCACTATTGGTGCGATGGCCAGGAAAAATACCTGCCGGTACAAGAAACACTAACCTTGTACAGAACATTGACTTTGCTCCAACATTTTTAGAGGCAGCCGGTGTCGCAGTGCCTCAATGGATGCAGGGCATCAGCTTAAAGCCTTACCTATACGATCCAAAGAAGAAGGCAAACAGGGATAAACTATACTATCACTTTTACGAATACAAAGCCGATCACACTGTATTGCCGCATTTAGGTGTTCGAAACAAGCATTATAAGCTCATTTACTTTTATACGGTTGACGAATGGGAACTATATGATTTGAATAAAGATCCGGGTGAGCAAAAGAACCTGGTGCATTCCAAGCAACATGCAAAGATTTTGGCAGCTATGAAAGAAGAGTTAAAGAAAGTGAGGAACGAATATGACGATCATGAAAAAGCAGGAGTGCTGGATTAGTGTGTTTTTCCTTTCCTGTCCCAATGTTGCTTAATTACTTTTCCTTCTTTATCCTTTACTATTTTTCTTGAATAACGTTCTCCCTTTATCATACCATCCTCCTTCATTTTGCCAATGAACATTTGAATGGCATTACCCTGTTCGTCGGTTTTTAAAACGATATCATAGGTGCGAAACTGCATTTCCACCCAGGTGTTAGGCGCAAAGATTTTGTTGATCTTTTTTAATATTAATTCTGATAAAGCCATAATAAATACCCTGAAGTGGGTATAGCAGATTTAAGACCAATCTGCACTTTTGCTTTAACAGTTTCAAGCAAGGTTAAGAATACTGGTCCGTTCTGTACTAAAATAAAAATGTCCCGCACTTTCGCGGGACATTTTTCATCAATGATTTAAATATTAGAAAGCCTTCTTTCCATCTACTTTATTACCATCAGCATCCAGCTCAACAATTTCATAACCTAACTTCTTCACACCTTCAATGATCTTGGCTTTATCTCCAACCAATAAGATGTTCAGTTTTTCAGGCTTAATGCTTTGCTGTGCTACTTTCTGCAACTCTTCTTTTGTGATCTTTTGAAGGATCTTGTTTTGTTGCTCGATGTAATTAGCAGGCAAATTATAATCTAATATGCGGCCAATGAAAGCAGCTTTCTGGAAGCCTGTTTCATAACGGCGTGCATCACTTTGTGCTAATGCACTCTTCATGAATTGCACGTCTTCTTCCGAAGGGCCATTCTGTAAATAGCTCTTCACTTCTTTCATTACCTCTACCAATGCACTGTCAGTAGCATCGGCACGAATACCTGAGCTGAATTCGAATTCACCAGTATATTGGTCACCAGAGAATCCACTTCTTGCACCGTACGTCCAGCCTTTGTCTTCACGCAGGTTCAGGTTCAAACGGCTATTGAAGTTGCCACCCAAAGCCCAGTTGGCCAGGTTGGCTTTGTAGTAATTGCCCGTAGCATCATACTTTAAGCCTGTTGCATAACCAACTCTAAATTCAGACTGTGCAGATTTAGGCACATCTACCATGTACACTTTTGTTTTATCAACAGCAGGAGCCGGATCAACTTTTGGAAGGTTGATCTTCTTTTTAGGCAATTGATTTAAGAAAGCCAACTGAGGTAAGATCTCTGATTCTTTAATATCACCTACAATTACCACTTTAGCATCCTGCGATGTCATGTAGTTCTTGTAATAGTTCTTTACATCTTCTAAGGTGATGTTCTTTACAGTGGCCTCTGTACCACTTTCATCAACACCTAAAATATGGTTTGGACCATAGTTTACCTTTGCAAAAACGGCATCAGCAACTGCAGCAGGCTGTGCTTTCATTTGCTTGAATGCTTCTAAACGTTGCTTTTTAATTCTGTTGAATGATTCTTCAGGGAAAGCAGGATTAAACATTCTCTCTTTTAGCAAGGCCAATACTGGCTGAATGTTTTTCTTTAATGCCTGTACATTGAATGTGATACCATCTACACTTGAAGAAACAGACACCGAGCTGCCCAGCTTCTGTAATTCAACAGCTATTTGCTCGGCTGTGTAGTTCTTGGTATCCTCATTCATCATTGAAGCGAACACAGAAGCTAAACCTGCTTTAGAAAGCTCGTTTGCCTGCATTAAATGGCCACCAGGGATGGTGATAGACATCGTTACAGTTGGTATTTCTGTATTTTCTGTACCAATCACCTTAGCACCATTAGGCAGATCTTTTCTCCAGAATTTAGTAACCTTTACCACAGGGGCAGGTCCATTACCTGGCATTTTTTTACGGTCAAAGTTGTCTTTGCTTTTTGCATACTTCAAACCTTCGTAACCGTAGTTTGGACGAACATATCCTGTAGTATCAATTGTATAGTTATCAGCTTTTGCAATCATTGCTTCCTGGCCTTTTGGAAGAATGCTTAATACAACTGCGCCTTTACCTTTTACATACTGGTTGTAAACACGCATTACATCTTCTTTAGTAACCGCCTGGTAAGCTTTCAGTAACTCACCAATTTTATTTGGGTTGCCAGTTAAAAACTGGAACTGTGCCAATTGAGTTGCTTTACCGGCAACACTTTGTAAGCCATTGATCAATTGTGATTCATAACCACCTTTGAACTTGGTGATGTCTTCATCTGTAACACCTCGTTTCTCGAAAGAATCCAATGAAGCATAAAACAACTTTTCCATGTCAGCCAGGCTTTTGCCAGGATAAGGAGAAAGAACAAAATGCATTTCGCCAGACAATTCTGAAGTATAGTTGAACGCACTTGCCTGCAGAGCTAATTGCTTCTTAGTCAGTTGCTGATATAAAACAGAATTTCTGCCTTGTCCTAACACCTGGTTTAGAGCTGCTAATGCAGGAATGTCTTTATGAAAATCAGGAACCGTTGGATAAGCAATGCTTAACATAGGAAGCTTTGCATAATTATCAACGTAAGAAACGTAACGGTTGGCATCTACTTTAGGAGCAGGCACTTTTACAGGCTCTACTTCAGGGCCACGTGCAATAGAACCAAAATACTTTTCAACAAGCTTCACCACTTCAGCAGTTTTTACATCGCCTGCTACAACAATAGCAGCATTGTTAGGACCATACCAACGAAGGAAGAAGTTTTTCAAATCGTTTACATCCACACGGTTCAGATCTTCTACATAACCAATGGTTTGCCAGCTGTAAGGATGGCCATAAGGATAAAGATTCTTATGGATCATTTCAAAACGCTGTCCGTAAGGAACGTTGTCAATACGTTCACCTCTTTCATTTTTTACAGTTGAACGCTGTACCTCAAATTTCTTTTGCGTAACAGCATCAAGGAAGAAACCCATACGGTCTGCTTCCAGCCACAACATTTTTTCTAACTGGTTAGCAGGAACAGTTTGATAGTAATTGGTACGGTCACGGTTGGTTGAACCATTCAATGTACCACCTGCTTCAGTAACAATTTTAAAATGCTGCTCATCAGCTACGTTATCACTTCCCTGGAAAAGCATGTGCTCGAAGAAGTGAGCAAAGCCAGATTTACCTAACTCTTCACGACCAGAGCCCACATGATAAGTAACATCCACATGCACCACAGGATCGCTATGATCTTCGTGAACGATCAGTTGTAAACCATTCGGCAATACATACTTCTCGTAGGGAATCACTAACTCGTTACCGGTTTTGGTAACCTTTTCCACCAGCTTAGTCTGAGAAAAAGCAGTACTGACTGCTAATACCAGAGCCATCAGCACCAGGAATTTTTGTTTCATATACACTTGTTGATTTTTTTGAAGGAAGGACAAAATAACTAAAATTGATGTTGCCACATTTACCATTTATCAAATAATTAGGTATAGAGGACTACGGCAAACAGACGACGGTATTAGGAAGAGAGTTGGAAGTTAGCAATAAGAAAGAAAGTCAACCATTTTTTGCAAATTGTAAACTCAAAACTGCAAACTGTTTCTCCTATCTTAGAAAAAATTATCGAACCATGAACGGTACAAAACAATCACATGAAATAGTCTACAAAATATTGGGTGAAGAGATGCAATGCGTAGAGATCGAGCTCGACCCTAATGAAACAGCTGTTGCAGAGAGCGGTGCTTTTATGATGATGGATGATGGTATCCAGATGCAAACCATTTTTGGAGACGGAAGCCAACAGCAAAGCGGTTTTTTTGGTAAGCTTATGTCCGCAGGGAAGAGGTTGCTTACTGGTGAAAGCCTTTTTATGACCACTTATACCAATATGGCCCAGGGAAAGAAGAAAGTATTTTTTGCATCGCCCTATCCAGGCAAGGTTATACCTCTTGACTTAATGCGTTTAGGCGGAAAAATGATCTGTCAGAAGGATGCCTTTTTATGTGCTGCAAAAGGCGTTACTGTGGGCATCGAGTTTCAAAGAAGGTTGGGTACAGGCTTATTTGGTGGTGAAGGTTTTATTATGCAAAAATTGGAAGGCGATGGTTTGGCTTTTGTACATGCAGGCGGGCATATCCTGGAAAAGGATCTGCAGCCCGGTGAATTGTTAAAAGTAGATACAGGTTGTCTGGTAGCCTTTACACCAAGCGTTGATTATGATATTCAGTTTGTAGGTGGCATTAAGAACACCATTTTTGGCGGCGAAGGATTATTCTTTGCAACATTAAGAGGTCCGGGAAGGGTGTGGATACAAACCTTGCCTGTAAGCCGCTTGGCTGCACGTATTCTTCAATATGGTACGGTGAACAGAAAAGAAGAAGGAAGTATTTTAGGTGGCTTGGGTAATTTGTTGGATGGTGATGGCAGGTAAGAAAGGATTGGCCTCATCAAAAGAATTAAATTATTTAGAAAAGCGGTCGGGTGGCCGGTATTGACTTATAGCCTGATTACTATTGATGAACATTCAAGCTGATTTCACTAAATGTCTTCACTACTTCTCCTGAGTAGGCAGACAAAAGATCCAGGTCATTTGCTGAGCAGTCACAAATCAGTAACAAAGATTTTGTATTGATTTCAAGGTTGACAGCCCGAATTTGTTCAACATACCTCCAAAGCTGATGAAGAGAAGAAAAACGAATAAGAACTTTGCTTTTAGCCATAGATAAGTTTTTAAAATACCTAAGAACCTAAAGCTGAGGAAGGAACAATTGCTGACTTTGAAATTACCAGCGGTTAAATGGAGCTCAAAACAAAGTTGAGGATAGATAAGTATTGCTTAAAGTTAAGTCTTATAGTTCAGAGAAGGGAGTTTATTATGGTGCGATACAACTAGCAATAAAACTACAGGGGTGATGGCTGTGGCATAGCCTTAACAAATTCCTGCCGAGCAAAAGCCTTACCTGAGCGTTATTAGATGTACACCTGCCACTATTATAGCGTTCTTTGAATAACTATGTTCACCAATATAAAAACTTCAGATAGAACCAGTGGAGTTGCTTTCCATCAAAAGAGTATCCTCATTTTGGAAGATGATGTGGATGACCAGGATATTATGACGGATCTTATTCAACTTACCTCGCCAGTATATACTGTATCAAGCATTGAGAATACAGATAAGGGATGGGAATATCTGACTTCACTGAATCAGGAACAACTACCATCGCTCATTATATTAGACCTTAATATGCCTACCCTGGGTGGCCTTGAATTCCTTAAGACGCTGAAAGTGGATAGCAGGTTTGCTTCCATTCCGGTTGCTGTTTATAGCAATTCAACTTATCCGCCACATGCTACTGAAGTACTTGAAGCCGGAGCTTGTATTTACCTGAACAAAAAAGGGAAATATGATGCTATCAAGGAAGATGTTAAGAAGATGCTTGAGCACTGCAAGTAGAAAGTGTATATGTTTTTTATTTCGTGCTTTTAGTTATTGCCGGGTGTAAAGAACTCATACCAATCTCTTGATGAAATGGTTCATCCCTACTAACTACCCTGTTACTTCATCAATATTCAGCATTTCAATGTAAAAGAAGGTTCTAGCATACTAGAATTTGGAAACGATGCTTGCCTTGACTTCTACAGGTCTGACATTAGGAATAGTAAGATTCTCATTGTAAATTATACATCTCAATGGCTCTTAATAGTTTTCCTTTTTTTGCTAATGCCAATGCTTTTTTATTATCGTTTACCATGTTTTCAACATTTATTGGAAGTAAAGGAAGTATTTCACCACTTTCTCCTTTTTGAATATAATTAATTAAAGGATTATCCATTTCAGAGCTTATGCTATAAGTAGATACTTTACCTTCTTTTACCAGAAAGAGCCAGCAACTATCCCTTGGTATGCCCCGCAGTTTTCCATAAATACTAGTTCTGTATATCTCTTTAGTTTGGGAAGGCACAACAATATGTTGCTCTTCTCCTTTACCCCACTTAATAGAATTTATTGAATCTTCAATATTTATTTTGGCTCTTACCTGAAAGCTGCTGTCATTTAAAAGTACAATAGTGAAATTGTGTTTACGGTTCACAAATCCCTGGTTATGATAAGTGTGGAACCCTGTTGCATTGGGAGTCCAAATTGTTCTGTTACCCCATGGTGTTTTTATGGTCATTGGTGTTGAGGATTGTGCTGTACCCTTTAGCAACAGAAAAATGGAAAATAAAAAACAGGCACTTATACTTTTTAAAATTCGGCAGGTTGTCATTTTGTGGCGATTAGAATTATTCAGTAAAATAGAAAAGAAGTAATTAAGGACAAATAGGTTTGGTTCTCGCCCCAACGTCCAAAGCATTTGCAAAGGCATGGAATTAGAGTTTCGCCTTCTTAACCTTTGCGCTCTTGGTTGAATACTGTTTGGTGGATGAAAGTTAATTTTTCAGCCATGCTTTTGGAAATGCCCGGTTAACGGTTTGTTGTTTGTTTTCCGTCGCTTACAAACTCTAAAATGTCCCCTGGTTGGCAGTCCAATGCTTTACAAATTGCTTCCAAGGTGCTAAAACGAATTGCTTTTGCTTTTCCTGTCTTTAAGATAGATAGGTTGGATAATGTCAAATCAACTCTTTCAGAAAGTTCATTCAGAGACATTTTGCGCTTTGCCATCATCACGTCTACGTTTACAATAATTGGCATAGCTTAAACAGTTAAATCGTTTTCGGCCTGAAGCTCTAAACCTTTTTTGAAAATGGTCGCAATTATATAGATTACAGCACCCATTAAAATAAATGCCTGGCTATCTTCCCAAAATTGATTTAGGTTATCGGTTATAAGACCGGAATGTGGTGATTGCTTTGCAATGTAACTCACCAGTCCAATTGAAATGGTGTAATAACTAAGTAATGTAATTTGTCTGGCTACAAAAGTGCTGAATGGTTTTTCCAAATCCATTTTGTGCATTAACCTGATGACTATATAAAACAGGTGCACTTTTAAAATGGCAATGGTAAGTATAAAGCTATACACCCTGAAGAAAGCCCATCTGCTGTCTTTATATAATGCAGACAAGTCCAGCTTTTGGTAAAGATTTTTGACAAGTTCAGGCTTGTAGATACTAAAAATGAAATTGACGATTAAGCCGCCAGCTTCAATACACAGCCCCGCAAAAATTATCCAGGAAATTATCTTCAGGGCTGTGAAAACGATGTTGTTTGTCTGTGACATAAAATGTAGAATTATGCCACAAGGTTAATAAATATTTATTGAATATCAATAAATATATTTTGTATATAGGAAAATAAGAGCATCTACCGCAACGGCCTTCTAAAATTCAAATGAATTCTTTTATCATCTTTTGATACACCCATTACAACCGATATATAGGCTTTATTGAAAGGAGCAATAATAAATCCACCACCCACACCATTGTGCCAGGTGTCGGAGCCTTCGCCTTTGAGCCATACCCGTCCCTGGTCGTAGAAGCCAACCAGGCCAAGCTTACCATTAAAAAGATTGCTCTTCACATCAAACAGCAATTGCAACTCATTGTTATTATGAAAAATAGTTTGTCCCCAATACCGCTCACGACGATAGCCTCTTAATCGGTTGCCACCAATATTATTTAGTTGGTAGAACTCCGGTTCGCCATCAACCGTCGCTGCTCCGTTAGTAACCGATACAATAAGGTTCTTAAAGATGGGAAAAGCAAACCCAAACGTAGCTCCATAGTTTACAAATTGTCTTTCTTCGCGAATGTTTCTTGTATAACCAGCACCTGCGGAAAATTGGATGCCTTTTGTCTGCAGCAACATATCATTCCATCTTCTCAGGTCAACCACCATGCGGGCACCGGCAAAATGTTGTCTTCTAAAATTATTGGTATTGGGCGGAAATTCTTTTACAAGGAAGCGGTCGTTATCACGCAGCAGTTTTACAGTTTCATAAAAAGGAGAGATGGTGATGCTGCTTTGCTTGCCAATCAGCCTGTTCAAGCTAATGCCACCCAAACCATCCTGCCTGCGGATACGGTAGTATTCAATTTCATCTACCGGTTGCCTGGTTTCATTTCCCAGTCCAAAGAAGTTCGTCCATCGTTCCCAATCATAATTAAGGTCCAACAGGATATTCCATTTACCAATGGCCTCGGTCCACACGCCTTCATATCCAACGTTGAAAGCTGTTTGCGTAATAGAGTATCGTACAAACAATTCATGACGGCTTGCAAAAGGTTCTTTTCTCCAGCGCTGATTGGTTTTCTTATAACTAAGGCCGGCATACAATCTGTCTTCGCGACTATAAAATATGGAAGGGCTGAAACCTTTTTTATCAAATTTAAAAGCAGTGTAATCGTAACCCTTATCTGCGGTGTCTGCCAAATGCAATCGAACTCCTTTTGTTGGTTCGATAGAATCGGTTACAGTATCATAGATATGAACTTTTGAACCTGCCTGGATCTGATGATGGTCTTCCTGCGGGCCGCTGATAATGCGGACATTGATCGGTGAACGTTCGCCTTTTATGTCGTATACATCTTCGCTATTCAAACCATACAACCTGATCTCTTTTGTTTCAGCCGGCATAAAGGTGCGTTGATAAAAAGGCTTTCCTTTTTCATTTTCAACACGTACCACAACGGAACCATCAGGGGTTGCAGTAACATCAAAACGATCTTTCTCTTTTGTGCCTACAATTTCAACTTCTTCCGAAAGAAAGCGGTAGTACTCCTCTGCATACCGTATCAAATGATTCCGGCGACTGATCAGCTTCGCCGTGATCTCTTTGCCAGAAATAGGATAGACTTCAGGTGGTAATAGTTTTACAGAATTAGTAATGACACTGTCTGTCAGCAGTTGTTGTAACTCTTTTGCAGTCGTTGTCCATTGATCTAAAGTTGTTTGGTTGGTCAGTCGCCTGTCCAGGTGCCTTGCAGGGAAATTATACTCCGGAACATTTTTAATATCGTAATCAAAATGCTGAAGGTGACCGATCCCTGCTGCGGATCTTCCTAATTTTACCAGCACGCCATCAAACTTAGTATACACTTGGTCGCGGTCTCTTGGTATGGGTCGATAAAAAATATGATCTTCCTTCTCAAACGACGCCCAACGCCACTGGTCTTCATGCCGCCCCCAATCGCCAATGAACATATCAAACAATCGTGATCGTACATACATAGCCTGGTCAACCTTGTGACCGGCATCTTCCTGTAAGCGTTCCAACAGTTCGTCTGTGCCGATGATATCTTTTGAATTGCCAAAGTTTTCTGCTTCTTCCCAGTTTCCATCTGGTCTTTGCTCAAACAAGTAGGCCTGGTTGGCATAGCCAGCATTGAAACTGTCCATTGCCCGTTGTTCCGGCAAGTAAACAATGCGGGGCCTGGTATGATAGATCTTAGCAATTTCCGCCATTGGTGCCACCGTTACAGCAGCATAGGGATGTGCGATGGAAACCTGGTCGTTGAATATCTTTTCTACAAATGTATTTCTGTAGATCTCCGGTAGGGCCTCGCCAAATGTTTTGTCTATGCTTCTTAATACAAACTCTTTGCTGTTAGCACTGGCAATGCGCAGCGTACGTGTTTGGCGGCCGCCGCCACGTTGATAAACAGTAAGCCCGCCAGCAGCTGTATCCAAATAGAAAAAAGGCAACCGCGCCGGAGTGCTCCATTCCTTACGGTAATGCCTACCCCAAAGCCATTGATGCAAGGCAGAACGCTTGTATTGCGGGCCTGCAGCTTTGGTAATATGGCTAGGCTGGCTGCTATTGGGTTGTGCTTCGCAAAAGAGGAACAGTAAAATGCAAAGAGCAAGAATAAATCCGCGTGTATGATAAAAGATCTTCAGCATAAACAAAACCTTACTGAGATAGAAGTAAAAAATAGTGCCATCGGGCTACCGGGTCTTCAGCCTTCTTATTTGCCGGAAGGCAATAAAAACCGTGATGAGTATGCTGACAGGTACGATCCAGCCGATATATTCCCTGATAACAGGAAATTGTGTGCCGAGGAAATAACCTAAGATGGCAAACGACCCTATATACACTACGCAAGCTAAAGCCGTAACCGGCAGAAAGTATTGAAAAGGCATTTTTGTGGTGCCGGAGATCATTGGTACAAAAGGGCGAACGACAGGAAGGAACTTTCCAAAGAAAAGGGCCCCCTTCCGGTGTTTCTGAAGGTAGCTTTCAGCCCCATGTAAAAATCGTTTTTTAAAATACCAGGTATCCTTCTTACTGTACAATTTGCGGCCAATCTTTCTTCCAATCCAATATCCGCAAGCATCACCAGCAATGCCCGCCATGATCAATAAGATGAGTAGGATAAGTAATGATGTATTCAGGGTACCTGTGCTTACTAATAAGCCAGCAGTAAACACGAGCGTTTCGCCGCCTGGTAAAACCAGGCCTAACAACAAACCTGTTTCGGCAAACACCAGAAATATAATGATGAGAAAGCCACCCCATTGAATAATTTCATTCACCTTAAACAACAATTCCATTGCACTGTTTTCTTCTGGTATACAAACACCTTTCCTGAAATTATTTACGCATCAGTTGTTTGGACGAAAGTCTTGTGTATTCTGCTCTCGGAGCTTCGGCCTCTTCGTTACTCAGGTTTACATCAATGCGTATGGCCTTTAAGCCGCTAATGCCTTGTGTGTCTTCCAGGTCAAAATGTTCCAGGTTGCTACCCAATAGTTTTTCGCTTTGCAGAAACTCTACGTACTCCATGTACTCCTGCAATTCTTTGTGCTGAGAATAAACAATGGCAATAGTGCCTGGTTGCGTTAGTCGTTCATCGGTGTCTTTTATGTGCACTTTGTCAATACGTTTTTTGATAATCTCGTATCTAATGTTGTAGGCACCATCTACATCAAACTTTCTTTCCTTTCGGCGGAAAGAAATACTTAGCGGAACAGAATGTGCCAGTATAAGTTGGGTAGTTTGCAGCGGAAGGGTTAATCTTTTTTCCAGGGCATGAGTGAGCCGCGCCGCTTTTGCTAAAAAGGTCAGCTGCCACAATTTTAGATTACGAACATAGATCTCATCAAACGGGTGCAGCGGTGCCAGTGATTGCCCAACATAAATGTTGAATTCCAATCCATCGGTGATATATCTTTCAAAGTAATGAGGATAAATCTCCTGGGCACTTTGCTGCTCCCAATCGATAAAACGATCTAACACGTCATTAATTCGCGTCAGGCTTTCTTCATACTTCTTCCGGTTTTTATATAAATCCTTTTTCTGATTGTCTATTTCAGTAAAGTAAGTTTCAATAGTTTTCTTTAGTTCAGGTTTAATAATGCGCAAGTGCTTTAATAGTTTGTCCAAATCATTCTGCAGAAAATCATAGATGACCATCTCATCATCTGAAAGCAATGAATCGCTTGCGGCAACAAGGTACTTTTCTATACGATAGATAGTCTCTTTCAGCAGGGGAAATTCCATCAGTTTGGCAGCTTGTTCCAAAACTTTTTTGGCCAGGTTCAATTGCTCCAGCAGATCTTGTTGAATCGACAAGTTTCTTTCTGTTGATGAATGGCGAACATCGATAGCCCCATACAATGGGTAAACATTTTCAAAAGAAATGTTTGGCATTTTTGCCAGGTCGCTTTGTTGGCTGTGTTGCAAATAATAAAAGGCTGCTTCGGTAAACTTCCATTCTACCGCGGGTTGTACTGCTGTAAAATGTTCTTTAATAGTTTTATCAATCTGAAGTTCCAGACTTTCGAATGTTTTTTCCAAAGCCAGGGCAAAGAGCTGTATGGCAGGCTGTAGTTTATTTAGGTGCTGATGCTGCAGTGCATTTTGTTCTTCACTTAGTATTTCCAGCAAACCAATTAATTGACCATCGTCGCATTTCAACAGACACAGCACAAGGGTTTGTGCATCCTGCGCTGCATAATACTGAAACAATTCATGATCGGCCTGGTCTGTTTCCTGTAAGCGTTTAAAGAATAAAGGCGTATTGGTAAACCGAAATGTTTTTTGTGCCAGTTCGCTGATACTATCCTTGTTGTTGATCACTTCTTCGTTCTTAAACAACAGGCTATTCTGATAATGTGCTTCGGTATACAGGTAGTAATCATTCATTTTAAAAAAAGGTGTGATACCGATCTTTACATGCGGTACTTCAATAAGACTTTGCACATGTTCCTGCAATTCGTTATACACCGCCACATCGGAAAAAGCATTGATGTTCAGCAAAGCTGTTTTCATTTCTACAATAACCTGTTCAGAGGTTACATCGCTGACATCGATCACTACCAGCCCTTCAAAGCTGAAGTTGGCAAGCGGAAGAATTTCTTCCAATTGTTCCGGATCGGCCATTTGTTGTGCAGTGATCTTTTGAGGCAACGTGAAACTCTCGTTGCTGATCACCACATCCACAAATTGTGCATTCAGGCTTAACTCGTAGTATTTGATCAGCCCTGTTTCCTTATCTGTGAAAGGATGAACAGATGTAGTGATGACAGGCGATTTATAAGCGTAATATTTTTTTAGTATCAGCTTATAGGCAAGGTGCAATGTAGCCTTACTGATGTTGATATTCGTTTTATGATTGGGAACCGTGATCTGGTTAGAGCCTTCTTTTAGAAACAGTTCTCTAAAGGCAGGTGAAGCATAAATCGTATCGGAACGAAAGGGATACGCAATAGCATACATTCCCTGGTTAGAAGCAGTAGAAGGAGGGAAGATGGTAGAAAGCAGGGTTTCAGCTAATTCCTTATTACGCATCAAAACCTCGGAGCTTTGCATAGGTTTTAGTAGATCGGGCTTAGCCTCAACTTCTTCTATCAATTCATTGTACAGCTTCCTGGCACCCGGCTTGTTAGCTGCAATCATTTTCTTTAATACATCCACCAAAGGCTTCAGGGAAAGTGAACTATTAAATCCCTGGTATATATTCGAAACGGTTGTCATTTTCTGTTTTTCGTTTTGTTTTAAAGGGCCGAACTAATGGATTAGAAAAAGGAAGCTATCTTAAAGCTTCCAACATTGTACTATGAGTAAAACAACCTCTGCGCCAAAAAAACCGACCAACAAGCCGCCGACTGTTAAAAAGGATAACCGGGCAGAAAACTTTGCTGCTTTAAAAGACCTTCTTTCCCATTATATACCGCCGCTAGTGGTTTTAAGCAATGGCCCAGACAGGTATGAACTCATCACCGTTAAACCTTTCCGTCACAAGGGAATAAGAAAAGAAAACGGCTATTACGGGGCTATTATGATGAAGAAAGACTATGTGGGCCTCTACCTGATGTTTATTTATGATGAGCCTGAAAACCTTGAAAAACTTGGTTCTGATTTACGGAAACTGCTAAAAGGTAAATCCTGCTTCCATATTAAAAAATTGGATGAGAACCTGCTAAAGCAAATAGAAACCGCCTTAAAAGATGGACTGGATTATTACAAAAAAGAAGGTGCTATTTAGATTTCAGCTCTTCCCTCAACACTACGTTGTGGTAATATTTACACACAGGCTTTAAACCACATTCGGGGCATTTAGGTTTTCGGGCAATGCATACATAACGGCCATGGAGAATTAGCCAGTGATGAAATTTGTGAACAAGTTCTGTAGGGATATTTTTTACCAGTTGCAACTCCGTTTGTAATGGTGTTTTAGCATTCATCGTAAGGCCAATACGGGCAGACACCCTGAAGACGTGAGTATCCACCGCCATGTTAGGCTGCTTATCAATCACAGAAGTAATTACATTGGCTGTTTTGCGGCCAACGCCGGGTAATTGCACCAACTCTTCTACTGTCATAGGTATTTCGCCGCCAAATTTTTCTACTACGAGTTTAGCCATTCCGATCAGGTGCCGGGCTTTATTTCCCGGAAAAGAAATGCTTTTGATGATAGCAAATACATCTTCATATTGCGCCTCAGCTAAATCCTGAACGGTAGGATATTCTGCATAAAGAGCAGGAGTGGTCATGTTCACTCTTTTATCGGTGCACTGCGCCGATAAAATAACAGCTACTAACAATTCGTAAGGATTGCTGAAGACCAGTTCTGTTTCAGCTTCGGGGCGGGTAATTTTAAAATAATCAATTACCGCCTGGAATCGTTCTTTCCGGGTCATGAAGACCGCAAGTTAATGAGAGATTAATTAGAAGAAGTGATAACCTGTTGCTGTTGGTTAGCATATTTTAAAATGCTTAAAACAGCTTCGGTGCGTGGAGAAACAATAATGGTATTTAAACGTTCCATAGAAGTTTTTAATACTGCTAATTTTTCTCTCAGTGTCCAATCTTTTTGAATGTCTTCCTCAATTTCGGCAGTGACTTGTGGTGAGGTTTCTTTATACAGGTAGCGTAATAGATCCTCTGGTGAGTAATTGTGCATAGTAACCAATAGCTTGTTTACGTTCAACGGTCCAATGTGGTCGTCCGGATTTATAAACGCAAGCTACTTGCCAATATTGTATAACATTAATCTTTTTGTGCCTTCTCGATAATAAACAGGTCTTCATTATCTCTTTTCATCATGTATTGCTCACGGGCATATTTCTCGATAGCGGCAGGGTTGGATCGCAGCTCTTCCAGTGCCTTCCGTTCCTTGGCTATCTCGCTGATATAGTATGTTTTGCTGGCTTTTAGTTCTTTCAATTCGGCTCTACGGCGGCCTTGCAGGATCAGGTCATTTTCATCAAAAAAAACGATCCATACAACGAAGGCAGTGCCGGCAATAAGAAATTTATTTTTAGCCCAGAAAGGTATATGAGAGAGGATCAATTTCATGGATTTGGCTTGCAGAGCGAATGTAATGAACTATAGATTAGTAATGAACGCCATGCGATAAAATATTTTACACCTTAATGGCTTCTGCGTCCTTAATCAATTGTTGCAGCTTTAGTTTGGTTTGCGGCCATTCCTCGTCAATGATGCTAAAAACCCAGGTGTGTCGCATGGTGCCATCGGCATGGAGCCCGTGCTTTCGCAACATGCCTTCCCTTACACCACCAATCTTTTCTACGGCTTTTTGAGAACGTACATTTT
>Ga0164290_1002051_pt1 | contig 17896 bp, 16 predicted proteins | sample Micstemetagenome_FD_108782 | JGI IMG/M metagenome (GOLD analysis project Ga0164290, IMG submission 108782) | Contaminated culture microbial community from soil near Moab, Utah, USA - Microcoleus steenstrupii SON62 (Illumina Assembly) | ecosystem: Environmental > Terrestrial > Soil > Soil crust... | reverse complement strand
GTTCCGCGCGGGTCTTCATCAGACCGAGATCGGAGCCGGCATTCGGCTCGGTGAGGTTCATGGACCCGGTCCATTCGCCCGACACCATTTTCGGCAGGTACTTCGCCTTGATCGCGTCGGACGCATGCGCCTCGAGCGCCTCGACAGCACCGATCGTCAATGTCGGGCCGATGGCAAAGGCGGTGGTGGCGGAGTTCCACATCTCGAATGTCGCCACGAGCAGCATGTGAGGCAGGCCTTGCCCGCCGAAGGCTTCCGGTCCAGAGAGCGCACCCCAGCCGCCTTCGGTCCAGGCCTTGTAGAGCGCCGCCCAGCCATCGGGTGTCTTGACGTCGTGACCGGAGAGGGTTGCCCCTTGCGTATCGCCAATCCCGGCGAGCGGCGCGATCTCCTCCGTGGCGAAGCGGCCTGCTTCCGCCAGCACGGCATCGACAATATCCTCCGAGAGTTCGCCGAGCTTGCCCTGGGAAAGCGCGTCACCCAATCCGGCCACGTGTTTCAGGGTGAACAGAATTTCCTCGACAGGCGCCTTGTACATGCTCTCTCCTCACTGAGTCCTTGGCCAGATTAAGTGCAAGACCTGATCAAATCCAGCAAAGCCTATGTGACTGCGCTAAATGCTTCTTACGTAAACGTCAATACTTGGGTGGTGACTGGAGCGCCGTTACGCAACTGTCGCAAAACCTGCCTAAGCGTTACCAGGCACTCGCGCACGCAGGATAATGATGGAGCTTCCCGAAACCCGTATCCCCGGCCTTGTCTGGGCGCATCTCTTCGCGCCGGAGACGGGCAGCTGCCAGCGTGTGCCACCCGCCTCGACAATCGAGGACCTGCTTGAGCAGGATGGTTTCGTCTGGCTTCATATCGGCCTCTCCGATGCGCGGGTGCCGGCGTTGATCGCCGGTTTGCCGGGCATGACCCCCGAGGCCTATCAGGCGCTGATCAGCCGCGACGCACATGCAACGCTTTCGGCCACCCGGGAGATGGTTTGCGGCACGCTGGTGGATTTCCAACGCGATTTCGACGAGATGTCGTCCGAGATCGGTTGGCTGCATTTCGCAGTCACCGGCAGGCTTATCGTCACGACGCGACTGCATCCACTACGCAGCATCGACCGGGCCCGCGCAGCGATGGAAAAGAGCGCCCGGATCGGCTCGCCGCTCGACGTGCTCGGGGCCCTCGTCACCGAGTTCCAACGCACGGTGGTCAGCATAGTCCACCAGATCAACGAAGAACTTAACCTGATCGAGGACTATGTCTACGAAGACGCCGAGAAGGACGAGACCCGCAGGCTGCCGCCCGCCCGGCGAACGATCGTCAAGTTGCACCGGCATCTGAGGACCGAACTCGCGCTGCTGCGGCGCATCACCACCGCCGATGAAGACGAAATTCCCGATGGCTTCGACACGATCGCCCGGCAGCTCAGCGAGCGGATCGAAACCATCGAGCGTGACGTCTCCTCATTGCAGGAACGGGCGCGGCTCCTGCATGAAGACATCGATTCCAAGGCGACGCGGCAGACCAACCGTCATCTCTACATCCTGTCGATCCTGACGGCCTTCCTGATGCCGCCGACGCTGGTGACCGGGTTCTTCGGCATGAACACCGAGAACCTGCCCTTCGCGCATACCGATGGCGGCACGATGTTTGCGGGCATCATCATCCTCGGCTCCACCGGTCTCGCCTGGTGGCTGCTCCGCCGGTTCAAGATACTGTAGCGACATCGGAAATCACTGGCAGTTGGAGAAGACCCCGGCCGGCGCCGTGTCACTTTGAATGCAGAAAATCCCGCCCCAGTGATAGCCGACGCCCTGCGGTGTGCGGACCTTGAACCACTTGTAGCCGTCCATCCAGACTTCGGGGTCCTGCAGCACTTCAACGGAATCGCCTTCACGGACACTCGCTACCTTCGAAAATTCCTGGCCCGGCCCCGAACGCAATATCCCGCCATAGGAGGTACCATAGAGATTGACCGCGCTGTAATTGCTGTCCTGCTCGGTCGCCTCGCGCTCGCCCTCGATCATCGTCTGGACTGGCCCTGTACAGGCGGAACCCAGGTTGTCCCACATCGCCTGATCCTGGAAACAGTCACCGATCGTCTGGTTGTCGCCGCACATCTCCCGCGCCCGCTGTGAACAATGTTCATCCGACTGCGCATAGGTCGCGGGCCAGAACAATCCCGCCGACACGATAGCCAACACGATCATCCCCAGTGTCTTCATCATGACTATGCCTTCCGAAACAGCGTCAGCAACGGCTGACATCCTCCCCCGAGCGTCGTGAGCCCGCGTCATTCATGGAGAACTCTTGCGGTCGGCGCAATGCCATTCGTGCCTCGTCGTCAAAGCCCCCGAAAAAAGTCGGGACCAGTTGGCGCGCGGGTCCGATCGCCAATTCGCTAAACTTTTATCCAATCGGCTAAACGCGCTGAAACCTGTGCGTGTTATCGCTTGGCGGACGATAAGAGGAATAGTCGCCATGTCGATGCCAAATGCCGCGGGCAGCAGCTTTGCCAACCCAGAATTCATCGTCGGTCGTCCAGATGAGGTTGCGCTTCTGGATGCGCCGATCAATCCCGATTGGATCGTCAAAGGTGATCCTCGAGCGCGCGCGGGCCTGCATTCGCCAAGCATCGACGGCAATGCCTCCACCCATATCTGGGAATGCACGGCCGGGGCCTTCTGGTGGACCTTCCACGACGAGGAGACTGTCCTCATCCTCGAAGGCCAGGTACGCGTGACGACGCCGAGCGGGGAAGCCCGCACGCTTCAGTCTGGCGACATTGCCTATTTCGCGGAAGGCACCAAGGCGCTCTGGGATATCGACAACTACGTGAAGAAAGTCGCCTTCTGCCGCAGGACCTCTAACCCGGTCAAGCAGTTCCGCGCCATGCTGGGCCGCGTGCGAAGGGCCGTGATGGGCGATACCGTTTCGGCACGCATCCCAGGAACAGCAGGTCGCGCATTGCCGCTTTGACCGTCCTACCGGCCTCATTTCGGACATCTTTTTGCAACGCACAATCCAGCTTCGCGCATTAACTCTTTGATAAACATAATGCCACAGGATCGTCACATAACGTGCGGATATGGTGGCAATGTTCAAATCAACTTTATTAGCACTTGCGCTTTCTTCGTTGCTGGGAGCAGGCGCAGTCCATGCTGCTGACGACAAGCCCTGGATCAATTCCGAAACCGCGCTGGTCATCGACGCCTACGAACTCAACGTCATCGAATGGGACAAGCTTGCCGCCAACAAGCGGGTCGCCGGTTTCGTCGCCAAGGCTTCGGACGGCCTGCCCGAGGTCTATGACTGCTCACGGCCGCACAAGGGCGACACGCGCAATCACTGCAAGACGATGTGGCGAAAATATGCGGTAAGCCGCGAGCTCCATCAGACACGCCGGATGCTCGCCAAGGCCAATGGCATGCTGTGGGGCGCCTATCATCTTGCCCGGCCTGGTAACCCGATCGACCAGGCCAACCATTTCCTCGACTATGCCGATCCCGGTAAGGACGACCTGATGGTGCTGGATCTCGAGGGACTCGACGAAACGCAATTCATGTCGCTTGCCGATGCAGAGATCTTCGTTGGCCATATCAAGGCCCGCACCGGCCGCTACCCGATCCTCTATACCAATCACGATACGGCACGGTTTATCGCCCTGCGCCGCGATCAATACTCGCTGCTGTCGCGCCTGCCGCTCTGGTATGCCCGCTATAAGCCCGAGATCAAGGGCGTTTTCCCAATGGGCAACTGGGAGAACTACATGATGTGGCAGTTCTCTTCCGCCACCAATTGCGGCAAGAAGACCTGTCCGATGCGGATCGAGGGCACGCTCGACGATATCGACGTCAACACAGTGCCAATGACAAAGGCGGAACTCGCGGCGATCTGGAAGCAGGGCGAGTTGCTGCCGGTCAGGCCGCCGGAACTGCAATATCTGGTGAGCGCCACCGGCACGCTCGGCACCAGCACCCTGCCCCAAATCCACGCAGTCGCCGAAGCATCTACACAGAACCGACAGCCAGTGCTTACAGCTCTGAATTATCAGGATTTTTAATCGGCCTTTCTTGAGCGTGGTAAGCCTCGCGAAACTCTGCGGCCCTAGCCTTTAGCCAGTTCTTAACCATGCTTCGGCTAGAGTCTTACAATGTCCGACCAGAAGTCAGCCTTCTCCCAATTGCAGTATGTCGAACAGGACAGATCAGCGCCGGTAAAGAAGACACTTCATTCGGACTTCCTGCGGACCGGTCGCATCGACCGTTCGCGCCCCAACTGGGCGCCCGACGAGAAGCGCTACCTCACGTATGAGGAAGTCGCAGAGCGTACGGGCAAGATCCTGATCGCGGCGGGCCAGAAGACGCATGAGCGGCTCAACACATTCCACCGTTCGATCCAATTTCCCAAGCTGCTCTTCCATCGCACGCTGACCGGCACGCCGCATCTCGGCTACTGTCACGTAACCGCGGCGAAATCGAAATTCGCGGAATATGCCGACGTGAACTGGGCTTTCTACATCGCCAATTTCTTCGCCGATATCGCATCGGACGGCCTGAAATTCGAACAGATCAACATGCGCGCCGAGCGCATGTATTTCGCCGTCGCGATGGAAAACAACCCGGATAAAAAACTCGTCCTCGACAAGAAGGTGCGCGGCAACGGCATCCTCTTCCGCACCAACGATCCCAAGACAGCGTTGAAAAACGTGCTGCTCCTCGGCGCCAAGCAGGAAGCGCTGCGGAGGGTCATCCGGGCGATGTGACATCGCAGTCGCTTGGCAAAGCTGCTCTCGGGCGATATAGCCGTTCGCACTTCATCATTCGAAGGCGCACATGGCCGAAATCATCGACATCGCATCGGAGCACGGCTGGGCGCTGGCGCGGGGCTGCCAGGTGCTCGAGGACGCCGAGCCTGTCGCGATCCCGACCGAGACCGTCTATGGGCTGGCGGCGGATGCCACCAATCCTCGGGCAATCACCCGCATCTACGAGGTCAAGAGCCGGCCGCGCTTCAATCCGCTGATCGCCCATATGTCGGACCTCGCGATGGCGGAGCGCTACGCGGTGTTCGATCCGCTGTCGCGCAAGCTTGCCGAGGCGTTCTGGCCGGGACCGTTGACGCTGATTCTGCCGCTTACGGCGGACAGCACTATCCATCCCCTCTGCACGGCAGGGCTTGATACGGTGGGCGTCCGTATTCCCCAGGGCTTTGCAGCCGAGTTGATTGCCGCCTTCGGTAGGCCGCTGGCGGCGCCGAGTGCCAATACGTCCGGCCGGGTCAGCCCCACCGAGGCCGAACATGTGCAAGGCGATCTCGGCGACAAGATCCAGCTCATCCTCGATGGCGGGCCGGCAGGGGTCGGCGTCGAAAGCACGATCATCAAGATCGACGGCGACAAGGTCAGGCTGCTCAGGCCGGGCGGGCTGGCGGTCAGCGCGATCGAAGCCTGTCTTGGTCGCGACGTCATGCGGCATGACAATGCGGCGCAGGCGGCCATCGAGGCGCCTGGCATGCTGGCCTCGCATTATGCGCCGAAGGCCGGCGTGAAGCTCGACAGGCTGCATGTTGAGCCCGGGGAAATCCTGATCAACTTCGGCAACCAGCCGATCGCGGGACTGGATGATGCGATTGCGATCTTCGATCTCAGCCCGCGGGCATCGCTCAGCGAGGCGGCGGCCAATCTCTTCGCGATCATGAAGATGGCTGATGAACTCCCAGCGCGCGCCATTGCCTTCGCGCCCATCCCGCATCACGATCTCGGCGAAGCGATCAACGACAGGATCGCGCGCGCCGCCGCCCCCCGTCCCGAGGCGCGCTATGAAGACTGAACTGATCGAGCGGTTCGCAAAAATCGTCGGACCGGCGCACGCCGTCACCGACCAGCAGGCGCTCGCACCACATCTGGTCGAGACACGCGGACTTTATCATGGCGCTTCGCCCTTGCTGCTCAAGCCGGCCAATACTGCTGAAGTCTCCGCAATCCTGACGCTTGCCAGCGAGACCGGCACGGTGATCGTGCCGCAATCGGGCAATACCGGCCATGCCGGTGGCCAGACGCCGCGCGAGGGTTATGAAGACGTCCTGATCTCACTCGAACGGATGAACTCGGTGCGCGAGGTCGATCTGGCGGCGAACACGATGACAGTCGATGCCGGCTGCATACTCGATAACCTGCACAAGGTCGCCGAGGAAAACAATCGCATGTTTCCACTGTCGCTCGGTTCGCAGGGCAGCTGCCAGATAGGCGGCAATCTCTCCACCAATGCCGGCGGCACCCAGGTGCTGGCCTATGGCAATGCGCGGCAGCTCTGCCTCGGCCTGGAAGTCGTGCTGCCGACAGGCGAGATCTGGGATGGGCTGCGCAAGCTCAAGAAGGACAATACCGGCTACGACCTGCGCGACCTGTTCATTGGCGCCGAGGGCACGCTGGGGGTGATCACCGCCGCCGTGATGAAGCTTTTCCCGCGTCCGCGTGGTCATGAAGTGGCATTCTGCGGGCTTGAGAGTGCCAAGAGCGCGCTGGCCTTCTTCCAGATGGCGCAGGATGTCTGCGGCAATGCGCTGACCGGGTTTGAACTCATGGTCCGTCTCGGCGTGGAATTCACGCTGCGCAACATACCAGGTGTTCGTGACCCCCTGGGCTCCCCCTATCCGTGGTATGTGCTCGTCGATATCTCGACCACCGACAACGAGGACAGCGCGCGCCAGATGATAGAGACGCTGCTGGCGCAAGCCTCCGAGCGTGGCCTGGTGCTCGATGCGTCGATCGCCTCGTCTTCCGCACAAGCCCGCGCCTTCTGGCACATCCGGGAAAGCATGTCGGAAGCGCAGAAGCCGGAAGGTGGGTCGATCAAGCACGATGTCTCCGTGCCGATCTCAGAGATACCGGAATTCATGGCCGAGGCCGAGAAGGCCGTGCTCGCCTTCGTGCCCGGCGCCCGTGTCTGCGCCTTCGGCCATCTCGGCGACGGCAATATTCACTACAACATTTCCCAGCCGATCGGCGCCGACAAGCAGGCCTTCATCGGCCAGTGGCGCGACGTCAACAAGATCGTCCATGGGCTGGTGTTGAAGTTTAACGGCTCGATTTCCGCCGAACATGGCATCGGCCAACTCAAGCGCGATGAACTCGCCGCGATCCGGCCCGCCATCGAGATCGACCTGATGCACCGCATTAAACGAGCCTTCGACCCGGCCCACATCATGAATCCGGACAAGGTGCTGAAGCTCTGATGACACCAGCGATCCGGACCAATCTCAGGCTGACATTTCCCGGTGGAGCCCCGCTGAGCCACGGCAAGGCGGAGCTTATGGAACTGATCCGCGAGACCGGTTCGATCCGGCAGGCGGCGGTGCGCATGGACATGTCCTATCGGCGCGGCTGGCTGCTCATCGACGAACTCAACCGCATGTTCAGGCAAAGCGTCGTGGAGACCAAGCATGGCGGCAAGAGCGGTGGGGGCGCGGCACTGACTGACTTCGGCGAAGAACTGCTCCGACGCTTCCGCGCGATGGAAAAGCAGACAATGAAGGCGCTGAAAGCCGATCTCGACTGGTTGGCTGCGAATGCAACCGCTCAGGACGTTGCGTCAGCAGCCATCACAGATCCCGAGACGTGATACACACTGCCACTATCCACAGTGACTGCCTTGAACAGCGCATAGACCGAAATCCCGGGCGCTAGGCCCAACCGTTCGCAAGAGAGCAACGTGACACGCGATATTAGCCGCTGACCGTAGCAATCCATCTCGACCAGCATATAGGGACCATCGCGTGTGACGGCGGTGATCTTGCCGGGAAGATGGTTGAGTGCACTGATATTCTCAGGCTTATCAAGCGCGATCATGACATCGGTCGATGACACGCGAACGCGGACTGCGGTGCCTTCGGGGAGATCGATCGGCTGCAATATCACTGCGGTATCGCCGATCTCCGCGATCGACAATCCGTAATATTCCTCCTGCCTGATCATCCTGGCTTCAAGCACGGATTGCGGGGCAATCGAATCGGTGAGCGACGAAAGTTCCGGGAAAATCTCCGCGGGAGCCCCCTCCGCCCGCACCCTGCCCTCATCGAGCAGCACGACGCGGTTGGCCAGCCGCGCGACTTCATCGAGCGCATGGCTAACATAGACGACCGGTATTTTCACCACATCGCGGATGCGCTCGATATAGGGCAGGATTTCCTGCCGTCGGGCACGGTCAAGCGCGGAAAGCGGTTCGTCCATCAGGATCAACCGGGGTGCCGAAAGCAGCGCCCGCCCGATCGCCACGCGCTGCTTCTCGCCGCCCGAAAGCGTCGCCGGGCGCTGATCGAGCAATCGCTCTATGCCGAGAAGATCGACCACCTCGCCTTCGGAGATGCTGCATTCCGCCTTCGAAGAAAAGAACCGGCCATAAAGCAGGTTCTGGCGCGCCGTCATATGCGGAAAAAGCCGCCCTTCCTGAAAGACATAGCCGAGGCGGCGGCGATGCGGCGGCACGAAGATGCGCTTCTTCGTGTCGTTCCAGATCGTGCCATCAAAGGTGATGAGGGCATCATCGGGCTGCGTCAGGCCGGCAATCATCTGCACCAGCGATGTCTTGCCGGAGCCGGACGGGCCGAAAAGCGCGGTCACCCCGCCGCCAGCCGTGAAGGCGGCATCGATCCGGAAATCACCCTGCCTGTGGCGGACCGTGACCGAAATCATGACGACGCTCCCAGCCTGCGCGCCGCATAGCGCGAGACCGATCCCGCCAGCAGAATCGCTGCGAATGATATGGCGACCGAGAAAAATGTCAGGCGCAGGGCCATGGGCTCGCCATCCGGGTCCTGCAGGAGGGAATGGATCGCGGAAGCGAGCGTCTGGGTCTCTCCGGGGATCGCCGAGACGAAGGTGATGGTGGCGCCGAATTCGCCGAGAGCTCGCGCGAAAGACGTCACGATGCCCGCAATGATGCCGGGCATGCTGAGTGGCAACGTCACTGTCAGGAAGACCATGAACGGGTTGGCGCCGAGCGTGCCGGCCGCCGATTCAAGCCGCCGGTCGATCGCTTCCATTGAAAGCTGGATCGCCTGCACCAGCAGCGGAAAACCCATGACGGCGGCGGCAACGGCCGCTCCCGTCCAGCGGAATGACAAGACGATGCCGATGCTTTCAAGAAAGCCGCCGAGTAGGCCCTTTCGCCCGAAGGTCATCAGCAGGAGATAACCCGTGACGACCGGCGGCAGGATCAGCGGCATGAAGATGATCGCATTCAAGACCGCCTTGCCGTAGAACTGGCCGCGCGCCAGAAGATGGGCAACAAGAATGCCGAACGGCAGGCTGATGGTGACGGCAAGTGCCGCCACCTGAATACTCAGCCGGATTGCTGTCCATTCTTCTTCATTGAACCCCATGTCTCAGCGTGTCACGAAGAGGCGAGGGTCGTAAAGCCCGCATCCTTGAAGATATCAGCAGCTTCCGGCCCAAGCAGGAATTTCATGAACTCGGTCTTCGCCGCGTTCGTTGAGGCCGTTACAGGCGCGACGGGGTAAATGATCGGCGAATGACTCTCTTCGCCGAAGACATCGACGATTTTCACCCGTCTGTCCGCCTTGGCGTCGGTTTCGTAAACAATGCCGAGCAGCGCTTCGCCAGATGAAACCAGCTTGAGAGCGGCCCGCACATTGTCGGCACCCGCCACCTTGCCTTCGACGTCGTCCCAAATGCCGTAGAATTTCAGCGATTGCTGGCCGTATTTGCCGGCCGGCACGTTTTTCGGGTCGCCCATGGCGATGCGGCCGTTGCCCAGCGCCTCGGCGAGCCTAAAGCCCTCTTCGATCTTGAGCGAAGCGGACGAATCCTTGGCGGCGACCAGGACGAGGCGATTGCCGAGAAGATTGACCGCCTCGTCCCTCTTAACCGCCGATTTCTCGATCAGATAGTCCGTCCACTTGGTGTCGGCCGAGATGAAAATGTCTGCCGGCGCCGCCGCTTCGATCTGCTTGGCAAGCTGTGCGCTCGACGCATAGGAAATGGCGACCGTGGTGCCGTTCTTGACTTCGAACGCCTTGGCGACGTCGTCGAGCGATCCCTTCATGCTGGCAGCAGCAAAGACGATGAGGTCGGCTGCCATCGCCGGCGCGACCGATGCGATTGCCAGCATGGCAGCGGAGACGAGCGAGGAAAAGAATGTCCGGCGCAGCATGAATATCTCCCGGTTCTATCGTTATATCCTTACGAATATATCGCCGGAAAATCAAAAGCAAGGCGCTTGATGCGGTCGTTTAAGATCACCCCTTGAGCTGGGCGATGGAGAGCAGGGTATCGGCGCTGATACTGCCCGAAGAACCCGAGAAAAGCTGCAGGAGCGGTGAGGTATCCGTCTCGTTGGCGAGGTCATACATCGCGGTGAAGCGGGTGATGAATTTCTGCAGTTCCGTCGGGTCCTGAAGTTCATTGAAGTCCATGTAGCGCTCGACGAGCGCCTTCTGTTTGTCGATATCCATGCTCGACATTTCCGCCGGCAAATCGAACGTCGTGCGAAAGACTTCGAGAAGTGCGGTATCGCCGAGGATGTCGAAGGCGGAATTGATGTTCGGCATGCTGCGCTGGAAATAGAGCGCCAGGCGAGCGCCTGCGCTGTCCTCGCCGACCTCTTCCTCCATGCTTTGCTGCAGATAGAGATATTCGGTCGTCATCTGCCCATAGCGGCCCTGGATGCCGGAGTCGCGAACCGCTATGTTGCCATTGGCGTCGAAATTGAACGAGGAGAGAATCTCCACATAGCGGTGATCTTCCTGCGTGTTGACGAAGCTCTCTAGATCATCGAGGTCCGAAGAGAAGACCTGCTTCATGAAATCATCGGTCACATCTTCCGGCTTGATGCCGTTGGCGACCAGCACGAAATCGACCAGACGCCTGTCGGCCACGAATTCCGATGCCTTCTGGATATTCTGGATGCTCTCGGAATAATATTTCGCTTCCTCGGTCGCCGCGTCCTTGTCTTCCTCATGACCGAAGCGGGTTCTGGTAATGACGTAATCCTTGGCAGTCTGCGTGATCACCTGTTGCGACTGGGCCAGCCGTGGCGCCACCTTGTTGCCGTCAGCGCCGAAATTGAAGGCGGCGGCCAGTTCGCGGTAGCGGCCATCCTTCTGCTTGTTCGCAAAACTGTCGGGATCGGCAAGGTCGCTGGTCAGCACCTTTTCGATCAGGGCGTCCTTGGTCTCGTCGGGATCGAAGCCGAACGCTGTCAGGATGAAATCATAAAGCCTGGGCGTGGACTGCAACTCGTCGACGCTGTCCATGGAGCCGATGAAGTTGCGGTAATAAGTGTAAAGATCGTCGTCCTTCTCATCCTGTTTGTCGTCATAACGGGACAAGTACTGGCTGGAGGTGATGTCCGTCTGCGCCGCCGTCTGGGCCGTGTTGCCACTGGCAATCGTGCCGTCTGTCTCAAAATTGAACGCCTTGGTCAGCGCCTCGTATTTCTCACCGCCAAAGACTGTCGCATAATTGTTCGGGTCGCTGAGGTCGCTCGTCAGGATATTCTTGATCGTGCTCTTGAGGTAGATATCCTCCATCCCGAACGCCGTCTTGACGTAGCTCAGCAAGCGGGAATCGTTGACCAGATCATCGACATTGGTGATCGTGCCGATCTTGCTTTCGTAATAGTCCTTGTTGAGCTGGGCCTCGGCGGGCACCGTACGGCTCGGGACATAGAATGTGTAGGCCTCGACGAGAGCGAGCGTCTGCGCGGCGTCCTGAGCCGCAACGCCGGTGTCGAGCGTGCCCGCTGCATTGAAATTGAAGTTCGCGGCCATTGCCTGCAACGTCGATTTGTTGGCGACGTTCAGCGTGTTGACATAACTTGCGGGATCATTGAGGTCGCTGGTCAGGACCTTCGTCAGGTGATCCTTGTTCCAATATTTCGTGTCGAGATTGAAGGACTTCAGAACATAGTTCCGCGTCCTCTCGTCACCCAGCAAGTCATCGACGGATGTGATCGTGCCGATCTTGCCCTTATAATAGGCGGTCTCGACTTCGACCGATTCCCCCTCGTCTTCGAGCGCCTGCTTGAAGTTTCCGATGACCTCGTCGATCTGCCGCGTCGTCTGGGTGACCGACGTCTCGGAGGAGAATTGGAAAGCGGCGGCAAACTGCGAATAGCGCTGGTCCGTCAGGCGGTTCGCAAAGGAGTCCGTGTCGGTCAGGTCGCTTTCCAGCACCTTTTTCATGAACGCCTTGGCGTAGGTCATATCCTCCAGCCCGTGCGCCTTCATAGCATAGGCATAGAGCCGGTAGTTGTCGACGAACTCGTCGACGGTTTTCACCTTGCCGATATTGTCCTTGTAATACTGCTCTTCACGGGCGACCTGACTGGACGACGCGATGCGATCGAGGTTGCCCCTGATGTCGCGGTTGATCAGATTGTAGTTCAGAAAGGTCGAGACCATGGGAAACCTACATTGCCGGCCTACCGATTATGCCTGCAAAGTCTTATCCGAACCTTACCCGCGACCATGCGGATTTTGAGAGAAAACGCATCAATTGCCCGACGTCGTCTTCACTATTTGCAAACCGAACCAGCTTGCCAATTGATAACCATTCAACGAGGCAAAGTTTTCTTAACCGAGTATTTTAAGCAGCATCGAAGACCGGCCCGCTAATCTGACGGCATAAGAGGACAGAATGTCCCGAAAAACGGAAGAGATGATCTCTCGAGAAAACAGGGTCGAAATCGATGAACACCATGTACCAGCCCGCCTGGGCAACGAGCAAACTGAGACTGGATCCAGGTCTTTTTCCACAGCAGCTTCGTTACGAGATCGAGCAAAGCGCCGAAACCGTCAACATTACGCTCGATGACCGTGGTGCCGTCATGCGCCGGCTATTGCCGTCCAGCGGCCTGCCACTGACCGTCGCGCTGCCGTCGCGTGTCTTCAAGGGCGTCGCGGCGCGCGCGATCGACCACGGCAATGGCGAGGTCACTGTCACGCTCGAACTCCACCACACCGATCCGGGTCTCTGCATCCCGCTCCTCGTGGCGCACGACCTTTACGACATCGCCGCCGACTGGCGTTCATGGTCGGAAGCCTATGGCATCCCAATGCTGATGGTCGAAGCGGACGGCGTTGCCCGCGAACTCGACGAGCATCTCATCACCGCCGGTGCGAAGCCTCCCAAGCCGCGTCGCCGCCATTCCTATTTCGCCGACCGCCGCCCGCGTTTCCTGGTCCGGCGCAAGACCGGAAATCTCGGCATCAGCATGAAGATCAAAGGCCGCGAGATATTTCCCCGAGATTAATCGGGATTGCATCCGGAACAAAAATGGCGCCTTCGGGCGCCATTTTCGATTCCATCCAAGCCAAGGCCTGCTCGAGATCACAGATTGAAATTCGCGGCCGTGAGATCGACCTCATCGTCCAGATTGATCTGCATGTCGGCGACACCGTTGCCGTCGATATCGATCTCGATGATCGTCGTGCCGCCGCCTTTGGTCCAGCGGACTTCAGGATTGTCGCTGCCGCCGGTAAAGGCGCCGCCATTCGCTGCGATGAAGTCGAATTCATCACTCTCCAGAAGAGCGGTGAGATCGAATTTGTCGTTGGCAACGTCGAAATCCGTGATGATGTCGAATGTGTCAGCCACTATGCCGCTATCAGTAAGATCGGTGTAGACATAGACATCGCTGCCGTCACCGCCGGTGATGGTATCGCCACCAGCGCCGCCGGTGATTGTGTCGTCGCCGGCGCCACCCTTCAGAACGTCGTTGCCGGCGTCACCATTGATGACGTCATTGTCGGCGCCGCCATCGATATCATCGTTGCCTTCGCCGCCGGCGATGGTGTCCGTACCTGCCAGGCCGACGATCGTGTCGTTGCCGATACCGCCAGTGAGACTATCATTACCTTCACCACCATCGATGTCGTCGTCGCCATCGCCGCCGTCGATCGTGTCGTTGCCGGCACCGCCGTCGATCGTGTCGTTGCCGTCATCGCCATTCAGCGTATCATCGTCCTCGCCGCCGTTGATCTCGTCGTCACCGTCGCCGCCGTTGATCGTGTCGTTGCCGGCATCGCCGTTCAGGATATCGTCATCGGCACCGCCATCGATTTCATCGTCGCCGTCGCCGCCATCGATTTCGTCTTCCCCGGCATCGCCATTGACCGTATCGGCTCCATCACCGCCATCGATAGTATCGTCGCCGCTGCCACCGTCGATTTCGTCGTCGCCTGTGCCACCATCGATCTCATCGTCGCCGTCGCCGCCGGATATATCGTCGTCGCCGCCGCCGCCCTTGATGTCGTCCCCGCCGCCACCGCCGTTGATAGTATCCTCGCCACTACCGCCCGTGATTTTGTCGTTGCCGGCACCGCCGTTCAGGACATTGTTGCCGCCACCGCCGATGATTTCGTCGTCGCCGCCGCCGCCGTCGATCTTGTCGTTGCCGCCGCGACCCACCAGTCTGTTGTCGGCAGCATTGCCGATAATGGTATCGTTTCCGTTGGAGCCGACGACATTCTCAACCCCACGGAATTCGACCTTTCCGCCGAATTTGCCGAAATCGCTCAGGCCGGCAAGATTCGCCTTGAGACCGCTCGTCGTGAGATAAAGCGTATCGGTGCCACCACCAGCATTGACCTCGGTCGTACCTGAGGCCTGTTCCCCAGCCACAGTATAGATCTTGTCATTGCCGTCGCTGAGCTTCAGCACATCATAAACGCCGTTCAGTGCAACAGCACCGGCCTCTTCGAGCTTAAACTTGCCGTAGTCCGGCTCCCGCTGCAGGACTTGCCACTTCAGTTGCCGATCCCAATCCGTCGGGCCACTTTCCCACGGTTCGGTTTTGTTGTTTGCGAATCTGGGCAGATTGCCATCACCGCCGGACCCCGCGTTCGAAGACTGGGCCGATTTCTCCTGCACAGACTGCTTGGCGGCCATCGCGACCTGTGCCTGCTCGATCTCGTCGCTCGACTGCTTTGATGAGGATTGAGAATCGCTCTTGTCTTCATCATGACTCGTCGACACAACATCGACGGTCAGATCCGCAATACCGAGATCGATGGGGGACGAATCGCCCACGGGACGAGACTTGCCCAGGTCGCCGTCAGAGTTGAGCACAATGTTCTCGAACGGCGAAAAATCAAAGGATTCGACTTCGAGCGACTGGAACAGATCTCCTAGCCAGGCATCGCCATTCTCTTCGGACAGTTTTGCAAAATATGGAATTTTCATCAGTGCAGCCATAAATGTGGCATCAATTGCCATGGAAATCTCACTCCGTCCCAGAGCGCGAACAAATCAGTCTGAAGTTCCTTCCACAAGCGCGCCTTGAAGTCAATTTCCAGTATCTTGGGACATTGATCTTCGGCGCGGCGCAATCTTAGCAGGAATGCAGATGTTGGAATTCGAGCGCATTGATTTTGCAGCAGGTTGCAGGATGCGTGTTGTTACCCGGGGAACAGCCACCACCGTCCGCGGCCTCTATTCTCATCGCAACAATTCCGGCCGACGACGCAAATAAGTCACAGGCGGAAGAAAGCCCGGCTGAATTTGTCCCGCAGCCGGGCTTTTCCATTTCAGGCGAATGGTATTGCGAAAAATAGAGCAATAAACAGCACCGCGCCGACAGTGGAATTGAATTTGAATAGCGCAAGACACTGTGCTGCATCATGTATATCAAGCACCAATATTTGCCAGGCGAATAATACAACCGCGATTGCCACGCCTACCCACGCCGGGAAGGCAACCCCTGCGGCGGCAAACGCGATAATCAAGCCAAGTACCGTCAATCCATAAAAGAGCGATAGCCAGGCCTTTGTATGCCGCCCGAAAAGCAGTGCGGTCGAACGTACGCCAATCAGGGCGTCGTCTTCCGTGTCCTGATGGGCGTAGATCGTGTCGTAGCCGATCGTCCACGCAACCGATGCAAGATAAAGAACGATCGCCGCGACGGAGAGCGCGCCGAACTCCGCCGACCAGCCCATCAGCGCACCCCACGAAAAGGCCAGGCCGAGAAAGAACTGCGGCCAGTCGGTGAAGCGTTTGGCGAAAGGATAGATCGCCACCACGGCGAGCGACAGGATGCCGAGCACGATACTGAACAGGTTGAAGCTCAACAGCACCGCCAGCCCTACCAGCGCTTGCAGTATCATGAATATCTTGGCCTGCAACCGGCTGACCCGGCCCGATGGCAGCGGCCGCGAGCGGGTACGGGTCACCGCCATATCGATCTCATGATCGATCAGGTCGTTATAGGTGCAACCCGCGCCGCGCATTGCGACAGCGCCGACGAAAAACAGAAACAGGTGCCAGCAGAAACGGCCGAACGAAAACTGCCCGGCCGACATCGCCACATTGGCGGCGAGTGCCGCCGACCAGAAGCAGGGCCACATCAAAAGCTGCCAGCCGATCGGCCTGTCCCAGCGCGCGAGCTGCGCATAGGGCCAGAGCACGCGCGGCAACACGCGATAGACGAAATTGCCAGAGGGCGCGTCGGCGACGCGGCCGTTGTCGAAGAAGGTGAAGCTCATGTTCAATGCGTCTAGAGCGTTTCATTGCTAAATGGAAGCGGTCTGGTTTAGACGCAATGCCAGTCAAGCCGGCCGGTCAGTCGATGGTGAAGCCGAAGCGATATGTCGCGGACAGGCCCAGCAGGAACTGATTCTTCGACCCGCGCTGATTGACGAGGCTCGAATCGGCAACCGGGCCCAGCAGGCGGGAATATTCGGCAAAGACGCTGGTATCGATCTTGTCGGTCGCGGCCCAGTTGATCGCGGTACCAAGGCCCGCCGATTGCAGGCCGCCATCCGGGTTATATTGCTTCAGGCCCGATTTCGCCGATTCCTTGGCGCTGACACCGTAATAAGTGTCCATGTAACCCTCGGTGGCGAAGGACAGGCGCGGGCCCGCGGAGAGACGAACAGTCGGCGTGATGTCGGTGAAGGCATCGGCCGAGACATCGACCACCACGCCATTGTGGCTGCGGATACCGCGGCGGATTTCAGCGCGGACACGTGCCCAGTCGGTCGGATAGAGTTCGGCAAAGACACCGGCCTCGACGCCGAACTTGACGGCTTTCAGGCCCTTGAGATCGTCCGACGTATCCCCGTCGCGCGGCATGATCAGCTTGCCGACGATGCCGGCGCGGTACATGCCGTTGTCTAGAAAGGCGAAGGAAGGATTGTCGTTGCGCGAGGTGAACTGTGTCGACTCCACGCCCTTGCCGATCGAGATCATCGGCGTGCCCTGCAGGATATAGCTGTTGTCGCCCTGATAGCGGGGGGCGACGAAGCCCGCACCGCCAAGCTTGACGTACCAGTCGCCCGACCACCACGCGTCGCCCGCGAATGCCGTTGTCGTCGACAAAAGCAAAATAGTCGAAATTGCTGAAATCAACTTAATGCGCACGCCGCAACTCCTTTAAAGAATGACGCGACCCTAGCGGCGTTTGGTTAACCTTTCAACACGGCTTATGGTTAGCGGGCCATGAATGTCCGCAGCTGATGCGGGAAATGCACACCTTATGTCAGCTTCCCTCGCGAGCCGGGCTTGACCTCGCCCCCACCCCTCTTTAACCGGAACGTCTCACGCCGGATGCGTGTTTTCCTATCCGGATTACCAGCCAGGGAGAAGAGCTATGAACGTCCTCCTCATCGGTTCCGGTGGCCGCGAGCATGCTCTCGCCTGGAAAATGGTCCAATCGCCTCTCATCGGCAAGCTCTATGTCGCGCCGGGCAATCCCGGCATCGAGAAGCATGCATTCTGCGTCGATCTTGCGGCCGACGACGCAGATGGGCTGATCGCGTTCTGCACCGACAGAAACGTCGAATTCGTCGTCTTCGGTCCGGAAGCGCCGCTGGTCGCTGGTATCAGCGACAGGCTGCGCGAGGCGGGGCTGCTTGTCTTCGGACCATCGCAGGCAGCGGC
>Ga0164290_1002050_pt1 | contig 17919 bp, 13 predicted proteins | sample Micstemetagenome_FD_108782 | JGI IMG/M metagenome (GOLD analysis project Ga0164290, IMG submission 108782) | Contaminated culture microbial community from soil near Moab, Utah, USA - Microcoleus steenstrupii SON62 (Illumina Assembly) | ecosystem: Environmental > Terrestrial > Soil > Soil crust... | reverse complement strand
TGACACCCATGCCGTCGATATAGCTCAGCGTGCCGCCAGTATAGGGCGCGAAACCAAAGCCGAGGATCGAACCGACATCGGCCTCGCGCGGGTCGGTGACGATGCCCTCCTCGACGGTGCGCGCGGCCTCGAGCGCGATGGTGACCAGCAGGCGCTGCTTGAGCTCGTCGAAATCGACCTCGTCGGCTGACTTCTGCGGGAAGAGGTCCTTGAGGCCCGGCCAGAGCGACTTCTTGGCGGGCTTCGGCGGATAGTCGTAGAAGCCTTTCTGGTTCTTGCGCCCAAGGCGGCCGAGATCGGTCACCATCTTGTCCACGAGCGCCATATGGTGCTTCTCCACCGAGGCTTCACCGAGATCATCGATCGAGGCTTTCATGATCTTGTAGGAAAGGTCGATCGCCACCTCGTCGTTGAGCGACAGCGGGCCGACCGGCATGCCGGCGAATTTCGCGGCATTCTCAATCATGATCGCGGGCACGCCCTCCGAGAGCATGTCATAGGCCTCGTTGATGTAGCGGAAGACGCAACGGTTGACATAGAAGCCGCGCGTATCGTTGACGACGATCGGCGTCTTCTTGATCGCGGCGGCGTAATCGAGCGCCACGGCTATTGCCTTGTCCTCGGTCTTCTCGCCGAGGATCACCTCGACCAGCATCATCCTGTCGACCGGCGAGAAGAAATGCACGCCGATGAACTGGCCGGGACGCTTCGAATTTTCGGCGAGGCCGGTGATCGGCAGGGTGGAGGTGTTGGAGGCAAAGATCGAACCCTCAGGCAGCACTGCCTCGACGGCTTCGGTGACGGTTTTCTTGACGCCGCGATCCTCGAAGACGGCCTCGATAACGAGATCGGCATCGGAGAGTGCGGAATAGTCAGGCGTCGCGGTGATCAGCGACAGCAGTTTTTCGCCGTCCTCCTTGCTCATCTTGCTCTTGGTAACGGCGCCCTTCACAAGGTCCTCGGAATGCGCCTTGCCCTTGTCGGCGGCCTCCTGATCGCGATCGATGAGCACGACGGGGATACCGGCGCGTGCCGTGACATAGGCGATGCCGGCACCCATGAAACCCGCACCAATAACGCCGATCTTCTTGAATTTCGTCGGCTCGATGCCGACGGGGCGGCGGGCGCCCTTGCCGAGTTCCTGCATGGAGACGAACAGCGAGCGCACCATCATCTGCGCTTCGGTCGTCTGCAGGATGTTGGTGAAATAGCGCTGCTCGACCCTGAGGCCCGTGTCGAACGGCACCTGCAGGCCTTCATAGACGCATTTCAGGATCGCATGCGCGCCGGGATAGTTCATGTTGGTCTCGCGGCGCAGGATCGCGTTGGCCGCCGAGAACAGCTGCACGCCCTGCGGCGACCAGATCGCGCCGCCCGGCGCCTTGAAGCCCTTCTTGTCCCAGGGCGCGACGGGGTCGACGCCCTTCTTGAGCAGTTCTTTCGCCGCAGAAATCAGGTTTTCGGGCTCCACCACTTCGCTGAGCAGGCCGAGCGCCTTGGCGCGGGAGGCGGAGAGTTCCTGCCCCGTCGTCATGATCTGCAGCGCATCCTGCGTGTTGATCAGGCGCGGCATGCGCTGGGTGCCGCCGGCACCGGGGAAGATGCCGATCTTGACCTCGGGTAGCGCAATCTTGACCGATTTGGAATTGGACGCAATACGGGCATGGCAGGCCATGGCAAGTTCGGTCGCCCCGCCCATGCAGATGCCGTTGATCGCCGCGATCCAGGGCTTGCCTGATGTCTCGATCTTGCGCCACAGCCAACTCATGCGGCCGGCTGCTTCGAAGAGCCGCCTGGTCGCACCGGCGGGGTCGGTCGCGCGCCCCTCTTCCATGGTCCGCGAAATGGCGTTGAGCATGGTGATATCCGCGCCGCCGGAGAACTGCGCCTTGCCCGAAGCGAAGACCACGCCCTTGACGGCGGCATCGGCGACCGTGGCACCGACGATCGCCTCGATCTCGTCCATCACCTCCATGGTGAACACGTTCATCGATTTGCCGGGCATGTCCCAGGTGACGAGGGCAATGCCATCGGCATCGGTTTCGACGGTGAAATTCTTGTAGGTCATATGTCTTCTCCGTCTTACACGCGTTCGATGATCGTCGCGGTGCCCATGCCGGCGCCGATGCAGAGCGTGACCAGCGCGATGTTGAGGTCGCGGCGTTCGAGTTCGTCCAGCACCGTTCCGAGGATCATCGCACCCGTGGCACCTAGCGGATGGCCCATCGCGATGGCGCCGCCATTGACGTTGATCCTGTCATGGCTGATGTCGAAGGCCTGCATGTAGCGCAGCACGACGGCGGCGAAGGCCTCGTTGAGCTCGAAGAGATCGATGTCCGATATCGTCATGCCGGCGCGCTTGAGCAGCTTCTCGGTCACATCGACCGGGCCGGTCAGCATCAGCGCCGGCTCCGACCCGATATTGGCAATGGCGCTGATACGCGCCCGCGGCTTCTTGCCCAGCGTCTCGCCGCCGGCCTTGGAACCGACGAGCACGGCGGCGGCGCCGTCCACAATGCCCGAGGAATTGCCGGCATGGTGGACATAGTTGATTTTCTCGACATCCGGATGCGCCTGGATCGCCACCGCATCGAAGCCGCCCATCTCGCCCATCATGGTGAAGGAGGCCTGGAGCGCGGCGAGCGCCTGCATATCCGTCGTCGGCCGCATATGCTCGTCGCGATCGAGGATGACCATGCCGTTGATATCTGTGACCGGCACGACCGAATTCTTGAAATAGCCGTTCTGCCAGGCATGTCCCGCCCGCTTCTGGCTCTCGACCGCATAGGCATCGACGTCATCGCGGGAGAAGCCGTATTTGGTGGCGATCAGATCGGCCGACACGCCCTGCGGCATGAAATAGGCTGGCACGGCAACCGATGGATCGACCGGCCAGGCGCCGCCCAACATGCCCATGCCGACGCGGCTCATGCTCTCTACGCCACCGGCGATGATGAGGTCATCGGCACCTTGTGCCACCTTGGCGGCCGCCAGATTGACGGCATCCAGCCCCGACGCGCAGAAGCGCGAGATCTGCATGCCCGGCGCGCGATTGGAGTAACCGGCCTCGAAGGCCGCCGCGCGCGGGATCACCGAGCCTGCTTCCATGACGGGATCGACGCAGCCGAAGATAATGTCGTCCACGGTGCTGGTATCGATGCCGTTCCTGTCACGCAGCCATTCCAGCGTATGCGCGGCCAGCCGCACCGGCGGCACTTCGTGGAGCGAACCATCCTTCTTGCCGCGACCTCGCGGGGTACGGACGTGGTCGTAGATGAATGCGTCGGTCATGGTGTTGGTCTCCCTGCCATTGCTGGCAAAATGTATTGGTGTGAACCTACTTAAGGGTCCATTTGCCACGGCGGTCGTCGTCAGCAGCAACAAGTCGGCCCTTCTTGCGCAACTCGGTTGCCGCCCATCGCATGTCATATTGCCAAGAGTAGAACAAAGGGCTCCCCTTCAAATCCTTCTCGTGATGCTCCCAGATATGCTGAGCAACATATAGTATTGAAGCAGCGCCACCGTTAGACTTCAGCGCATCGACAACCCAGTCTGTCAAATCGGTTTTGACAACCATCGTAAACCACCCCCATCAAAACGCCGCCGCGTCCAGCGCCATCACGCTGTCGGCACCGGTTTCAATTCGCGCCTTGCGCAACGCTGTCTCCGGCATCAGCCGTTCCATGAAGAACCGTGCCGTGATCAGCTTGTTGTTGAGAAACGCCGTCCGCGCATCGCCCGCGTCCAGCCGTTCATGAGCGGCCTTGGCGCTCTTGCCCCACATGAAGCCGAGGATGACCAGGCCGAAGAGGTGCATGTAGTCGGTGGCGCCGGCGCCGGCATTGTCGGGCTTGGCCATGGCATGGCTCATGAACCACATTGTCGACGCCTGAAGGTCGTTGAGCCCCTTCTTCAGCGCCTTGGTGAAAGGCGCAAGCCGTTCGTCCGCACGGTTTTCCTCGCAGAAATCGCCGATCTCCTTAAACACCGCCATCACGGCGCGGCCGCCTTTGGCAGCCAGCTTGCGACCGACAAGGTCCATGGCCTGGACCCCGTTGGCGCCTTCGTAGAGCATGGCGATGCGGGCGTCGCGGACATACTGGCTCATGCCATGTTCCTCGATATAGCCATGACCGCCGAACATCTGCTGTGCCTGAACGGCATTCTCAAAACCGCGATCGGTCATTACGCCTTTGAGGATGGGCGTCATGATCGACAGGATATCGTCGGCCTTCTGACGCTCGGCTTCGTCGGGCGAACGATGCGCGATATCCGATTGTAGCGCAGTGTAGAGCAGGAAGGCGCGACCGGCTTCGTTGATCGCACGGATCTGCATCAGGGTCCGGCGGACATCGGCATGGACGATGATTGGATCGGCCTTTTTATCCGGCGCCTTGGGCCCGGTCAGCGAGCGGCCCTGGATGCGTTCGCGGGCATAGTGGGCCGCACTCTGGTAGGCGGCTTCCGAAATCGCGAGCCCCTGCAGGCCGACACCGAGGCGGGCTTCGTTCATCATCACGAACATCGCCGCAAGACCGCGGTTTTCGGCGCCGATCAGATAACCGGTCGCCTCGTCATGGTTGATCACGCAGGTGGCATTGCCGTGGATGCCCATCTTGTGTTCGATCGCGCCGCAGGAAACGCTGTTCCTGGCACCGACAGAACCATCGGCATTGACGATGAACTTCGGCACGATGAACAGCGAAATGCCCTTGGTTCCTTCGGGGGCGCCCTCGATGCGCGCCAGCACCAGATGGATGATGTTCTCCGTCATGTCGTGTTCGCCGGCGGAGATGAATATCTTCTGGCCGGAGATCTTGTAGCTGCCATCCGCCTGCGGCACCGCCTTGGTGCGGAGCAGGCCGAGATCGGTGCCGCAATGCGGCTCGGTAAGGTTCATCGTGCCGGACCATTTGCCGGAGACCATATTGGGCACATAGGTGGTCTTCTGCGCGTCGGAGCCGTGAACGAGAATGGCCGCGACCGCGCCATTGGTCAGGCCCGGATACATCATCAATGCCATGTTGGCCGAGGACATATATTCGCCGACCGCGCTGTGGAGCGTATAGGGGAGATTCTGGCCGCCAAATTCCTCCGGCACCGAAAGACCGGACCAGCCGCCCTCGCAGTAAGCGTCGTAAGCCTGCTTGAAACCCCTGGGCGGCGACACCGAGCCATCGGCATGGCGGGTACAGCCTTCCTGGTCGCCAGAGAGATTGAGAGGGAAGAACACTTCCTCCGAAATCCTGGCGGCTTCGCCGGAGATCGCTTCGATCATGTCGGGGCTGGCGTCGGCAAAGCCCGGCAGGTTGTGGTATCTCTCAAGCCCCAGAACATCGTTGAGAACGAACAGCGTATCTTCGACGGGCGCCTTGTAAACGGGCATATCAGGTCTCCTCACCCAATCCGGCTTGCACTTGCAATGCCATCACTACTACAAAACTTTGACGTTTGCGTAAACGTCAGAAATCATTTTCGAACAGTTTTGGTGGTGCGTCATGCTGCCTCCCTGCTCCGACTTGCACCATGACAATACGGCGCCTCGCTTGGGCAAGGATGGATTTATTGGGGATCTGGGAACGCAAACCATGGGGCAAATGATCGAAAACCGCGCCCAAAACCCGAGAGGTTAAAGAATTTTCATTCGGGTTAACGGGTTGTTTACCACGATTTGTAAAACCTCGTTAATGAAAAGCGGCGTGAGTATTCGATTTGGCCCGCTCTCCGCATTAGTCTGTCCAGTCCCAGTCAGCCCGGCGAAAGTCCTGCTGGCTACTGTTCGAGGACAAAGGACTTCCCGGAGAGCTGGTTTCGATCGGCGCCGGACAGCAACGCCGGGATGGTTCCCGGCAGGGAGTCGAGCGGGCTGCTGACATGAACGGATCGCGATCAAACACCCCCAACCACGGCGGCAAGGCCTCGCTGGACCAGCTCAATCGCACGATCGAGGGCCTGGAAGCCCGGATCCAGGGCCTGATGGGTGAAAAAAGCCAGATGCGCGCCGGCGCGCGCAGCCCCGTCGACGAGATACTGGAGCGCCAGCGTTCCCTGGGCAGCACACGCGAACGCGTGTCCGCCGTGATGGAGCGCAACAGACCCGAGCCGCAGAGATACGAAGCGTCTCGCTACGAGCAGCCCCAACCCGCGAATGAACCTGCTTGGGATCGCCCCGCATCCCGCACCGCCGCAACTGATCCGGCTATGGCCGAAATCGTCGCGACGCTTGCAGCGCTTCGCGAGGAACTGCATCGCGGACTTGGCGATGGACTTCAAGGCAGCCTGAGCGACCTGAGGAACGAAATGCGCGGCTTGAAGGCCGCAGCAACGATCGCACCACAGGCCAGCGTGGACGACCTGCACAGCGACCTGATGGTACTCGCCCAAACGCTCGACAAGCTCGAAGGCGCCAGCCGCAACATGGATACGCGCCCTTTGCGCGCCGACATCGACGAGTTGCGCGCCATGCTGGGCAGCGTCGCCCGCGAGGATAGCGTGCGCGGGCTCGAAGCGCGGTTTGCCAATACCGAGAAGGCGATTTCCGGATTTAACCCCGACGCCTTGAAGGAAGAGCTGGTACAGCTCGCCTGGCGGATCGACGGCATCAAATCCGGTCTCGGCGAGTTGAGTGCGGCACCGGCCGTGCGTGCGCTCGAGGAAAAGCTGATCGCGGTCGCCAACGCCGTTGAACTGCTTGGCCGCAACATGCAGGGCCAGAATGCCATCGCTGAACAGTTCTCCGGTCTCGACCAGAGGCTGGATGAAATCACCCGTGCCATCGCAGCCTCCGCCCGCCCGTCGGGTTCGGTGCTCGACGGCGCGACGCTGCAGCGGCTGGAAAATCGGATCGAGGACCTTGTCGATCATATCGGCGCGATGCAGACCGCAAACCCGGCCGACGATGTCGCCGCACGGATCGAGGCCCTCACCGCCCGGATCGAGGAATTGGCGGCCGAGGAAGCCACCCACAAGCTCGAAGACAGGCTGGCCCAGCTTTCCAACCTGATCGAGAGGAATTTTCGCGAAAGCGCGGCACCCGCTGCCTTTACTGGCCACCTCGAAGACATTTCCCGCAAGATCGACGGTTTGGGCGCCGCCAATGCCGAGGCACTGATCGATCGTCTCGAAATGCTGTCGCGCAAGATGGACGAGATGGAATTGCCGGCGCCGGCAGCACCGCTTGCCGCCGCTGACGCGATCAGCATGACACGGCTCGAATCGCGACTGGCCGACATCGCTGCCCGACTGGATGAGAGTGCCGCCGCACCCGCCACCGACAAGACTGCGCTGAAAAGCCTGGAAAAGCAGATTGCCAATCTTTCGAGCCTGCTCCACCAGCCAGGCACGGCAATACCGGTGACATCCGGCCTGCCGGAAGGCATTAGCGAACGGATGAACGCGCTTGAGGACTACATTGCCTCCAGCGACGAATTCATCGTCGAAGCGGCGCGCCAGGCGGCCGAGACGGTCGTGGAAGCTTATTCGCGCAACGGCTTTGCCGCGCAACAGGGCGTCAGCGCCTCTGAAATGCAGGCACTCGGCGGCCTTGCCGAGGACCTTCGCGCGCTCGAATCGCACACCCGTTCCAGCGAGGAACGCACCCAGGCGACGTTCGAGGCCTTGCACGAGACACTGGTGCAGATCGCCGGACGTCTGAACGATCTTGGCAATCCGGCGCCGGTCGAGCGCTTCGCCGAGCACGCTGCCCCCGCCGAACCGGTCCGCGAAAACCGCGACCGGCTGAAGGAATCGGTCGCCATGCCGAAGGCGCCACAGCCGGACTTCGCAACCGTCGACCTGCTGGCCGACGAGCCGCATTTGCGCCGGGCGCCCGAGAACTCCAAGGTCGCAGTGTTCGACGAAGACGAGATGACACCGTCTCTTGAGACATCGGCGAATGATCTCGTCGATGACAACCCGGCGCCAATGGTAGCGAAAGCCGATGTCAAGGCATCGAAAAGCCTGATCGCCAGCCTGGCTGCAAAGCTGAAGCCCGCCCGGAAAAGCACATTCAAGGAGACGGCCCGCGTTTCTATCGAGCCGGCACCCGCGCTCGATCCCGGTGAGGCCGTCGTCGCGGCGGAGCCCAACATGCTGCTGGAGCCAGGCTCCGGCGTGCCTGATGTGAAGAAGATCCTGGAGAAAGTCCGCAATGGCCAGCAGAACGGCAAGCGCGACATTTCCAGTCAATCCGGCAGTTCGAGCGATGTGATCGCCGCTGCCCGCCGCGCCGCCCAAGCGGCTGCCGCGGAAGCCGGCGCGCAGAAATTCGCCCAGCCGACCGCCTTCAAGAAGGAAAAGCAACCGTCGAAATCGATCTTCGCAGGCGCCGAAAGCCGCCGGCCGATCCTGCTTGCGGCAGCCGCCGTGCTTCTGGTCGTGATGTCCTATCCGCTGGTGTCCAACCTGATCGGCAATCGCGATGCAGCGGTGGTCGCGCCGGACGTCGCGCAGGAACGCGCGCTCGACATTCCCGCCGACGCCACGAACACGGCCGCGACAGAGACGTCTGCCGTCAACGATGTTGCGCCTGTTACGACGGAGAAGCCTGCGGACGAAGTCGCCGCGCCAGTGGATGCGCCCCCCGTCCAGGAGACCGCATCCGACAAGATGATGGCGCCAGCGGAAAGCACCGACAGCGCCTCCATCCTGGAAAAGCCGGCTGATACAGCACCCGAGGCCGTCACTGCCGATGCGCCGAAGGATGCAGCCGTACCCGCCGAGACCACGGATACCCTTCCCGCCGCGAAAGACGCAATGCCTGTCGACCAGGCCGTCGAGATTCCGGCTGACGAGCAGGCATCGGCAAAGACCGACGTCGATATTCCCGCCGGTTTGACGCCGGCATCGCTTGTCGAAGCCGTCAAGAAGGGCGATCCGCTCGCCTATTTCGAGATCGGCGCCCGCTATACCGACGGCCGTGGCGTCAAGGTCGATCTCGCGGAAGCATCGAAATGGTATGCGCTTGCCGCCGACAAGGGCCTCGCGGCAGCAGAGTACCGGTTGGCGAATTTCTACGAGAAGGGCACCGGCGTCACTCGCGACATCGCCAAAGCGCGGGCCCTCTACACGTCGGCGGCCGGCAGGGGCAATGCCAGCGCCATGCATAATCTGGCCGTGCTCTACGCCACGGGCGTCGGCGGCACGCCGGATTTCGCCCAGGCCGCGCATTGGTTCACCGAGGCAGCCGAACTCAACGTGCGCGACAGCCAGTTCAACCTCGCGATCCTCTACGCGCGCGGCAATGGCGTGCCGCAGGATCTCACGGAATCCTACAAGTGGTTTGCGATCGCCGCCCGCGAGGGTGACCAGGACGCCGCCCAGAAGCGCGACGAGGTGGCCAACGCCCTGTCGGCCGAGCAGCTGAAGAGCGCCAAGGCAAAGCTCGATCTCTGGAAGGCGAAGACCGTGAACGACGACGCCAACACGCCGTTGGTGCCCGACGAATGGCTCGCCAAGAGCAAGACCACCGCGTCCGTCGACATGAAGCGCGCGATCCGCAACATCCAGGCGATCCTCAACAACAACGGCTTCGACGCCGGCAAGCCGGATGGCGAGATGGGCAAGAAGACCGTGACGGCGATCAAGGCCTTCCAGAAGTCCGTCGGCCAGGAGCCCAGCGGCCGCATCGACGATGCGCTGGTCAAGGAATTGCTCAAGCGCAACAAGGCGAAGAGCTGACTGAAGATCGTCTAGGCCCTCTTCCGCAAGAAGCGGCTTAGACGACTTAACCCGTAGACAATACAGTGAAAATCTAAATTAATTAAACTTGAAATCAAGCCGGCGGGCTGGTTGACAGCCACAATTACCCAGCGCAAGAGTTTATTAAAATCAATATGTAACGATCGCAAACAGGCCCGGAAAGCGCCCGCCTGTCCTGCTTGTATTGCGCAAAAGGCTCAAAGCCCGTGACGATCTACCTGCCCATCGCCGAGCTATCGGTGAACATCTTCATCATACTGGGCATGGGCGCGGCCGTCGGCTTTCTCTCCGGCATGTTCGGGGTCGGCGGCGGGTTTCTGATCACGCCGCTGCTGATTTTCTACAATGTACCGCCCGCGATCGCCGTGGCGACCGGCGCCAACCAGGTCGTCGCCTCTTCCATATCAGGTGCAATCACCCATTTCCGCCGCGGCACGCTCGATTTCAAGCTGGGCGGGGTGCTGCTCGCGGGAGGCCTCGCCGGCGCGACGCTGGGCATCTGGATATTCCAGGCGCTGCAGAAGCTCGGCCAGCTCGATCTCATCATCTCGATCCTCTACGTCGTGCTGCTCACCTCCGTGGGTACGATGATGATGTGGGAGAGCGTGAACGCCATTCGCCGCGCCCGCCGCAACGAGACATTGACGCTCAATCGCAGCGGCCAGCACAATTGGGTGCATCGGCTGCCGATCAAGATGCGGTTCAAGAAGTCGAAAATCTATCTGTCGGTGATCCCGGTGATCGGGCTTGGCTTCGGCGTCGGCGTGCTGACCTCGATCATGGGCGTCGGCGGCGGCTTCATCATGGTGCCGGCGATGATCTACCTGCTGCGCATTCCGACATCAGTCGTCGTCGGCACGTCGCTCTTCCAGATCATCTTCGTCTCGACCTATGCGACCATCATCCAGGCGGTGGTGAACCATTCCGTCGATATCGTGCTCGCCTTCATCCTGATGCTTGCCGGTGTGGTTGCCGCGCAATATGGCGTGCGCGCAGGCCAGAAGCTCAAGGCCGAGCAGCTTCGTGCGCTGCTTGCCATATTGATCCTCGCCGTCGGCGTCCGGCTGGCGCTCGATCTCTTCACGCCGCCGGCCGACATCTATTCGATCGTTCGCTCGGGAGCCGTGCGATGAGATGGCAGGCGTCGATAGTGCTGCTGGTGCTGACGACGGTAAATGCCGGCGCGCAGGTCGCGGCCCCGGAAGACCTGCCGCCCATGCGCGAGGCGCTCAATATAGGCATATCCTCGACTGAAATCGCCATCGTGCCGGATTTCGCCGGTACTGATGTCACCGTGTTCGGGGCGATCGAGAATGTCGATCCGGCACTGCTCGCCAAGGGCGGCTATGATATCGTGGTGGCGCTGGAGGGGCCGCGCGACCGCATCACCATGCGACGCAAAGAGCGCGTTGCGGGGATTTGGATCAATCGCCATTCGGTAGTGTTTGAGGCGATGCCCGAATCCTATTCGATGGCCTCGACGCGGGACATCGAGAAGATCGCCCACAGCGGCGAACTCGTGACCCATTCCGTCGGACTGCCGCGCGCGCGCATCGTGCCGTCGTCATTTTCGGGCCGGGCTGAGGACGTGGCGCTCTATCGCGACGCCTTCCTCAAGCTGAAGGAGGATTCGCGCCTCTACCAGACCAATCCCGGCGGCGTGAAATTCGTCTCCTCGTCGCTCTTTGCCGCGACGATCCACATCCCGGCCGACATCCCGAATGGATCACACACGATCCGTGCCTACCTTTTCAAGGATGGCCGCTTCTTTGACGAGAAAACGTTGCAGATGAGCGTCGTCAAGACGGGCGTCGAAGAGGCGATCACAGCCGCCGCCTTCGACCAGCCACTCCTTTACGGGATGTTCTCCGTGCTGCTGGCGGTGGTGACCGGTTGGACGGCCAGTCTGATGTTCCGGCGCGATTGAGATAGAGAGTTACGCCGCAACCTCTTCTTGCTTCTTCGCCACCACGTCCTCGAAGGCCGCCCGCAGTTCCCCGAACACCGAACGCTGCGGGGCCGTCGCGCCAAGGTGCAGGTGCCGAAGTTCCTCCATGAAGGCCTCCCACATCTCAGGTCCACCGCGTTCGAGAAGCTCGGCCCGGATCGACAATTCCTCGGACACGGCAAGGAACCTGCGCCCCCAAGTCCCCATGGCGGCGAAGACCGGCACGAGCTGGATGCCCATTTCGGTGAGGCTGTAGATCGATTTCTGCTTGTGGCTGGGATCGTCGACCTTGCTCAGCAGTCCCTCTTCCACCAGCCGCTTCAGCCGATCGGCGAGGATGTTGGAGGCAATGCCTTCCTGCGACTTCGACAGCAGTTCGCGAAAGTGGCGGCGGTTGCCGAACATCATGTCGCGCAGCACGATGAGGCTCCAGCGATCCCCTAGGATTTCCAGCGTCAGATTGATGGGGCAACCCGATCGATGCGAATCTTTCATCTTTTTCTCCAAAACTACTTGCAAACTACAATCGGTTTGGCTACACGTCAACCGATTGCAATACGCAACCAGTTAACGGACCAGCATGAGGAATGAAAATGGCTAAGCTGATCGTCTGGAATATCCTTTCGCTCGACGGCTTCTTCGAGGGCGAAAAGAAGTGGGATCTGGAACTGCACAATTTCGTCTGGGGTCCGGAGCTTGAGAGCCTGAGCGACGAGTTCGGAGAGAAGGCCTCAGCGCTTGTCTTCGGCCGCCTGACCTATGAGGGCATGCGCGATTACTGGACCAAGTCGGAGCCTTCGACTGTCACCTCCTACATGAACACTCTGCCGAAGCTGGTGGCGTCGCGCACCCAGAAGACGTCGGAATGGAACAACACGCGGATGACCGATGACATCGAGGGCGAGATTGCCCGCATGCGCCGCGAAGAGACCAAGGATCTCTACATTTTCGGCAGCGCCGAGCTCACGCATTCCTTGATGCAGGCCGGCCTGGTCGACGAATTGATGATCTGCTACGCGCCGATTGCCATCGGCAAGGGTAACCCGTTCTTCAAGGGCAAGGTGAAGGTCGAATTGATCGAAGCCAAGGGGCTTTCCGGCGGCGGCGTGATCGTGCGCTACCGGCCTGAAAATGTGACGTGAAAATTCAGCCGCTCAGGCGGCTGTAGGATATCGAGTGGACGCGGCCCTGGCCCAGCATGTGGGCGACGAGCCGCGTCTTCTCGAACAGTCCAGTGAAAGCCTTGTGGCGGAGATCGAGCCCGCCCGTCGTCACGCCGAAGGATGGCATGATCAACCGCTTGCCATCCGTCGCGAAACAGGGCCGGCGTATACCGCGTTCGCGGCGGATCAACACGGCAGCCGGATGAAGATGACCGGAGATTTCGCCGGCATGCGGCACCGCCAGCGGATCGTGCCGGAAATGCAGTCCGCCATAGGTGAGCGTTTCGGCAGACATACCGGGCAGGCCTTCGACGCCATCGGGATCGTGATTCCCGGAGATCCAGATCCATTCGCGGCCCAGCGCCATCTCACGGATCATCATGCGGCCCAGTTCCGGCATCTCCGCTGAACCGCGACGATCATGGAAATTGTCGCCGAGCGATATGACGATGCGCGGATTGTGGCGCGCAATGACGGTGCCGAGGATCTTCAACGTCGCAAATGTATCCCATGGCGGCAGCAACTGGCCGCGCCGCGCATAAGCCGCACCTTTTTCCAGGTGCAGGTCGGAGACACAAAGCAGACTGTGATCGGGGAGAAAGATCGCTCCTGCCGGGTCAAGGATGAGTGTCTGTCCATTGAGTTCGGCCTCCGCGAAGCCGGATGCAATGCCTTCTGGTTTCGCGATCTGAATTGCCAGCCTGTTCATGCCCGTCCGAATTCTCAATTCATTGCATCCGCGATCAGATCCTCGGCGGCCTCCTTGAGCAGTTCCTCGTCGGCTGCGCCGCTGACCGATTCACGGCCGATTTCGAGCATGACCGGAACCGCCAGCGGCGAAATATGGTCGAGCCGCTTGAGCCGGATGTGCCCCTTGATTCGCGCCAGCATATAGCCAAGTCGCTGAATGTCCAAAAGCCCTTGTGCCGCATCGTTGCGGGTGGCTTCGAGCAGGATGTGATCGGGCTCGTGGGCGCGGAGCACGTCGTAGATCAGGTCGGCCGACACGGTGACCTGCCGGCCGGTCTTTTCCTTGCCCGGATGCCGGCGCTCGATCAGGCCGGCAATAACCGCACAGGCGCGAAATGTGCGCTTGAGGAGATAGGTCTCGTTGAGCCAGGCCTCGAGATCGTCGCCCAGCATGTCCTCGTCGAAAAGTTGGGTCAGCGACAGCGTATTCGCGCCGATCATGGCGCCGATATCCTCCAGGCACCAGATGGCGATCGAATAGTCGGTGGCGACGAAACCGAGCGGCTTGGCGCCGATACGGTCGAGACGACGGGTCAGCAGCATGCCGAGTGTCTGGTGCGCGAGCCGACCTTCGAAAGGATAGGCGACGAAATAGAAGCGTTGGCCACGGGGGAACGTCTCGATCAACAATTCGTCGCGCTTCGGCAGGACGGATTTCTCCGCCTGGATCGCCAGCCAGTCGCGCACCTGATCGGGCAGGCGCGCGCGGCGGGCGGCATCATCGAGCATGGCACGCACGCCCTCGGCCAGGAATGTTGAAAGGGGGAACTTGCCGCCGGCATAGGCAGGAATCCGGGGGTCTTCGGATCGCGCCTCGGAGGCCAGGCATTCGTTTTCATGAATGCCCTCGAACCGCAGCACGCGGCCGCCGAACATGAACGTGTCGCCCTGCTTCATCGTCTCAAGGAAGTATTCTTCGACCTGCCCCAGCACCGGCCCGCCGCGTCCGGTCGCACCCCTGCCCTTCCGGACGAGCCGAACATTGAGCACCGGCGACTCGATGATCGTACCGATATTGAGCCGGTACTGTGTGGCATAGACCGGATTGGAGACGCGCCACAGCCCGTCCGCATTCTTGCGAATCTTGGCATAGCGCTCGTAGGTCCTGAGCGCATAGCCGCCGGTGGCGACAAAATCCATCGCCCGCTCGAACGTCTCCCATGTCAGGTCCGCATAGGGCGAGGCCGAGATGATCTCGTCGTAGAGTTCGAGCGCGTCGAACGGATCGGCACAGGCCATACCCATAATGTGCTGGCAAAGGACATCGAGCGCGCCGCGCCCGACCGGCGGCGTATCCTGCGCGCCGACATAATTGGCATCGAGCGCCGCCTGGCACTCCATGACCTCGAAGCGATTGGCGGGCACCAGGATCGCCTTCGATGGCTCGTCCATGCGGTGGTTGGAGCGGCCGATGCGCTGGGCGAGCCGCGAGGCCCCCTTCGGCGCGCCGATATGGATGACGAGATCGACATCGCCCCAGTCGAGCCCGAGATCGAGCGTCGAGGTCGCCACCACCGCGCGCAGCTTGTTCTCCGACATCGCCGCCTCGACCCGGCGGCGCTGGCCGACATCGAGCGAGCCGTGATGCAGCGCGATCGGCAGCGAATCGTCGTTGATCCGCCAGAGCTCCTGAAACAGCATCTCGGCTTGCGAGCGGGTATTGACGAACAGGATCGTCGTCTTGTGCGTGCCGATCGCCTTGTAGACCTCGCCCATCGCATAACGCGCCGAGTGGCCTGCCCAGGGAATGCGCTCTTCGGTATCGAGGATGCTGATGATAGGCCGGGCACCACCCGAAACGGTGACAAGTCCCGAGAGTCGCGTTTCCTCAGGCACCTGCGTCACCAGCCATTTGCGCAGGTCATCCGGCTCCGCGACGGTCGCCGAGAGACCGATCGTCCTGAGGTTTGGCGCAAGCTTTCTCAACCGCGCCAGCCCGAGCGACAGAAGATGCCCGCGTTTGGAGGTGACAAGCGAATGAAGCTCGTCGAAGATCACATATTCGAGATCCCCGAAAAAGCGCTCGGCCTCCTTGGAGGCAATGAGCAACGCCACCTGTTCCGGCGTGGTGAGCAGGATATCCGGCGGATTGAGCCGCTGGCGGGTGCGCTTGCCCTGCGGCGTATCGCCTGTGCGGGTCTCGATCGAGAGATTGAGACCCATGTCGGAAACCGGGCGCTCGAGATTGCGCTCGATATCGACGGCCAGCGCCTTGAGCGGCGAGATGTAGAGTGTGTGGATGCCGCGAAAGGCCGAGCCGGGCGGCTTCCTGCCCCGCCGCGTCAGCGCGATCAGGGACGGCAGGAAACCGGCGAGTGTCTTGCCCGCCCCCGTCGGCGCGATCAGCAGCGCCGATCCCCCTTGCGCTGTCTCATCGACCAGCGCCAGCTGATGCGCTCGCGGCCGCCAGCCCTTGGAGGCGAACCAGCCGGCAAATGGCTCGGGCAGCGTCGCTCCGGTCTCCTCGTCTGCTCGGCTATCCATTCATGATCCTTTGGATTCCATAAGAGGAAAATAATCCTTTTGTTTCTACTGGCAAGATGAAAACGTAGCTTTCACAAAACACGACTTGACCTTCGCAAGAATCACGGATAAAAAATATCCATGATTAGGAAACAAGCCGATGAAGATGAGCGACGGCGTAGAGCAAGCCATCCACAGCGTGACGATGCTGGCGCACCTCACCGACGGTGGCGTTCTGTCCGCAGCAGCACTGGCGGAGTTTCATGGCGTATCGCCGAGCTACTTGCTCAAGCACCTGCAGGCGCTTTCCGGCGCCGGCATTGTCCAGACCGTGCCTGGGCCCAGAGGCGGCTACCGGCTTGCCCGGCCGCTTGGCGATATCTCGCTGCTCGACATCGTGCTGGCGGTCGAAGGCAATGCCCCGGCCTTCCGCTGCAACGAGATCCGCCAGCGCGGACCCAACCCGGTACCGGGCAAACCCACAAAGCCGTGCGGCATAGCCTCCGCGATGCTGAAAGCCGAACGCGCCTATCGTTCCGAACTCGCCCGGGTAACGATTGCTGACATCATCGGCGATCTGAACGAGACCGATACCGATGGCGCGATTGCCGCGCGCAGCTGCGCCTTTCTCGAAATCAACGAACGCAAATCCGCGTGAACCCTCCACCAATCTGAAAGGATCATCGACATGCAACCTCGCTTCAACTTCTACAAAGCCGCCCCGGATGCCTATAAGGCCGTTGCTGCGCTCGAGGACTATGTCCAGACCTCAGGCATCGAAAAGCGCTACATCCATCTCATCAAGCTGCGCGCCTCGATCATCAATGGTTGCGCCTATTGCGTCGACATGCACAGCAAGGAAGCTCGCCACACCGGCCTTTCGGAACAATGGATCATTCTGATGTCGACCTGGAAGGAATCGCCCATCTACGACGCCAGGGAACGCGCCCTGCTCGGCTGGGTCGATGCGGTGACCAATCTCGCCCAGACCGGCGCGCCCGACGATGCCTATGAGGCATTCAAGGCGCATTTCAGCGAGGAAGAGATGACCAGGCTCACCGTGGCAATCGGGCTGATCAATGTCTGGAACCGGCTCGCCGTCGGCTTCCGCTCGCAGCATCCGGTCGACCAGCCCGCCAAGGCGGCCTGACGGTCAGATGGCGATATACCGATCGGTGCGATGATTGACGGCGATGAAGAAATTCATCGCCAGCGCGCCGATCACCGAGCAGAAGACGATGAAGGGGCTGGCGACCAGGAATGACAGCATCAGGATCACAAGATCGATGCCGAGCTGGATCAGTCCCGCCCGCCAGCCGAAGCGATCCTGCAGATAGAGTGCGACGATCCCGACACCGCCAAGACTGGCGCGATGGCGAAACAGCGCCAGCATGCCCATGCCGATCAGCAAACCACCGAGCACCGCCGCCCAGATCGGATTGACATGCCCGATCTCAAGCAATTTGGGCTGGTATTCGGAGAGCAGGGCGAGCAGCCCGATCGCCAGAAACGTCTTGATGGTGAACGCCCGCCCGAGCCTCTTATAGGCGATGTAGAAAAAGGGCAGGTTGATCAGGAAGAATCCGAGGCCGAAACTCCAGCCGAAGGCATAGTGCAGGAGAAACGCCATTCCTGCCACGCCGCCGGTGAGCAATCCCGCCTTGGCGAGCAGCATCACGCCGAGCGAGGCGAGCACCGTGCCGGTGAACAGCCCCTGCGCATCTTCGAACAGGGAATGCCTGGCCGGTTCGGTATTCCAGAAGCCGATCTTCGCCATATATGCCCCGTTCACGTTCCCCGGTCCATATCGCGGATCAGGGTGCGCTGCAACATGAGCTTTGGTCGGGGATCGGTTGCTTCAGTTTTTTCGTGCCAGAAACAGCAGCCCCGTGATCG
>Ga0164290_1002049_pt1 | contig 17941 bp, 21 predicted proteins | sample Micstemetagenome_FD_108782 | JGI IMG/M metagenome (GOLD analysis project Ga0164290, IMG submission 108782) | Contaminated culture microbial community from soil near Moab, Utah, USA - Microcoleus steenstrupii SON62 (Illumina Assembly) | ecosystem: Environmental > Terrestrial > Soil > Soil crust... | reverse complement strand
TGTGCCCCTACACCAAGGGCGGCAAGATCGGCCTGTTCGGCGGCGCCGGCGTGGGCAAGACCGTGACCATGCAGGAGCTGATCAACAACATCGCCAAGGCCTACGGCGGTTATTCGGTTCTGGCTGGCGTGGGTGAACGCACCCGCGAGGGCAACGACCTGTATCACGAGATGATCGAGTCCAATGTGAACGTGGACCCGGCCAAGAACGGCGGCTCGACCGAAGGCTCGAAATGCGCCCTCGTCTACGGCCAGATGAACGAGCCTCCCGGCGCCCGCGCCCGCGTCGCCCTGACCGGACTGGCCCAGGCCGAGTATTTCCGCGACGAAGAGGGCAAGGACGTCCTGCTGTTCGTCGACAACATCTTCCGCTTCACGCAAGCCGGTTCCGAAGTGTCCGCCCTGCTGGGCCGCATCCCCTCGGCCGTGGGCTATCAGCCCACCCTGGCCACGGAGATGGGCAACCTGCAGGAACGCATCACCTCGACCAAGAAGGGCTCGATCACCTCGGTCCAGGCCATCTACGTTCCCGCCGACGACCTGACCGACCCGGCTCCGGCCGCCTCCTTCGCCCACCTTGACGCGACGACGGTGCTGAACCGCGACATCGCCGCCCAGGCCATCTTCCCGGCCGTGGATCCGCTGGACTCGACCTCGCGGATCATGGACCCGCTGGTCATCGGCGAGGAGCACTACCGCGTCGCCCGTTCGGTCCAGGAAGTGCTGCAGCAGTACAAGGCGCTGAAGGACATCATCGCCATCCTGGGCATGGACGAGCTGTCGGAAGAGGACAAGCTGGTCGTCTCGCGCGCCCGCAAGATCAGCCGCTTCCTGTCGCAGCCCTTCTTCGTGGCCGAGCAGTTCACCAACTCGCCGGGCAAATTCGTCTCGCTGGAAGACACGATCCGCTCGTTCAAGGGCATCGTCGCGGGCGAATACGACCACCTGCCGGAAGCGGCCTTCTACATGGTCGGCGCCATCGAGGAAGCCGTCGAGAAGGCCCAGAAGCTCGCCGCCGAGGCGGCCTGATCCATGGCCGGCAAGCTCAGCTTCTCGCTGGTGTCGCCTGAGCGCGAGGTCTTCAACGGCCTCGTCGATCAGGTCGACGCGCCCGGCGTCGAGGGCGACTTCGGCGTCCTCGCCGACCACGCACCCTTCATGACGGCCCTGCGCGAAGGCGTGGTCACCGTCATCGACGGCGGCTCGCGGCGCCAGTTCGAGGTCCACGGCGGCTTCGCCGACGTGACCCCGGCGGGCCTGACCATCCTGGCCGAACAGGCTTCGGAAGTGGCGGCGGCTGCAGCCTAGAAGGGCCCTTGTCATCCCGGACGCGGCAAAGCCGCGATCCGGGACGCGCCTGCCCCACCAACATCCTCCCGGAAGGCGCGCAGCGCCTGTCCGGGAGCAGGGTTGAACCCACCAGAATCCCGGTTCAGCTCTCCGAGCTGCCCGGGATTTTTCGTTGTGAAGGCCTGCCCGTCCCGGCTCTCCGCTGCGCTCCGGCCGGGATGACAAAGGCGGCGACGCTTGACCCTCCCGCCCGACGCCCTAGATAGCGCCTGCAAGACGAGGCCACGTCCTCGCCCCGCGCCAGCGGGCAAAGTCCGGGACGGCCCGGCCCTTTGCACGGAGGGCCGCAGCCATGGCCTGGACCTACCTCATCATCGCCGGCCTGCTCGAGATCGTGTGGGCCTATTTCATGAAACAGTCGGACGGCTTCACCCGTCTCTGGCCCAGCGTGGCGACGCTCGCCTTCATGGGGGCCAGCTTCGGCCTGCTGGCCCTGGCCATGAAGTCCCTGCCGATGGGCTCGGCCTATATGGTCTGGACCGGCATCGGCGCGGTCGGCGCCTTCATCGTCGGCGTCGTCTTCCTGCAGGAGCACCTCAGCCTGATGCGGGTGCTGGCGGCGCTGCTGATCGTCGGCGGCATCGTCCTGATGCGTCTGGCCCCGGCGCAGTAACGGCATTAGCCTCGCCGCATGCTGGAGCTGCGACCCAACTGCGAATGCTGTGACCGCGACCTGCCGTTCGACAGCGCTGACGCCCGCATCTGCACCTTCGAATGCACCTTCTGCGCGGACTGCGCGGAGGGCGTGCTGAAGGGCGTCTGCCCCAACTGCGGCGGCGGTTTCGTCGAGCGGCCGATCCGGCCCGAGCGGCTGATGGCGAAATATCCGGCTTCGACGACGCGGGTGCTCAGGCCCGGCGGCTGCGCGGCGGCCTAGACCACCAGCGGTGCAAACGCCGCCACGACCTGCTCATAGGCTTTGCGCTTGAACGGCACGACCAGGTCCGTCGCCTCGGACAGGGCGCCCCAGCGCCAGGCGTCGAACTCGATCTCGCCGTGCGCCTCCAGATCGATCTCGGACTCGTCGCCGGTGAAGCGGAAGGCGAACCACTGCTGCTTCTGGCCGCTCCAGCCGCGCGCCTGTTTGGTCCCGCCGTAGCCGGCCGGGAAGTCATAGACGACCCACTCTTCGGTGCGGGCGATCAGTGCGGCCGAGGTCACCCCGGTCTCCTCGAACAGTTCGCGGCGGGCGGCGGCCTCGAGGTCCTCGCCGTCGTCGACCCCGCCCTGCGGAAACTGCCAGTTGTGCGGCCCTTCGGTCCCGGCGCGCCGGCCGTACCAGACGCGCCCGTCCGGATGGAACAGCACGACGCCGACATTGGGGCGGTAGCGGGAGAGGTCGGTCATAGGGGCTAGGTTCTAGGGACCAGGGGCTGGGGAAGGAAGCGTCGGGGTGGCGGCGATCAGGCCAATCCCTAATCCCTAGCCCCTAGACTCTAACCCCTACCTGCCCGGCCGCTGCGTCATCGCGCTGGCCGGCGCCAGCTGCAGCCCGCGGGCGTCCATGTCAGCCGTCCAGCGCGCCACGGCCTCGACCGTCACCGGATAGCTGAAGCCGGTCCCCAGCGCCTGGCCGCTGCCCTTGGCCAACGCCTCCAGCGCGTTCAGCTGGGCGACGATGGCCGTCGGGTTCTGTTGCTCGTCGATGACGCGGTTGGCGCTGGCGCGGGCCCAGGCGCCGGGGCGGCGGCTCATGGAGCCGTCGTCGAGGAAGGCCACGCCCCGCTGGCGCAGGATGGACAGGAAGGCGGTCATGCCCGCGTCCGAGGTCGCGAACCGGTCGCCCATATAGTTGGTGACGCCGAAATAGCCGGTCGCCCGCCCCAGCAGCCAGTTCATCCGGGCCTGGATGTCCGCCGCCTCCCCGGAGGCCAGCAGGGTGTGGGGGCCCGGATCATTGTTCGGATAGCCGGACGGCTCCATCGGCATTTCCAGCATGACCTCGTGGCCCTGCGCCCGGGCCAGATCGATCCAGCCCTGGAGGCCTTCGGCATAGGGGACGAAGCTGAGGGTGACCTCGGCGGGCAGGCGTTCGATGGCGGCGCGGGTGGTGACGGCGTTGAGGCCGAGGCCGCCGACGATGATGGCCACGCGCGGACGGCCGTTGGACCGGAACGGACGGGCATAGGCCTGGGCCGGCACGCGGCCGTCCGTGGCGATGGCCGGCAGGGGACCGTTGGGGCCGGGCTGGCTCAGACCGGCGATCGGCGCCGCCGGCAGCGGGCTGGCGGCGACGCGGGGGGCGGTCACGGGCGCGCCGTTTCCCGACACGCTGGCGCCGTTCGGCAGGGTGATCACCGCCTCGCCTGTCAGGGCGGGGTCCACCGCCCCGGCCTCGCCCGCGAGATCCTGCCAGGATCCGTAGGCGCCCATGGAGAAGGCTTCCAGACCGCTTGGCGGCGGGGCGACCGCGGGCGCCTCGCGCTTCAGGGTCGCGCGGACCGAGGGGGCGCCGGCGCGGGGATCGCCCAGCACGGTGATGAACAGGGCGGCCGCCCCCATGAGCAGCAGGCCTGCGCCCGCGACGGCGACGGGCGGCTTCTTCAGGATACGGCCGACCGGGACGATGGTCTGGCGCAGCGAGCGGCGCGCCGGCGGCGCTCCGGCGGTGGCGGCTAGGACGGACTGGCGCTTGGCGAACATGGGCTGACTGGACGCTCGATGGGGGGCCCGTGAAACGGACTCCTTCAAGGCTCACAGTGGCTTGCGTCGGTTAAGAAAGCCTAACGCCCCGTTAGCCATGGTCCCTACTGTCGCGGTTCGTTCCCGGGGGTGATCTCGGGAGGCAACCGCGGTACCGGCAGCGGATCCGTCGGCGGCTGTTCAGCCCTGACCACCGGTTCGTCCGTGACCACGATCCCTTCCGGCGCAGCCGCGAGTTGGGCGAGGTTTCCGCCGGCGCGCAGCACGTCGAACGCCCGCTCCAGCTGGTAATCCTTCTCCTCGTCATAGCTCTCGCCCGGCGCTTCCCGCGGCGTGTGCGGGCCCTTGCGTTCGGCGCCGATGGAGGAGTCCAGGGCGGTGGCGTAGGCGGCCTCCGAATAGATGAAGTTCGACCGCGACACGATCCGCGCCTCGGCCAGCGAGCGGGAGACCTCGAGGTCCGGCTCGATGCCGATCTTCTGGATCGAGGCGCCGGACGGCGTGTAGTAGCGCGCCGTGGTGATCGACAGGGCCCCGTCGGCGCCGTTGCGCAGTGGAATGACCGTCTGGACCGAGCCCTTGCCGAAGCTCGTCAGCCCGACGATCGTGGCCCGCTGGTGGTCCTTCAGCGCGCCGGCGACGATCTCCGAGGCCGAGGCCGAGCCGTAGTTGATCAGCACCACGACCGGCAGGCCCCCGGTCAGATCGCCGGGACGGGCGCCATAGCGCTGGATCTGGTCCGCCTTGCGCCCGCGCTGGCTGACGATCTCGCCGCGCTCGAGGAAGGCGTCCGATACGGCGATGGCCGCGTCGAGCAGGCCGCCGCCATTGTTGCGCAGATCCAGCACATAGCCCTTGATGCCGGGGTTCTCGCCCCTGAGCCGGGCGATCGTCTCGGTCAGTTCGCGCCCGGTGTTCTCATTGAAGGTGGAAACGCGGAGATAGGCGAAGTCGCCCTCGATCCGGCCGGTGACGGAATCGATCTTGATCACTTCCCGCGTCAGTGTGACCTCGCGCGGCTCCTCGCCATCGCGCAGGAAGGTCACCTTGATCGAGGTGCCGACGGCCCCGCGCAGTTTTTCGGACACCTGGCTGACGGTCAGGCCTGCGGCGCTCTGGCCCTCGATCGAGGAAATGACGTCGCCGGCGTTGACGCCGGCGCGCGCGGCCGGGCCGCCGTCCATAGGCGAGATCACCTTCACCATTCCGCCCTCGGCCTGAATGGTCAGGCCCACGCCGGAATAGGCGCCCGAGGTCCGCTCCTGAAGCTCGTCATAGCCGGACGGAGGCAGATAGTTGGAGTGCGGGTCCAGCGCCGACATCATGCCCTGCAGCGCGGCCTCGATCAGCTTCTTGTCATCGACAGGGACGACATAGGCCTGTTCGACGATGCCGAGCACATCCCCGAACAGGGCCAGCATCCGGAACGCCTCGTTGCGCGGCGTCTGGCCCGAGGCGGATGCGGCGCCGAGGCCCATCAGGGTCACGGCTGCGGCGCCGGCCAGCAACAATCTACGCATCGGGTCTCTTTCAGCGGAACGGGAAGGCAGGGTCTTGATCCGGCCAGTTACGGACCGACCGGCGACGAAATCGTGGCCGATCAGCGATTCCCGGATAAAATCAGCGTCATCGCCCGATGGGAAGCGGTTTCGCCCCTAGCGCAACCAGGGTGCGGGGTCGATCGGGCGTTCGTCGTGCCGCAGCTCGAACGCCGCCTCGCCGTCGTCGCCGGTCCGGCCCAGCGCCTGGCCGTCTGCGACGGCGGCTCCGGCCTCGACCGAGACCTCCTCCAGACCCGAGATCACCGCGCGCCAGCCGGGCCCAAGGTCGAGGATTACGACCTGACCCCAGCCGCTCAGCGGACCCGCGAAGGCCACCCGCCCCGCTGCAGGGGCCCGGATCTCCACGGCGTCGGCGCGCCAGGTCCAGCCGCTCGAACCCTGGCCGAAGCGCCGCGACGGCGCCCCCTCGACCGGCGCGGTCAGGCGGCTGCGCCCGGCCGGAAGACGAGCGGCGGCAGGCTCCGCCTCGTCCCCAGGCGGCGGAATCGCCGCACCCAGCGACCGCAAGCGCGCCTCCAGCACCCGCGCCGCCCGTTCGGCGCCCTCGGCCTCGGCGCGAAGCACCGCTTGCAAGGCCGCCTTGCGGCCGGTCAGGGCCTCGATCCCGGCGCGGCGATCGCCCCGGGCGCTCTCGGTGGTGAAAAGCCGTTCACTGTTCAGGGCGCTGAGCCTGCGGACGCGGATGATCTCGGCCTGACGGTCGGTCAGCCCCTGCGCCTGCGCCTGCAGCGCCGGCGCCATGGCCCGCATGAGTATGGCCGCCCGGACCGTGTCCACCGCCTTGTCCGCGGGCGCCAGCAGCGGCGGCGGCGGGCGGCGGCTCATCATCTGCAGGGCCGACAGCAGGCGACCCTGGCGGCCCCGCGCCCGGGACAGTTGCGCCACCAGGGCCGTCTCCCGCGCGGTCAGTTCACGCAGGCGCGCGCGCTGTCCGGCGATCACGGCGTCATCCTGACCGACGGCGGCGCGAAGTTCGCTCAGCTGGCGCTCAAGGGCGGCGATTTCCCGGGTCGCCTCCGCCGCCTCCTGGCGCAGCCGCAGCGCTCGGGTGCGCTCGTCACGGAACTCGGCCTGCAGCCGTCCGACCTCGCCCGTCGCCGGCGTCTGGCGCGCGATCGCCGCCGCAGGCAGGGCGGCGAGGCACAGACAGAAGATCAGGACGGGGGCGCGCATCAGTCGCGATGATAGGGTGATCCGGCCAGGATGGTCACGGCGCGATAGATCTGCTCCGCCAACATCGCCCGCGCCAGGGCGTGGGGCCAGGTCTGGGGTCCGAAGGCCAGGGTCGAGGCTGCGGCGTCGCGCACGCTCTCGTCCAGACCGTCAGCCCCGCCGATGGCGAACGCCAGCCGCCGCTCGCCGCGATCCCGCAGGCCGGCGATATGCTCGGCGAAGGCCCGGCTTGAGAAGGTCCTGCCGCGCTCGTCGCAGGCGATCAGATGCGCGCCCTCCGCAGCGTTGAGGATCAGCTCGGCCTCGGGCGCCTTGCCGGTCCTGCGCGGTTCGAGATCGACCAGCTCCAGCGGGCCGAGGCCCAGCGATCGGCCGGCCAGGGTGGCGCGCCCCGCGTAGTCGGCCGCCAGCACGGCCTCGGGTCCACGCCCCGGCTTGCCGATGGCGATGACGGCCAGCTTCATCTGTTCAGGAGATCAGGCGCGCGCGTCGACGCGGTGGCCGCTCTCGACCGACCAGATCTTCTCGATGTTGTAGAAGGCGCGCACTTCCGGCCGGAACAGGTGGACGATGACGTCGCCGGCGTCCAGCAGCACCCAGTCGCAGTGCGGCAGGCCCGAAACCTTGACCTTGCCCAGACCGGTTTCCTTCAGCGTGCGCTGAAGGTGGTCGGCCAGGGCGCCGACATGTCGGTGCGAGCGCCCCGAGGCGATGATCATGGTGTCGGCCATCGGGCTTTTGCCCCTCAGGTCGATGAGGACGATGTCCTGGGCCTTGTCGTCGTCGAGACGCGCCAGAATGGCCGTCTCGAGATCGGTGGAGCCGACGGGAAGCGGCGCCTGGGGGCCGTCGATCGGTGACCCGTCTTCCGAGCGGATGGGTTCGAATTCGTCCATCTCGTGCGCCGTGTTCGAAACGGCGGCGTCTTGCGCATCGTGCGCGGGCGAGGGGGTCAGCGGAGGGCTCCAGGGAGATTACTAAAGAGGAAGTCTATCACAAACGCGCGGCGGCGTCACGGGCTGCACGCAAGGCGGTCGAAGAGCGCGGATTCAGCGGCGCCGTCAGCCAGGTCCAGGCGGGCGCCTCGAGATCGGCCAGCAGGCGCGCCTGACGGGTCGGGATCCGCGCCGAGGCGAAGCGCGCCGCCGCCGGGGCCGTGCGGCTTTGATGCAGCGACCCGGGCCGCGCGATGACCGCCACGGGCATCATCCGCATGATGTCGGTCCAGCCGCGCCATCGATGGAAGGTCGCCAGATTGTCGGATCCCATCAGCCAGACGAAGCGCACGCCGGGATGGCGCGCGGTCAGGGCCCGCAGGGTGTCGACCGTCCACTGTGTCCCGGCGCGGGTCTCGAAGTCCGAGACCACCATCGCCCGCCCGTCCGCCGCCAGCTTCGCCGCCGCCCGGGCCGAGGCCATTCGCTCCGCCAGCGGCGCGCTGTCGCGGGCGTCCTTCAGCGGATTCTGCGGCGACACCAGCCAGACCACCCGGTCCAGCCCCAGGCGCCGCATGGCTGTTTCGGCGACATGGGCGTGGCCGTCGTGGGCAGGATTGAACGAGCCGCCGAACAGGCCGACCGCCATCCCGGGTTGAAGGTCCAGGCCGTCGCGCAGGATGCCGGGGCCCGGGCCCTGGGCTTTCGGCGCGGAACCGGCGTGGAAAAAGGGCAAGGCGGCAGGGCTCGCGCGGACTTATGCTCATCGTGGAGCTAACACGCCGCTGGTCCGGTGTCGCCTGCGATCAGCCCGGCTGTTTCTTGAAGGTGTCGCCGACCTCGGTCGCGTCGGGACCATCCGGCCCGGCGGTCTGCTGTTCGCGGTCGGCGTTGCGCTTCACCGCCGCGTCCGATGTCTTGGCATCGGGCCGGCCCAGAGGAATGGCGCCGTTCGCGTCACGGCCTTCGGTCTGGATCTTGTCGCTCATGGCGGGCTCCTTTGCCAAGGAAGCGGAGGGAAGCCGCGGGGGTTCCCTGGAGCGCAATCTGAGCCCTGTTGCGCCGCGTCCAACAGGACCGGTTTCGCTCTAGGGAGCCCAGCCGCCCGGGGTTTCCATCACCGTCTCGTCTTCCTCGGCGGGGGCGATCTCGCCGCGGTCCTTGCGCACCTCGATCCAGGCGGCGCGGAGCAGATCGGTGACGCCCTCGCCCGAGACGCCGGAGACGAGCATGGGACGGCGGCCGGCCACGGCCTCCAGTTCGGCCGCCTTCTCCTCGCGCGCCTCGGGGGTCAGGGCGTCGATCTTGTTCAGGGCCAGGACCTCGGGCTTCTCCGCCAGCCCCGCGCCATAGGCCTCGAGCTCGTGGCGGATGATCCGGTAGGCCTTGCCGACGTCCTCCTGGGTGCCGTCGATGAGGTGGATCAGACAGCCCGAACGCTCGACGTGGCCGAGGAAGCGGGTGCCGATGCCGGCGCCCTCATGGGCCCCCTCGATCAGGCCGGGAATGTCGGCGATGACGAACCGCTCGGTGGGCGACAGGTCGACCACGCCGAGGTTGGGCACCAGGGTCGTGAACGGATAGTCGGCGATCTTGGGCCGCGCGGCCGATGCCGCGGCGAGGAAGGTCGACTTGCCGGCGTTGGGCAGGCCGGCGAGGCCGACGTCGGCGATCAGTTTCAACCGCAGCCAGATCCAGCGCTCCTGGCCCTCCTGACCGGGGTTGGCGTAGGCGGGGGCCTGGTTGGACGGGCCCTTGAAATGGACATTGCCCCAGCCGCCGTTGCCGCCCTTCAGCAGCATCTCGGTCTTGCCGGCGTAGTCCATGTCGAGAAGGACGGTCTCCTTGTCGTCGTCCAGCACCTGGGTGCCGACCGGGACCTTCAGGATGACGTCCTCGCCCTTGGCCCCGTGCATCTGCCGGCCCATGCCGTGGACGCCGGTCTGCGCCTTGAAATGCTGCTGGTAGCGATAGTCGATCAGGGTGTTCAGGCCGTCGACGGCCGTGATCCAGACGTTGCCGCCGTGGCCGCCGTCGCCCCCGTCCGGCCCCCCGTTCGGGATGAATTTCTCCCGCCGGAACGAGACGGCGCCCGCCCCGCCGTTGCCGGAGCGGATATAGATCTTGGCCTGGTCGAGAAACTTCATCGCGGGCTTATGTAGGAAAAGCGCGGCGATTTACAGGCGGGGGAGGGATTAGGGACTAGGGACTAGGGGTTAGGACAGGGGGATGGGGGTCTGACGCTTCGTCGTCGATATCCGCCTTCCCTAATCCCTGATCCCTAATCCCTACTCCCTCGGCTTCAGCCCTTCGCCCACACCCCGAACGGATCGCTCCACGGCATGTCCAGCGCCTCGGCGACGGCGGGATAGGTCAGTTCGCCCTTCAGAACGTTCAGGCCGCGCGCCAGGTGCGGGTTCTTCCTGAGCGCTTCCAGACCGTGGTCCGCCAGCGCCAGACCGAAGGGCAGGGTGGCGTTGTTCAGGGCTTCCGACGAGGTGCGCGGAGCGGCGCCGGGCATGTTGGCGACGCAATAGTGGACCACGCCGTCGATGACATAGGTCGGGTCCTCGTGGGTGGTGGCGTGGCTGGTCTCGAAACAGCCGCCCTGGTCGATGGCGACGTCGACCAGCACCGAGCCGGGCTTCATCTGCTTCAGATGTTCGCGCTTGATCAGCTTGGGCGCCTCGGCGCCGGGGACCAGGACGGCGCCGATGATGACGTCGGCCTTGACCAGCTCCTCCTCGATCGCGCCGATCGAGGAATAGCGGGTGATGACGCGGCCCTGGGTGACCTCGTCGATATAGGCCATGCGCGGGATCGAGCGCTCAAGGACGACGACTTCCGCGCCCAGGCCCATGGCCATGCGGGCCGCGTTGAGACCGACGACGCCGCCGCCCAGCACCAGCACGCGGGCCGGAGCCACGCCCGGGACGCCGCAGAACAGCAGCCCCATGCCGCCGTTGTGCTTCAGCAGGGTCTCGGCGGCCGAGAAGACGGCGATGCGGCCGGCGACCTCGGACATCGGGGCCAGCAGGGGCAGGCCCTTGCGGTCGTCGGTGACGGTCTCATAGGCGATGGCGGCGCATTTGGACTCGATCAGCCCCCTGGTCTGATCGGGATCGGGCGCCAGGTGCAGATAGGTGAACAGGATCTGGTCCTCGCGGAGCATCTCCCACTCGACCTTCTGCGGCTCCTTGACCTTCACGATCATGTCGTTGTCGGCGAAGACCGTCCTGGCGTCGGCGACGATCTGCGCCCCGGCCTTTTTGTAGTCGGCGTCCGTAAATCCGGCGCCCAGACCGGCGCCGGTCTCGATCGAGACCGTATGGCCATGGGCCACGTATTCACGCACCGCCGTCGGCGTCAGGCCGATGCGATGTTCGTTCTTCTTGATTTCCTTGGGGACGCCGACGCGCATGGGAGGTTCCTCTTCCAACAGGGTGCGGGCGCGCTCTGCGGCGGCCTCGCGTCGGGCGGCAATCTAGCGAGGGTGAGCGCGCAGGTTCCTGTTCTTTTCAGCGGGTGAACGTCGTAAAGTCGCAGAATCTGCGAAAGAGGCGCGCCTTGAAGACCGTTTCCGCCGTTGCTCTGGACGACACCGACCGAAGGATGATCCGCGCCCTGCAGGGCGACGGGCGGATGACCAACGCCGATCTGGCAAGGACGGTGAACCTGTCCGAGAGCGCCTGCCTGCGCCGGCTGCGCGCGCTGGAGGCGGCCGGGGTGATCAGCCGCTACGCCGCCATCATCAACGAACGCGCCGTCGGCCTGCCCATCAGCGTCTTCGTGACCGTGACCCTGTCGTCCCAGGCGGAGGCTTCGCTGACCGCCTTCGAGACCGCCATCTCAACCGTCCCCGAGGTGGTGGAATGCTATCTGATGACCGGCGGCTCGGACTATCTGCTGCGGCTGGTGGTGCGGGACGTGGACGACCTGGAACGGGTGCACTCGCGCGAACTGACCCGCATCCCCGGCGTGACACGCGTCTCGTCCAGCGTGGCCATGCGGACGGTGGTCAAGCGCGGGGCGCTGCCGGTTTGAGTCAGCGAGACCGCCCCCGGACGATCACGACGACCGCCACGACCAGCCATACCGCTCCGATCAGCAGCAGAAGGTCCGCGACCGGCCGCGCCATGCCATACAGCTGATAGTCCTGCCACCGCCCCGCCGCGATCTCGGCCAGCCCGCTGGCCGACACGCCCACGATCAGCAAGGCGGACGGCCAGACCAGCGGCTTGAGCGAGCGCGGCCTCACCCCGGCCTCAGGTCTCGATCGCCGTCAGATCCCGGCCCTTCGTCTCCGGCAGCCAGATCAGGGCCACGATGACGGCGAGGGCCGTGAAGGCGACCGAATACCAGAGCCCGAAATAGATGTTCCCCGACCAGGCCACGAGGGCGAAGCTGGCGGCGGGGAGCAGGCCTCCGACCCACCCCGTGCCGATGTTGTACGGCAGGCTCATCGCCGTATACCGCACCCGGGTCGGGAACAGCTCGACCAACGCCGCCGCCTGGGGTCCGTACAGGGCCGTGGCCGCGACCATGAAGACCATCAGTATGGCGAACACCAGCGGCATGTTGACCCGCGCGGGGTCCGCCACAGCCGGATACCCGGCCTCGGCCAGCGCCGCCTTGATCCGGGTCTCGACGCCGGTTCGCGCAGCCTTCAGTCCGGCCGCGTCCATGCCGGCGCCCTCGACCGAGGCGACCTCGACGCCGCCGATCCGGACTGAAGCGACCGAGCCGGGGGCGGCCGCGGCGTTGTCATAGGAGACGCCGGCGTTCGACAGCACGCTCTTGGCGATGTCGCAGGAGCTGGAGAAGGCGGCCTTGCCGATCGGATCGAACTGCAGGGCGCAGGTGGCGGGGTCCGCGACCACGGTCACCGGCGACGCCGCCTGGGCCTCGGCCAGCGCCGGATTGGCGGCCCGGGTCAGGGCGTGGAAGCCCGGGAAGAAGGCGACCAGGGCCAGGATCATGCCGAACAGCATGACCGGCTTGCGCCCCAGGCGGTCCGACAGCCAGCCGAAGAAGACGTAGAGTCCGGCCGAGGCCACCGTGACCATCAGCACCAGCTGATCAACCGTGTTGGTGTCGACCTTCAGCACCCGCTCCATGAAGAAGCGGGTGTAGAAATAGCCGCAATACCAGACCGCGCCCTGGGCGATCATGATGCCGAACAGGGCGATGAGAACGAACTTGCCGTTGCTCCACTGGAAGAAGGCTTCCTTGTAGGGCGCGCGGTGATCCGTGTCGGACGCCTCGGCCTCCATCTGCTGGTAGGCCGGGCTCTCGTTCAGCTTCAGCCGGATCCACAGCGAGATCGCGAGCAGGGGCGCGGACAGCAGGAAGGGAATGCGCCAGCCCCAGTCGTCGAACGCCTCGGCGCCTACGACCTGGCGCGTGATCAGGATCACCGTCAGCGCCCCGATCAGGCCGAAGGCGGCCGTGGTCTGGATCCAGCCCGTCAGCAGGCCGCGCTTCTTCTGCGGCGAGTGCTCCGCGACATAGATGGCTGCGCCGCCGTATTCGCCGCCCAGGGCGAAGCCCTGCAGCACCCGCATGATCAACAGCAGGATGGGCGCGGCCAGGCCGATCTGGTTGTAGTCAGGCAGCAGGCCGATGGCGACGGTCGCCAGACCCATCAGTGTGATGGTCACAAGGAAGGTGGTCTTGCGTCCCGTGCGGTCTCCGAACCAGCCGAACACCAGGGCGCCAAGGGGTCGGACCACGAACCCGAGGCCGAAGGTCAGCAAGGCCATGATGTAGGCGACGGTCTCGCCCGCGTCGGCGAAGAAATGGCGCGCTATCACGGCCGCCAGGGAGCCGAAGACGAAGAAGTCGTACCATTCGAACGCCGTGCCGGCGGCGGACGCCACCACGACAGTCTTCAGCTTCGGCTCAGCCCTGGTCCCGGCCGCATCTGTCATCGACGCCTCCCCGCGTTTCCGTGACGTCTCTGCGGACGTCTGGCGGGGATGCTAGACGGGGTCGACGATCCCGCAAATAGCGAAGGCCCGCCGGCGGGGGGATGCCGGCGGGCCTTCTTCAACCGAACCGCGCGTCGGGGGGAAGTGCGGTCGGGAAGAGGTCGGAGCCTTAACGGCTCAGCAGGTCTGGCCTTCGGCGCACTCGGTCACGGCGCGACCGGCGGCGGAGGCGTCCTGGCCGACGCCGGAAACAGTGTTGCAGGCCGCAGTGGTCAGGGCGGCGGCGGCGGCGAACAGAACAAAAATCTTGCGCATAGCGAGTTCCTCAAAGCCGGGAGGCGGCGTCGGGATATCAACGTCGTGATGCGGCTCCGGTTCCCAGGTCTGCAGGATCTGTGGGCACAACGGCCTCGGGCGTGGCGAACGTCATACGGGCGATCGTGCCTCCGCCTTCCGCGGGCAGCAGTTCGACCGTGCCGCGCAGCTGTTTTGCGAAGGCGCCCATAAGGGTCCGGCCGACGCCCGCCCGGAAGGTTTCATGGACGCCGGGCCCGTCATCCTGGACTTCCAGCACGCTGCTTTCACCGCGCACCGTAAACCGGACCTTGAGATCTCCGCCCCGCCCGACGAAGGCGTGCTTCTGGGCGTTCGTCACCGCCTCGACCAGCCACAGGGCCAGCGGCGCGAGCTTGTCCGGATCCACCACCAGCGAATCCGCCTCGACCGACGAGGTGATCAGCTGCCCGCGTCCCGTTTCGCTGGCCACCAGCTGTCCGACCAGTTCGGTCAGGAAGATGCGGGCGTCGGCATAGCGCAGATCGTCGCTCTGGTAGAGGGTGCGATAGATCAGGGCGAGGGCCGATATGCGCTGGCGCGTATCGCCGACCGCCGCCTTTGAGGCCGGGTCCACAAGGGCGCGCTGCTGCATGGAAAGCAGCGAAGAGATGATCTGGAGGTTGTTCTTCACCCGGTGGTGAATCTCGCGCATCAGCGCGTCTTTTTCCTCCAGCGAGGCCACGAGGGCGGCGTCGCGGGTCACGATGGACTCGGCCAGTTCGTCAAGGGTTCTCGCCAGCACCCGGATTTCGGCCGGGGCGTTCATCGCCTGGACCGGACGCACCGAGAACCGGCCCCGGGCGTAGATGGCCGCGACCCGCTCCAGATAGTTCAGCCAACGTATGACGATCCGCTCGCTGACCAGCATCACCATGAAGAAGGCCAGGGCCCAGGCCAGCAGCGGCATGAACAGGGCGCCCACCGGGTTCAGCCGCGCCCAGGACAGCAGCCCCGGCGCCGGGGCCGACAGCAGGGCGTAAACGTCCCGGCCCGCCAGGGCCGCGCCGGCGTAGACCCGCGGCCGGCCGTCCGCATCATCGGCCTCGAAGATAGCCGAGGCGTCCGACCGGGCCCGCTCGACCCATCCGGCAAGGGTATCGCCGTGCGTCAGGGTGAAGGCGTCGATGTCGCTCGCCGTCAGCAAACGGCCCTCTCCGTCGGTCAGGGCCGCTTGCGAGCCCTCCGGCAGGGCGCGATCGGCCACGTCGGGCTCCAGGCTCGACAGCGGGATCACGGCCAGCATCGCGCCGTCGAACCGGCCCAGCGGGCGCTCCAGCCGGATCGCGACGATCAGGCCCGGCGGCTGTCCGGCGGCAGACGGCGCCCGCGCAAGGACCGTGTTCTCTCCCGCCCGCAGCCGCTCGAACCAGGGCGTGGATCCGGCCTGCGTCAGCCAGGGCGGAGGCGCGGCGGCAAGGCTGGTCGAGGCGCAGGCCGGGGCGCCTGTGGACGTCAGCTGCGCCAGACCGTCGAGGCCGTCCAGCCTGTCGACAAGACTGCTCAACCTCGGTTGGCAATAGACCTCCTGCGCTTCCGGCCGGAGGGCCAGAAGCAGGATGCCGGTGCTGTCCAGCGTGGCCTTGGCGCTGGCGGCGGTCCGTTCAGCGGCCAGCTGCAGGTCCGATCGGCGCTCGACGTCCTGCTCGCGGAACTCGGACTGGGCCTGCAGGCCGCCGAGCACCAGCAGCGGCAGGAGCGCGACCGCCAGGGCCGAGCCGAGACGGAAGCGGATGCCCTGGAATTTCGGAGGCGCCAGGCCTCTGCCTGCTCCGTTGGCGAACGCTCGTCCGAGCCGGACCACTCGTCAGCCTTGCCGGACGCTGCTCAGGCGATCCGCGGCGGCGAGTATCGAGCGCATGGCGTCGCCGGCGGCCCGGCCGTCGCGCGCATAGCCGCCCTTTTCGAGCGTCGCCTGAAGGGCCTTGCGCGCCCGCGACACCCGGCTTTTGACCGTGCCCACGGCGCACTGGCAGATCTCGGCGGCCTCTTCATAGGCGAAGCCGCCGGCTCCCACCAGGATCAGGGCCTCGCGCTGCTCCTCCGGCAGGGTCGCCAGGGCGAGGCGCAATTCGTCGAGGGCCACGGGCGATTCCGGATCGTCGACGGCCACCAGGGTCCGCTCGGCGGCTTCCTGGTCCAGTTGCGACTGGCGCCACGACCGGCGTTTCTCCGAGTAAAACTGGTTGCGCAGGATCATGAAGGTCCAGGCCTTCATATTGGTGCCCATCTGGTAGCTGGCGCGCGCGTCCCAGGCCTTCATCATGGCGTCCTGCGCCAGATCGTCGGCGGCCGTCGGATCGCCTGTCAGCGTCCGTGCGAAGGCGCGCAGGTGCGGAATCAGCACGACCAGCTCCCGCTTGAAGGCGTCGTCGTCGGCGGAAGGGGGCTTCGGCGGCGGACTGGAGGCGCCGCTCATGAGCCGCTCCCGCCCGCGGATTGGTCATCCGCCCGGCGAAGGATATCGAGGAACTCGTCCGGGACGGGCTCGTTCACGACCTCGTCGAACATGTGACGCAATTTGACGCCGATCGCCTGTTGGCGAAGACGGGCTTCCTCCAGGCTTGCCCCGCCCTTGGGCGGCTTGCCGGGGGGATTCGGATTATCTGTCATTGAGAAAACGGCCGCCACCCTGACGCTGATTGATGCGAGTGCCGGAACGCCGCCCCGCATCGGCGGTTCCTAGGGCGAGACAGAATAATGCTCAAGCTTGTACAGGGACCGGGAACCGTGGCTGATTTGATACGTTGACGGGAACTGCCGCGGTTCCATCGTTGGAGCCCACCTGTCGGGGATGAAACTACATGAGTCTGCTGGCCCGCCTTGCGCCGCACCTGCCCTATGTCCGTCGGTACGCGCGCGCGCTCACCGGCGACCAGACGACCGGCGACAACTACGTTCGTGTCGCCCTGGAGGCCCTCGCCGCCGGCGAACGGCAGCTTCCGGCCGAGATGACGCCGCGCGTGGCCCTCTACCACGTTTTCCACGCCATCTGGACGACGACGGGGGCCCAGCTGGAGGACAAGAGCGGACTTGACGCCACCGACGACGCCTCGCGCCGTCTGATGCGCATCGCGCCACGCTCGCGCCAGGCTTTCCTGCTGACCGCGCTCGAGGGCTTCACGCCTTCCGAGGCTGCGCAAATCCTCGACGCCGACGCCCATGACGTCGAACGCCTCATCTCCGAGGCGCAGACCGACATCGACGCCGAACTGGCCACCGACGTCCTGATCATCGAGGACGAGGCCATCATCTCCGCCGACATCGAAAGCCTGGTGAAGGAGCTGGGCCACCGCGTCACCGGCACCGCCACCACCCATGACGAAGCCGTGGACGCGGTCGCCCGTCACCGTCCCGGTCTGGTGCTGGCCGATATCCAGCTGGCCGACGGCTCGTCGGGCATCGACGCGGTCAAGGACATCCTCAAGCGGATCGACGTTCCGGTGATCTTCATCACAGCCTTCCCCGAGCGGCTGCTGACGGGAGAGCGGCCCGAGCCCACCTTCCTGATCACCAAGCCCTTCCAGCCGGAAACGGTGAAGGCTGCGATCAGCCAGGCCCTGTTCTTCCACCCGTCGCGCCAGAAGGCGGCGGCCTGATTCCTTCCATAACCAGCGAAAAAGCCCCGGTCGCGAGACCGGGGCTTTTTTGTCGGTCGGTCGCCGACGCTACTGCGAAGGCTGGGCCTGGACCGTGGGCGCGTTGACGTTGGAAGCCTCGCCCGTGGGCGGGCTGGTCGGTTCACCCGTCGCCGTTGTGGGGGCGTCGGCTGCGGGAATATCCGAACCGCCCTGGCCCTGGAAGGCCGCCGCATCGACCGCCTGGTCCCCGTCGTTGGCGTTGGTCTCGGACAGCGGCTTGGCCGAGAAGGCGTAGATCAGGGCGAAACAGATCGCCACCAGGCCCAGCGCCCCCACCAGCACCATCAGAATACGCTTCCCGCCGCGACCGCCGCGGACGTATTGCGCCTCGACCGGGCGGCCCTCGTGTACAGCGTCAGCCGCCTTGTCGTGCGG
>Ga0164290_1002048_pt1 | contig 17949 bp, 20 predicted proteins | sample Micstemetagenome_FD_108782 | JGI IMG/M metagenome (GOLD analysis project Ga0164290, IMG submission 108782) | Contaminated culture microbial community from soil near Moab, Utah, USA - Microcoleus steenstrupii SON62 (Illumina Assembly) | ecosystem: Environmental > Terrestrial > Soil > Soil crust... | reverse complement strand
GCCCAGGGCAGCCTGTCGACGCTGCGCGAGACCGAGTTGCAGGCGCTGGCCCAGGCCCAGGCCGCGGACGCCACCGTGCGCGCCCGGGAGCTGGCCTTCAAGCGCTACGACGCCGGCGTGACCGACTTCTATTCGCTGCTGAATGCCGAGCAGGAACGCCTCGCCGCAGCGGATGCGCTGATCCAGGTGCAGACCCAGCGCGCCGCGGCCTTGCTGGCGGTGCACAAGGCGTTTGCTGCGCGGCTGACGGCGCCCTAGGACGCCGCCACGATGCGCGCCGCCAGCAGCATGACGCTGCGGCGATAGGCGTCGGCCAGGGCGTCGGCGTCGCCGCCGCAGGGCAGGCTCAGCTCGGCCGCCCCGGGCGGCGGCAGCGCGGTGTCGCGCGGCGCCTGCAGAGGCAGCCAGTGCCAGCGGGCGCGCAGCTTCAGCTGCAGCCCGGCGCTGCCGCCGCGTGCCAGCCATTCGTCCACCTGCACGACGAGGCGCAGCGACTCGCCGTCGGGCGTGTTCTGCTTGCCCAGCGTCACGGCATAGGGCTGGCGCAACCGCCACAGGTCCTCGGTCAGCAGGCGCGGCAGCGCCTCGCGCAGGGGCTCGGCCCAGCGCGCCTCGGGCAGCGGGCGCAGGCCGGCGCGGCCCTCGCCGACGAGGATCTCGTCGCGGTCCAGCAGCTCGGGCAGGCCGACCTGGGGGCTCAGCACCCAGGCGCGGCTGTCGCGGCCGGGCTTGGCGTCCGGCGGCAGCGGCGGCGTGCCGGTCAGGCCGTAGAGGCGGCGCGGCGGCGTGCGGCGCGTCGAGCAGCCGGCCAGGGCGGCGGCGCCCAGCAGCAGCAAGGCCCGGCGTGGGAGCTTGGTCATCGGGCGGCCTCCGGCGTGGCGGTGGGTGGGACATCAGGCTGGCGGCCCAGCAGCAGTTGCTGGGGCTGGGCGTCCAGCGAACGGGCCAGCTGGCGCAGGGCCCGCGCCGCCTGCGACAGCTCGCGCAGGGTGCGTTCGGTCTGCTGCAGCAAAGGCCCGTCGCTGTCGGCGGCCTCGCGCAGCGAGGCGCTGGCCTGGGCCAGCTCGTTGGCGGCGCGCTGCACGTCGCGCACCGTCGGGCCTTGGGGGTCGAGCAGCTGGCTGGCGCGGTCGGCCGTCGTGCCGAAGCGATCCGCGGTGTCGGCGACCTTGTCGCCGGCGCGGTCGACGCTGGCCAGGGCGCTCTCGGCACTGCGCGTCAGCGGCGTGGCGCGGCGGTCCAGCTGGGCGGCGAGGCTGCGCGCATGCGTGGCCGTCGCGGCGAAGTCCTTCAGCCCCTGCTTCAGCTCCGGCGCGGCGATCAGCTGGCGGGCCGAGTTGGCGATCTGGCTGAGGTCGTCGACGATCTTCTTCAGGTCCACGCTCTCGAGCTGGTCCTTCAGCGCCTGGAAGGCAGTGGCGCTGGTCGGGATCTCGGTGGCGTCGCCCTTGTAGCCGCCATGCCGCTTGCCCGGCGGCTTGGTGCGGAAGTCGAGGTCGACGTAGAGCTGGCCGGTCAGCAGGCTCTGCGTGCCCAGCTGTGCGGTCAGGCCGCGCTGGATGAGCTGGGGCAGGGCGTGGCCGATGTCGTCGTTGCCCCTGCGGCCGTCCAGGCCGCGCACGGCATCGGCGTCCAGCTCGGCCAGCACGGGGATGGCGAACTGGTCGGCCTGGCTGTCGTAGTGCACGCTGATGTCGGTCACGTCGCCGATGCGCACGCCGCGGAAGACGACGGGCGCGCCCTTCTGCAGGCCGAACACCGAGCCCGAGAAGAACATGACGACGCGCTCCGGCCGCTTGAACCAGTTCTGCCCGGGCAGCACGACGAGGGCCAGGGCGAGCACGGCCAGCGCGCCGACGACAAAGGCGCCGATGACGAAGGGGCTGGCACGGCGCTTCTTCACGCGGCCTCCCGCTCGTACGCGCCGCGCGTCAGGAACTCGCGCACCGCCTCCGGCCCGTGCTCGCGCAGCTCGGCCGGCGGGCCCAGGGCCGTGGCGGTGCGGGCCTCCACGTCCAGGAAGAGCAGCCGGTCGGCCACGGCGAACAGGCTCTCCAGCTCGTGAGTCACCAGCACGATGCCGCGACCCAGCTCGTTCTTGAGCCGGCGGATGAGGTCGTCCAGTCGCGCAGACGTCAGCGGGTCCAGGCCCGCCGAAGGCTCGTCCAGGCAGAGCAGCGGCGGGTCCAGCATCAGCGCACGGGCAATGGCCGCGCGCTTGCGCATGCCGCCCGACAGCTGGGCGGGTTCGGCATCGAAGGTGGCGGGGTCGTCCAGGCCCGCCAGGGCCAGCTTGAAGCGCGCCTGGCGTTCGCGCTCGGCTGCGTCGAGGCCGGTGTAGAGCTCCAGCGGCAGCATCAGGTTCTCGCCGACGCTCATGCTGCTCCACAGGGCCCCGGCCTGGAAGGCGACGCCGATCTCCCGCCGCGGCGGGTCGTACCCATGCACGTCGCGCTCCTCGCCGCCTGCCGTCCACAGCACGCGGCCGTGGCGCGGGCTCTGCAGGCCGATCATGTGGCGCAGCAGGGTGCTCTTGCCGCAGCCGCTGGCGCCGCAGATGGCCAGCACCTCGCCAGCCCTCATCTCGAAGTTCAGCGCGCGCTGCAGCTCCCGGCCGCCGGCGTGCAGGCTGAGATCCTCGACGCGCATCAGCACCTCGCCCATCAGACGCCGAGCCGCTGGAAGATGACCGTCAACGTCGACGCCGCGATGACCATCCAGATGATGGACTGCACCACCGCCGCTGTCGTGGCCTCGCCCACCGCCTGGGCGCTGCGGCCGGCATTCAGGCCCTGGCGGCAGCCGGCCAGCGCGACGAGCACCGCATAGACGCTGCCCTTGAGCAGGCCGACGAACAGGTCCCAGCCCGACAGCGACTCGCGCGTGGTCGCCAGGTAGGCCATGGCAGGCACGTCATAGAGCCCGACGGCCACGCCCAGTCCGACGCCCAGGCCGGCGACGCCCGCGCACAGCGTCAGCAGCGGCCCCGTGACGAGCAGGGCCAGCATGCGGGGCAGCACGAGATGCTCGACCGGGTCCACCCCGAGCGTCGTCAGCGCGTCGATCTCCTCGCCGGCGCGCATGCTGCCGATCTGGGCCGCGAAGGCGGCCCCGACGCGCCCGGCCAGCACGATGCCGACGACCAGGGCCGCGATCTCGCGCACGACGCCGATGGTGACCAGGTTGGCGATGAAGCCCTCGGCGCCGAAGCGCTGCAGCTGCTCGGCGCCCATATAGGCCACGATCAGCCCCACCAGCGAGCTGACCAGCAGCACGATGGGCAGGCTGCGCGGCCCGGTCTGCTCGATCTGCCACAGCCAGTCGCTGGCGCGCATCGCGGTCTTTCCGCGTGCCAGCCGGCCAAGCGCGCCCAGCAGCTCGCCGATGAAGGCCAGGCTCTGGCGCCATTGCGGCTCCGGCGCTTCGGAGCCATCTTCAACCTTGCGCCTCGGCGCGATGGCGCTGCGTGGCAGGCTCAGCGACAGCAGTGGCTGCAGGCCGCGTGGCAGGCCGGCGAGGTCCAGCTGCACTCCGCCACGCGCCAGCGGCGCCAGCAGCTGCCAGAGCGCGCCGGCCAGGGCCGGCTGCCAGTGGGACAGGGCCGAGCTGTCGAAGCCCAGCCGCGTGCCGTCGGCCACCGGCAGCTCGGCGGGTGGGCGGGGCAACTCGACCTCGGCGCCATCACCGGCGAGTACCAGCCGCCAGCGCGTGCCCTCGCCCTCCCAGCGGACGTCGCCGGGAAAGCGCGCAGAGGGCAGGCTTGCAGACATGCCGGACATGCTGTGCCGCAGCTGCCCGATCGGGCCCCGGACACCGGCGCCGCGCGCTGTAGGACGGCGCGCCGCGGCCGCTTGTCAGCGCCTGCCGACGGGGCAAAGAGCGCGCGGACGACCGCAGCGGGAAGGTCAACACTCCATAGTGGGCGGACAGCCAATGATGCCAGGAGCCCACCATGAAGCCCACCGCCCCGCACGCCGCCCGAGACGACCAGCTGCGCACCCAGGGCGATGCTTCGCGCCCCCAGGGCCCGTCGTTGCCGCATGACCGCGATCAGCAGGCCGCCGCCACTGACGCCGAACCCAATACCCACATCGACCAGGCCGCGCGCGACCTGGAGCAGGGCCAGGTCGATACCGACCTGCGCGCAACCCCCGGCCTCGACGCCGACCGCCGCGGCAAGATGGTCGAGGGCGGCGAACACGGCGCGGCCGGCAACCAGCCGCCGCGCCGCTGAGCCCGCGGGGGCTCGGTCCGGTCCAGCCTAGCCCTTCAGCGTCTGCTCCAGCACGTGCAGCTGCTGGTTGAGCTCGGTGTTCTTCTGGCGCTCGCCACCGATCTTGCGCACCGCGTGCAGCACCGTCGTGTGGTCGCGGCCCCCGAAGAGTTCACCGATTTCGGGCAGGCTCTTCTGGGTCAGCTCCTTGGCCAGGTACATGGCGATCTGGCGCGGCCGGGCGATGCTGGCCGGGCGCTTCTTGGAGTACATGTCGGCGACCTTGATCTTGTAGAAGTCGGCCACCGTCTTCTGAATGTTCTCCACGCCGATCTGGCGGTTCTGGATGGACAAGAGATCCTTCAGCGCCTCGCGCGCCAGCGTGATGCTGATCTCCTTGTGCGAGAACTTGGCATAGGCCAGCACCTTGCGCAGCGCGCCTTCCAGCTCGCGCACGTTGGCGCGCACGTTCTTGGCGACGAAGAAGGCCACATCCTCGGGCATGGGCTGGCCTTCGGCCTCGGCCTTCTTGATCAGGATGGCGACGCGCATCTCCAGTTCGGGCGGCTCGATGGCCACCGTCAGGCCGGCGTCGAAGCGGGACGTGAGGCGCTCGTCGATGTCCACCAGCCCCTTGGGGTAGGTGTCCGACGTCATGATGATGTGCGCCTTCTTGGCCAGCAGGGCCTCAAAGGCGTTGAAGAACTCCTCCTGCGTGCGGTCCTTGCCGGCGAAGAACTGCACGTCGTCGATGAGCAGCAGGTCCAGCGAGTGGTACTTGGCCTTGAGCTCGTCGAAGGTCTTGCGCTGGTAGTTCTTGACGACGTCCGAGATGAACTGCTCGGCGTGCAGGTAGAGCACGCGGGCGTCCGGGCGGTCCTTCAGCAGGGCGTTGCCGACAGCGTGGATGAGGTGGGTCTTGCCCAGGCCGACGCCACCGTAGATGAACAGCGGGTTGTAAGTGACGCCGGGCGCGCCCGCCACGTGCAGGGCGGCCGTGCGGGCCATCTGGTTGGCGCGGCCGGGCACCAGGGTGTCGAAGGTCAGCTGGGGGTTGATGCGGTGCTTGGCCGAAGCGGGAGCCTGCGAAGGGAGGGCGACGACAGGCGCCGGCGCGGCGAAGACGGGCCTGAGCGCGGCGCTCGGCTCGGCAGACGCTGCCGGCTGCTGGGGCGCCGGGCTGGCCGGAACGCTGATGGCCGCGGCTGAGGGCTCGCGGGCGACCAGGGCCAGCTCCAGCCGCGTCGGACGACCCGCCAGCTCGGTCAGGATGGCTTCGATGCGGGCCGCGTACTGACGGCGGATCCAGTCGCGCTTGAAGTGATTGGGAACCTTGAGCGTGGCGACGAGATTCGCGTCCTCGCCCGCCACCGTCGCCGGCGGCAGCGGGCGGATCCAGGTGTTGAACTGCTGCTCGGGCAGTTCGGTGGCCAGGCGCTCACAGCCGCGCCGCCACAGATCCGATGCCCAATCCGCCGAATTCATGCCCGCCGTCACCTGCACCCCGCCCACCCCGTTCTGTTCTTCTAGGCTCATTGTGGAAAACTTGTTTTCGAGCGGCCGGATTGTACGGATCCGAAGGCGCCGAGAGCGGAGGTTATCCACAGAATTTCGGAGGGGGTCAATCCCTGGCAAACCCGGCTGGAGACCCGCGACTTATTGACCGCTCCGGCGGCATCTGCTGTAATCACGGGTTTTCGCGCATTGCGACTGGCGTCCTGCCAAACAGAGCATGCGCTTTTTTTGCGGCGGCACCAACCGCTGTGCCCCGCCTGAACAAACCCTCACAAGAGGTCTCCCATGAAGCGTACCTACCAAGCCTCCAAGACCCGCCGCGCCCGCACCCACGGCTTCCTCGTGCGCATGAAGACGCGCGGTGGCCGCGCCGTCATCGCCGCTCGCCGCGCCAAGGGCCGCAAGCGTCTGGCCGTCTAAGCTGCGCGACGACGCCTGTCGCGCGTCGCCAGCCGCCGGGCCACCGATGATCATCGGCAAGCTGCAACGCCCGGCGGACTTCGAGCGTGTGCTCGGCCGCCAGAGCCGGGCGCGCAGCGCGCATTTCGCGCTGCACCATTTGCCGGCCGATCCGGCACCCAGCGCCTGGCATGCCGCCAGGTTAAGCACAGCCCCAGCCGAGTTATCAACAGGCGAATCACAGCCTGCCCACAACTCTGTGGAACACGACCCACCCACCGTGCCGCAAGGCTGCTGGGTGGGCATGGTCGTTCCCAAGCGGCATGCGCGTCGTTCGGTGACGCGCCAGCTCTTGAAGCGCCAGATTCGCGCCGCATTTGCGGCAGCGACCGGCATGCCGCCGGGTATGTGGGTCGTCCGCTTGCGCTCCCCTTTTGACCGCCAGAAGTTCCCGAGCGCCGCGTCGGACGCGCTGCGCCAGGCCGCCCGTGCCGAGCTCGCCCAGCTGCTGGACAAGGCCATGGCGCCGAAGCGGGACGCCAAGGCATGAAGCCGAGCTGGCCCGCCCGCGCGCTGATGGCCGTCGTGCGCGGCTATCGCCTGCTGCTCAGCCCCTGGCTGGGCAATGCATGCCGCTTCGAGCCGACCTGCTCGCGCTTTTCGCTGGCGGCCCTGGAGAAGCACGGCGCCCTTGCCGGCAGCTACTTGACCGTGCATCGCCTGCTGCGCTGCCACCCCTTCTGCGCCGGCGGGCACGACCCCGTGCCTGACAATCCGCCGCGCCTGTTCTCCCGTCTGCTATCCCCGGTGCCTTGCGCACCGTCTTCCTCAGAGTCTCCCCATGACTGATATTCGCCGCACCGTGCTGTGGGTGGTGTTCACCATGTCCCTCGTCCTGCTGTGGGACGGCTGGCAAAAGCACAACGGGCAACCTTCGATGTTCAGCCCGGCGCCCAGGACCGCGGCGACCGCGCCGGCCGGCGCCGCATCCAGCGGAGTGCCGACCGCTTCGGTGGCCGGCGCCCAGGCGCCCGCAGCACCGGCGGCCGCCGTGGCGGCGCCGTCCGAGAAGATCACCATTCGCACCGACGTACTGACGGTCACCGTGGACACCCTGGGCGGCGACATCGTCCGTGCCGAGCTGCCCAAGTACCTGACCGCGCCGGATCCGACGGTGACCGACCAGCTGCTGCAGATGGTGCGCCTGAAGAAGCCGGACCCCTTCACGCCCGAGCCGGTGGCGCTCTTCAATGCCGCCCAGCATTACCGGGCCCAGACCGGCCTGGTCAGCGCCCAGGGCCCGCTGCCCGCTCACACGACGCCGATGACGGCCGTCGCCGGCGAGCGCGAGCTCAAGGAAGGGCAGGACCAGATCCAGCTGCGTCTGGAATCGGCCGAGGTCGGTGGCGTCAAGCTCGTCAAGACCTTCACCTTCAAGCGCGGCGCGTACACGGTGGGCGTCACGCACGAGGTCAAGAACGTCGGCACCGCGCCGGTCACGCCGCAGGTCTATCTGCAACTGGTGCGCGACGGCAGCACCGTCACCGGTGGCGCGGCCTTCACGCCCAGCTTTACCGGCCCGGCGGTCTACAACGACAAGGCCAAGTTCAAGACCGTCTCCTTCGAGGACATCGACAAGAACAAGGTCGACATCGAGAAGCAGGCCAACGACGGCTGGGTCTCCATGATCCAGCACTATTTCGCCAGCGCCTGGCTCGTCAACGAACCGGGCAACCGCGAGTTCTTCGTGCGCAAGCTGCCCGGGCAGGCCGGCGTGCGCGCCGACACCTATGCCACCGGCATGGTCTTCACGCTGCCCACCGTGGCGCCGAATGCCAGCATCGCCCAGCAGGCCACGCTGTTCGCCGGCCCGCAAGAGGAGAACAACCTCGCCAAGCTCGCCCCGGGCCTGGAGCGGGTCAAGGACTACGGCATGCTGACCATCCTGGCCGAGCCGCTGTTCTGGCTGCTGGACAAGCTGCACGGCCTGATCGGCAACTGGGGCTGGACCATCGTCGCCTTGGTGCTGCTGCTGAAGATCGCCCTCTACAGCCTGAATGCCAGCGCCTACAAGTCCATGGCCCGCATGAAGGCCGTGGCGCCGCGCATCAACGAGATGAAGGAGCGCCTGAAGGACAAGCCGCAGGAGATGCAGCAGGAGATGATGAAGATCTACCGCGAGGAGAAGATCAACCCCATCGGCGGCTGCCTGCCCATCCTGCTGCAGATGCCCATCTTCATGGCCCTGTACTGGGTGCTGCTGTCCACCGTCGAGATGCGCCAGGCGCCCTGGATGCTGTGGATCACCGACCTCTCGGTGCGCGATCCCTACTTCGTGCTGCCGCTGCTGATGATGGCAACCAGCCTGTTCCAGGTCTGGCTGAATCCGCCGGCCGCCGACCCGATGCAGCAGAAGATGATGTGGATCATGCCGGTGGCCTTCGGCATCATGTTCTTCGTCTTCCCGGCCGGCCTGGTGCTGTACTGGCTGACGAACAACATCCTGTCGATCGCCCAGCAGTGGATGATCAACAAACAGCTCGGCGTGAACTGAATCACGTGAATCTGCTCCGCCCCCGCAGCCGGGGGTTGTTGCTGCGCCGCGGTCGGCAGTTCAATAGCTCCGCGGGGCAGAGAACACCGGCCCGGACGGGGCTCACGAGAGCACTCGAACCGAGCCTCCCCCGCGCCAACGCCTGATGCAGCCGCTCACTCGAGCGGCTGTTTCTTTTGGGCCGCCACAATCGGATCCATGCTTGCTCGACACGCCGACCCCATCGCCGCCATCGCCACCGCCCCGGGGCGGGGCGCCGTCGGCATCGTGCGGGTGTCGTCGCCGCAAGACCTGGCTCCACTGATCGAAGCCGTCTGCGGCCGGGCGCTGAAGGCTCGCGAGGCGACCTATCTGCCCTTCCGCGATGCGAGCGGCGCGACCATCGACCAGGGCCTGGCTCTCCATTTCCCCGCACCACCCTCCTACACCGGCGAGCATGTGCTGGAACTGCAGGCCCACGGCGGCGCGGTTGTCATGCAGTTGCTGCTGGCCCGCATCATCGAGGCGGGAGCGAACGTACGCCTCGCCGAGCCGGGAGAGTTCACACAGCGCGCCTTCCTGAACGGCAAGCTCGACCTGGCGCAGGCCGAGGCCGTGGCCGACCTCATCGACGCCAGTACCGAAGCCGCCGCGCGCAGCGCCAGCCGGGCGCTGGGCGGTGCGCTGTCGCAGGAGGTGGGCGTGCTGCGCGACCAGCTCATCCAGCTGCGCATGCTGGTCGAGGCCACGCTGGACTTTCCTGAAGAGGAGATCGACTTCCTCGAGAAGGCCGATGCCTTCGGCCGCCTGGACCGCCTGACCGCACAACTGGGCGCTGTGCAGGCCCGCACCCGCCAGGGCGCGCTGCTGCGCGATGGCCTCAAGGTCGTGCTGGCGGGCCAGCCCAATGTGGGCAAGAGCTCGTTGCTGAACGCCCTGGCCGGCGCCGAGTTGGCCATCGTCACGCCCATCCCGGGCACGACGCGCGACAAGGTCAGCCAGACCATCCAGATCGAAGGGGTTCCCCTGCACATCACGGACACCGCCGGCCTGCGCGACGAGACGGCCGACGAGGTCGAGCGCATCGGCGTGTCGCGCAGCTGGGATGCGATCGCCGACGCCGATGTCGTGCTCTTCCTGCACGACCTGGGCCGCGTCGGTCAGGCCGACTACGAGGCCGAGGACGAGCGCATCCGCGTGCGGCTGGCGGGGGTCGACGCGAGCCGCATCGTGCAGGTCTTCAACAAGGCCGACCTCGCCGCAGCGCCCGCGGGTGAGATCGCGCTGAGCCTGAGGACCGGAGAGGGCCTGGAGGCCCTGCGCCAGCGCCTCCTGAAGACGGCCGGCTGGCAGGCCGTGCCGGAAGGCCTGTTCATCGCGCGCGAGCGCCATGTGCAGACCCTGGCCCGCACCGCCGAACACCTGGCGCTGGCCCGGGCGATTGCCGAACAGCGCGACGCGGCGCTGGACCTGCTCGCCGAAGAGCTGCGCCTGGCCCACGATGCACTGGGCGAGATCACCGGCGCCTTCTCGGCCGACGAGCTGCTGGGCGTCATCTTCAGCAGCTTCTGCATCGGCAAGTAATCCGACCGCGGCCTTGATGCGTTGTGGGCGAACGCAACGCTCGAGGAGGTCGCATGCGACGCCTTCAACCCTTCAGCTTCACGGCACCCCGCCAGCCGGCCTTCTCGCCCAAGCCCGCGTCTCCCGCGCATGCCCAGCCCAGCGACGAGATGTGGCGTTCCCGCCGCGTGCTGTCGGGGTCGGACTGGATGGGCGCCTGGGTGTTGAAGCCTACGCGTCGTTGAACAGCGGATCGGGCAGGTAAAGCCCCGGCTCGATCGCCATGCCGAACAGGCTGCCCGACAGCGGGCGGGCCATCAGGTCGGCGGTGCTGAGGCCCTCGCGGGCCGTGGTGACCAGCATCTGATCCCCGCTTGGGCCGCCCATGGCCGGGCAGGTCACATGGGGGACGGGCACCCCGAAGCGGCCGAGCAGCCGGCCATCCGGCGCATAGCGCGCCACCGCGGCATGGCCCCACTCGGCATTCCACAGGCAACCCTTGGCGTCGACGACGGAGCCGTCGGGCCAGCAGTCGGCGTCGAACTCCTTGGTGACGAACACGCGCGGCTCGCCGGCGCTCGCTCGGTCGGCGTCGTAGTCGCAGACCATGATGCGGGTTGTCGTCGTGTCGGCGTAGTACATCCGCCGGCCGTCGGGGCTGAAGCAGATGCTGTTGGCGATGCCCACGCCGTCCAGCGGCAGGCGCCGCAAGCCGTGGGCCACCGAGTACTGGTAGAAGCTGGCGATGCGCTGGCGCGGGTTGGCCTCGTCCAGCGTGCCGAAGACGAAGTTGCCGCTGCGGTCGCAGCGGCCGTCGTTGGCGCGCGTAGTCGGCAGTTGGGCTTCGAGCGGTGCGATCAGTTCGGGCTCGGCGGTGATGCTGCCCGTGGCCTGCAGGTCCGGCAGGCGCAGGCGCGCCAGGCGCTTGGCCATGGCGAGGACGAGGGTACCCGAGCGGCCATGCACGAAGCAGCCGACGCGCTCAGGCAGGCGCACCTGCAGCGTGGCGTTGGCGCCGGGCGTCCAGGCGTGGATGCAGGCACCCTCGATGTCGGTCCACCACCAGCGGCCGCTGGGCGCATGCCACTGGATGCCCTCGCCGAGCATGTGGGCCTGGGCGAGGGCCAGGTTGAAGGGATGTTCAGACTTGCTCATTGGGGGCGGGCTTCAAGGGCGGCGCGCGCCTGCTTGCGCGCGATGGCGTTGGCATGGCGCTGGCGCTCTTCCGGGGTGAAGGGGCGCAGCGGCGGCACGGGGACGGGCTTGTTGTCGTCGCCTACGGCCACCATGGTGAAGTAGCAGCTGTTGACGTGCCGCGATTCCTGGGTGCGGATGTTCTCGGCGACGACCTTGATGCCGACTTCCATTGACGAGGTGCCGGTGTGGTTGACGCTGGCCAGGAAGGTCACCAGCTCGCCGACATGGATGGGCTGGCGGAAGATGACGCGGTCCACCGACAGCGTGACGCAGTAGCGCCCGGCATAGCGGCTGGCGCAGGCATAGGCGACCTGGTCGAGCAGCTTCAGGATGTTGCCGCCATGGACGTTGCCGGCGAAGTTGGCGGTGTCGGGCGTCATCAGCACCGTCATCGTCAGTTGGTGGGCAGGCAGGTCCATGGCGGTCTCTAGGCGGTCAGGAGAAGCGGTGGATTGTGGTGCTGCGCCACACCTCGCCCGGCTTCAGCACGGTCGAAGGCCAGTCGGTGCTGGCTTCGTGATGCGGGGAGTCGGGGTTGTGCTGCGTCTCCAGGCACAGGCCGTCGCCCTGCCGGTAGATGCGGCCTCCCGGCCCGGCCAGGCTGCCGTCGAGGAAGTTGCCGGAATAGAACTGCACGGCCGGCTCGCTGGTCAGCACGGCCATGCGGCGGCCGGAGTGCGGATCCTCCAGCGTCGCGGCGGGGCGCAGGCCGTCGGCGTCCGGCTCTCCGTCGAGCAGGAAGTTGTGGTCATAGCCCTTGGCGATGAGCAGCTGCGGGTGGGCACCGCGGATGCGGGCGACTATGGAGGTCGGCTGGCGGAAGTCGAAGGGCGTGCCCTCGACCGGCACATGGCGCTGCGGGATGAGGTGCTCGTCGACCTCGCTGTAGCGCGAGGCCGGGATGCTCAGGCGATGCTGCAGCGCGCTGCCCGCGCCGGCGAGGTTGAAGTAGCTGTGCTGGGTCAGGTTGACGACGGTGGGGCGGTCGGTCGTGGCCTCGTAGTCGACCCGCCAGCTGTTGTCGGTGGCGCCCAGGGCATAGCGCACCGCGACGCGCAGCTCGCCCGGGAAGCCCTGGTCGCCATGCGGGCTGGTGAGGCTCAAGCGCAGCGCCTGGGCTTCGCCGGCCCGTGGCGGCTCAGGCGCGGCCGTCCACAGCCGATGGCCGAAACCCTCGGCGCCGCCATGCAGGCAGTTGGGGCCGTTGTTGCACGACAGCGTGTGTGTCTCGCCGTCCAGCTCGAAGCGGGCGCCGGCAATGCGGTTGCCATAGCGGCCGATGAGGGCGCCGAAGAAGGGGTTGCGCGTGGCGTAGTCGTCCAGGTTGTCAAAACCCAGCACGACATTGGCGCTGCGGCCCTGGGCATCGGGCACCCACAGGCCGGTGACGATGCCGCCGAGCGTGATGGCGGTCAGCTTCAGGCCGATGCCATTGGCCAGGGTGTACTCATGCACCAGCCGGCCATCGGGCAGGCGACCGTACTCGCGCACTTCCGTCATACCCAGCCACCGTCGACGATGAAGTCCTGGGCCGTGCACATGGCGCTGTCATCCGCGGCGAGGAACAGTGCCATGTTCGCGATGTGCCGGGGCATCAGCGGTTCGTTGATGCACTGGCCCTTGGCGATTTCCTGCCTGGTCTCCTCGGTGACCCAGAGCTTCAACTGCTTCTCGGTCATGACCCAGCCGGGCACCAGGGTGTTGACACGGATCCGGTGCGGCCCGAAGTCGCGCGCCAGGCAGCGCGTCAGCCCTTGCGTCGCGGCCTTGCTGGCGGTGTACGCCGGCATCCCGCCCTGCTTGAGCATCCAGCTGACAGAACCGAAGTTGATGATGGAGCCGCCACCGGCGGCCTTCATGTCCGCCAGCACCGCCTGGGCGGTGAAGAACTGGTGCTTGATGTTGACGGCGACGCTGGCGTCCCAGAACTCCGGCGTGGTCTCTTCGACGGCGTGGCGCTTGTCGTTGGCGGCGTTGTTCAGCAGCACGGTGAAGGGCCCGCTGCGTTCGCGCAGGGCGGCGATGGCCGAGCGCAGTGAATCGACACGGGACAGGTCCGCCGCCATGAACTGGGGCGCATGGCGCGAGGTGGCGGCCAGGCGGGCGGCGAGCGCCTCGCCTTCGGCCGCGGCCAGGTCGATGAAGGCCACCTTGGCGCCCTGGGCGGCGAAGGCCTCCACCAGCGTCTCGCCGATGCCGGTAGCCCCGCCGGTGATCAGGACGCCCCGGTCCTGCAGGCTGGGGTAGAGGGCGTGGGAATTCATGGCTCGTCTCCGGAATGCATGCCGGCCGGCTGCGGCGACCGGCCCATGGCCCAATTATTAGTCATACTTTTTCGTCTGCAAAGGCGCCTAATCGCGGGTTAACCCCGATGATATCATTTAAATAGTCATACTTTAATGCGGCCTAACGCCGGCGACGACAGCTGGCCCTGCGCCGCCCGCCGGCGCTTGCATTCCACTACCCCAGAGACAAAGGCCCCTCATGAGCGCCTCCGCCACCCGCCCCTACCGCGGCGTCTTCCCCGTCGTGCCGACCATCTTCAATGCCGATGGATCGCTCGACCTCCCGGGCCAGCTGCGCTGCGTCGACTTCATGATCGACGCCGGCTCCACCGGCCTGTGCATCCTGGCCAACTTTTCCGAGCAGTTCGTGCTGTCGGATGCCGAGCGCGAGACCCTGAGCCGCGCCATCCTCGAGCATGTGGCCGGCCGCGTGCCCGTCATCGTCACGACGACGCATTACGCGACGCAGATCTGCATCGAGCGCAGCCGGCTGGCTCAAGAACTCGGCGCCGCCATGGTCATGGTCATGCCGCCCTACCACGGCGCCACCTTCCGCGTGTCCGAGGGCCAGATCGAGAGCTTCTACCAGCGCCTGTCCGACGCGATCTCGATTCCCATCATGATCCAGGACGCCCCGGTGGCCGGCACGCCGCTGCCGGTGCCGCTGCTGGCCCGCATGGCCCAGAACATCGCCAACGTGAAGTACTTCAAGCTGGAGATGTCGCAGGCCGCCAGCAAGATGCGCGAGCTGATCCGCGTCGGCGGCGCCGCCATCGAAGGCCCCTGGGACGGCGAGGAGGCCATCACCCTGCTGGCCGACCTGGACGCCGGCGCCACCGGCGCGATGACGGGCGGCGGCTTCCCGGACGGCATCCGCAAGATCTTTGACGCCTTCCATGCCGGCGACCGCGAGACGGCCGTCGTCGAGTACGGCCGCTGGCTGCCGCTGATCAACTACGAGAACCGCCAGGGTGGCATCCTGACCGCCAAGGCGCTGATGAAGGAAGGCGGCGTCATCGCGTGCGACGCCCCGCGTCATCCCTTCCCCGAGATGACGCCCGAGGTACGTGCCGGCCTGCTGGATGCGGCCAGGCGCCTCGACCCCCTCGTGCTGCGCTGGGGCCAATGATGCGAGCGCTGCTCACCGTCCTGCTGGCGCTGTGCTTGAGCGCACCCGCCCTGGCGCTGGAGCCCCAAGGCGACACCGGCGCCCACGACCCCACGCTGCTGATCCAGGGCGGGCGCTGGCTCGTCTTCACGACCGGCCCGGGCCTCCAGCGCCTGGAATCGACCGACCAGGGCAAGACCTGGCGCCGGCTCGCACCGGTGTTCGACAAGGCGCCCGCCTGGTGGCTGGATGGCGTGCCCGCGCACAAGGGCCTGGACGTCTGGGCGCCCAAGGTCTTCCAGCATGCCGGCCGCACCTGGGTGCTGTATTCCATCTCCACCTTCGGCAAGAACCGCTCGGCCATCGGCCTGGCCAGCAGCGAGCAGCCCGACGGCAAGGACTGGCGCGACGACGGCCTGGTGGTGCAGAGCGTGGCGAGCGACAACTTCAACGCCATCGACCCCGACCTCTTCATCGACCGCGACGGCAAGCTCTGGCTGAGCTATGGCTCCTTCTGGGACGGCCTGCGCCTGACCGAGCTGGACGCGAAGACGATGCGCCCCGTCGGCCCCACGCGCTTCATCGCCCGCAACCCGGCCATCGAGGCGCCGACGATCGTGCGCCGCGGCGACTGGGTCTATCTGTTCGCCTCCTTCGACCTGTGCTGCAGGGGCGCCGAGAGCACCTACAACGTCCGCGTGGGCCGCGCGCGCAGCGTGACCGGGCCCTACCTCGACCGTGACGGCCGGGACATGATGGAGGCCGGCGGCACGCCGCTGCTGGCCGCCACCGGCACGCGCTGGAAGGGCCCGGGCCACCAGGACGTGGTCGGCGACTGGCTGGTCCACCACGCCTACGACGCCGAGCGCGGCGGCAAGCCGCATCTGCGCCTGGCGCGCCTGAGCTGGACGGCGGACGCCTGGCCTGTCATCCAAGAAGAATGAACCGGAGACGCCCGTGGCTGGCCTGAAGCTGGAGAACGTCTGCAAGCGCTACGGCGCGGTGCAGGTCATCGAGAACCTGTCGCTGGATGTCGCGCAAGGCGAGTTCGTCGTCTTCCTCGGGCCGTCGGGCTGCGGCAAGACCAGCCTGCTGCGCATGATCGCCGGCCTGGAGGAAGTGACCGGCGGCCGCATCCTGATCGGCGAGCGCGACGTGACCGTCGCCCCGCCCGGGCAGCGCAACCTGGCCATGGTGTTCCAGCACTACGCGCTGTACCCGCACATGACGGTGCGGGACAACCTGGCCTTCGGGTTGAAGAACGTCGGCATGCCGGCTGCAGAGATCGCGCGGCGCATCGCCGAGTCCGCCCGCATGCTGGAGCTCGACGCGCTGCTGGACCGCAAGCCGGGGCAGCTGTCGGGCGGCCAGCGCCAGCGCGTGGCCATCGGGCGCGCGGTGGTGAAGGAGCCGGGCATCTTCCTGTTCGACGAGCCGCTGTCGAACCTGGATGCGGCCTTGCGCGGGCGCACGCGGCTGGAGCTGGCGCAGTTGCACCAGCGGCTGGGCGCGACGATGGTTTTCGTCACGCACGACCAGATCGAGGCCATGACGCTGGCGACGCGCATCGTCGTCATGAGGGGCGGTGCGATCGAGCAGGTGGCCACGCCTTCAGAGCTGTATCGGCGGCCGGCGACGCGGTTTGTGGCGAGCTTCATCGGCACGCCGGGGATGGGGTTTGTGCCGGTGCAGCGGGCGGCGGACGACCGCGGTCGCGTCGTCGTCACGGTGCCGGGAGGTGCGTCGGTCGTGACGCGTGTGGCGGCGGATGCCCTGCCGTCGCAAGGCCTGGTGCTGGGCGTGCGGCCGGAGAACCTGCGCGTCGCCGACCAAGGCCCGCTGCGCGGCCGGGTCGAGCTGGTCGAATTCCTCGGCGAGCGTACCTTGGCGCATCTCAAGCTCGAAGGCGACAGCCCTCTCATCGTCACCGTGCCGCCAGGCGTGTCGCCGCGCCTGGGCAGCTATGTGGCCGTCAGCGTGGACGTGGCTGAGGCGCATCTGTTTGATGAGGGTGGCCGTGCGCATCATGCGCAGGAGGCTTTGTCGTGAGTGGGGCTTGCCGCGTGAGGCCCAGCCGGGAGTTCGCCCCGGCGGGCACCTCCGGGCACCACTCTCGGCGCCAAGCAGGGGGAGCCAACACATGACGACGGCCCCCTCAGTCGGCCTGCGCGCCAGCCGCCCCGCCTACGCCCTCTTCGTGCTGCCCTTCGTGGCGCTCTATGTGCTGATGCTGCTGTGGCCTCTCGCCAAGGGCATCTGGATCAGCTTCCACGACCACGATCTGCTGTCCGACGACAGCTTCTGGGTCGGCCTGGCCAACTACAAGGAACTCTGGCAGGACGAGGTGTTCCGGCAAGTCGTCTGGAACACGATCCGCTTCGTCGCCATCAGCACGCCCATCTTCGTCATCCTGTCCCTGATGCTGGCCCTGGCGCTCAACCGCCCCGGCAAGCTGGCGACCTTCCTGCGCGCCACCTTCTTCTGCGCCTCGGTGTTCTCGGTCACGCTGATCACCCTGGTGTGGAAGCTGGCGCTGATGCCCGAGCGCGGCCTCATCGCCCAGGCCTTCCAGGCCCTCGGCATCCCCGAACTCCCCCTGCTGACCAGCGACCACCTCGCACTGACCACCATCGCCCTCGTCACCGTCTGGTGGATCATCGGCCTGCCGATGATCCTCTTCCTGTCGGCCCTGCAGCAGATCCCCTCGGACATCTACGAGGCCGCGGCGCTGGACAACACGCCGCGCTGGCGTGTTCTCACCCACATCACGCTCCCCAGCCTCAAGCGCGCCATCGTGCTGGTCGCGCTGATCGAGGTCATCCGCCAGTTCCAGGTCTTCCCGCAGATCATGCTGATGACCAATGGCGGGCCCAACAACACCACCCGCTCCATCGTGCAGTTCACCTACGAGCAGGCCTTCATGCAGCTCTCGCTGGGCTATGCCACGGCGGCCTCGCAGATCCTGCTGGCCATCATGCTGGTGGGCGTCTCGGCACAGCTCTGGATCGAGCGTGACAAGGGAGGGGAGCGATGAACCCGTTGCTGAGACGCGGTTGGTTCGACCGCTTCGTGATGGTCGCGCTGACCGTGCTGGCCCTGGCGTGGATGGCCCCGCTGCTGTGGGTGCTGGCCCTGT
>Ga0164290_1002046_pt1 | contig 17975 bp, 13 predicted proteins | sample Micstemetagenome_FD_108782 | JGI IMG/M metagenome (GOLD analysis project Ga0164290, IMG submission 108782) | Contaminated culture microbial community from soil near Moab, Utah, USA - Microcoleus steenstrupii SON62 (Illumina Assembly) | ecosystem: Environmental > Terrestrial > Soil > Soil crust... | reverse complement strand
GTATCCACATCAGCGAAGAATTTGCCAAATCAATCGAATCATACACAGAATTTTCTCTCATTCCTCGAGGAACAATCAACATCAAAGGTAAAGGAACTATGAATACGTTTTGGTTGGAGAAAGGGAAGTAAGGAAGATAAGTTCCCCTACAAAATTAGGAGGGAAAATTGAAGTATTGGCTGCTCCCCTTCAAGGGGAGCTGTCTGAAGGACTGAGGGGTTATGTAAGGTAATACCACCCCGCCACTTCGTGTCACCCCTCCTAAATTAGGAGGGGAATTGTGATTTGTAGGGGTGAAACAATTTTCGCCCATTTATTTTGAATTACTCCTCACCCCATTCGCCTCTTTCCCTCAAGGGGAGAGGGGGTTATCGTGTATTTGTAGGGACAGGTCGCGACCTGTCCTGTAGTAAGAAGTAGCCACCCCGTCACTTCGTGACACTCCTCAAGAGGGGAACCCAGATACCACCCCGCCTTTCAGGCACCCCTCAAGAGGGGAACCTAGATACCACCCCGCCTTTCAGGCACCCCTCCTAAAATTAGGAGGGGAATTGTGATTTGTAGGGGTGAAAAATTTTTCGCCCATTGATGCAGAATTTCCCCTCTCCCCGACCCTCTCCACAAAGGGGCGAGGGAGATATCGTGTATTTGTAGGGACAGGTCGCGACCTGTCCTGTCGTAGGAAGATGAGCCACCCACCTTTCAGGCACCCCTCCAAGTAAGGGAATTATTTATTCGTAAACGATGTTGGCGTCTATGGTTTCGAGCGTGGTGATGAGGTGTTCTTTTGATTGAACAGGAAATTCTAAATAGAGTTTTTTTCCTTTTTGTTGAAGTTTAGTTTTTGGAACTGCCTCTAATGCTTTGAGGAGTTTTGGGAAATGGGATGAATAGAAAAATTCATCAGAATCTGGTGGTAATTCGACGACTATTCTTTCATTGCGTTTCATTAAACGAACAAATCCTAATGGCAATGCTTTGATTCGAACTTCTACAGCGAAGAGGAGATTTTCCGCAGAATCTGGAAGTGCTCCATATCTGTCTTGCAATTCTTTACGAATTGTGTCAATTTCTGCGGTTGACTTGATTCGATATAATCGTTTATAAAAATCAAAACGCTCCGTATCACCTTTGACATACGATTCAGGCAACAATGCGTCTCCCTCCAAATCGATGGAGAGGTCTTCGTGATATGCCTGTTTTTTGGCGTCTTTTTTCTGTGTCGAAAACAAGGTTGCAAATTCTTCTTGTCGAAGTTCCGTCACTGCTTCATCGAGTATTTTCTGGTACAATTCAAATCCCATATCAAGGATGAATCCACTTTGTTCAGCACCCAATAAATTACCTGCACCACGTATTTCCAAATCACGTAAGGATAATTGAAACCCACTTCCCAAATCGGTAAATTCTTCCAATGCTTGTAATCGACGAACTGCAATTGATGTCAACATCGACGCAGGTGGAACGAGCAAATACGCATAGGCTTGTGTATTTGATCTTCCAACTCTACCACGCATTTGATAAAGTTCAGCCAACCCAAAGTTTTGTGCGTTATGAACAAATATCGTGTTCGCATTTGGAATGTCTAATCCTGATTCAATAATTTTGGTGGCGAGTAAACAATCAAATTTTCTTTCTAAAAACCGTTCCATAATGTTTTCTAATTCTGTTGCTGACATTTGTCCGTGAGCAATAGCAGTTTTTATAAACGGATCGAGAGTGATTAGTCGATCTTGGAGAGTATACAAGCTATCAATGGTGTCAGAAACAAAAAAGATTTGACCTTTTCGTTCCAATTCTCGTTTGAGAGCAGGAAAAACTATATCGTCATTCCATTGCGTTACGACAGTTTCAATTGGAAGTCTGTTTCGAGGTGGAGTTTGGATAATACTCAAATCTCTTGCACCCATCAAAGAAAAGTTTAACGTTCGCGGAATAGGTGTTGCTGTCAATGTCAAAGTATCAATCGAGGCACGAATTTGGCGAAGTTTTTCTTTTGCACCAACTCCAAACCGTTGTTCTTCATCTATGACTAATAATCCGATATCTTTGAATTGCACATCAGCACTTAAAATCCGATGAGTCCCAATGAGAATATCGATTTCGCCCTTTTTAAGTCTCTCAACAATACTTTTTTGTTCTAATTTTGAACGGAATCTTGATAATACTTCTACAGTGACAGGATATCGTTGAAGTCTATCCCGAAAGGTTTGAAAATGTTGTTCAGCTAAAATAGTTGTAGGTACTAAAACAGCAACTTGTTTATTACTTTGGGTAGCTTTGAATGCTGCTCGAATGGCAATTTCTGTTTTGCCGAAACCAACATCACCACAAACAAGTCTATCCATTGGAGTAGCTGTCTCCATATCTTCTTTAACTTCCAATGTTGCTTTTGCTTGATCAGGAGTATCTTCATATTGGAAAGAGGCTTCAAATTCTTGTTGCCACTGTGAATCAGTAGAAAAAGCAAATCCTTTTTGTTGTTTTCTCTCAGCATAAAGTTTTATCAACTCTCGAGCAATGTCTTTGAGTCGTTTTTTTGCTTTGGATTTCTTTTTCTCCCATTCAGCACTTCCTAATTTAGTAAGTTTTGGTTGTGAACTTTCTTCAGAAGCATATTTTGATAATTTATAAACATTATTGAGTGATACATAGAGAATGTCGCCATCTGCATAAAGTAATTTCACTGATTCTTGTGTATTTCCAGAAACAGTAATGGCAACTAACCCTGAAAATTGCCCAACACCTTTATCTTCGTGAACGACATAATCTCCAGGATGGAGTAACTCCAAATCACGTAAAGTGAGGGCATTGCTTTTGGATTTTTTGAGTGCAACATCTCGAATACGTTGTCGATTGAACACTTGATGTTCAGTAAAGACTGCTATACGCATTGAAGGCAATGTGAATCCATAGGACATACTGTGGTTCAACCACTCAATAGAGCTATATCGTTCATACCCTATAAGTAAATTTTCATCATTCTTTTTGTCCATTAATGAAAGAAATGTGGTTTTGAACAAATCTTTAAATCGATGAGTGTGTATCTCACCCTCTGAACAAATGTAGACAGAAAATTGATTTGCTAAAAGATTTGCAATGTGAGCTGTACATTGTTCCATAGACATTGCAAAATCTGGTTGTGACGTTGAATGGAATAGTACTAAAGTTTCAGAAATAGGTTTAAAAAAATTGAAAGAAATTGATTGAAATCTTAATAATAAATCACTCAATTCTTCTGATTCATCTGAATGAATGGTTGGTTCAATTGAAGCATCAAAAACAACAATACAATCATCTTGAAGGTAAGAAAGTAATCGTTTTCCTTCCGTCTCCTTATACATATTAACTGTACCGTAAAATTCAATTGATTCGAGTATACGAATACTACGCTGGGAAGAGGGATCAAATTCTCGAATAGATGTTAGTTCAATATCCCAAAATTCAATTCGAAGTGGATTATCCCAATCTAAGGGATATATATCGATAATTCCACCTCTGACTGCCATGTCACCATGTTGTTGGACGTAATCAGTTTTGTTAAACCCTTGAAGTAACAGTGTTTGAATAAACTCTTCAAATTCTAAAACATCTCCTTTTTTAAGAGAGATTTTCTGAAGAGAAATCTCACTTTTTTCTGGTAATTGATGCTGGAAAGTTTCTGGCGTAGTTAATAAAAGTGCATTAGGGGAAGCAAGAACTACTGATAGTGCCTCTGCAATAACCATTGTAGAAGGATCTATATCCGAAGTTAATTTGGAACGTTGTTTTTTATTTGTAGGAAAAAATGCAATTGGAAGAGAATTTGATGAATACAATGCACAATCATGAGCATACATATCTGCTATTTCATTCGAATCACATACAACCACAATTTGTCTATTACTCATTCGATGCAATGCAGTAACCGTAACTGAAGTGAGAGAGCCTTGTACGCCTTTCACAGAAACAGATTTATTATCGAGTATTTCATTCATTAATTCTTTGAAAAATGAGGAAGACTCAACAGTATGTAGTAAAGACTCGATAGAAGAGATAGACATTGGCGAATGATTATGATGTAAACTTTTTAATTCTTTCTGGATTTTGAGCAATGAAGTCTTTCCAGCTCCTTGAAGATGACTCAGGAGCATTGCTCTTTAAACCGTGACAGATAGCAATGGCTAAGGCATCAGTTGCATCAAAAAAAGATGGACTTTCTTTTATAGATAACATTGATTTGACCATATATTGAACTTGTTCTTTAGATGCTCTCCCTCTTCCAGTTACAGACTTTTTTATTTCTAAAGCAGAATACTCAGATATGGGTAGGTTTGAAGTAGCAGCTGATAACATTGCCACACCTCGGGCATGAGATAATTTCAATAAAGACTGAGGATTTTTAAAGAAAAACAGTAATTCTAAAGCTACCTCATCTGGTGATGTTCGTACAATAACTTGTTGTAAACGTTCATAAATGATTTTCAATCGGTGCTCTAATGAAGAGTATTCTCTTTTAGCTTCTATGACACCATATTCTACTAAAGAAAATTTGTTGCCAGTTTTTTCAACCACTCCAAAACCAGTAATTATACTTCCTGGATCTATACCTAAAATTCTCACGTTGAAAAACAAAAGTTAATAAGATAAAGCTGTACAAACAAGCATACAAATCGTAATAAATAGTGCAAACGTTCAAATGAAAGAAGAAGTGTACTTTAGAATTTGTAACGAAAATTGAATGAAAAAAAGGGAAGAAACAGTTGTCGTATTCTTCCCTTTCTTTTAGAGTGCGGAAAGGGGGACTTGAACCCCCATGCACTACCGTGCACCACCCCCTCAAGATGGCGTGTCTGCCATTTCACCACTTCCGCAATTCCTTATTGGTGTGCAAAAATACAGTAATTTTTTCAAATTGCGAAACATACTTTATAATTATATGGAAAAAATTCTATTTACATTGATAATTACGTTAAGACTTTTTGCTATATTGCTTATTTTCAAGGGTAATTTCTTCATTAAATCTAAACAACTATGTTTGAACAAGAATTAGAATCTTTAGAACTACAAATAGAATCTCTACAAGCAAAACGAATACAGATTCTTCAAAAAGAAGCAACAATTGTATCTGTAAGCAACTATGAATTTAAAGATTCAAATGGAACAAACATATCTCTGTCATCGTTGTTTCAAGATAAAGATACCTTAGTTGTTGTACATAATATGGGTTCAGGTTGCTCCTATTGTACTCTTTGGGCAGATGGTTTTAATGGAATTGCAAACCATTTGAACAATGCGTTTAGTTTTGTTGTTGCTTCTCCAGATAGTTTTGAAACGATGAACCAATTTGCTCAATCAAGAGAATGGAAATTTTCAATAGTTTCTACAAAAGAAACTACTTTTTTTGAAGATATGGGTTTTGCAAAAAAACAAGAGGAAAAACATTACTATTTGCCTGGCTATTCTGTATTTTCAAAAACAGATAAAGGGACAATCTCAAGAGTTTCAATGGACTATTTTGGACCTGGAGATAGTTATTCTTCTATTTGGCATATTTTAAACTTTATTCCTAATAATGGCAATTGGTCACCCAAAAAAGTATATTAATAATGGAACCCAACGATAAGCAAACAATCATCAATCAAATAGATGAACTTCTCTCAAAAGCCTATAATTCCATAAACAAACAATTATCCCAAGTTGTTGGCTTGTCTAATAAGGCATTATCCTTATCGAAAGAAATTGATTATGTAGAGGGTATTTTGAAATCTATGTACTATATTGGTTTGTATCATTCTACAAAAAGACATACCGATGATTGTATTAGAATTTGTTCTGAAATGGATGCTATTATCAATGGTAATGAAGAATACATAAAGTATACAGGTTATTCAAAAAAATTAGTAGGGATAGAAAAAGTTTATTTAAAAGAATATGAGGCATCTTTTACCTTACTCAATGAGGCATTAGAAATATTTGAAAGAATAGGGCTAATTGATCAAATAGTTACTGTTCACTATCTCATTGCAAATTCTTGGAAAGTAGTAGGAAACAACGCAAAAGCACTAGAACAACTACAATTAGCTTTACAAATTAGTAGAGAATTAAATGATAAAAATAGGGAAGTAGAAATTCACGCTTCTTTGATTGAAATAACATTACAATCAAAAAATTATGAAAAGGCAAAACGACTACTTTTTGATATAGTAACAATACAAAAAGAATTAGGTCTAAATGAAAAACATGCGAGTAGTTTAATACAATTAGGTGTAATTTATGATTTACATAAGGATTTTTCTGTAGCATTAAATTATTATTTACAAGCTTTGGATATACTTCGATCTATTCCGAAAGAGGATATAACTACTAATACAAATATTTTTGTAGTTTGTTGCTATATTGGTGCTATATATATTCAATATGAAGACCTAGCAAAGGCAGATTTATATTATAATGAAGCTGCAGATTATGCGGAACTATACGATAATTTCGCAGTTAAATCAAAATTAAATCTTAGTTTTTCCAATTTGCGTTTCAAACAAAATAATAAAATAGAAGCAATTCGATATGCAGAAGAATCGATTCAATATTTCGAAAAAATCGATACTGTTCATTCAAGAATTTACATTTATGATAATGCCTGTTTTATATTCGAACAATTGGAAGATTATAAGAGGTGTTTTGAGTTTTCGAAAAAATTAATAGATCTTTTATCTAAAAGGTCTGAAGGGTTTTATGAAGCAAAATTGATGGATTTTGATGCGAAGGTTAAATCCTCAGATTTAGAAAGACAATTAAACGAAGAAAAAAGCAAGAACGAATATTTACAACGATTAGAAATAGAGAAAAACGAGTTTATTGGAATGGTTGCTCATGATTTAAAAAATCCTATTTCGAATATAACCTTACTATCTAAATTATTACAATCACAGGCACAATCCATTAATGAAGAAGAAATTTTAGATATATCTAATGATTTGATAGAAACATCTGAAAGAATGTTCGAATTGGTCAGTAGTTTGTTAGATATTAACGTTATTGAATCAGGAGTAGTTCATCTTCAAACAACTTCAATAAATGTTGATTCATTTTTAGGAACAATTATTAACCAAAACACTCTTACGGCTACTGCAAAAGGAGTTATAATACGATATACATCGACAGTAAAACAAAATTTTCATTCTGATGAAAGTAGATTAAATCAGGTTGTTGAAAACCTGTTGACCAATTCTATCAAATACACAAAACCTGATACAATCGTTACAGTTTCATCAGAAACTTTTGAAAAAAAATCACCAGAGAAGCATCAATTAGAACAGTATCTTCGTATTGTATTTGAAGATCAAGGTCAAGGTATACCTTCAGACGAAATCCCTAACTTATTTAAAAAGTTTGCCAAAATTAGCACTACTCCTACTGCTGGGGAACATTCGACAGGGTTAGGATTGTCGATTGTAAAAAAAATTGTCGAGCAATTACAAGGGAATGTATATTGTGAAAGTACGGTTGGTATAGGTAGTAAGTTCATACTTGAAATTCCATTCAATCCTTTCTGATTTTTTCGAATTAGTCTTTTCTTCATAACAATGGAAAATTAGTTTATTCTCTAAACGTCAAAAGCACGTATTCAACAAAAAGACAACTTTTTTTAATGACCAACATTGTATAAACGTATGCAATCTACTCGATTCCTTGCAATAGAAAATATCTTAAACAATCAAGATTCTACTTCTAATATTCAAAAGACGTTTACTGGTACAGACCTGTATAACGCATTAGTCTTTGATGATAGAGCCAAGAAAAAATATCTCATAAAACAAGCATACGAAAGTTTATTACAAGCAGTTGTACTTGGTGAACCTATTGACAGAAAAAGTGCAGACTTTATAGCCAACGGTATGAAAAATTGGGCTATTGACAATGGTGCAACCTATTATACACATTGGTTTCAACCATTAACAGGGAAAACTGCTGAGAAACATGATTCATTTTTTGAGGTGTTTCCATTTTCTGAACCAGTCAATGAGTTGTCTGGTAAAGCTTTGATTCAACAAGAACCAGATGCTTCAAGTTTTCCATCAGGTGGACTCCGTTCGACTAGTTCTGCTCGTGGTTATTCTGTGTGGGATCCGTCTTGTCCTCCATTTATTATGGAGATTGGATCTGGGAAAACACTCTGTATACCTGCAATTTTCATTTCATACACAGGTGAAGCATTAGATTTGAAAACACCTTTACTTAAATCTGCTCACTTTTTAGAAAAAGCAAGTAAAGAAGTATGTAAGTTTTTTGATTCATCTGTTGAAAGAACATATATCAATTTAGGTTGGGAGCAAGAATATTTTGCTATTGATGAAGGTCTTTTCAATGCACGTCCTGATTTGGTACTTTGTGGAAGAACATTGTTTGGTAGTCCTTCTGCACGTGGTCAACAATTTGAAGACCATTATTTTGGTTCAATCCCAAGAAGAGTATTTAACTTTATGATTGAATTGGAACAAGAGGCTTTGAAATTGGGAATCCCAATCAAAACTAGACATAATGAAGTAGCTCCTTCACAATTTGAATTTGCTCCGCATTTTGAATTAGTGAGCATTGCAACTGATCATAATCAGCTATTGATGGATATTATGGATCGTATTGCGAGAAAACATAAATTACGTGTTCTCTTACATGAAAAACCATATAATGGAATAAATGGTTCAGGTAAACATAATAATTGGTCAATATCCAATGATAAAGGTCAAAATTTGTTAGAACCAGGTAAAGACCCATTAAACAATCTTCAGTTTTTAACTTTCTATATCAATATCGTTAAAGCAGTTCATACGTATGCCGACTTACTAAGAGCATCAATTGCAAACATTGGAAATGAACATAGATTAGGTGCAAACGAAGCACCTCCTGCTATTATCTCTGTTTTTTCTGGCGATTATTTACGTTCAATCATTGATGACTTTTTACATGATAGAACTCAGAGCCAAAAACAATCAAATTCAATAGCTTTAAATGTTGCAAAAATTTCTGAAGTTCAAATAGATTCGACAGATAGAAATCGTACTTCTCCATTCCCATTTACTGGAAATAAATTTGAATTTAGAGCTGTAGGTTCATCAGTAAATGTTTCGAACCCTATGACAGTTCTCAATACTATTGTTGGAGACCAATTAGTTCATTTCAAAAAAGAAGTTGATAGCTTAGTAGAAAATGGAAAGGATCAAACTTCTGCAATCAAACAAGTATTACGTAGATACATCAAAGAATCAGAACCAATTTTGTTTGATGGTGATAATTACTCAAAAGAATGGATCGAAGAAGCAGAACGAAGAGGTTTATCAAATATAAAAACAACTGCTGAAGCATTACAAGTCTACTTACGAAAAGAAGTCGTTGATTTGTTTAGTAGAAATTCTGTATTATCAGAAGCAGAGTTAAAATCTCGCTATAATGTGTTTTTAGAAGAATATATCAAAAAACAAGAGTTAGAAGCGGTTTTGTGTGTCGAATTAGCTCAAATGCATTATGTACCTGCAGCTATTACACATCAAAACAACTTGATTACTAATTATAAAGGACTATCTGAAATTGGTTTAAAGCAACAAGCAGAAATTGTCAAACCGCAAATAGAAAAAATTTCAAAACATATTGAGGCAATATTCTCAATTTCTTCGCAAATTGAACTAACATTAGAAAAAGCAGATTCAATGCACGATGAATATTTAAAGGCTCTTATGTTTGCAAAAGAAATCAAACCAAAAATAGAAGACATCAGAGAAAATGTTGATTCCTTAGAAACAGTGGTTAGCGATAATTTATGGCCATTCCCTAAATATCGTGAATTATTGTTTATTCAATAAAATTTGGTTTCTAATAAAAAAACAACTATATTTGTAGTCCTTTCAGAAAATAACGAAACAGAAATTTAGGATATATCATGGCAAAAAAAGGTGTACGTGTAATTATTACACTCGAATGTACGGAAGCGAAAAAAGAGGGTAAACCTGCTTCTCGTTACTCAACAATGAAAAACAAACAAAATACGACAGAAAGACTGGAAATTAAAAAGTACAACCCATTTTTACGTCGTCACACTATTCATAAAGAGATTAGATAATCTGTAATTATCTAAATAGCAACAAAATATGATTCGCACCGTTACTTATACCTTAGTCAACGGTGCTTTTTATTTATGATAGACCCAATTCTCTTTCTTCCACTTTTTGGTTCAATCATCGTATCTATTGCAAGTGCGATTGTTGGAACATTTGCGTATTTACGAAAACAATCTCTTCTCGGTGATGCGACTGCTCATTCTATGTTACCCGGTATTTGTCTTGCATATATTCTATTTTCTACTAAAAATACTGTAATCTTACTTATTGGTGCTTTCATTTTTGCTTTCCTTTCACAATGGATACTAATGTTTGTATCTCAACGTACAAAATTGAAAAAAGAAACTGTATTAGGAGTAGTGCTTTCTGTTTTTTTTGGGTTTGGAATTTTTCTATTAACTATGATTCAACATAGTGGATCTGGTTCACAATCTGGCTTAGATAAGTTTCTTTTTGGTAAGGCAACCACAATTTCAACAGAAGATGTATATGTCTTTTTTGGAATAGCTGTCATTGCAGTCTTTTCTATTATTTTCTTTTACAAGGATTTTCTAGCTACTTCTTTTGATACTACATTTACTCTTTCTCTATTTGGAAGCAACAAGTTTATTGATGTTCTTTACTCGATTTTAGTTGTTTCAGTCATTGTTGTTGGTATTCAAATGGCTGGAATTATCTTAATATCAGCACTCCTTATTACACCAACTGTTATTGCTCGAAATTGGGCTAATTCTGTGAAACCAATGATACTAATTGGCGTTTGTACTTCTGTTATATGTACAGGAATTGGTGTTCTAATTTCAGGATTAGTGCCTAATGTCCCAACTGGACCTATGATTGTTTTTTGTTTAAGTTGTTTGTTTGTTATATCGGTAGTAGTTTCTCCAAAGAGCAGTATTTGGAGAAAAATCAAACAATCATCTATTCAATGGAAAGTCTTTGATGAGAATATTCTAAAGTATTTAGTAAAATCAGAGCTAGGAAGTTCTTACAATCAAAAAAAAGTTTTTGTGGAATTGCTTTCAAAAACTTTTAATAAGTCTATAAATTCTACAGAAAAAAGCATTCGTCGTCTAATTGAAAATGGGTATATTGATGCTACTGATGAAAATATTCTTTTGACGAATGATGGTATCAATAAAGCACAGAGACTAATTAAATTGCACCGTTTATGGGAAGTATATTTGGTTGAATATGTGCATATTGCTCCAGATCATGTGCATGAAGATGCTGAATCTTTGGAGCACATTATCACTCCAGAAATTGAACGCAAATTAGAGGAGTTGTTGCAATTTCCAGAGCATTGCCCTCATCAAAAAAGAATTCCGTATGTAACTAGTTAGTATCAACAGGAGTATCTTGTTTTTCTTCTCCAAAAAAGTAAAATTTGAAAAAGAAAAATTCAACAATCACTAACATTACCAATGAAAGCGTATCTGAGGTAAACCATGGCAACTCATATTCTTGGTGTAAAAACATGCGTGAGAGTGGTCCCATGATAGCCCAACCGATGGAGAAAGTTAGACCTAAAACTGCCAGTGACAAAAAACCGTCTGAAAGTTTTTTTTCTTGCCATCTTTTGGTAAATAAGTATAGTGCAAAGAGTATGTGCGAATGGAGTATGAGAATTTCTATCATAATTTTGGTAATTTTTTACAAAAATACATTATTTTAGCCGTATGAAAAAAGATGAGCTCATTCTTATATTAACTACCTTTTCTCAAAAAGAAGATGCTAGGGTTTGTTCTAAGCAACTATTGGAGTTAAAACTGATAGCTTGTGCTACGATAATTCCAGAGTGTGAATCTATGTACCACTGGAATAATGTCATTGAAATCACCAATGAAGTTCAAGTAATTTTTAAAACTATTCCGCAAAATATTGATGAGATATTTGCAATTTGCAAAGAAATTCATCCGTATGAATTACCAGAATTTATCGTCATAGACTCAATTCAATCTTCAAATGAGTATACACAATGGATACTTAATCATTGTTCTCATTTACTCTAAGTTCCAATGAATACAAACTTATTACAATTGAGTCTTTTTTTGTACATACTTTGTACTGTACTTAGTAACATAGCATATTCACAACAAAAACAACATTGTTTGCAAACAGCATATCCTGAAGTAATTAAAAAAGTAACAGAAAAAGAAGTTCATTTCTTTGATGGTACAGTGTTGAATTTATCTCACCATAATAAAAAAATACAGGATTACTCAACCTATGAGGATTTTCTTGATAATGCATCATTGTTGAATCAATTAGAACAGTGTTACCCACTTTCAGAACAATATCTTCCTTTACCAATAAATTATGATCCAGGTAGAGCCAGATTTGAACCATTTTTCAAAAAAATGTACGGCACTTCTGCAACAGAAGTTCGAAAGAAACTTATTTCTATACGATGGATGCCATCAGTGGTCAACAAAACATTGTTAGTAACAACAGTGAATGGAGTAGATAAGAAGCTCCAAGCAATATCAAGAGAATTAGAATCTTTACCAAAAGAATTTCACAAATATCTACAAAATCCAGGTGGGACATTTTTGTGGAGAACAATAGCAGGTACGAATAGATTAAGCACTCATAGTTTTGGTTGTACTATAGACATCAATGTAGCTCATTCTGATTATTGGCGTTGGTACAGTCCCAATAAGAAAGGGCTCTATGAGTATAAAAATAGAATTCCCTACGAAATTGTTCGTATTTTTGAAAAACATGGTTTTATTTGGGGTGGGAAATGGTATCATTTTGATACTATGCATTTTGAGTATAGACCAGAATTATTCCAAAAAGATTGTCATTGCTAATATGAATATACTACTCAATGGTTCAGATTTAACCTTAGATCAAATCCATCAATTAATCTCTCATCCAACAGCTACGATTTCTCTATGCAAAGAAGCAATAGTTTCAATGAATAAATCACGAGCCTTAGTTGACCAATGGGTTGCAGAAAATAAAGTTGTCTATGGTGTTACCACAGGTTTTGGAGAGTTTGCAAATGTGTTTATATCCGAAGATCAACGAGAAGAATTACAAGAAAATCTAATTCTCTCGCATAGTGCTGGAACTGGAGAATTTTTACCAGAATACATAGTACGAACAATTATACTTTTGCGAATCAATGCATTAGCGAAAGGTCATTCTGGAATACGAGTTTCGACTGTTGAAACCTTAGTTGCAATGTATAACAATCACATTACACCTGCTGTTCCAGAGCAAGGGTCGGTCGGAAGTAGTGGTGATTTGGTACAATTATCTCATATTGCCTTGGCACTCATTGGAAAAGGAACTATCGTAAAAAATGGACAGTATTTTTCTTCAAAAGAAGTTTTACACAACCATCAACTTCAACCAGTGAGACTTACTTCAAAAGAAGGTCTTGCTCTCATAAATGGAACCCAAATGATGGGTGCTTTTGGAGCAATAACTGTTATTGAAGCACAGCATTTAGCTGCTATTGCTGATATTGCAGGTGCTATGTCTGCAGATGCACTTCGTTCGACAGACAGAGCATTTGATGAGCGTATACATAATCTTCGAGGTTTTGTTGGACAAAAGACAACTGCAAAAAATCTTCGTACATTGCTAAAAGGTAGTCAAATTCGCGAATCTCATAGAGATGATGATAATAGAGTGCAAGATGCATATTCTATTCGTTGTATGCCTCAAGTTCATGGTGCATCCAGAGATGCTATCAATTATGTAATGGATGTACTTTCCAGAGAAATCAATGCAGCAAATGATAACCCACTCATTTTCCCTGATTCGAATGAATATTTAGAAGGTGGAAATTTTCATGGACAACCTCTTGCATTAGCATTAGATTTTCTTGCCATTGCATGTGCTGAATTAGCAAACATATCTGAACGTAGAATAGAAAGAATGGTGAATGGGGCTTTGAGTAATGGGCTACCACGATTTTTGGCAAAAAGTGGGGGTGTACAGTCTGGAATGATGATAGCTCAATACTCTGCTGCTTCTATAGTTTCTGAAAATAAAGTCTTATGTCATCCTGCGAGTATTGATTCTATTCCTACGAGTGCCAATCAAGAAGATCATAATTCGATGGGATCTATATCTGCTCAAAAATGTTTGAAAGTTGTCGATAATCTCAGAAAAGTACTTGCTATTGAATTGTTATGTGCAGCTCAAGCTTTAGATTTTCATAGACCATTACAGTCGAGTAGTCTCTTAGAAAATGTACATTCTGAAATCAGAAAAATTGTTCCTTTTGCAGAAACAGACAGAGTACTTTATACGGATATTAAGGCAATTGAAGACTTGTTAAAAACTAAATCACTACCTTCAATTGCTGGAATAACTGTCGAATTACATTCTTGATTCATATTGTTTGGCCTTTTTTTTGTAAGTTACTTTTATTGGAATAAATTTCGACCCTTGTTTTGGAAAAAACATCTCTATGGTATACCAATTGACCAAAAAACTTTTGTACTTTTTTTTGCTGTTATGTTTCTCAATTTCTGTGAGTGCACAAGAATTTGATGAACCCACAGCAATAAAATTACAGACTGAAAATGCTATAGTAGCAATAGATTTGTTTTCTAAAGAAGGTGAATTTTTAAAACGTTCTACTGGGTTTTTCATAAATCAAGATGGTTGGTTTGTAACTTCTTCGTTATCAGTAACAGATCCTTCAACCGAGAGAACTGGAATTGTGATTATAACAACTTCAGATAAAACACAGTATACAGTCAATACAGTTTACTTTTTGTCAAATTATTATCCTCACCTTGCGGCAACAAATGTTGCGATTGGAAAAATTCAAACAACAGGTAACGCTTTTCTTCCTTTAGCAAAATACGAAGAAGAAGTACCTCCTTCAATCTTACGAGTAATCGGTTTTCATACAAATGACAGATCTCCAGAAGTATATGTTGAAAGTGTAGCTTCGAAAAAAATATTGACGCAATTTGAATCAATTTATCAATTCTCAAAAAAAACTCCACTATTCTCTTCTGGTTCTCCTATCGTAACTCGTACTGGTGAAGTAGTAGAGTTTCTAACAGAAACTGATCTAACTAAAAGAGTATTTGCTGCATCAGAATATGTTACTGCTACAAAAATCTATGCTATTAACGCATTGATTAAAGATTTACGATTGAATGTTACTATTCCAGAATCTTGGACAAATATTCCAGAAAGATTGTCTGTTGAAAAATCTATTGTTAGTATAGTACCTGATTTAAATAAGATTGATAGCATTGTTGGCGTTCAAACAGAGCTGTTACCTGCTCCTGTGTTATCAAATAGAACCTCGATAGAAATTAGTGCTACTCCTCAATATGGATTTAGTAGGGCATTGAATCTATCTTATCTAATGGGTCAAGCTTCAGCTGCATTATTCTATCGATGGGGTGTTGATCCGTATTCACAAACCATTGATACTGATAGAAAACACCGAATTGGTATAGAATACAGTATTAGGAAATTATGGGATGTACAACCTCCAATTGGCTCAAATTCTCGACGTGTAGCTCCAGTTTCTGGGTTTACCCACGATTTTTCTGTTGTAGCTGAATTTTGGGAGTTCTTCCGATTTGGTGGAGGGTTTGGTGTAAACACAACTCCAACACTCTTTACGCAATCGTATTATTACTCAGCACAAGGATCATTACAATTTACAAGATATCCGTTTCCAATTGCAATTAAAGGTGGATATTTAACGAATGATGTCTTTGATACTCACTGGTTCACAGCAGGGATATCTATTGGAGTAGGATTGAATTTTTTACAATTCTAATACTGACAACAAACAAACGTCAGTAAAATTAAAAATTCCAACAAATTACATTATTACAATGAAACTATTAGTTCTCTTCAGTGTGTTTATTACGTTGATAGCATGTAATCAATCACAATCTGAAGTCAAAATTTTTAATAAACCTATGGAAACAAGTTCGAAAGTAGTAGATACCATTACATTAGGTGCAGGATGTTTTTGGTGTGTTGAGGCAGTTTTTCAACGTCTTGAAGGTGTTCAATCTGTACAAAGTGGCTATTCAAACGGAAGCAAACCCAATCCAACATACAAAGAAGTATGTAGTGGAACAACAGGATATGCTGAAGTCTGTCAAATAACCTATGACTCTGAAAAGCTTCGTTTTGAAGACATATTAGAAGTATTTTTTAAAACACATGATCCAACAACACTCAACAAACAAGGAGCTGATGTTGGAACACAATATCGTTCTGGAATATATTATCATAACGATAGTCAAAGACAAATCGCAGAATCAATTCTTAAACAAATTGAACAAGAAAGAATATATTCAAATCCAATAGTAACAGAAATTAAAGCCGTTGCGAATTATTATCCGGCGGAAGACTATCATCAAAATTATTACAACCAAAATTCAAACCAGTCATATTGTTCGTTTGTCATTACACCAAAATTAGAAAAATTTGAAAAAATTTTTAAATCAAAAATAAAATCCACTAATTAAACAACAACTTCCTCTTTCAATATCAAAAAATCACTTAGAGACGCTCGTATTGGGCGTCTTTTTTTTTAAGATTATAATACAATTATCCTCCCCTGGAGGTGTGCCTGAAAGACTTGATGGCTTCTCTTGACCACAGAGTGGTCACATATTTATAGAACTGATTTCCCAAAAAATATCTCCCTCTCCCCTTGAGGGAGAGGGCTGGGGTGAGGGGTCATTATGAAATATGGGCGAAAAATGTTTCGCCCCCTACTTTACTTGGTGATTATTATTGGTTTAACTTCGCGTTGCGAGAATGATTTCAACACTCCATAGTATGTGCCGGAAGGCAGATTGCTCACGTCTACTGTGTGCGTGGTACGGCTGTCGTCAGAGCCACCTTTTGGGGTTGCTGGTTGTCGATTCCAACTGGTCGAATGTACTACATTCCCGAACACATCGATGATTTCAAAGGTGGTTTGTCCTGCTTCGATTATGCCAAATTCGAAGGTCGCTTTGTGTTGTGCTGGGTTTGGTTGTACAGATAATATTCCGAATCCAACGGTCGTTGGAAGAAGGTATCGTCTCGTTCCGCTATAGCAAACATCATTCAGTACTATTCTTCCGTTTTGAGTAGTTACTGGGTATGTCGTTCCTTGCCATTGTGCCGATGTTAGTACGATTGTCGTGCTGTCCTGCTGACCGAGTAGGATATCGCCAATTAGTTCGGTAATGACTTCGCCATTTTGGATTGGTTCGGTGATTGGAACAGTAATGTTGATAACATAATCCGTTGCTGTTTGGGTCATTGTCATTGTTCCATTGCTCACTGATTTAGGTATAAATTGCTCGAATGGAACGGTTACAGTTGCAGTAAATCCAGTTGGAGTTATTGGTGTATTTGGGTCCAATGTCAACGTTAATGGGAAACTTACATTCAATGCAGAAGCACTTACCTCGCGTCTTGCAACTGTAACCGTCGTCGAAGTTGATGGTACAAAAACGGTAATGGTGTCACGTGCAATGCAGTTGTTCGCATCTGTAATGGTTACAATGTAACTTTGGCTACCAACGCTTGCGGTTACGCGTGGACTTTGCACCGTTGCTGGATCAATGAAATTAACGGTCGGTGTCCATTGGAATTGGTACGGAAGTGTGCCACCAGTCGCATTTGCGTCAAGCATTACTGTTGCTCCTGGAGATGCAGTGATGTCTGGAGTTGGGATAACTACAATTTGTGGATTTTGAATGATTTGGATAGTGTCAATGGCACTGCACGAACCACTTTTTGCATCCACCCAATAGTTTCCACCAGTTGTTATATTTATCGTTCTCGTTGTTTCACCCGTACTCCACGTATAGCTGTCAAACGCACCTGCGTCGAGTGTCATTTGCTCACCAAAGCAAAGGATATTACTTCCTTTAGAAG
>Ga0164290_1002045_pt1 | contig 17977 bp, 18 predicted proteins | sample Micstemetagenome_FD_108782 | JGI IMG/M metagenome (GOLD analysis project Ga0164290, IMG submission 108782) | Contaminated culture microbial community from soil near Moab, Utah, USA - Microcoleus steenstrupii SON62 (Illumina Assembly) | ecosystem: Environmental > Terrestrial > Soil > Soil crust... | reverse complement strand
GAACGGCGGCGCATCGAGGCAATCGAACGACCGCCGCCCGTCAATCCAAGCAAACCAAGAGACCGAACCTCGCCTAACCAGATGGCTTTCGCTTATGCTTAACTTTCCCCGGACAGCCCTGCCTGCCCGGGGGAGAGGAATGGCGCCGAGCTTGCGGCCGTCCTTCCTCTCCCCCGTCGATCGGGGGAGAGGTGGCACCGCGAAGCGGTGACGGAGTGGGGGTCGATCCCCATATGCGATTGCCCTCCCCGTTTACGGGGGAGGCGGACCGCCGAAGGCGGTGGAGGGGGCGCACGTCTCAGAAACAGCGCTAAATCCCAGCCGCCCCTGCGGAACGCAGCCAGTCGCGCGGCGAGGCGCCGAGCATGCGCCGAAACATGGTGGTGAAGGCAGGCACGCTTTCATAACCGAGGTCGAGCGCGACCGTGGTCACCGGCTCGCCGTCGGCCAGCCGCGGCAAGGCCGCGAACAGGCACGCCTGCTGCCGCCACGCCGAAAGGCCGAGCCCGGTCTCGCGCTGGAACATGCGCGTGAAGGAGCGGCGGCTCATCTTCAGCCGTGCAGCCCATTCGTCGATCGTCAGATGCGGGGTCGGCGCCTCGACGAAGCGCCGGCAAAGCGCCGCCAGCCGGGCATCGGCCGGCAGCGGCAGCCCGAGCGGCCGGGTGGGGAGACCGGGTATTTCCTCGAGCAGCAACGCATGCAGCAGCTCGGCGCGATGACCGGTGAGCGCGGTCGTCGCAGCCTCGATGACGAGGCTGCGGGTCAGGTCGGTGACGGCAACGACCCGCAATGTCTCGGGCATCTGCGGTATCGCGCCCGGCGCGATGTAGACCGAATGCATGTCGACATCGCCGAGCATGTCGACCGCGTGCTCGACACCAGCCGGTATCCACATTGCGTGGCCCGGCGGCACCATCCAGCGGCCTGTCTGCGCACTCACCCTGACCACCCCTGTGGTCGGGTTGAGCAATTGCGAGCGGCTGTGATGATGAAACGGGACGCGGTGGCCATCGGGATACGCGCCGGCCAGCGCAACCAGCGGTCCATGCGCGGCTTCGAGCCAGGCAATCCGCTCGGCATGCAGCCGATCATGCTCGTCGCGGTCGCGCCGCCTGAAGTCCGTTTCCATTTTGGCCCACTTGCGAAAGGTTTCGACCAAACCACGAAAGCAGGTCGCGGGCAAGCGGCGTATAAGGCTGCGACTCTTCACCGTTTCCGGAGTGAAAATCTTGGCCGACACGACGTCAGCTGGCCCGATCGCGATCGATGCCGCCCCGCCGGCTGCCGTGCCTGCCGGGCGCAGCGCCGCGGAAAAGACCGTGCTCGCCGTCATCCTCGCGGTCAGCGTCTGCCACTTCATCAACGATGTGATGCAGTCGCTCTTGTCGGCGCTCTATCCGATGCTGAAGACGGATTACGGCCTCGATTTCTGGCAGATCGGTCTGCTCACCTTCACCTTCCAGGTCACCGCCTCGCTGCTGCAGCCGCTGATCGGGCTCTCCACCGACAAGCGGCCGATGCCCTATTCGCTGCCGGTCGCGATGGCATTCTCGGCGGCCGGCCTGATGCTGCTCGCCTTCGGCCACACCTATGCTCTGCTGCTCATCGGCGCGGCGCTGATCGGCTTCGGCTCGGCCATCTTCCATCCCGAATCCTCGCGCGTGGCGCGGCTCGCCTCGGGCGGACGCTACGGGCTGGCGCAGTCGCTGTTCCAGGTGGGCGGCAATTTCGGCCAGGCGATCGGGCCGCTGCTTGCCGCCTTCATCGTCGTGCCGCGCGGGCAGGAAAGCGTGTCCTGGTTCGCCATCGGCGCGCTGGTCGGCATGGTCATCCTGTGGCGCGTCGGCATGTGGTATGCCCACTATCACATCCGGGCCGCGAACCGGCATGCGGTGAGCAAGGCGCTCCCCTTCCCGCGCCGCACGGTGGTGATCGCGCTGCTGGCGCTGACGGCGCTGACCTTCTCCAAGAACGCCTACATGGCCAGCCTCACCAGCTACTACACCTTCTTCGTCATCGACAGGTTCGGCGTGTCGGTGCAGGATTCGCAGGTGCTGCTCTTCGTGCTGCTCGGCGCGGCCGCGCTCGGCACCGTCGTCGGCGGGCCGATCGGCGACCGCTTCGGCGCCAAGGCGGTGATCTGGTTCTCCATCCTCGGGGTGCTGCCGTTCACGCTGGTGATGCCCTATGTCGACCTCACCTGGACCGTGATCCTGTCCTTCATCATCTCGCTGATCATGGCCTCTGCCTTCCCGGCGATCGTGGTGTTCGCGCAGGAGCTGGTGCCGGGCCGCGTCGGCATGATCGCCGGCATCTTCTTCGGCTTCGCCTTCGGCATGGGCGGCCTGGCGGCGGCCGTGCTCGGCGTCATCGCGGACGCGCGCGGCATCGACCACGTCTACTGGCTCTGCTCCTTCCTGCCTTTGCTCGGGCTGCTGACGGTGTTCCTGCCGGACATGAAAAAGAAGGCATACTCACCTCCTTCTTGAGGGGAGGTCGGCCGGCTTTGCCGGCCGAAGGGGCGATTGTCCACCCTCCCCTCGAGGGGGCAATCGCATATGGCGGATTGAAGCGAAGCACCCCCACTCCGTCACGCTTCGCGTGCCACCTCTCCCCCTGCCCGGGGGAGAGGAAGGGCGCCAAGCTTGCCGCCGTTCTTCCTCTCCCCCGTCGCCCCATCGACAAGCTCAGGGGGGAGAGGTGGCGCCGCGAAGCGGTGACGGAGTGGGGGTCGATCGCCATATGCGATTGCCCTGCCCTCGAGGGGGAGGGAAGGCCGCATCGATTTTCTTGACAGGCGAAAACCGACCTCTTATGTCACCGCGCATTAGCACTCACCCCGGGTGAGTGCTATCAGCCTGGGCCTGCCCGGGCGGAGGAACTTTTCACAATCCGCATCAAGGATAGAAACGATGGCAAAGACGAAGTTTCGGCCGCTTCATGACCGCGTGGTCGTTCGCCGGGTCGAATCCGAGGAAAAGACCAAGGGCGGGATCATCATCCCCGACACCGCCAAGGAGAAGCCGCAGGAAGGCGAAATCATCGCCGTCGGCTCCGGCGCGCGCGATGAGAGCGGCAAGCTCGTTCCGCTCGACGTGAAGGCCGGCGACCGCGTGCTGTTCGGCAAGTGGTCGGGCACCGAGGTGAAGCTCAATGGCGAGGATCTCCTGATCATGAAGGAATCCGACATCATGGGCATCATCGGCTGATCGCCAGAAAAAGACTTTCCATTCCAGGACAGGGCGAAGAGCCCAGGAGCTAGAGAGACATGGCTGCCAAAGAAGTAAGATTTTCGCGTGATGCCCGTGAGCGCATGCTTGCCGGTGTCAACATCCTCGCCGACGCGGTGAAGGTGACGCTCGGGCCCAAGGGCCGCAACGTCGTGCTCGACAAGTCGTTCGGCGCCCCGCGCATCACCAAGGACGGCGTCACCGTCGCCAAGGAGATCGAACTCGCCGACAAGTTCGAGAACATGGGCGCGCAGATGGTGCGCGAGGTCGCCTCGAAGACCAACGACGTGGCCGGCGACGGCACCACGACCGCGACCGTTCTTGCCCAGTCGATCGTGCAGGAAGGCGCCAAGGCGGTTGCCGCCGGCATGAACCCGATGGATCTGAAGCGCGGCATCGACCTCGCCGTCGCCGACGTGGTCGCCGACCTCGTCAAGAAGTCGAAGCGCATCAAGACCTCGGAAGAGGTCGCGCAGGTCGGCACGATCTCGGCCAACGGCGAAGAGTCGATCGGCCAGATGATCGCCGAGGCGATGCAGAAGGTCGGCAATGAGGGCGTGATCACGGTCGAGGAAGCCAAGACCGCCGAGACCGAGCTCGAAGTGGTCGAGGGCATGCAGTTCGACCGCGGCTACCTGTCGCCGTACTTCATCACCAACCCGGACAAGATGGTTGCCGAGCTCGAGGACGCCTACATCCTCCTGCACGAGAAGAAGCTCTCCAACCTGCAGTCGATGCTCCCGGTGCTGGAGGCCGTGGTGCAGTCGGCGCGGCCGCTGGTCATCGTGGCCGAGGACGTCGAAGGCGAGGCTCTGGCCACGCTCGTCGTCAACAAGCTGCGCGGCGGCCTGAAGATCGCCGCCGTCAAGGCTCCCGGCTTCGGCGATCGCCGCAAGGCCATGCTCGAGGACATCGCGATCCTCACCGGCGGCCAGGTGATCTCGGAAGACCTCGGCATCAAGCTCGAGAACGTGACGCTCAACATGCTCGGCCGCGCCAAGAAGGTGCGCATCGAGAAGGAGAACACCACGATCGTCGACGGCGCCGGCAAGAAGGCGGAGATCCAGGGCCGCGTCGCCCAGATCAAGCAGCAGATCGACGAGACCACCTCCGACTACGACCGCGAGAAGCTGCAGGAGCGGCTGGCCAAGCTCGCCGGCGGCGTCGCGGTGATCCGCGTCGGCGGCTCGACCGAGATCGAGGTCAAGGAGAAGAAGGACCGCGTCGATGACGCCCTCAACGCGACCCGTGCGGCGGTCGAGGAAGGCATCGTCGCCGGCGGCGGCGTGGCGCTGCTGCGCGCCACCCAGGGCATCAAGGCGGTCGGCGCCAACCCCGACCAGAATGCCGGCATCGCCATCGTCAAGCGCGCCATCCAGTCCCCGGCCCGCCAGATCGCTGCCAACGCCGGTGCGGAAGCATCGATCGTTGCCGGCAAGATCCTGGAGAACAAGTCGGCGACCTACGGCTACAACGCCCAGACCGGCGAGTATGGCGACATGATCGCCATGGGCATCGTCGATCCGGTCAAGGTCGTGCGCACCGCACTGCAGGACGCCGCTTCGGTCGCCGGCCTGCTGGTCACCACCGAGGCCATGATCGCCGAGGCTCCGAAGAAGGAAGCCGCACCGGCAATGCCGGGCGGCGGCGGCATGGGCGGCATGGGCGGCATGGACTTCTAAGTCCACGCCTCCGCGAAAGTTACGAAAGGGCGGCAGCGATGCCGCCCTTTTTCGTTCTGCCAGGTCAAATAGTTGAGCGTGCGCTACATCGCCTTCATCCATAAAGACCCTGACAGTTCCTATGGCGTCAGCTTTCCGGACGTGCCCGGCTGTATCTCTGCCGGCGGCACGATCGATGAGGCTGTTCGCAATGGCGTCGAAGCGCTTTCCGGGCATGTGCGAATGCTCGAGGCAGACGGCGACCCTGTCCCTGCTCCGCGCGATTTCGATGCCATCATGAGCGACCTGGAACTTACGGAAGACCGGGAAGGAGCGATGACGACGATCATTCCACTGGTCCGCGACAAAGGCTCGACGACGCGCATCAACGTTTCGTTCGATCTCGGTCTGCTGGAAGCGATCGATGCGGCAGCCCGCGCACGCGGCCAGACTCGATCAGCCTTTCTAGCTTCTGCCGCACGGCGCGAAATCGTGGAGTAGGCCGTCCGACGGTCGTAGCCGCGTGCCTCAGTCCAGCCCGAACTCGCCGGGCCGGTCGAAGCGGTCGAGGATAGCTTTCAGCCGCGTCTTCAGATCCTCCAGCCCATCCTCGCCGATCACACTCGCATATTCGCGCTCGATCTCGCCCATGACTTCGACAGCCAGCGCCAGGGTCTCGCGGCCGTGAGGCGTGAAGGCGATGATGACACCGCGGCCGTCGTCGGGGTCGGGGCGGCGTTCGACGAAGCCCGCCGCCTCAATCTCCTTGACCAGTTGCGCCACGGCCTGGCGGGTGACACCCATGCGGCTGGCGAGGCCGCTCAGACGGGTTCCTTCGGTGTCGAGATTGCCGAGCAAGCGCGGATAAGAAGGCTGCATTTTCGCAACGCCGCGGGCGCGCATGCGGGCGACGGTTTCGTCCATCATCAGGCGGGTGGCGCGAACCAGCTGGCGCAAAAGGATTTTCTCCCGTCGGGCGCGAAACTCGGCCTCTTTGTCATTCATTTTATGCAAGGTCCTTGACAAGATAGGCAAGCAGGTTGACAATAATAGGCAAGGCGGTTGACAAAACGCCGACCACCGATAGCGAGTTCAGCTCCAGGGGGCAATCATGAATTCGAACAGCATCAAATCATCGAGCATTGCAGGCTTTCCAGCGATCGAGGCCGGTCCAAAAAGCGAGCGTCCGCCGCTGCTTTTCGTCCACGGCGCTTTTGTCGGGCATGAGAATTTCCGGCCGTGGGTCCAGTATTTTGCCGAACGTGGCTGGCGGGCCGTCGCGGCTTCACGCCGGGGCCGGGCTGGACTTGGACCGGAACGCGCACGCGGCCTGACGATTGCGGACTATGTCGACGACACGCTCAAAATCATCGACGCGCTCGGCGAGGTGCCGATCCTCATCGGCCACAGCCTCGGCGGGCTGATCGCGCAAAAACTGGCGGAGCTCGGCAAGGCCCGGGCGCTGGTGCTGATATGCTCCGCGCCGGCCGCAAAACTGCCGGCGCAGCCGGTCGCGCTGCCCACCTACCTGCCCATGATGCCGAAGATCCTGACGGGGCGGCCGATCCTTCCAAGTGCGAAGGGCTGCACCACCATTGCGCTCAACCGCATGCCGGCAGAGGCCTGCCCGGTCCTGCATGCGCAGCTCGTGCATGAATCCGGCAAGGTCTATCGCGAGATGATTTTTGGCAGCTTCAAGGTCGATTTTTCCAGGATCGATTGTCCGGCTATGGTGCTGGGCGGCGCGGAAGACCGCATCGTGGCGCCGAAGCTGGTCGAATGGACCGCGGCGAAGCTCGGAGTTCCGGCGCGACTCTACAAGGACCACGCGCATTGGCTGCTCGAAGAGCCGGGATGGGAACGCGTTGCCGCCGAAATTGGCGGTTTTCTTCAGCCATTGGCCAGCGGAAACATCGCGCCGCTGCGCCGTTCGGCCTGAGAGCCACACGCCGGCTAAAATTTTTTCGGATGGACGGGAACCAAGAACGGGCACCGACGTTGGTGCCGTGTCGAAAGCATTTTGACGGAGCAATCCGGAAAGAAGCTCGAGACACAAGGACGCCTCCAGCACCTATGACGGGTGCGGGAGGCGTTCATGTTTTTCGGGGGGTGCGATCGAATGCGGTGCAGCCTTTTCAGCGCAGCGCCCCTGCCATGAAAATGTCAGAAAGCTGTTTTATTTCAGTCGCATAGCGGATTCGAACGTGCATCTTCCATCGCGCTCGCGCCGGGCGGTGTGTCGTCGAAGAGAGGATGGCACCGGCGCCGCACCAAGTTCCAAGACCTCGGCGCCGCCCCTCATCCGCCTGCCGGCACCTTCTCCCCGTATAGAGACGGGGAGAAGACGGCCAACCGGCAACCTCTTCACCAACCGGCATCGCCGCATCGCTTGACGACGGCACGCCGGTGATTGGCGAAAGCCGGCAGGTGCCGCTACTCCGCAAAGAAGGTGGGATGCGCGGCCGCGAGCTTCGGCAGCGAGGTCAGCACTTCAGAGAGATGCGCGCGCATGGCGGCTTCCGCGCCGGCCGCGTCGCGGCGCTCCAGCGCTGCCAAAATCTGCGCGTGCTGCTCGATGATGATGTCGAGCGGCGTGGCGTTGGGCAGCGACAGGTAACGCACGCGGTCCATCTGCGCCTTCAGATGCTCGAGCACGCGCCAGGCATCGTCGCAATCGGCGCTGCGGGCGATCGTCTGGTGGAAGGCATCGTCCAGCCGCAGGAACTCGACATTGTCACCGGTCCTGGCCACGGCGCGCTGCGCCTCGACGGTTGCCGCGATCGCCGCGAGGTGCTTGGCGTCGGCCTCGCCTGCCGCCTTGCGCACAATGGCGACCTCGATCGCCTCGCGCAGGAAGCGCGCATTCTGCACCTCGCGGATCGAGATCAGCCTGACGAACGTGCCGCGCTGCGGCCTGATCTCCACCATGCCCTCCTCGGAAAGCTTGATGAAGGCTTCGCGCACCGGCTGCCGAGACACGCCGAGCTGACGGCCGATCTCGGCCTCCGACAGCGGGTTGCCGGGCCGAAAACCCAACTGGACGATGGCGCGGCGGACCGAGTCGTAGACACGGCCGCCAATGGTGGCCTGGCGCGCCTTGCGGCTCTCGTCCTCCAGCGCAGGCAGCTCGAATTCGATGCTCATGTTGACACGTTGTATACTACCATACTAGCCTAGGGAAGCTCGCGGCTGCCCCGCGACCGGCTTTTGGGAGGAAGTCATGAAGTTCATGTCCATCAAGGCGTTGCTCGCTGTGTCCGCATTCGTGGCGGCTGCGCCGGCGCTCGCTGCCGACTACACGCTGAGCGTCAACACGGCGCTTGCCACCACCGACCCGCTCTACAAGGGCCTCGAGAGCTTCGCCGCGAACGTCGCGACGGCAAGCGGCGGCCGCATCGAAGTAAAACTTTTCCCCAACTCGCAGCTTGGCCCGGACGAAGACGTGCTCGAACAGGCCCGCGCCGGCGCGCCTGTTGCCGTGGTGGTCGACGGCGGCCGTCTCGCCAATTTCGTCAACGAGCTCGGCGTGCTCGGCACACCCTATCTGGCGAATGGTTATGACGGCATCCGCAAGGTCGTCACCTCGCCCAAGTTCGAGGAGTGGGTGAAGAAGCTGCACGACACGTCCGGCCACCAGATCCTGTCCTTCAACTGGTGGCAGGGCGAGCGGCATCTGTGGACCGCCGGCCCGGTCTCCACGCCTGCCGATCTCGCGGGAAATCGCATGCGCACGCCGGGTGCGCCGGTGTGGGTCGAGACCATCACCGCGATGGGCGCAGTGCCGACGCCGATGCCTTTCGCCGAGGTCTATTCGGCGCTCGAGCAGAAGGTCATCGACTCCGTCGAATGCCAGCTCCCGGCCGGCAACGGCGCAAAGCTCTTCGAGGTGACCAAGGTTTTGACCAAGACCGGTCACATCAACCTCATCACCGGGCTGGTCACCAGCGCCGGCTGGTATGACAGCCTGCCGGCCGATCTGCAGAAGGTGTTGCGCGACGAAGCGCTGAAGGCCGGCGACGTCGCCTCCTACGGCACGCGCGATGCGCTGGCAAAAATAGAGGCCGATCTGAAGGCCGCCGGCATGACCATCAACGAGATCGACGTCACGCCGTTCAAGACGGCGACCGCCGGCGTCTACGACAAGCTCGGCTATGGCGCCCTGCGCGACGAGTTGCAGGCGATCGCCAACAGCCAGTAAGCTTCTTCCTCCACTTGGCGCGGGCGCTTCTTCCGGGAAGCGTCCGTGCCGCCTCTTTTTGCGGGAGGGTTTCCGTGCTCAAGCGCCTGGCGCAAATCGAGCTGGCGATCTGCGTCACGCTTCTGGCCGTCATCACCGGCCTCGTCTTCGTCGCCGCCATCATGCGTTTCTTCGGTCATCCGCTCATCTGGTCGGTCGATATGGCGCAGCTTCTCTTCATCTGGCTCTGCATGCTCGGCGCCACCCGCGCCATGCGCGAGAAGTCGCATCTCGGCATGGAGGTGCTGGTCAAGCATTTCGGCTACACGCGCCAGTTCTGGCTCGAGATGGCGCTTTCGGTGCTCACGCTCGCCTTTCTCGCCGTGCTGGTGTTCGAAGGTTATGAGCTGACGCTGCTCAACCGCGAGCGCACCTTCGGCGACTCCACGCTCTCCTATGCCTGGGTCACGGCCGCCGTGCCGATCGGCTGCCTGCTCATCGGCATTGCGCTCGCCTACAACATGGCCGTTGCCTGGCAGCGACGCGGCGAGGGCATGCTCGTCTATACGCGCACGCGCGCCGACGGCAGCCAGCCGGAAGCGCTGGAGCTCTAGGCAATGCTGCTGATCGGCATCGTCTTCGTCCTGCTCATGGCGCTCGGCATGCCGGTGGCCTTCGCCACGGGCATTGCCGGCTTCCTGTTCTTCGTCACCGATGCCGGCATGCCGCTGTCGATCGGGGTGCAGAAGATCGCCTCGATGAGCCAGAGCTTCCCGCTGCTCGCCGTGCCCTTCTTCGTGCTCGCCGGCCACCTGATGAACGAGAGCGGCATCACCGACCGGCTGCTGAAAGTCTCGCTGGTCGCCGTCGGCTGGATGGCGGGCGGGCTGGCGCAGGTCGCGATCGTTCTCTCCACGCTGATGGGCGGCGTCTCCGGCTCGGCCGTCGCCGACGCCGCCATGGAGGCGCGCATCCTCGGGCCGGCGATGATCGCCAAAGGTTACGGCAAGGGTTTTTCCGCCGCCGCGATCGCCGTCGGCTCGCTGATCACCGCGACCATCCCGCCGTCGATCGGCCTCATCCTCTACGGTTACGTCGGCAACGTCTCGATCGGCCGGCTGTTCATCGCCGGCATCATTCCCGGCGTGCTGATGATGGCGGTGCTGATGTTCACCACCTGGCTCATCGCCAGGCGCCGCGGCTACGTGGTGGCCGACAGCCAGCGGCCGACCTTGCGCGCGTTGGGCATTGCCGCGTGGAACGCCAAATGGGCGCTGTTCTTCCCGGTGGCGCTGCTGCTTGCCATCCGCGGCGGCGTGTTTACGCCGTCCGAGGTCGGCGCCTTCGCCGTGGTGTACGCCCTCGTCATCGGCTTCCTGGCGCATCGCGAGCTGACTTTCGAGAAGGTCTATCGCGCCTTCGGCCATGCCGCTTCGGATGTCGGACTGATCATGCTCATCATCCTGATGTCGGGCATGATCGGCTTCGCCACGATCTACTGGCAGGTGCCGCAGAACCTCGCCGGCTGGATGCTGGAAGGCATCACCGACCCGAACATGATCGTGCTTTTCATCCTGCTCTTCCTGCTCGTCGCAGGCCTGGCGCTCGACTCGACCGTGATGGTCCTGCTGCTCACGCCGATCTTCGTGCCGATCATCACCAAGGTCGGCATGGACCCGGTGCATTTCGGCATATTGATGATGTCGATCGTGACATTGGGCGGCATGACCTGGCCGAGCGGCTCGGCGATGTTCGCGGTCTGCGCGCTGATGAATGTCTCGATCGAAGAATATTCAATCGAATCCATTCCGTTCATCGCCGCGATCGTGCTGCTGATCGCGATCCTGGTGTTTACGCCGAGCATTGTCCTCTGGCTGCCGAACCTGGCTTTTGGCTGAGGCAAGGTGCCCCTGCGACAGGCTTACAGCATGTCGCGTGAAATAGGATTCACGCGACATGCTGTAGCTGTTTGATTTTGCGCATGTCTTTGTCCCAAAACCGCTGCACACTTTTGGGAGACATGCTTTAGGATCGCGCGCACCGTTCGGCGGCTCATGAGCGCGGGCCGCCGCTCCCAAAAGAACCCGAAAATGGCAACAGGATTTCTCATCCTTTCTTAACCCGTGCTTGCCAGCATTCGCTGCCGCAGCTTTCAACCCGGCCGCCACCAGACCGGACCGTGCCTCGAATTGGCGGCGCATGGGGTTGCGCATGATCTCGACTGGCGACGGGCGCGGACGGATATCGCGGCGCGGCTTGATGACGGCCGGTGCCGCCGGCGTGCTGACAGCAACGGCGGCAGCGGCCTCCACAGCCCCAGCCACACCGCAAATGGCGGCAAGCGGGACATTGCGCATCGCAATCCCGGCCTTTCACTCGCCGCCGTTCTTCTCCGCCGCGTCCGAGCCGGAAAGGGGCATCGACTTCGACATGAGCCGGGCGCTGGCCGCGGCGCTGCGCGTGGCGCCGGTGTTCGATCGCTCCGCCAACACGTTCGACGACGCGGTCAACCTGCTTGTTTCCGGCGCCGCCGACGTCGCCGTCTGCAAGCTCAGCCGCACGCTCAACCGGGGCCGGATGGTCCTCTACTCGCGCCCCTACGCGACCTTGCACCATGGCCTCGTGGCCAACCGGGTTCGCCTCGCCCACATAGCGGGCGGCGCGCAGGTGGAGGATGTGATCCGCGATTTCCGCGGCGAGCTCGGCGTCATCGCCCGCTCCTCCTTCGCCGAATTTGCGGCGGCGAGCTTTCCGAGCGCAAACATCCACGAATTTGCCGATTGGGCGGGCATGGTGGATGCGGTTCGCAGCGAGCGGATCGACCTCGCCTATCGTGACGATTTCGAGATCAAGAGACTGCTCGTCGACGACCCTTCGCTGACGGTGGTCGCGCGATCGATCACGCTGACCGACCGGACCGATACGCTCGCCGTCGCAGTCCGCGCCGATGCCGCGCATCTGGCATCCTTCGTCGACCTGTTCCTCGAGCTGCGCTCAGGCGCCGGCATGCTCAGCACCGACGATATCGTGGCGCGCTACCGCGCCGAGCGCGGCGTCTAGCCCATGGCCATCTCGGCCATGTCGCCTGAAGCGCAGATCGGCTGGGCGGCGCTGCTCAAGCGCGCGCTGCGCTCCCCCATCACGATCCTGGTGCTGATCGGAGCCGGCATATTGACCGGGCTCTACCTGCCCGATGCGGCCCGGGCGATGAGCCCCGTTGCCTATGCCTATCTCAACCTGCTGAAGATGGTCGTGCTGCCGTTCCTGATCTCGTCGGTGATCTTCTCCATCACCTCGATGGTCCAGGATCCGCGGTCGGTCAAATATGTCGGGCGCATCGGCCTTGCCGTGCTCGCCACCTCGTTCATTGCCGTTGCGCTCAGCGGCTCGCTGTCGCTCATCCTGCAGCCCGGGCAGATCGAGGAACCGGCATCGCGCATCGAGCTCGGTCATTTCATCAACTCGCAGGGTACGGTTTCCACCGACCTCGAGATGACCCTGCTGCAGCCGGCCGAAGCCGCCGAACAGGTCGGCGCGCTTTCGATCCTGCTCAACCTTGTTCCGAACAACGTCTTCGGCTCGCTGGCGGGCGGCGAGACGATACAGGTGCTGCTGTTCTGCCTGTTGTTCGGCCTGGCGGTCGGGACCATCCCGCGGCAATCGTCGCTCAGCCTGTCGCAGGCGCTCGACGCCGTCTACCGCGCCTGCATCGTGCTCACCAACTGGTTCATCTGGGCCCTGCCTTTCGCGACCTTCATCCTGGTCGCGGACCAGACCGCGACGACCGGCCCGGAGCCGTTGAAGCTGATGGGCGGGTTCCTGCTCGTCATCGGCGCGGCCACGTTGATCTTCATGGCGATCGCCGTCACCATTGTCGCGGTGCGCTCGGGAAGCGGTTACTGGACCACGATAAAAGCCTTCCAGCCGGCAATGATGGTGGCAATCACGACAAGGTCGAGCGTGGCATCGCTGCCCTGGGTCATCGCCATGCTGGTCGAGCGGCTGAAGTTCAAGAAGGTCGTGGTCGAGCTCGTCGCGCCGCTGAACCTCGCTCTGCTGAGGACCGGCCCGATCTTCCTCTATGTCGGCGGCATCATCTTCATCGCCCAGCTCTACGGCCGCAGCCTGAGCCTGCCGGACCTGGCATTGATCGGCCTGTCGTCGGCGCTGCTGGCGCTGACCACGACCGGCATGGCCGGGCTGGTGATCCTGTCGCAGATGTCCATCCTTTGCGGTTACCTCAAGCTGCCGTTCGAGGCCGCTTTCGTGCTTTTCGTCGCCGTCGACACGGTGACCGACACGTTCATGACGCTCGCCAGCGTCTCCACCGTCACCTGCGCCACCGCGGCGATCGCCCCGCATACGAGCGAGGCGGAGGAGCAGGTTGAAACCACGGTGCCGGACAGGCCGGTGATGGAAGAGGCGGCGTGACCGGGCAGCTCAAGTTCCGTCTCGGCATCATCGGCGGGCTGGGGCCGCTGGCTTCGGCCGATTTCTACCGCAAGCTCACCGAACTGACGCCGGCTTCGGTCGACACCGAGCACCTGCCGCTCATGCTCCTGAGCATCCCGCAGCTTCCCGACCGAACGCAGGCGATCCTGAGCGGGTCGGATACGGTGGTGACGCTGTTGCTGGACGCGGTCCGCACGCTCGACACACTCGGCGTGGAATGCATCGCCATGCCGTGCAATACCGCGCATCACTGGTTCGATCAGTTGCAGGCCGCGGCGAACGGCGGGATCGTGCACATCGTCGACAGCGTGGTGCTGGAGATGGCGCGCGCCTTCTCGGGACGGCGCGTCTCAGTGCTGGCGACGCAAGGCACGCTTGCTTCCGGCTTCTACCACGACAGGCTGGCGCCGGCCGGCTACGAGGTGATCCTGCCTCAGGCCGTCAGGTTCCAGCTCGAGGTCGACCGCGCCATTGCCGACATCAAGGCAGGCAACATTGCGAGCGCGACGCTGTCGCTGCGGGTCGCCCTCGCCTATTGCCGCGAGGCCGGCGCCGACGGCGCGATCCTGGGCTGCACCGAGCTTTCCGTCCTGTCGCGGGAAATGGCCGACGAGGGGCTGGCGATCATCGACAGCAACACGGCGCTCGCGACCGTCTGCCTTCGGCGGCTTGGCCTGCTTTCCGACGCGCGGAGCGGACGCGCGAGGGACGATGCGGGCCAGACCTTGCGGAAGTATGCGTAAACTCCGGCCTGGGGCCGCAGGCTACCGCCGCAAACGCCCGCAACGTCAGCCTCTGCCAGCGTTGAACCGATTTGCATCCATGCGCCGCGCATTCTCCGCTTGAAGCAGCCAAAACGACGCGTTACCCCGTCTGCGCTGCAGCTGGGGAGTAGACCTTGAGCGAGAAGAAGACGCGCACCGAGACCGACACTTTTGGCCCGATCGAGGTGGCCGACGACCGTTACTGGGGCGCGCAAGCGGAACGCTCGCTCGGCAATTTCAAGATAGGCTGGGAAAAGCAGCCGCTCTCGATCGTGCGCGCGCTCGGCGTCGTCAAGCGCGCCGCCGCGGAAGCGAACATGGAGCTTGGGCGGCTCGATCCGAAGCTCGGACAGGCGATCGTGGCGGCCGCCCAGGAGGTGATCGATGGCAAGCTCAACGACCATTTCCCGCTGGTCGTATGGCAGACCGGCTCCGGCACGCAGTCGAACATGAATGCCAATGAGGTGATCTCCAACCGCGCGATCGAGATGCTCGGCGGGGCAAAAGGCTCGAAGAAGCCGGTGCACCCGAACGACCATGTCAACATGAGCCAGTCGTCGAACGACACCTATCCGACGGCCATGCACATCGCCGCGGCCGAGCGCATCGTGCACGACCTGCTGCCGGCGCTGAAGCATCTGCATGCCGCACTCGACGCCAAGGCGAAGGCCTTCGACCACATCGTCAAGATCGGCCGCACGCACACGCAGGACGCCACGCCGCTGACGCTCGGCCAGGAGTTCTCCGGCTATGCCGCGCAGGTCGCCTCCTCGATCAAGCGCATCGAGCTGACCCTGCCCGGACTGCAGGAGCTGGCGCAGGGCGGCACCGCCGTCGGCACGGGCTTGAACGCGCCGGTCGGCTTTGCCGAGAAGGTGGCGGCAAGGATCGCCGCGATCACCGGCATCGCCTTCACCAGCGCGCCCAACAAGTTCGAGGCGCTCGCCGCGCACGATTCGATGGTGTTTTCGCACGGCGCGATCAATGCGTGCGCCGCCGCACTGTTCAAGATCGCCAACGATATCCGCTTCCTCGGCTCCGGCCCGCGCTCCGGCCTCGGCGAGCTGTCGCTGCCGGAAAACGAGCCCGGCTCCTCGATCATGCCCGGCAAGGTCAACCCGACGCAGTGCGAGGCGATGACCCAGGTCTGCGTGCAGGTGTTCGGCAACCATGCCTCCCTCACCTTCGCCGGCAGCCAGGGGCATTTCGAGCTCAATGTCTACAATCCGCTGATGGCCTACAATTTCCTCCAGTCGGTGCAGCTCATCGCCGACGCCTCGGTCTCCTTCACCGACAATTGCGTGGTGGGCATCGAGGCGCGGGAAGACAACATCAAGGCCGCGCTCGACCGCTCGCTGATGCTGGTGACCGCGCTGGCGCCGAAGATCGGCTACGACAATGCCGCCAAGATCGCCAAGACCGCGCACAAGAAGGGCACGACGCTCCGTCACGAGGCCGTCGGCGGCGGCTATGTGACGGATGAGGAATTCGACCGGCTGGTGCGGCCGGAGGAGATGACGCGTCCCGGCTGAGGTTCAAGGCGCTCTGGACTTCACACAAGTGTGAACGACTTCGCCCGGTGTTCAACAACAACGAACATTGTGTTCGGTTGGCTGCGATTTGCAGCCCCGGCGCAAGCAGCTAGTGGTTGGGGCGCAATCGGGAGACCATTTCCATGAACAGCCTCGTGCTTCTCATCGCGCGCATCCTTCTGTCGTTCATCTTTATCATGTCCGGCGTCCAGAAGTTCGGCGACATCGCCGGCACTGCCGGGTACATCACGTCCGTCGGCCTGCCCGCCGGCACCGTGCTCGCCTGGCTTGCCGCGATCTTCGAGACGCTCGGCGGCATCGCCATTCTCGTCGGCTTCATGACGCGTCCGCTCGCCTGGCTCTTCGCGATCTTCTGCGCCTTTCTCGCCTTCATGTTCCATTCCGGCGCCATCGCAATCCCGGACTTTCCGGAGGCCGCGAACGCCATGCTGACCATGTTCAACCAGGGCATGATGGCCAAGAATCTCACAATCGCCGGCGGTTTCCTGGCGCTGGCTGCGGCTGGAGCGGGAGCCTATTCGGTCGATGCTCGCCGCGGAGCCGCATGACGGCCTGACGCGCCAAGAGCGTGATCTGGAAGCGGCCCGGCACCACATCGGGCCGCTTTCGTTTGTGGCTGCCATGACCTCCCTGGTCGAGTAGTGTCGGTCCCTCACGGAGGAGGGGTCGAACATGTCTGCCGTCCTGTTGCTGATCGCGCGCCTGCTGCTGGCGGCGATGTTCCTGTCCAGCGGCTATACCGCCCTGTCCGACATCGAGGGCGCGGCCGCCTATTTCGCCGGCCTCGGCCTGCCGCTGCCGTCGCTGGTGACGATCGCGACCGGGGTTTTCGAGATCGCCGCCGGGCTGCTTCTCGTCGTAGGGTTCCAGACGAGGCCGGCGGCTGCAGCGCTTGCCCTGTTCAGCATCGTCGCCACGATGCTCGGCCACTACGGGCAAGGCGAAGGCAACGCCGCGGCCGAGTTCATGCACATGCAGATGCTGCTGAAGGATATCGCCGTGGCCGGCGGGCTGATCGTGCTCGCGCTGCACGGCCCAGGCAGGCTGTCCGTGGACGCGCGTTGAGAGCGCCTCCGGCTAAAGCGTGTCGCGTGAAAAAGGATTCACGGCGACACGCTTTAGGCTGTTGATTTTGCGCATGTCTTTGTCCCGAAACCGCGGACACTTTCGGGAGACATGCTTTAGCCCGTGACGACGGTCGAGATCTTCGCCCCGATCTCACGAACCAGTGCGACATCACCCGCATCACGCTCCTTGCGCGCCACCGCCAGGCAGGCCTGGGACCTGAGGATGACGCCGTCGGCCAGCACCTTGAGGTGATTGGCGCGAAGCGTCGAGCCGGTGGTGGTGATGTCGACGACCACGTCGGCCGAGCCGGCGGCCGGCGCGCCTTCGGTGGCGCCGAGACTTTCGACGATGCGGTAGACCTGGATGCCGTGCAGGTGCGAAAAGAACTGCTGCGTCAGCCGCCAGTATTTGGTCGCAATGCGCAGGCGGCGGCCATGGCGGTGGCGGAAATCGGCGGCGACATCGTCGAGGTCGGCCATGGTATCGACGTCGTACCAGAGGTCCGGCACGGCGACGACCACGTCGGCGCGGCCGAAATCCAGGCGGGCCGCGATCTCGACGCGGCGCTCCCAGTCGCCAAAAGTCTCGCGCAGAAGATCCTCGCCGGTTATGCCGAGATCGACCGCGCCGCGACCGAGCTCGCCGGCGATCTCCGAAGCCGACAGGAAGGCGATCTCGACGGCGGGAAGGTTTTCGATGCGCGCGCGATATTTGCGCTCGTCGGCGGGCAGGCTGACAGCGAGCCCGGCGTTGCGGAGCAGTCCCAGCGCCTCGTCGCGCAGGCGGCCTTTCGATGGGAGAGCAAGCGTGAGGGTCATCGGCGCGAACTCGCCGGCCGGAGCAGTGCCTGCGCCCCCTCCACCATGCTTCGCATGGTCCCCCTCCCCCGCTTCGCAGGGGAGGACCCGACACAGCGGCCGGCCGCGACCTTGATCCTCCCCCGTTTACGCAGGGCAATCGCATATGACGTCGAGGGGCGAAGCACCCCCACTCCGTCACGCTTCGCGTGCCACCTCTCCCCCTGCCCGGGGGAGAGGAAAGGCGCCAAGAGTGCGGCCGTCCTTCCTCT
>Ga0164290_1002043_pt1 | contig 18000 bp, 18 predicted proteins | sample Micstemetagenome_FD_108782 | JGI IMG/M metagenome (GOLD analysis project Ga0164290, IMG submission 108782) | Contaminated culture microbial community from soil near Moab, Utah, USA - Microcoleus steenstrupii SON62 (Illumina Assembly) | ecosystem: Environmental > Terrestrial > Soil > Soil crust... | reverse complement strand
TCCCAAATTGAAGACCTTATATCACCAATGCTGTTGTTTTACATTCGGAGATGAACAGATCAGGAGTTCACATGCCAAAGACATGGTTCATCACCGGCGCTTCCTCGGGGCTCGGTCTCGAGATGACGCAACAGCTACTCGCGCAGGGGCACAAGGTGGTCGCAACGATCCGCCGCGCGGAGGCGCTGACGCAACTCAAGCAGGCTTTTGGCGAACGCCTCGATGTCGTTCCGCTCGATCTTGTCAAGCCGGAGAGTATAAGCTCGACCGTCGAAGGCGCATTCGAGCGTCACGACCGGATCGACGTGATCGTCAGCAATGCCGGCTACGGCCTGTTCGGTGCTGCGGAAGAGCTCACGAATGGAGAGATCGACCGGCAAATCGCCACCAACCTTACCGGATCCATCCATCTAATCCGCGCAGCACTGCCCCCGCTTCGAAGGCAAGGCGGAGGACGGATCGTCCAGGTCTCGTCCGAAGGAGGGCAAATCGCCTATCCGGGCTTCAGCCTCTATCACGCAACGAAATGGGGTATCGAAGGCTTCGTCGAATCCGTCGCACAGGAAGTGGCTCCCTTCGGCATCGACTTCATTATCGCCGAGCCGGGACCGACCGGCACAAACTTCGGAGCCAATCTTGTCCGTGCGGAACCCATTGATGCCTACGATGGGACGCCCGCGGGCGCCGTCCGCCGCGCGATCGGCGATGGGAGCTTCGAAATCAAGGGGGATGCGGCGCGCACCGCGTCCGCAATCCTATCGGCCGCTGAGAGCGAAACCCCGCCATTACGGCTTGTGCTGGGTAGCACGGCTTATTCGTCTATCTCACAGGCGCTTTCCGCGCGCCTATCTGCCCTTAAGGCGCAGCGTGGAGTAGCGAATTCCGCCGACCGGCAGGACCTGTGAGCCGCGACCGCGGGTTGGAAACACTGACCTCATGAACTGGAAAGGAAGTAACATGTCCATTCGACCGGTTATATTGGCTCTCGCCCTTAGCATTTCGTCTTCTGCGTTCGCGCAGACCGCTGCAGAAAACCAGGTAGCAGGCACTTGGCGGATGAGGTCGGCGACGATTGATCCCGGTGGGAAAAACATCCCGGCCTATGGAGAAAAACCCAACGGTCTGCTCGTCTTCACTCCCGACATGCACTTCGTGGAAGTTCTGACCGACGCCGACATCCCACGGTTTGGTTCCAACGCTCGCGGTGAGGGGACGGATGATGAAAATCGCATGGCCATGGCACGCAGTATCGGTTTTTTCGGCACCTACACCGTTGATGAAAAGGGAGAATTCAGCGGCAACCGTGTCGAAGGATCGACATTCCCGAACTGGGTTGGCAGCGTGCGAACGCGTGACGATCTCACGCTGGTCGTGGAGGGTGACCGCATGACCGAACAATTCCGGAGGCCCGAGGGGACTGAAATCAGGATCGAATGGCAGCGGGTCAAATGAGGCACGGTCAGCAATCAGTTCTGGTCCGGCGCCGCCGGCAAGGGCGTCATCGCTTCGGCTGCCAGTCGTAACTCCTCATGTAGTCGAGAAACGCGCGCATGGCAGCGCTCGGAAGTCGGCGGCTGGGGTAGTACAGAAACCAGTGCGGCAATGTGGGGCTCCAGTCGGAGAGAAGCTCCACCAGCCGGCCGCTTTGGACATATGGTTTGGCGTATTCATCGAAGACATGGGCGATTCCTCTGCCCGCCAGTGCAGCTTGCATTTCATTGTGCGCGGAACTGACAGTCAAACGGCCCGTGGGAGTGACTTCGATTTCCTCGCTTCCATCGGCAAACCGCCAGGTGACGAGCGTGCCGCCGGGAAATCTGCGCTTGATGCAGTCGTGACGGACGAGATCGTGCGGTGTCTGTGGTTCTCCGCACCTCCCGATATAGTCAGGCGAAGCGACGATGGCATAACGAAGAGGGGGTCCAAGCGGCAGCGCGATCATGTCCTGGGCCAGCTGTTTGCCGAACCTGACACCGGCGTCGAAGCCCTGTTCCACGATATCGATGACGGCCGCATCGCTGATGATCTCGATCTTCACCTCCTGATAGGTCTCCATAAAGTCGAAGACCAGCGGGCAGAGAAAATGGTCCACGGCGGGTGCCGGCGCGTTGATCCTGAGCGTTCCAGATGGGCTATCGCGCAATTCGTCGACCTCTGCGATGGCAAGCCTGATGTCGCTCAACGCAGGTGCCAGACGTTCAAGAAGGCGCTGACCTGCCTCCGTCGGAAATACGCTCCTCGTCGTTCGGTTGAGGAGCCGGATACCGAGGGCCTCTTCCAAGGCATTCATTGCTTGGCTCAAGGCCGATGACGAGACCCGTCGCTCGAGTGCTGCTGCGCGGAAACCGCCACAGCGTACGATGGCCACGAAGACATCGAAATTATCCAGGCGTATGGGATCCATTGAGAAGTTTTTCTAACCAACGTGATAATCTTATCGCAGCTTATCAGATCAATCGACCCATGTCATGGTTGGCGCAGAGCTTAATGCCGTGCTCGCTCTGCTTCGGTTGTCCGGTAGTTCGACCCGACAGCCGATGAAGTGATTGAGTGTCCAATACAGATGGGAAGACCGATGAATGCCTTCACCCTTAACCGGCGTGCGATCATGCTATCCGCTGTCGCAGGCGCATCGAGTATGCTCATCCCGAGCCTGGGTGGCGCCGGCAGAGCCAATGCCCAGGCCGCGTCCCCGGTGACCGGCAATGCCGGCCACTACCGCTTCCGCGTCGGACAAATCAGCGCGACTGTGTTGAGCGACGGCGTGATCGGTGGCCCGCCGCGCGTCTATGCAAGCGACGCGCCGGAAGCCGAGCTCCAGGAGGTCCTGCGGCAGGCATTTCTCCCGACCGACCATATGACGCTCAACCTCAACACGCTGTTGATCGAAACCGGCGGTCGGCGGATTCTGATCGAGGCCGGCGCCGGCAAGACCATGGGCCCGAATGGCGGCCGGATCTTCGATAACCTGGCGGCGATCGGTCTCGATCCCGCAGACATCGACGCGATCGTCATCTCCCACACCCACCCCGACCATGTCGGCAACCTGAGAACCGCGGACGGCGGCAAGGCCTTTCCCCGCGCCACGGTCTTCGTCCCGAAGGCGGACTGGGACTTTTTCGTTCGCACCGATCCGGATCTCTCCTACATGCCGGTGCCGGAGGAATTCCGTCTGCGCTTCGCGGCGAATATCAAGAACAGCCTCGCGCCGGTCACGAATGATGTCGAGCTTTACGAAGCCGGCGCCGAGATCGTTCCGGGTCTGACGACGATCGTCGCATCCGGCCACACGCCGGGGATGGCGACCTTTCTCGTTCATTCTGGAAACGACCAGTTGCTGCTGACGGCAGACCTTGCCTATCACCCTGTTGTCAATGTCGATAGGCCCTGGCTTCCGGGGCCGGACCGCGACAAGGACACGGCCCTTGCCTCCCGCCGTCGCGTTTTCGACAGGGCGGTGGCCGACCGCATCCCGGTGCTCGGCTTCCACTTTCCCTTCCCCGGCCTCGGCCGGATGCTCAAGACCGATGGCGGTTACGCCTGGGTTCCCGCCAACTGGCAGTTCTGACCCCTTCGAACAGGAGACACCTATGAACCAGTCGAACATCAACAGACGCGGCTTCCTCGGCACGATGGGTGCGGCGGCAACGGGGCTGGCTCTCGCCACCCACGCGACCGCGCAGGGCCAGGAGGCGAGCGCGACATCGCCGGCGCCCGTATCGAACCCGGACGTGCCGACCCGCACCTTGCCGCGTACTGGCGAAAGGGTCACGGCCTTGGGCCTCGGCACTTTCCTGACCTTCGACCTGAAGCCCGGCGATTCCCGCGATGCTCTCCGGCAGGTCTTCGAACGGTATGTCGCCGCAGGCGGTCGCGTGGTCGACACATCGCCGCTCTACGGCTCGGCGGAAGTCAGTGTCGGCCAGTTCATGGGCGAGTTCGAAGGGGCCGACGAGATGTTTCTCGCCAACAAGGTCTGGTCGACAGGAGAATATCTCGGAGACGAAAGCCATGCTGTTGAGAGCTTCCGGCAATCGCGCATGCGGACATGGCGCGACACGATCAATCTCATGCAATGCCACAGCATTACCAACGCACCTGTTATCATCCCGCTGATGAAAGCATGGAAGAAGGAAGGCCTCATCCGCCATGTCGGCGTGACCCATCACGAGTCGGCGGCGCAGGACCAGTTGCTGGCGATTATCCAACGCGACGATGTCGATTTCATCCAGACGAATTACTCGATCTTCAACCGCGACGCCGAGCGTCGCCTGCTCCCGACCGCCGCCGACAAGGGCGTTGGCGTCCTGATCAATCTGCCGCTTGAAAAGGCACGGCTGATGAAGGTGGTCGAGGGGCACCCGCTTCCAGGCTTCGCGCAGGAATTTGGCGCGACGAGCTGGGCGCAGTTCTTCCTGAAATGGGTCATGGCGCATCCGGCCGTTACGAGCGTGCTCTGCGGCACTTCCAACCCTGACCACATGAGTGACAATGTCCAGGCGATGACGGGCCCGCTTCCGGGCGAACGCATGCGCGCGCGCATGGTCGCACATATGGAGACGATTCCCGGCTTCGGCTCCATTGGCACGATGCCGTGGTATCCCGGCAAAGAGAATATGTATTCCGGCCTGATCCGGGAGGCGCAGGCAAACGCCGTCCAGCGGCTCCGGTAAGGCCGCCTGGACGACCTCGTCGCCACCTTGGAATAATCACCGGGAGACCGACTTTGCCCATCACCAGACGCTCGCTTCTGACGGCCTTTCTGACGCTGCCTCTCATCGACGCGGCAAGAACGGAGGCGTCTGCACAGACCGCTCCCGAACTGCCGCTGACGCTTGCATGTGACGATCGAGACGAACTGACCCTCGAACGGGAAGCCGGTCCCTTCTTCAGACCAAACTCGCCCCTCAATCGGGACCTCTATCCGGACGTGCCCGCGGGCGAGCGAATAACCGTCGCCGGCTTCGTGTTCGACAATCGCTGCCGGCCGCTTGGCGGCAGCCTCGTCGAGATCTGGCATGCGGACGAAAACGGCGACTATGACGACGTGGGGTTCCGCCTGCGCGGGCACCAGTTCACCGACGCCCAGGGGCGCTGGTGGTTCAACACCATCGTGCCAGCGCTTTATCCCGGCCGCACGCGCCATTTCCATTTCAGGGTCCAGCGCCCGGGCGGGCGCGTCCTTACCACCCAGCTCTATTTTCCCGGAGAGCTTGGAAATGCCGAAGACAGGCTGTTTCACGAAGCACTGCTCCTTGACATCACGCAAGCCGGTGACGGAGGGTTCGGGCGGTTTGATTTCGTGATCTGAAGAAGGAGCCTGCCGAACGCCGCAAAGCACGACATTCGGACCCCGCGAAGATCAAAATCAGGCGTTGAAGCCGGCGTCCACATTGAGAACTGCGCCGGTAATCAGACTGGCAGCGGGACCAGCCAGGAACGTAACTGCACTGGCGACTTCGCGGGGCTCGCCGAAGCGAACGAGCGATGTGAGGCTCCGCTGATAGTCAGCATTCTCGCCATTGGCTGGGTTCATTTCTGTGTCTGTCGATCCGGGGAGAACAGGATTGACCGTAATGCCTTGAGGCCCGAGTTCGCGCGAAAGACCCCTCGTGAACGACAGGAGCGCCGACTTCGACATGGCATAAGCTGTCACATCCGGGAAAGGCACACGCTCCGCCAGAGAAGAGCCGATGGAGATGATCCGGCCGCCCGCTGAGAGATGCGGGATCGCCGCCTGAGCAAACGGGACTGGCGCACGAACGTTCACATCAAGCATGGTCTGCAGATCGGCGAGTGCCAGATCCGCAGTCATGCCTGCGGTTCCGATGCCTGCGCTGTGACCAGAATGTAAAGCCCTCCAAGTGCCTCGATCGTGAAGCGAAATCGGTCTTTCCTGGCGGAACCCAGCTTCAACCGTCCTTCCCGTTTGGCGGCCACCGCCGCCGCGCTGTCCAACGGCTCCACGTCCGTGTCTGAGGCCAGCGTGAAGGAAAGCGTCGTCCGCAGCAGCACGAAATCCCCCTCCTCCAGCCACACCGGATCGCAACCGGGCCGCATCAACTGGCAAGCCCGTCTTCCATCCAGAAAAACAACAGGTCTCCCAACGCCGGAAAGCTCACGCCCCAGTATGCCGCCACCCCATGAGGGCGGCCCGTGGTCGCAACAGCCGGATAATGTCAAGGAAAGGGTCCGTTATGGGCTTTAGATAAAGTAATCCGGGGTTCGCATTATGGAGCGTGCAAAAGCGGTAGCACAATTTGCCGGAGCACTGAACGAAGCTGAGGCCCCCAACTCTGGAGAATTACGATGATCAAAGTCACCGCAGCTGACATAGACCGCTTTCTCACCGAAGACGACGGCCAGCCCGTCGTCATGCTCAACCTGCTGCGGTTCAAGGCAGACGGGACGCGAGCGGTATCTGGAGTACCTCGCCATGGCCGGACCCATCGTGGCCCGCTACGGCGCGGAAATTCTCTTCGCCGGCGACGGCGCGCCAGCGCTCTGCGCCGAAGCCGGACAGTCCTGGGACGCTGTGGCGCTGGCGCGCTATCCGAAACGGACGTCCTTCGTCGACATGTTTGCCGACCCTGCCTATCCCGTTGCCGAGCCGGTCCGCATGTCGGCCCTGGCAGAGGCCGTGTTGCAGCCCATTGGCGCCATGGCTCTGTGAAGGCGCAGGCGTTCCGGGATATGACGCCTATTTGGTCGCATGTCGGGCCCGAAAATGTCTTCCGGCCCGATTCGATCACTATGCCCTTCCTGGCGGTCCAAAAGGAGCGGAACGCATCAGCGGCTTGACCTGTCACCGCTTGCTTGCGCCCGGATCGAGGCGCATCGAAAATCGTCGCTGAAGCCGCCACGCCACGGCCACGAGCGATTCCGCGACGACCAGCAGGACCAGTATTTTCAGCGCGAGCGCAGATGAATTAATGCCGGGAACTGCCAGCGCGGCCAGGTAGCCGGCGGCGATGAACAGGCCGTTCCACAGAGCGATGCCAACCGCAGCGTAGGACATGAAGGGCAGCGTCCTTGTGCCCAGGAGACCCGCCGCGAGGGGTGAGATCAAGCGCACGACGGGAATGAGATGCGACAGGATCGTGAGCCTTCGTTCCCGGGCGCGAAGCGATTTCATCGTCCAATCGATGCGAGGCCGCGAGAGACCCAGCCATCCGCCGACCGAATAGAGAAGGCTTGCGGATCTTTCTCTTCCGATGGCGCGCACAAGAAGATAGAGGCCGAGGGCGCCCATAAGACTCCCGGCCGTAGTCGCCAGGACAGCAACTTCAACGGACCAGGCATCGTCATCGGCGGCAATACCTATAGCGACGAGAACTCCATGTGAGGGCAGGGCAGGCAGGAAGCGTTCCGCCAGCCCGATCGCGAACAAGCCGAAGAGGCCGTATAGCGCGATCCAGTCGACCAGGTTCCCGAGGGGGTCCATGTCTTATCCTCCCCGTCTGATCGGCGTCGCGCCGAGACCGGAGAAATTGGCAGGAGGAACCTGCGCACTGAACGACACCCCTGTCAGCTTCTCCGAAACCTCCCACAGCCTCCGTGCCGTGCCCTTCTCCACCGCCTGTGGTGGAATATGCGCTTCCGCCGGGTGCCCGCGGGTCTCGCCCAGCCTGTCGGGGCCGTAATAGGCGCCGCCTCGGGCTTCCGGCGATGTCGCTGCGAACAAGGTCGGCAACGCGCCTTGTGCGACGGGCTGGAACAGAAACCACAGGAACGACCTGAGAAGGCCTTGAGCGCTGCGACGGCCGGGGCCGTTGTGAAGCAGATCGGTGCGCGATATCCCCGGATGTGCCGCGAGACTGGTAATACCCCAGCCCGCTTCTACGCTCCGTCGTTGCAGCTCGAAGGCGAACATCAGGCACGCCAGCTTCGACTGACCGTAGACAGGCATGGGCTTATAGCCCAGCTCCGCCTGCAGATCGTCGAAGCCGATGGCGACGTTTGCGCTTCGAACGGCAATGCTGGAAAGCGTCACCACGCGCGGGTCTTGTGCCTGCATGAGCAGCGGCAGGAGGTGGCCCGTCAGGGCAAAGTGACCGAGATAGTTGGTGCCGAACTGCAGTTCGAAACCGTCCTTGGTCGTCTGGCGTGTTGGCGGTGTCATCACGCCGGCATTGTTGATGAGCACGTCGATATGACCGCGCGTTTCCTTCAATCTCTTCACGAGCGCTTCGACCGAGGCGAGGTCGCCAAGATCGACAATCTCCAGTGCGACCGATGCCCGGGGCGATCTTTCCTTGATGCGTCGGAGGGCCTCGGCACCCTTCGCCGGATTGCGCCCGGCGATGATCACGTCGCCACCGGCTTGCGCCAGGGCGAGCGCATCTTCAAAGCCCAGGCCACCGGTTCCGGTGATCAGGATCGTCCGGCCCTTTTGCGACGGCATATCGTCAAGTGTCCATGGTTTCGGCATTGTCGGTCCTTTCTTTTCCAATGGGCAAGATCGTCCGCCGAAGACGCTTTGTTCACGCACGTCCCCGGCGGACAGGAGGTCGCCACGGAGCGACTTTCACGGCGCCGGAACGGGGGTGGTTCCGGGTCCGAGCCTGTTCGACGGCATCGACCGGCCTGACGAGGGGGCGCTTTGGCCCGTCGCCTAATCCAAACCGGTTGTTCGGGAGCTATCTCGCTGATAGCGTCCGGATCGGCGACCTCATCGCCACCGCACGGGGCAGCGGGCAAATCCGTCAGGCGATACCGCCATTCGCGAAGATGTTCTGACCATCGATCCACGCGCCGTCCTCCGAGCAGAGAAGGCTGATGACGTTCGCGATATCCTCCGGCTGGCCCAGCCGGCGAAGCGGGGTTGCTTCCGGTATGGCCCGAAGCGCCTCCTCTCCGTGCTGGCGCAGGAGCTGGGTGTCGACGGCGCCCGGCGATATCGCGTTGACCGAAATATTCCGGCCGCCCAATTCTTTGGCGAGAACGCTGGAATAGATCTCCTGCGCGGCCTTGGTCGCGGCATAGGCTGCCGTGCCGGGAGGGCTCATCTTGATGATACTCGAGCTCAGGCTGATGATCCGACCGCCGTCGCGGACGCGCCGCGACGCCTCGCGCAGCACATTGAAGCTTCCCTTGACGTTGGTGGCCATCATCCGGTCGAAGGCCTCGTCGGTCATCTGCGCAAACGGACCGACATTCATGATCCCCGCATTGTTGACCACAACGTCCACGCCGCCGAAAGCTTCGTCATGGGCGTCGAACAGGGCCTTGACCGCCGCCGGATCCGCGACGTCCCCCTGGCGAAGGATGGCGCGTCCGCCGGCCGCCTCGATGTCGCGAACGACCGTTTCGGCAAGATCCCGGTTCGTCAGGTAGTTCACCGTCATGGCATATCCGTCCCGCGCCAGACGCCGGGCGGTGGCTGCGCCAATGCCGCGGGACGAGCCGGTGACGACCGCACCGCGCTTGCCACTCGGTTGGGCATTCGCGCCCGTATCGGACGATTGGGCCGAGGCAATGCCGCTCATGGCGAGAGCGGATGGCGCGGCTGCCGCGAGCGCGAGGAACGTGCGTCGGGAATTGTCTGTGTTGGACATAGGATGTCTCCTGAGAAGTTTCGAATGTTTCAGCCTGCGACGGCGGTCTGCGGTCGGGGCTGGCGAAGGAGGACGCCAATTCTCTGGTTTGCAATGAGGAGAGCGACGCCTGCCAGGACGGCCGAGAAAGGCACGATCAGCAAGCCAAGGCCGAGGCCGTTCGAGATATCGGCTGCGCTGGCGGCATCGCTGACAATGCCGACGATCAAGGGGCCGAGCGCAGGCCCGAGGAGACCGCTTCCGATCATGACGAGGCTGGTCGCCTGGGCCTGACGCCCCTGACCGGCGATCAGATGCGCGGCGCCGAAGCCCCAGGGCAGCATGAACGAGAAGGACAGCATCCCGGGCACGAAGAGCGCAATCGACATCCAGCCGGCCGGTGCAAACAGTGCCGCTGTCGTGGTTGCGCTGGCAATCAGGAACAGGATAGCCGGCGGGCCCAATACCCTGCCGGTTCCTGAGCGAACGGCGTGATCGAACCAGCGCCCGCCGCCCAACGTGCCGACGATCCCCATCAACCCCTGCAGCATGCCGAAGGAAATGCCGACCTCTGTTGCGGTAAAGCCGTAGGTGCGGATCAGAAACGGTATGGAAAAGGCGTAAAATGGCGCGCCGGCGAAGCCCAGGAAAATGGCGCCCGCAAACAGCCAGCGGAATGCCGGAGACGACAAGAGCTCAAGGCTGGTTCGCAGAAAAGGTTCGTTGCGCGGGGCGGTCGTGGGAAGAGGGGGCGTGGGGCCGGCGACAAGAATGGTCAGCAAGCCGATCAGGATGCCGATGGCTCCGGCGCCGACCAGGACGATACGCCAGCCGAAGACATCCGCAATCGCCCCGCCGGCCGCAAATCCCGCCATCGTGCCCAATGGGATGCCCATCGCAAACAGGCCGATGGCAAGACCGCGTCGCTCCTGGCCGATCTTGCGGCCAATGAGAGCATGTCCCGCGGGGACGGCGCCCGCCTTCCCGAATGCGACGCCGAAGCGTGTGAGGGCCAGGAACATGAAACTCGCGGCAAAACCGCCGAGGGTAGTCATGACACTCCAGACAAGGATGCAGGACACCAGCACGAGCCGGGGTGATCCCCGATCTGCGGCACGGGCGAGCGGCAGCGAGAGAAGTGCGTAGCAGACCGCAAAGGCAAGGCCCGTCAGCATGCCCATCTGCGTGTCGGTCAGCGACAGGTCTGCCTTGATCTTTTCCGCAAGAATGAAGGGAAGGATCCGATCGATCTGCGAGAAGACGTTGATGAAGAGAAGCGCGATGCAGATAGCAGCCATGCGCAGGCTTGTTGCATAGCCCGGGCTGGAGCCGGCGTGCGGCGCTCGTGTCTCGGAAGGGTCTATTGACCGGGTGACAATTTCTGTCATCTTGAGGTCACTCCTCGCTTGGTGGCACCCTTAAGCTAGATGGAGTGTCCGATGACTAGAATGCCCGAACTTTCAAGAAACTTGCCTATTCCTGCAGCAGAGGCGATGATGCCGGACAGGAGCCACGTGTTGCCGTGGCCCCTGAAACAACCGGAGTCTCGCTTGAATAGCCCACTGCTGTCTGCCGTCACGGCCTATATCGATGACCAGGGCGGGGGCGAGGGCCTGTTCCCCACGGTCATAGAAGGCTTCAACATCGTCCGCTCGTTTCAGTCGATGATGCCCATGCGCAACATCTATCGGCCGTCGCTTTGCGTCGTGCTGGAAGGGGCGAAGGAGCTGCAGCTGGGCGATGAACAGCTCAATTACAGCAGCATGGAGTGCCTGGTCGTCAGCGTCGGCGTCCCGGCGACGGGCAGGATCGTGGAGGCCAGTGTCGAAAGGCCTTACGTCGGCGTTCTGGTCGATTTCGACGTGGCAACCGCTCGGGAAGTCCTCGAACAAATGGATACGCCGCCCGCCCAGGCCGACGCCACCGGTCCTTGCGCCTTTATCGCCAAAGTGGATCAGCCGCTCGCCGATTGCCTTCTCCGCCTGGTCCGGCTGCTGGCAACGCCGAAGGCGATTCCGATCCTGGCGCCTTCGATCGTGCGCGAGATCTGCTACTGGCTGTTGAGCGGCCCGCATGGCGGCGAGATCTGCAAACTGGCCTGCCCGGAATCGAACATCGAACGCGTGGTAAGAGCCATATCCCTGCTGCACACCAACTTCGCCGAAACTCTTCGCGTAGAACAACTGGCCGATGTTGCGCGGATGAGCCCGTCGTCGTTTCACCAGCACTTCAAGGCGCTGACCTCGATGACGCCGCTCCAGTTCCAGAAGCAACTGCGCCTGCTGGAGGCGCGCCGCCTCATGGTCACGCAGGCCGTCAATGTCGCTGAAGCGGCCTATAAGGTTGGGTATGAGAGCGCGTCACAATTCAGCCGGGAATATTCAAGGACCTTTGGCGTGGCGCCCAAGCAGGATGCACTGAACCTTCAGCGCCTCCACAGTGAATATGCGAGCCGCACTATACAATCCGCGTAATCTCTCGGGAAGCAGTTTAAGGTGCAGCAGGTCGCATAGCCGTCAGTCTGCTTCCCGGCGCCGAATCACCCTTTACAGGCAGGTAGGGCCGGTTGCGGGTACCGAGGAAATTCAATTGCGTGGCTCATAGTAACCGGACCCTCGATGATGATCCCATCAACTGCTAAAGAACGTCCACTGACAAACGAAATCAGGTCGGCGCGAGCTCGTGTGGCGAACAAGGATCTGCCGCCTCGTTTCGGTAGGGACTACGTACCGCGTCCCAGTGCCTCAGGGTCGGACATGTTGGGCGACCGGAGCAGCCGGCCATTACTTAGGTGGCGCCTATCACACGGCGATCAGCGATTTGAGCCGGACCCCCGGAGAGGAAAGCGCACCCCTGTTTGGATGTGCCCTGGAGTTGATAAGCATCTCCGCTAGCCGAATGTCACGAGCCACCGCGTTGCCCGATCCAATGCCGCTGACAGCGACCAGGCGACCTTCGCCGTCAAGGTGGAACAGCAGGAAAGCACCATCTGCGATATCGCGGCGCACAATGGTGACGGCAGACGCAGCATGGCCTGCGATCTGCAGCGTGAGATCATACTGATCCGACCAGAACCACGGGGCGTCGAGGAACGGGCTTTTTTCTCCCAAAAGATTGCCGGCGGCTAGGATTCCCTGGTCCTGCGCACAGCGCCAAGATTCGAGGCGCAGCCTGACACCGTCGTAGAGAGCGGCCGGGAACGAACAGCAGTCGCCAGCTGCGAATATATCGGGGTCGGACGTAGCAAGACAGGCATCGACGGCGATGCCATTGTCGATCGAAAGCCCCGCTTGCTCAGCAAGCTCCACATTCGGGACGGCGCCGATGCCGACGACGACTAGGTCGCCTGAGTGGCTGGTGCCGTCCGCCATATGCACCGTCATCCCGCTTTCATCCTCCGTGACGGAGGCGATCCTGGCATTCAGCACGATATCGACGCCTTCCTTGCGATGGCGCTGCTCGACGACATTGGCGATCTCCGCCGGAACCGCGCGCATGAGTAGGCGCTGCAGTCCTTCTATCACGGTTACCTCTGCTCCACATTGACGGGCTGCGGCGGCCAGTTCGAGGCCGATGAAGCCGCCGCCGATGACAATCAGACGGCGGCCCGGCCCGAGCCGCTGTTGAATGGCCTTGGCATCAGCATAGGTCCGCAGCGTAAGCAGGTTGTGCGTCGGCTCCACGCCGGGAAGCGAGCGGGGTCGGGCGCCCGTCGCAAGGAGAAGCCGGTCATAGGGCACATGGGTGCTATCGCTGAGTAGGACCTTGCGCTCGCTCCGGTCGATCGCAACGGCATCTCGTCCGGCGATATGATTGATCTCGCGTTCGACAAAGGTATCGGCTTCGGCAATCAGTCTGAGTTCGGGCGCGGCCTGAAGGTTCTTGGACAATGGTGGGCGGTCATAGGGTAGATGCGGCTCGTTGCCGATCAGCGTCACCTGGCCGTCAAAGCCCCGGTCGCGCAGGCTGAGTGCGGCGCGGCCGCCGCAGAGACCTGCCCCGATGATGACGATCCTCTGCGCCATGTCTTTCGCTCCCGTTCGGTTAGGGAACAAAGGATAGCGTAGCGGTCGCTAATGCCAATTGTTGAATGATATAAAGTTTCATTTCATATCATCTTGGCGAGTGAAAGATATCTTCAATATCAATCTGCCGTCAGAAATTTTCCCGAGTATAGAGGTCGAAAGGCAGCACGGTCGTGTAGTTTCCTGCCTCGGCCTTGTCGTTGACGGCGCGGATCATGCCGGCAAGCGCGGTGTCGCACAGCCGGGGCACGGGATGTGCGATCGTGAGCGTCATCGTGCCATCGAGCAGCGCTTCGCGCACAACGTCCATCATGTCATGGCCGACGAGGGTGACCTTGCCTGCCATGCCCGTGCTGCGCAGCGCGGCAATGGCGCCCGAAATGCCTCCGCCCGCGACATAGAGGCCGCGCAGGTCGGGATTGTCGCGCAGCAGTCGTTCCGTCATTTCCTGCGACACCACCGCCGACTCGAATGTCAGCAACGGTTCGAGTACGGTGAACTGACTGGCATGTTCCCGGAAATAGGAACGGAAGCCGCTCTCGTTCATTTCCTGGCACCTGTAGCGCGTATTCCCGACCAGCAGGCCGAGCTTTCCCGGCTCCCTGCAAGCCTGGTGGAACATCCAGGCGGCGGTGCGGCCGGTTTTCCAGCCATCGCAACCGATGAAGTGGACGCGCCCGGTCGAGGCAAGTTGCGAGATCAGGGCAAACACCGGTACACCCTGCGCTTCCAGCGCCTCGACTGCCTGCATCACGATCGGATGGACCGCCGCGACCACCCCGACCGCGTCGCAGGTTTCGGCCAGTTCCAACATCTTTGCCGCAATGTTCTGTGGCGCGAGATCCTCAATGAACTCGACCTGCACCTCCACCTGCGCATGATCCACCCGTTCGGTCGCTTGGCGCAGCGCCAGACCGAGATTCTTGTAGAAGGCCCGGGAGGATTGCTGGAGCACGAAGCCGAACTTGTATCTGGCGCGCGCCCTCGCCACCCGGCTTTCGATCGCACCCAGTCCGTAGAAGCCGATCTCGGCTGCAGCCTCCCTCACCCGCTGCATCGTCGCCGCCTTCACGTTTTGGGTGCCGGCGAGCACGCGGTTGACGGTTGCGACCGAAACATCGGCCGCGACAGCGAGGTCACGAATGGTCGGACGGGACAAGGAGGCCTCTCGATATGATTTGTATCATCTTCCCTCGAAATTGAGACGAATGATAGAATAGCTTCATCGCGTATCATGAATACTTGATTTGTTTTCCGTCAAGGCCTTTATTCCGTCCTGACAAATGACCAGTCCCGAGGGATCGGTCAGGCGGAGGATCAAGCCGACAGTCGATTGCTGCCGGGATGATGGGCGAGGGGTGCGCTTTGCCCGAAGGCATCTCGCTGTGTCCTGACTATGCGGGTTCCTCGACAAAGTTTCCGGGCAGCGATGCAGCCGGCTGGAGGAAAGAGATGGACGATCTGCAGTTTGGCACGCGCAATAAGCGCGGCGATTGGGCACCGAACGGCCGCATCGAGATTGCACCGTTCTGGCGCTGGCCACTCGATCTCAAGGCTCTGGCACATTGGGCGATCGAATATGTGTGGCCGTGGAATGCCTTCCATGTGGCGACTGCGCTGATCTATTGGTACTGGATCCTGCCTGACGTCGAGACGATGAAGACGCTGAGCTGGGGCTGGCCAGTCTACATATGGGCCGTCAATGCCGTAGGCATTTTCCTGCTCTACGGCGCTATCGAACTCTTCTATTACCAGAAGCGCCGGCAGGGTACGCGGTTCAAGTACAATGCGAAGTTTCCCGCCGAGCATCCGTCCGATGTCTTCTGGTTCAAGAGCCAGAACCTCGACAATTTCCTGCGGAGCTTCTTCCTAAGCATTCCGCTCTGGACGGTAGTCGAGGTCATCATTCTCTGGAACTTCGCCAACGGCAACGTGCCGTGGCTGAGCTGGTCGGATCACCCGCTCTATCTGGCGTTCCTGGTGTTCATGGCGCCGATCTATCACGAAGCCTATTTCTACTGCATTCACCGGCTCATCCACATGCCGGTTCTCTACAAGTGGGTGCACTCCGTCCATCACAATTCGATCAACCCGTCGCCCTGGTCGTCGCTGTCGATGCATCCGGTGGAAGGGTTCCTCTACCACTCGGTGGCCTTCATCCACCTGCTGATCCCGTCAAACCCTCTCGTTGCGATCTTCCAGCTGCATGTCGCCGGCTTCGGCGCGGTCAACGGGCATATCGGCTTCGAGAAGCTCGAACTGACGGACGAGAAGACGATCAATAGCCACGCCTATGCCCATTACCTGCACCACAAATTTTTCGAGGTGAATTACGGCGATGGCGCGGTGCCCTTGGATAAGGTTTTCGGCACCTGGCACGACGGCACCAAGGAAGGTGACGCCCTGATGAATGCGCGCTTCGAGAAGAAGAAGGCCCGCATGAACGCCAAGGCCGCCAAGACAACCTGACCAAGCTTCCGCCCGCCGCTCTCGGGGAGGGATGCGGCGCGCGTCAGAGACGACCAAGCCCGTCATGTGACGGCAATTCTGAGGAGGGAATGACTATGAAATCCATGAAGAAACTCGCGGCCGTGCTGGTCGCCTCGGTCGCGCTGACAATGGGTGTCGCCGGCGTCGCTTTGGCGGCGAAGATCGCCATCATCGGCGGTATGAATTCCGACCAGTTCTGGAACAAGATCAAGAAGGGCGTGGACGACGCCCGCACCGTGGTCGAGGCCAATGGCGGCTCGGTCGATTACCTGCGCATGCAGTCCTATGACAACTTCGCGGCCGATGCGGCCGAAATCATCCGCACCGCCATCAGCCAGCGGCCCGATGGTATCGCCGTGCCGGACTGGGTCTTCGAATCCCAGGACCCTGCGATCAAGGAAGCCGTCGCCGCCGGCATCAAGGTCATTCTGTTCAACGCAGGCACCATGGACAAGGCCAAGGAACTGGGTGCAATCAACTACATCGGCTCCGACGAATATATCGCTGGCTTCGCGGGCGGCGAGCAACTGCTCAAGCTTGGTGCCAAGCGGGGGGTCTGTATCAACACGCTGCCCGGCACCGCCAATATCGAGGCTCGTTGCAAGGGGATGATCGATGCGATGACCAAGGGCGGTGCCAAGGCGGAACAATTGCCACTCCCGTCAACCGCCTTCGGCGACCCGGTTGCCATTTCCGAAGCAATCAAGGCTTATCTGCTTGAGGAAAACGATATCGATGGTGCGCTGACCATTGGTGCGGGCGAGGCTGACGCTGCTGCCATCGGTATCGAAATGGCCGGCAAAATCGAAACCGTGAGGCTCGGTTCCTTCGACTTCAACGAAGCCACACTGACCCGCATCAAGGACGGCAAGCAGGCGTTCGCCATCGACCAACAGCCCTATCTGCAATCGCTGCTTGCCGTGACACTGCTCGCCTCGCATATCGATTTCGGCACTGCCCTGCCAACCATGCCTATCCTGACCGGCCCAGGCATCATCGACAGCGCCAATGTCGATGCCACCATCGCCGGCGTGAAGGTCGGCGCACGCTGATCGAAGTCACTTTGCCCGCCGCAGTCATGCGGCGGGCTCCCAGGATGGCCCGTCGTGGCGTTCGAAAGATCGGATATCCTCCATGAACACAACCCTGTTCGGAAATCTGCTGCGGCGGCCGGAAGCGGGTGCTTTGATTGGCCTGCTCGGCGTGCTCGTGTTCTTCGCCATCGTCGGCGGCATCGAGTTCCTCTACCCGGCAAGCATTGGCAGCTGGGTGAGCCGTGCCGCCTCCCTCGGGATCATTGCGATCCCGGTCGGACTGCTGATGATCGCCGGCGAACTCGACATCTCGGTCGGCGCGACCATCACGTCAGGCGCGCTGATCACGGCACTGGTCTCCGGCTATTTCGGCCTTCCCATATTACTGGGCATCGCTGCCGCGCTCGGGTTCGGCCTGCTGGTGGGGCTGGTCAACGGCTATCTCGTCTTGAGAACCGGCGTTCCGTCCTTCATCGTGACGCTCGGCACGCTGTTCGCCGTGTCCGGCCTTCTGCTCGGCGCCACCGTGCTGATCACTGGCACCACCTCTATTCCCCTCCAGGCACCTCCATTCGCCAAGACCCTGTTTGGCGCCCATTTCGGATCGGGCTTCCAGGTGCTGGTGCTCTGGTGGGTCGCCATCACGGTCGCCTTCGTCTTCTTCGTCCATCTTTCGCGCTACGGGAACTGGATCTTCGCGATCGGCGGCGACAGTGTCAGCGCGCGTAATGCCGGGATTCCGACCGGACGGATTACGATCCTGCTCTTTGTCCTGTCCTCGGTCTGTGCCTCCTTCGTCGGCATGTCGCAGGCGATCCTGTTCCAGTCGGTGCAAGCGACGCCGCAATTGACGCTGATCTTCAACACGATCATCGCCGTGGTCGTTGGAGGCGTGCTGCTGACCGGGGGTTTTGG
>Ga0164290_1002042_pt1 | contig 18024 bp, 17 predicted proteins | sample Micstemetagenome_FD_108782 | JGI IMG/M metagenome (GOLD analysis project Ga0164290, IMG submission 108782) | Contaminated culture microbial community from soil near Moab, Utah, USA - Microcoleus steenstrupii SON62 (Illumina Assembly) | ecosystem: Environmental > Terrestrial > Soil > Soil crust... | reverse complement strand
TTATCTGTTTTCGTACATAGTCTGATAATACTGCTGATACGTCCCCGTGGTGACGTTCTCCAGCCAGTCCTGGTTCTCCAGATACCAGTCGACGGTCTTCTCCAGGCCCTCCTCGAACTGCAGCGAGGGTTCCCAGCCCAGCTCCCGCATGATCTTGTGAGCATCGATGGCGTAGCGCAGGTCGTGACCAGCTCGGTCGGTGACGTAGGTGATCAGGCTCTCGGAGGTCCCTTCGGCCCGGCCCAGCTTCTCATCCATGATCCGGCACAGCAGCCGCACCAGGTCGATGTTCTTCCACTCGTTGAAGCCCCCGATGTTGTAGGTTTCCCCCAGCTGACCGCGGTGGTAGACCGCATCGATGGCCCGGGCGTGATCCTTTACATACAGCCAGTCGCGGACGTTCTCCCCCTTACCGTAGACGGGCAGGGGTTTCATCTGCTGGATGTTGTGGATCATCAGGGGAATGAGCTTCTCGGGGAAGTGGTTGGGCCCGTAGTTGTTGGAGCAGTTGGACACCACGATGGGCAGCCCGTAGGTGTTGCCATAGGCCCTGACGAAGTGATCCGAAGCGGCCTTGGAGGCTGAGTAGGGCGACTGGGGGTCGTAGGGCGTCGTCTCGGTAAAGAAGTCTTCGGGGTTGTGCAGCGAACCGTAGACTTCGTCGGTGGAGACATGGTAGAATCGTTTGCCCTCAAAGGCGCCCTGCCAGGCTCTACGGGCGGCGTTGAGGAGGTTAACGGTGCCCACGACATTGGTGAGCACAAAGGCCATGGGATCGGCGATGGATCGGTCGACATGCGACTCGGCGGCCAGGTGGATGACGCCCTCGAAGGGGTACTGGGCAAAGAGCTCGTCGAGGAAAGCGGCGTCGGTGATGTCACCCCGGACGAAGGAATAGTTGGGGGCGTCTTCGATGTCGGTCAGGTTGGCCAGGTTACCGGCGTAGGTGAGCTTATCGAGGTTGACGATGTGGTAGTTAGGGTACTGGTTGACGAACAACCGCACGACATGGGAGCCGATAAAGCCCGCTCCTCCAGTAACGAGAATGTGTTTCATAATTGCTGTGGAAACAATTTACAGCACAAACTTAAAGTAAAGCAGGACTTAATTTAAATATTTTCGGTTTTAAAATTGTGGCTAAATAATTTAGAAAATGAATCCAATTGTTGATCCTTAAAAGAAACAATTGGATTGCGTATACCCCAATCAATATTCAAGTCCGGGTCGTTCCATATAATTCCTGATTCCAAAGTCTTGTCGTAATATTGAGTACATTTATAGCTAAAAATAGAGTCTTCGAGTGCTAAAAAACCATGAGCAAAGCCTTCTGGTATATAAACTAAGTTGTTTTGACTTGAATCCAGGATGAACTTTTCATGTTTACCAAAAGTAGCAGATTCAATGCGCAGATCTACAGCTATGTCTAAAACTTTTCCAGTTATAACACGAACTAACTTTCCTTGAGAAGAAGGGTTTAATTGAAAGTGAAGTCCTCTCAAAACGCCTTTATGAGAAAAAGATTGATTATCTTGAACAAAATTGGAAGGAAGGCCTAAAGATTTGAATTTATCTATGTTGAATGATTCAAAAAAGAAACCACGATTGTCCTCATAGATTGAAGGAATGAGCTCATAAAGGCCGGATATTGACGTATTAATTACTTCCATTGGACTTTAATTTGTTTTGAATTAAATTATTGAAAACTATAAGTAAGGATTTATAAAGTTTTTGAGCAAATAAACGATATTAAAATAGGAAATTTGAAAAAAGGGTTAATTGCTGAAAAAAGTAAAAATTACTGGGCTAATTCATGGCTAGTATCATCAGGAAAAGAATAAGAGAAATAAAGTTATTTTTCTTATATAAGTTGTATGCTTGGATGTAAATTAAGTATCGTTTAGTCTAAAGTAAATAACAAACTTTATGAAGTAGTTAATATGTTAAATAGCAATGAAATATTAATTTAAAATTTTATTGTAAAGGAAAGCAGTTTTTTTGCCAACCAAATTCCAGTCGTATTTATTAATAACTTCTTTATAAGCATTTTTTTCAATCAACAATAAACTATCTTTTTGGTTGAGAATTTCAGTAATTGTTTTTGCTAAGGAACTTGCATTAAGTGATTCGAAGACAAATCCATTATGAGCATTACTAACTATATCGTTGAATGCTGGCAGATTAGATGTTAGCACTGCCCGACCGTAACTCATTGCCATCAGTAAAACACCACTTTGATAAATTTGCTTATATGGGAGGACTACTAAATTTGCATTATTAAAATAATTCCAGGCTATTTCATCAGGAATATATTCAAGTTTAATGGTTAAATCACTACTTAAATTGTATTTAATAATTTTTTCTTGATATTTTGAAAAGTCATCTTTCCAAACTTTACCTACAATAGTTAAATGAAATTTTATTTTATCTTGCTTTAAAATATTTAAAGCATCAAGCAAAATGTCTAAACCCTTTACTTCCTTAATTTGACCAAAGAAAAGTATATTAAATTTTTCACTAAATTTTTGTGGATCAACTTTTTTAACAAAAGGCACATAATTGCCATGTTCAACAATTGAGACATTTAAATGAGGATGCTGCTTTAAAAGTTCATTTTTAGAATAGATATTGTGTACAATTATCTCAGAGGCTAAGGAAAATATAATTTTAGAAATCCAGTTCGGTAAATTATTTCCTGAAAAAGAATTAACATCATGAATAGTGATCAAAGCCTTGAGTCCAAATATTCTAATAATGAGAATGGACAATAGGAACAATAAATTGATGTGAAAAGCGTGAAGATGGGTGACTTTTATGCCATTTTTGTAAGTTATAAGTATTGAATTGATTAGGCCAATAAAGTATTTATATACCTTGAAAATTTTATATTTTTGTTTCCAAATACTTGAAAATGTAAATTATGTGTGTACATTATCATAGGGTATAGGAGTTGTAGAATCTGATGTGAATAAAAAAGTTTCAAACCCGGAGTTTGCTAAACCCAATGCTAACCCATAGTCATAATAATTCATGCCACCATGACCTCCAACTGGTTCAATGATGGAAATTGCTTTTTTTTTCATTTGATAAAGGTGAGGTGAAATTCAGTGATTTTCGAGTAATTGTAGAAGAGAGCTTTAAAAGTAATCAGACTAGCTCTATAATTCCTATAAAGAAAAAATTGAGCAGCTTTTAGTATCCAATATAACGAATGAAAAATCAATGAATTAAGCTTTTTCGTGCCATATAGGTGTTTATTTATAATATAGCGACGATTAACTATGGTATTGCTTAAATAAAAATGCAAGCTGGGGTGAAATGGGCTTAGCTGGTTTAAAGGGACGCTTTTTTCTTTAGTCTGACTTCCTTGTCATTTGTGATAAATTATAATATCATTAAAATTTATAATTTCATAATTGTTTTCTTTAAGTCTAATAGATAAATCTACATCTTCATCATACATAAAGAAAAAAGGATCAAATCCTCCTAGCTTAAATAATACTTCTGCTTTAAAAAACATTGCGCATCCTGAAGCAAAAGTGGACTTAGTACGCTTTAAAATTTTAGAGCCAGGTTGAAATAGATTTGGTGTAACTTTTTTTAGATTCAAAGTGCCACCACAATACCAAACTTCATTTCTATTACTTTCAACAACTATCTTAGGGCTAATCATTGCAACGTTACTTTTGCATTTATCAAAGCTTGTTCTTAATTGAGAAATAACATCGTTGCCAATTAAAGTATCATTATTTAAATAAATATATATTTAGATACAATATTGTTTCTTGCCCAATTGATACCAAGATTATTTGCTCTTCCGAAACCAATATTGGTTTTTGTTTTTAATAACTCAAGATGCGGATAAAAAGCAAGAGATTTCCTTAAGTCAACATTTTCTGTTGAAGCATTGTCGACTATAATAACAAAAGGCTTAACCAATGAGTATTTATTGATACTAGTGACGCAATCAATCGTGTCATTACTGTTATTGAAATTAATCAAAATAACAACTACATCATATTTATCGATTAACTGCATATATAGAGCGAATTTGATTATGAAAAGGCTGACTAGAAGAAATAGTTTGATGTGAAAGCGAGATGCCCATTAATAGGAAAAAAATAGGCATAGAATTTAACGTACCAGTAGCAAAAATGAAGATAATATAAGAAATAGCTATCAGTAAATTAGAAAATGTAAGTTTTTGATCTAACGAAGTAACCCTAAATAAATTAATTGTGTGAAGCTTAATCAAACCATAGAAAATAAAAATATTTGCCAAAATACCAAGAATGCCTTGCTCAATAAGAAGAATAAAAAGGTAACTCTCGAACCCATAAGCATCTGCATCCGTTTGGCGCTTAGATTTATCAGAGCTGAATTTCAGATTATCTACTAAATAATTAAATCCATTTCCATATATTGGACTTTTATAAAAATAACCTAATGAAATTAATAACTGGTCCTGCCTCATAGATACACTACTACCAGTTAATTGAGTACCTCCGGTAGTAAAAATGTCTAAAACTTTATCAATAGCATTACTAGTAGCACTAAACTGCATAATTGACACATACAAGGCAGGTATTAGGAAAACATAAAAAATGAGCCTTTTAAACGTTATTTTATAAAGTAGAATGGCTGACATAACAAATAGAAAAATAAGGAAGGTTGTTCTTGAGTCAGTAAAGTATATATTAACTGTATAAAGCAAAAAGATAAATAACGCTTGAATTCCTGAAAATATGGATTTTGAGTTGAAAGGCCGAAATGCTAATAATATCAACGCTGCAAAGATCATTAAAAGAGAAAAAAGGTATGGATGAAAGGAAAATGAGCTTATTCTGAACCTTCCATCGTCAGCTTGCATAAAATCAGCAGAAAAGTCTCTAATTCCGTAGTCTTTTGAAATTTCAGAAATATAAGGGTTAGTTGAGGTCAAATAACAATATACTCCGTACAGAGTAAAGATAAATAATGAAATTAATATCTTTTTATATATGTTCGCAAAATTAGTATTATGGTTTACATAATTAAAGTAAACAAAGGGAATCAACAAAACACTGTCTAAACAAGACATCAATGGACGAAGAAATTTATTAATAATTGATAGCCTTTGATCAAACAGGCCTATCGTAAACATTGCAATTATAAATATAGAAATTGGTTTATATAAAGAAACGAATTTGAATTGTTGAAAAAATCTTCCATAGCTAATAAGCCAGAAAAATATTGCGAAGCTGATAAACCATTTGGCTTGAATGTCACCAATTCTAACTTCAGGTGGAACGATTAAATAAAAAAATAACACACAAAAAACTTTATTTTCCCTTTTTGAAATAAAGATAAGGGCAACAGTTATCAAACAATATATAGTAATAATTATTGAGATCATTTTGCGAAAAAGTTAATTTTTATTCCAAATAAATGATTTATAACGTTAAAGATATTAGAAGCCAAATTCTTTAGATAAGTTTTCTCGTCATTGTTGAATATAAAAGTAGATGATAATATAAAAAATGTTGAGAATATGAAAAATTTAAATGCAATGTTAGTAACGGGAGAGAATGTCCAGCTATATAATAAACAATATGTGATGATTGCGTTGAACAATAAAATCGAAGTTGGCTTTAAAAATGATAAATAAAATAGCTTTTTTGAATCTATTTTTAAAACTGATGGATAATAATAAAAGTAGTAAAAACAAGTCTGGATTAGCACATAAATCAAATACCCACACAAAACACCACTTAAACCATAAGTAGGGGCGGCAAACCATGAAAAAGCTAAAGAAATTGTTGTTGACAGAGCTGAAATATAAACAATTGGTTTTAACCTATTAGATGAGAGAACTAGGCTAGATATTGCTGAATTATGAGAAGCTAAAAGAGAAAGAACCCAGATATTTAGCAAAGGTGATAGGTATAAATATTTTCTTCCAACATAAAGTTCAAGTAAATCACTTGAATTAATTACAAAAAAGAAAATCACGAAAGAAATAAAGGTAGAAATGAACTTTGTTCCAGTATAGATAATAATATTTTTACTTGATTTATCATTAATTGCATTAGACTTTGAAGCAAGTGGCAAAAAGATAGATACAAAACTACTACTGAAAATTAAAATTAAGTTGGCATATCCTTCAATGATCCTAAAGTCTGTAACAGCATATAAGTCAGATCTCAAGCTTAAAATAAGAGGTCTTAAATAAACTGCAGAAAATTGAAAAATTGAGAATGAAAAAATACTTAGACAATAAGGTAAAACATCTTTATATAACTCTTTGTTGTAAACTGGTAAGAATGAAATACTTGGCTCAATAGTTTTAACTTTTGATATAATAATTGGGATTGTTATAAACTGTAATGATATGAATCCCAAAAAAAACGAAACTAAATCAAGTTTATAATGTATAGTCAGAAATAAATAAACAAACTGAAATACTTTTGGAATGATTTGCACACGTTGGTACCAACCAATAAGTTCATTAGCTCTAAGAAAGTGGTCGAAAACAGAGAAAACCCAATTAGCGAATGCTGATGTACCCAGAATAATCAATAATATGTTTAGAATGGATATTTGATCAGTACTAATTTGAAATAATTTATCTGAATAGAAGGAAAGTATAGCTAAAATAAGAAAGTTAAAAATACCGATAGCTCCATAAAAGGCCAAACTAGATTGAAATAGTGTGAGCAAGTTTTTCTTCTCATTATTTATAATATATGTTGAAAAAAACTTTACATTTCCAGCTGCAAGCCCTAAGTCCATTAACTTCAAATAGACGTTTATGGATATTGCTATTCCAATTAAAGCAAAATTTTGTTGACCAAAGTAGTTCAGTAAGATTGGGATTGAAATGAAGCCATATAACCCATTGATTACATTTAACGAAGTACTCCAGAAAAAACCACCAAATAATTTTGCTGATTTACTCATTGCAAATAATATTTTTATAATTATTTACACCCATACCTATAGATGACACTAATAAATCTTCTATTTCTTTATTTAATTTGGTTGTTGGAGTTAATTTAAATTCATTTATCTTTTTAGTTAACATTTCGCAACTACCAAATTTGTCATCTAGTCCAAAATAATCTTCATTTTCGTTATTGGAGTAACGTAGGGTGATTAAATTATGGTAAAGCGCTTCATAGTAAACATTTGAATTGAAACAGATTGCAAAATCATAATTTGAATCTTTGAGAATTTTCGAAATAGTAAGGTTCTTATCAATTAATGTAAAACTATATTTATTGCTTAGCTCTGAAATAGACTTTTGATTTGAGTATGGATGTGCCTTGATAGAAAATTTGATATTTGAGGTTTGGGAATACTGGCCTAATAAATCTAACAATTTGTAGTTATACTTTTCATAAACAGGTCTTGCAAGAAAAACTATGCAAGATTTAAAAGTGTTTTTGGTAACTATTGATTTGGATGGATATTTAGGATTGCCTGCAATTTTTATTTTAAAACTTCCATTTAGGTAGTTTTTTGTTAAATCATCTCTGCTTGATTCTCCCCAGGCAAGTACAAATTTTGAATTTATATTATATCCATTTACAAAGTCATGTGGTGTAAAGATTTTATAGCGAATGTTATTTAATCCATGAGAAAGGTGATAAGTTTTAACTCCCTTTTGGTTAAAAAATTGAGTAATTAATGTTTCTAAGTCAAATGCACTATTAAACGCTATATAAGATTTTGCTTTAAAGTCAACATCCTTAAAATTTTTATCTAATAGTTTAATTGTGCGTAAATAGAAAACTATTTTTGAGATTAAATAAAGTGATTCATAAAAACTTAAAAGTTTTTTACGCTTGTTGACGAGTTTAAATGCAAAAAATAAATCTGATAGGCTTATTTTTAATGTATACGCGTTTTTTAAATCTGTTAGATTAGTATACTTTGAATTAGGTAAGTTAGATTGGATGCTTAATATAAGTTCTTCGTAATCACCTCGTTTATAGCTACAAGTGATTAAAATGTCAGTTTTATTAAATGTTTCTTTAAGTAAATTAAAATTGTAAAAGAAAAAGAAATGTTTGATTATCCGTAGAAATCCTTTTTTTTTGAACTTACTTTTTAAGTATGTGATTTGGATAAAGTCAGTACTAAGGATTTTGTGAAGTTTGTATTCGTTAAATCCTTCAGCAAACTCATTCATTAAATTAGTATATCTTATATATGACTCGTTTTCGTGTTTCATCACCTTTCATCATCTCTAAATTAATTAAAAAATCTCCTATCTAATTTTACAAACATTATTTCCGAGCAGTTGCGCGTAGTTAATCTTCGTCTTCCTGTGGTATAAGTTATATATATTTCGTCATTGTAAAGATAAAAAGACGGGGTATGTATGCCATTATAATCTCTTATGGTAAATACTTTTGTTAAACGGTTATAGTTATCTGATGTAAGAAGTACATCTAATACTGTTCGATCCGGCACTAAAGACCCAATTAATCTATCAGCTAAGCTGCCTTCATTAAGTAAGATTGTTCCGATATTTGGATAATTAAATAGTAACGGCTTTACGTTCGAAGTTGCATAAATTTTTTTTGGTTGACTAAACTGATATAAATCGTTCAAATTTGCAGAGCTAATATGTAATCCATTTCCAGGTGTGCCACGTCCTATTATAAACATACTTTCCTTTTCAATTGCAATTGCACCCTCCCAGAAGCGTTTTCCATTATTTTCTCTTTGAGCAATAGATTGGATTTGCCTTGGGTCTGGGGCACCTAATAATGTCCAAGAAGTACCATTGTCTTCAGAGGACATTAGTATTGATCCAACAAAACGTCCTAAGCCACCCCCAATAGACAAACATGTATATAATTTTTTATTAAACTCAATTATTTCTGAGGTTACAAAAAGATCTTCTGAGTCTGCAATGCCATGATTACTTCCAAATAAAAAATTTAAGTGGTTTATTGCATTTTTGTAGGACAAGTCAACATTTGACGTCTTTTTTTCAATTCTGCATTTAACTTCCTCGATATTTGATAAATTTCTTTGTGTGATATTAAAATCCCGGTATAGTATTTTCTTTTCGCCTTTTACCCGCCCTCTAAAAAAAATTCTTAATATGTTATTGTTAATTATTAAAGTATTCGGGACTGAGAGATCGCTGTTATCCAGAGTAATCCCTGCTTTTAATCCTGGTTTACAAATATCAATATAGGTTCTTGCTGATGGGTTTAGTATATTAAAATAGGTAAGTCTTACCATTTGACCTTTATCACCTTCCCAGGTTCCTTCTTCGTTGCACATATATGCAACATAAACTAATCCATCAACGATTTTAATAGAAGATGAATGTGCATACTTTTCAACTTCAAAATTGGAGATTACTGTAGCTTTAGCAGTTATTTCTCCTGATACTTGATCGGATTTTACCTTGTATGCTTCTCGGTTAAGAGATTGATCGACTTTTGATGAGGTAGAATTTAATAACAACCAAGTACTCCTTTCGCCCTCCTTTATAGAAATATAGAAATTCTTTTCTTTTTCTTCATCTTCTGCTAGTATTCCTATCTGACCTTCATAATCTGATTTATTCGATTCTAAAGGCAACTTAAGCCGTTTTACTTTGTTATTAATTACTTGCCAATTTAACCCATCAAAGTATATAACATTTTTATTTTGAGAGTCATAAGCAATTGAGCCCTGTAGAGTTTTTTTTGTCTCTTCATTTCTTAGGTCTGCCTCAGGTAATTTAAAATTAGATGGGCTAATAACCCAATTGCTCTGTCCAAGGCTTGTTGATACGCATATAATTGAAATTATGAGTAAGGTTAGCGCTCTAGACTTCATTTCTATTTGAGTTAGCCCAAACTTAAAAATTGTATTGTCTGAAAAAAGGGTATAAGAACTCTTAGTTATGTACGTTGTTTGGAACATATTTGTGATGCTCTGCTTTATGAATTGACTTGTGTTTTGTCCCACACATAAGCTGAGCTTTTCTGATGTCTTTGACAAAATTTTTCAACTCATTGTTGTAAAGGTCTAAAGCCACTCCATCAAAATGAATCCAATCTAAATTTCCTAATTTTACATGTTTTTCAACCATTTTCGCACCTGCTGCGACCGCAAGCATACATCCAAGTGACCCAACGTCATGACTTGAGTATCAAGGGTATAAGTTTGGATATTGACTTTGGCTTAATTCATCATAATGTCTTACTACCGCTATTTGGCATGCTTCTGGTGGGGTTGGATAAGAAGAAGTACATTGAAGTAAAAAGAGGTTCCGGTTTTCTAAAAAATTTTCTAATACAAATGACTCATATTGTTTGTCAGTAAAGCCTGTGGATATCACTAAGTCTCCCTTAAAGTCTTGACCAACTTTTAATAAATAGTTTTTATGATTTGAAATTGTTGACGGCAGTTTTATTAGTACAGTGTCAAATTGAAGCATGAACTCGTAAGAGTGCCAATCAAGAACTGATGTGAACCAAGGTATTTCATTCTTTCGGCATTCTGCATCAACTAAATCAAAAAGCTCTGTATCTAACTCTACCCCATTTCTGTATGCCCCAAGAGTTTTTCCAAAAGGCGAACTATAAGGCTTTAACAATTCATCCGGTGTATAAAAAGTATTAACATCTCTTTTTTGTAGTTTAACCATATCTGCTCCGCTCTCTTTCGCTAATTCAATCATTTTAATTAGCCTGTTGGGGTCACCTATATGATTATTTGTGAATTCAGCTACAACAATTACTTTATTCGTCTCCTTTACTTCTTCAATCAAATTCCGATACATTGTGGAATTAGATGCTTTACCTCTTGCTCTGGTTTCGTTTTGTATATTTAATAAATAGTTGTTAAAATTTTTAACAGTAAATTTGCTGTAATTCTTATCTCCGATATGATTTAAAGAGATTGTAGGATACTGTTCGGTAAAGCTATTTAGGATATCAGCAAAGTAAGACTCTTGGGTTTTTAATACTACATTTTTATATTGAAGATCATGCATTTCATAATCTCCTGAATTTATGGAAGCTGCATAAAAATCGAACCCTAAGAAATAGACTTCAAGAGGCTTTCTAATTTCTTTTTGAAAAACTACTGATAATTTTATTGTTGAGAGGATTATATAATCTGTTAGATAAAAGTTTTCTTCTAGAAAATAGTCATATGTGTACTCAAAACTTTCCTTGCCAAATGGCGCGTATTTGACTTCTATATGTTTATGATCTGGAATTTTTATATACGATGGTGCTAAATAATGTTTTGCTTTAAAATTGTTGTTTTTAATTTGGTCAAAGAAGTCTGGCCTGTAAAATAATGCGAGATCACCTGGAAGAAGTTTCTCTGAGTCATTAATGTTAATTATGAAAAAATCTTTTAATAAATCTAACTTTATATCACTAACAGACTGTCCCTTTCCAATTATGGCAATTTTATTTTTGCCTGATTTTGAAAATATACTTTTGATCTGGTTCAAGTAGTTCTCCATTGTAAGGTTTGTTATTGACAGTTACATCCAAATTATTTTCAAGCGCTAAATTTAGCCCAGGTATTATGTCCCAGATATATGCTCCTTTAGGGTTTTCGAAAGAATAAAAAGAGCCTTTAATAACGTTGAGCATATTATAGACGCAACAACCTGAAATTCTATATTCATATCCATTCGGTAACTTAAGAATATCCTCTTTTGTTAAGCTTGATGATATGCCCTGGATTCGGGAAGTGTATTGGTCAATTTTATCTCCAGAAATTATGTATTCATCTAACTCAGGCAATGCGAGCATCGATTGTTTGTGTATTCCATTTTTGTAATAACAAATTGCAACACCCCACTCTTTTAGCCCTGAAACGAAATTTTCGGTACCATCTATTGGGTCTAGAATTAAAACGTTATTTTTTTTTATATTTAAAAGGTTTGCGTCTGGGGTTTCTTCTGAAACTAAATAGAACTTCTCTTCTAAATTATTTATGAAATCTAATACTAGCCTTTCACACAATAGATCTCCTTGAGAAACGTAGCTTCCATCGCTTTTTTTTTCTTTTTTTTTGCGTAAGCTGGTGATTTCTCTAAGATTATCCCTAATTATTAGTTTTAGTTGTCCACAAATGTTTAAAGATTCAATCATAGTGTTAATTCTTCTTGTTTTAAATATATTTTAGAATACACTGACTCTGCTATAAAAAAATCAAATGGCGTATCTATATCTATGCTTTCTATTTCGCTCGTTTGTTTAAATATTGGCTTTATTCCTACTATATTTTTGAATCTAATTAGGTTCTCTCGTTCTATTAAATTTAGCCCAAAGTTGAGTGCCATTATATCAGGTAAGTTTTGACTGTTGGGTTGTTTGTCTCTTTCATAGTTTATAGGATTCTCATTTAACCATAAGAACTCCTTAACTTGGCTTACAGTTGCCAAACTGTCATAATCTGTACTGTTGAGGAAAAGGTTTATGCATTCACTAATTGTATTTTCAGATATAAAAGGTGTAGTTGAAGGGCAATAAGCGAAAATGTCTGTTTTCGTTACCATCCCAAGGTGATGTAAAAATTCACTATTTGTGCATTGTGATGAAGCATAGTATGCTTCTCTCTTATGTGCTAGAACACCCTTTTGTTTAGCGATTTCAATCGCTTCTTCTGAATCAGTGTTGACTATTATTTCATGAATACCATTAACCTTTTTTAAGGTGTCTATCTTTAAGCTTAAAAGGTTTGTATCACCAAATGGCCGTAAACTTTTGTTTTTGACCCGTTGCGAGCCTTGTCTCACCGGTATAACTGCTGTTATTTTCTTCATATTTAATGATTTGAGTTAGAACGCCTTCTCATCTCCTTTAATCATTTTAACTACCGTCCACCAGCAAATCGAGAGATCAAGCCACACTCCCTGGCGTTGGATGTACCATAAATCCAGCTTCAGCCTGTGCTCCATATCTTTCAATCCGCTTTCCCCGCGCAAGCCACGAGTTTGCGAAAGCCCTGTAATTCCAGGCTTAGTCTTATACCGTTCTAAAAAGCCCGGAATCACATCGATGAATTCAGCATCGTGCTGAATGGCATGCGGTCGTGGCCCGACCACACTCATCTGCCCGAGCAGTACATTTAAGAATTGGGGCATTTCGTCCAGGTTCGTTTTACGCAGGAAGCCGCCGATGCGGGTAATGCGGGGATCGTTCTTGGTGGCCTGGGCAAACTTGGCCTGGGTGTCGTACCGCATGGTCCGGAATTTCAGGCAAGGGAAGTGTTTTCCGTTCCGGCCCGTGCGGAGCTGAACGAAGAGGACGGGGCCTTTTGATTCCAGGCGGATCAGGAGGCCAATGAGGGGAATGAGCCAGGAGAGGATAAAGAGGGTCACGCCCAGGGACGCTACCACATCGAAGATGCGTTTACCGAGGGGAAAGCTGACTTCTTCCGAAACGGCGTCGCTGGCCGTGTAGTAGGTGGGATTCGGTTGTAGAAAGTCAATCATAAGTGATAAAGGGTGGGAAGTATGATTGTCCAGAAGCTACATAGTAATGACTAGGCGCATTAAACACCCAAGGCCGGTCTGGGTGACCGGCTACGTGAATGTTCCAAATAGCAATAGGGTACTAGCGGGCCCGCTGAATCATCCGGACAGACGGATCAGTGGCTCGCTGGTGCGTTAACAGTATGGATACTAGTCGGGAATCATGTGCAGCTGCTGGATGCGCTGCGACGGGCCTGACACGGCCTTTCCGGGAAGGTGTAGATAACAGAGAATACATACGAATGTTACGGTGGTGTGGCCGGGTTGTAAAGTAGCTTTTGGGTTACTTCAGTCACCGGACTGGTGGAATCACGGAAGCGAATATAAGCACAAATGTATAACGATCAATTCTACCGGATGTTAAGGCTATAAAAAGTTCACAAAATTTCTGCGAAAATCTAAGTATATACCCGTTAAGTACAACTTAGACCCTTTTTTGGCCGACTGTAACCGGAAGTTTTTAGTAATCGGTATCAGCCAGGCAGGACTCGGCCAGGTCGTAGAGCGTTTCGGCCAGTGTTTCACCGGCTTGGGGGTCGAGGGGCAGCAGCAGCAGCTGGCGCAGGGCGGTCTGGGCGGATGGACAGGCTTTGGGTTGGAGGGTGGGGTCAGTGAGCAGGGAGTCGGCATCGGGCACGGTCACGCGCAGGCCGTGGGCCTTCAGGTGATCGGCCAGGCTGTCGCGGCGGTTTCGGCTGATGCGGATGGGATAGGCGGAAAAAACGTGGGTGCTGAAGGGGGCGGTGACGGGCGTGGTGATGCCGGGTACTTCGAGCAGGCGCTCGTCGTACTGAACGGCGGCTAATAAACGAAGGAGATGGTACTGGTCGAGGGGCCGGAAACGCTGGGCAGCCAGCGTCAGTAGGGTGGGGGGATAGGAGAAACAGGGGGTATTGCGGGCGGCCAGAGCCGCGGCGCGGCGGGCGTCGTCGGTGCCGATAAAGGCGCCGTGCAGCGGTCCGCAGAGGGGCTCAAAAGCCGTCAGGGAAAAACAGACCAGGTGGCCCAGCGAGCCAGCCTTCCGGACGTCGCGTTCGGGCGTGGTGTAGAGCGCGCCCAGCGACTGGCTGGCGTCTTCGATCAGCGTCAGGCCGTGGCGGTCGGCCAACTGCCGCAGCGGGGCCAGGTCGGCGCACTGTCCGAAGAGGTCCACCACCAGAATCGCCCGGGTGCGTTCGCTCAGGCAGAAACGTACGGACTGTACCGTGGGGTGAAACGTATCGGCATCGACGTCGGCCAGCACGGGCGTCAGATCCCGGGCCTGGAGGGCGGCCAGGGCGTACCGGGCACCGAGGGCGGGCAGGATGACTTCGTCGCCCGGCTGCAGCTCCAGCAGGTCGAGGCAGGTAGCCAGGGCATCAGGCAGGGTCGGGCAGGCCGTCAGGTGGGCCAGGCCCAGGTAGTCGGCTAGTTGCTGCTCAAGCGGGGAGTGGGTAGGAGACGGGAGGACCGACGGCTCAGCCGGCCGGCGAAGGGCAATCGGACTAACGGGGCGCAGGCTCATTGCCAGCGGCTGCGGTGCCATAGCACCGGCCAGTTCAAGTAATTCCAGCATGTTAGTTCTTCGTAACGTGAGTTGAGCGGGGACTCCAGTCGTCAGTCATCAGTCTGTCAGTCGTCAGTCGGCTCCGCCTGATGTTAGGCTAATTGGCGAAGCTGACCGCAGCGGCGGACCGCTGACGACTGGCGACTGTCGACTGACAGACTAAAAACAAACAATAATTAAGCCAAGATATACACGTATTAAGGGATGTCAGATTGTTGGATGTACCATTTAATCATAAAAAAGCGAGGTCGTTCGTTACTTTTTTCGGAAATGAAGGTCATAACGGCCACAACGAACGCAAGGGTCAGGTAAAAGCGGGTCTGGCGGGCGTTGGGCGGGGCGAACGAATCCATACACTAAGAAGATTGTTTTTCAGACAATCCTATTGGCGGATTCTCCTCGGGGAAACGCCCAAAAAATTGTACCTTCAACCCATTCTCTGTTACCAAAATCAAACAGGGCCAGTGATATGGTCCTGCTGTTAGTTACTCTGTCAGTCCTACTACACTTACTGGATCACAATGCGTAAATACGAATTAACCGATGCGCAATGGGAGAAGATCAAGGACATGCTGCCCACGAACAATCGTCCGGGGCGGCCCTGGCGTTCTCACCGGCAATCTTTGAACGGCATCCTTTGGATTTTGAATTCGGGCGCTCCCTGGCGGGACCTGCCTGAGCGGTATGGTTCCTGGAAGACCGTCTATGATCGGTTTCGTCGCTGGCAGCGGGATGGTACGCTGCTGAAGATCCTGGGTATCCTGAATCTGCATTTCCCGGGTGTCGAACTTTCGGTCGAAGCGCCGGAAGAAGTCTCGGACGGCGTATAGTCAGCTTGCCGGCCCGCCGGGAAAGGCGAATGGGTCAGGAAGGGCGTCTTCAGGTGGTGAAACAGGTACGGGCGAGGGGCCTGGTGGCGTGCCGGTTTACGGTATCACCGCGGTTAATCCGGTGATCAGGAGAAGTCTGATTGCGAATAAAGGCAAATAGTCTCATCTGTTTATTTATTCGTTACGGTTTGGTTACCAGTGCCTTAGGGCTAAGACTGATGCGCAAAGGTAATCGGAAATACGATAGTTACTACATATTAGCGGTAAGATATAGCGGCAATGTAGATTAATTAATGGTTAAAAAAGCCTGCCTGGTAGGGTTAGGAGCAGACTTGGGGCGGGGTGTTATCGTTGGAAAGAAGCGTTGACCCACCTCTGATCCCGCTCCTGGCAGGGGTAGGGGTGGGTCAACGCCGCAGCATAATGGATCAGACCAGTATTTGCCGACTCAGCAGGTCCTGGTAGAGATCGGAACCGAGCACTTCTTCCGGTGCTTCGGTCGTGCCGGCCTGGAGGAGGAAATCCCGCAGGTCGGGGGAGATTTCGTAGGTGACGTAGAGTCGCCGATCGAACAGCACCGGGGCGTCTTCCAGGTCGCAGAGCGTATAGCGATCCTGGTTAAAGGCGACCCGTTTGCGTGTTCGGAGGGGGACCGAAGCCAGCATTGGGTGGTGAAACTTGTCTTCGTCGAAGAAGTTATGAACATACGTCCATCCTTCCCATTGGCCCGGATAACGGGCCAGGTAGGTGCCGAAGTGATCGTAGAGCGACTGCAGGCTTTCCTGGCAGTAGGCTTCCCGGTCGGGCTGTCGGGCAGGGTCGATGGGTGATTCAAAGGCCAGGACGTTGTGGTCGTCGTCTTCGCGGTAGCTGAAGACGGGGACGATGGGCGTCTGGGTCACGTGGGATAGAAAGGCAACGCCCTTGCGGGTCCAGACCCGCTGGTGGCCGAGGCGGACGCGGATTTCCTTGTCCTCCTGGTGGGGCTCACCGGTTTTGCTGGTCAGGCCATCGATGTAGATGACCAGGGAGGTGCCGGCGCGGAGTTCGCGGATTACCTGGAGGGTGGAGGCGGTACTCTCGGCGTCGAGGGGCTTGAAGGTGTTGGTCAGCCGGTGTTTTCGGCGGAGCCGTTCGATGGTGGCGTGCATTTCGTCACCCTGCTCGCGGAAGACCCTGCTCCCGACCATGAGGGCGCAGTCGACGCCCTGGCGGAAGAGGTAGGTGGTCAGCAGCCGGTACGAACCGAGGTGAAAGGTGCAGTAGATATTGGGCCGTTTCTGCTGCAGGAGACGTTGCAGCGGACCGGTAGTGCGAACGAGGTCGTTGGCGGTAATGAACTGCTGGTCGAAGGTGGTGTACACCTGCTGCAGCAGCAGCTCCCGGAATAGGGCTTCGTGCCGGTGCGTGGGGATGTCGGGCAGGATGTTCTGGAGGTTGGCCGAGAACATGGTAAACTTAAACTGGTACCCTTTCTCCTTGCGGAGGTCGAGGGCCTCAAACCGCTGGCGGCAGAGGCCCAGTTCGTTCCGATAACGTTGCACGAAGGTATTCATTTCGGGTATAGCAATGAGTGGGAAAAAAGCCTTACGACAGGGCGAGGGACTGTTCGCGGGGGGCGATTACGCTCCAGGCAACGATACCGCAGCATTTGCCGTCACCGTTGTCCATCTTAAGGAAGTTAGCGGTTTCCAGACGGGTAGCGGGGGTAGCGGTTGACTTGATGACCTGCTGAGCGGATTTGATGAAAAAGTTCTTTTTCATGGCTATTGGAGAATGAGCGTTTTTTGTATAAGTTGGTTGGTCGTCAGCCCTTCAGTCCCGGGCGTTAGTGGCTGATTGACAGTTACAAAGGTAGGGCAGCAGGAGAGGGCGCTCAATGGAGAGAAGTAACCAATTTTATTTGCCGGGTAGTAACTAGTTACTATAATTCTTTGCTAATTTGCCATTCGCAAAGAAACGGCCATCGAAGAAAGCGATATGACGGAGGTTTTGCTCAGTCGGACTTACCTGAAAAGGCCCTTCCGGAGCGTCGGGGTGCTGTTGATGGCCCTGATGACTTTTGAAGGGTTCAACTGGCTCTTTGCGTACCAGCGGAAGCTGGCGATCCTGGAGGAATACGGGGGCATCCTGCCCTACTGCTGGACGGCCCTGCGGGT
>Ga0164290_1002041_pt1 | contig 18062 bp, 17 predicted proteins | sample Micstemetagenome_FD_108782 | JGI IMG/M metagenome (GOLD analysis project Ga0164290, IMG submission 108782) | Contaminated culture microbial community from soil near Moab, Utah, USA - Microcoleus steenstrupii SON62 (Illumina Assembly) | ecosystem: Environmental > Terrestrial > Soil > Soil crust... | reverse complement strand
GGCTACAACCTCAGACAACTCGGCCTCGGCACCTACCGCTGGACCACACCCCACGGCCTCGGCCGCCTCGTCACCACCACCGGCACCCGACGATTCCAACCCATCCAGACCAACCACGGATACGTCGGCGAGATCTACTACCCCGACGGCTCGACCGACCTCGCGCAGCGGGAGCGAAGGCGGCGCCGCGCACACGTCGATGCGCTGTGAGCAAACGGCTCCGCCCGACCCTGCCGGCCGCTAACTTGTGGGCTTGCAACACCAGGGATGGGGACCGATGACGCCAAACTTCTGCCGGGACTGCGGCGACGCGCTGGTGCCGGGAGCTTCCTTCTGCCGCCGATGTGGCGCCAAGGTCGCACCCACAGCCGCGGAGGCACCCCCGCCACCCCCGGCACCCCCAGCACCCCCAGCACCCCCGGCCGGTCTCGTCCCTCCGCCGCCTCAGCGGTCGGTGTTCGTGCCGGCCCTCATCTGTCTCGTGGTCCTCATGTTCCTGGCCGGCGCGGGGCTCGCCTACGTCGCGACCCGCGGCGACGATGACAGCGCCGGCAAGGAGCGAGCAGGGCGAGGCGGCGACCTCGACGTGCGGCCGGTGGGCTTCGGCAACGGCGTCTCCGCCCTCGACCCTCCGGCCGGTCAGTGGACCCTCCTGGCAGAGGAAGTCCTTCCCGGCGGAACGCTGGGCCCGATGGAGTACCTCGACGGCCCGACGTACGCGCCGGAGCTGCTCGGCTTCTCCGAGGTGGTGGTCGCACAGGTCTCGGGCTTTGACGACCTGACGGAGACGAGCACGACGATCGTCTTCGGAGTCGACGCGGAGTCCGGCGACCTCCGGTGGGAGAACGACGAGATCACGCCGACGTGCGCAGCGGCGCACGAGGGCACGCTGCTGGTGTGCCCGCACGCCGACAAGAGCAGGATCGTCGCGATCGATCCCGAGACGGGCGACGTCGTGGGTGAGCAGGGGCTGTCCGCCGGCTCCGTGAGCTTCCTCGAGGACGACACGACCCTCTATGTGATGCACCGCGGCGCAACCTCCGAGGACATCGCGGTCGACGCGCTGCGCCTCCCGGGCCTCGATCCGATGTGGTCGCGCTCGCTCGACCCCAGTGTCATCGGCTGCTGCCACGGCGACTACGTGATGCAGGTCGACGGGCCGGTCCTCGTCGCTTCCTTCATCAACGCCGAGTGGCGCATCGACCGGCTCACTGGACGGCTCCTGTCGAGCAGCGGGGACGCCGACTGGACTCTCCTCCCGGGCTACGACGTCCTCGACCGGGAGGACGGCACGACGGTACTGGTCGACGACTCGAACCGAGAGGTGCTGACCGCCCCGGGCGGCATCTGGGGAGACTCGACCGGACGGAACATCATCGACGGTCGGATCGGCATCGGTGCCAGCCTCTACGACCTCGAGAGCGGAACGTCTGAGTGGACGAGTCCCGAGATCGAGACGTACGCGGCCTGGATGCCCGACTACGAGCACGTTCTCACGACCCACTGGGCGGAGGACTCGTCGTCCACCGACCTGCTCGACGCCGAGGACGGCAGCGTCGTCGTCGGCGGGATGGCGGGCAGCCTGGACCCGAACTCCGTGATCACGACGGACGATGCCGTCATCGCCGCGGGGGGCGACGGCCGGCTGACGGTTCACGACCTCGGCACCGGCGCCGTGGCGTGGTCGGAGGACATCACGGGCGTGACGCCGGACGAGGGCCTCGGTCAGCGCTTCGCCGGTGCCGCCCTGACGGACCGCACGGTGGTCGCGGCCGGTGTCGAAGGCCTGGTCGGCTTCGGCGACTTCCCCGGCGCCGACGCCGGATCCGGGTCGGACTCCGGCTCCGAGTCGGACGGCACGGCGTACACAACTGCCTGCGGTAGCGCGCCTGAGTTCGTGCCGGTGACCTCCGAGCCCGCCAACGGCGGCATCACGATCACCTACCAGGTGCACGCGACCTGCCCGGGTGGGCAGTGGCTCAACCTCAGCCAGCTACGGGTGCCGTTCGTGGTCGACGGCGACGGGGTCAGCGCCGATGCGGGCTACGTCTACGCCGACGGGTACTTCGACTTCAGCGACGAGCCGTACTGGATCCCGGACGAGGGCGAGACCCTCGACCTGGTGTACCCGTACGAGCAGACGACCGTGCCGGCCGACGACATCGAGGCAGCGATCGACGCCGACGGCGGGAGCGGTGAGGTGGTCTACGTGCCGTGCGAGCCCGGCCCGGACAACGTCGACGGTTCGGTGCCGTCCGCTCCGGACTACGGTGCCGACCCCGGCGATCCCAACCTCGCCGACGGCGCGCCCGACCAGGACGACAGCGCCGAGGACCGCGACGAGACAGCACTCGAGGCGCTGCAACGCATCGCAGCCGAGGACGCGTCCGGGGTCGAGGCGCTGGACTGGACGGCCCAGCTGTCGTCGAAGCAACCCGGCACCTACGACGACGGCATGGTCTACGACACCTACGACGACATCCTGGCGCTGCACCTCCGGCTGCGCGCGCAGTATCCGGACTCGTTGCTGCTCTACAGCTCGGACTGGTCCGGAACCTACGGGCCGAGCAGCCGGGACTACTGGGTCACGGTCAGCGGCGCGTCCGACCTCACGACCCAGCCCGTCCTCGACTGGTGCGCCTCGTCCGGTCGCGGCGACGGGGACTGCTGGGCCGTCCGCCCTCGCCACACCGGCAAACCCGCACGCAACGTCGACCACGCGCCGGCGGACGAGCGGAACAACTGACGAGCGGAACGAGAGAGGCCGCACCTCGAGCCGAGCCGCCCGTTAGGTTTGCCGCATGTCGCACACGTCGCCGACCAGGCCCAGCGCGTCCGCGGCGACGCTGGCCCTGATCGCGCTGATCGTCGCGATCGCCGCCGGCGGCCTGTGGTGGGTGCGGCACCAGGACGAGCCGGCCGGGACCGGCGACGCGAGCACTCCCCCCGGGAGCGACGAGCCCCGCGATCGCAACAGCGAGGGCGACGGCAAGGGCGACGGCAAGGGCGACGGCAAGGGCGACGGCAGGGGCGACGGGAACGGCAAGGGGGACGGTCGCGGAGACGGGTCGGACGCCGACCCGGGCCTCGGCCAGGAGGCGGAGGAGATCGCCGGCCAGGAGTTCCCGGACGACCCGCGGGTCGTGGTGATCTCCGTCGACGGCCTCGGGTCGCTCTGGGTCTCCCAGCAGTCGACGCCGGCGTTGGCGGACCTGCTCGCCCAGGGCGCCGGCACCCTCAACGCCCGCACCGAGGTGGAGAGGACGGTGACACTGCCGAACAACACCGGGATGGTCACCGGGCTGCGGGTCGACGCCAGCCAGGGCGGCCACGGCGTCACCTGGAACCACACGTCGAGCCAGTCGGTCGCGCCGGGCACCGAGTCGGTCTTCTCCACGATCGACGACGCCGGCGGCGAGAGCGCGGTGTTCGCCGGCAAGGACAAGTTCGAGATGTGGGATCGGGCGTGGCCGGGGGCGATCGACGAGCTCGTCATCAACCCGAGGCAGCCCGCGCTGGTCACCGCGGCCATCACGGACCTGCACAAGGACGAGCACGACCTGGTCTTCCTCCACCTGGCCGGACCGGACTCGGCAGGCCACAAGAAGGGCTGGAACAGCCCGTCGTACCTCGACGCGGTCGCGCGGGCCGACGCCGACATCAACCGGGTGGTGTCGGCGATCGTCGGCGACGCCCGGCTGGCTGCGGAGACGGTCGTCATCGTGACGGCGGACCACGGCGGCCTTCCTGGCACGCGGACGCACATCGACCGCTCGCGGCCGGAGAACTACATGGTCCCGTTCGTCGTCTGGGGTCCGGGCATCACGCCCGGCGACCTCTACGCGCTCAACCCCGACTACCGGGATCCCGGCGACGCGCAGCCCGGGTACGACGGTCCGCAGCCGGTCCGCAACGGAGACGTCGCCAACCTCGTGACCGACCTGCTCGGCCTCGGCGCCGTGCGGGGAAGCGAGTTCGACGTCGCGCACGACCTCGACGTCGAGGAGGGCGACGTCGAGTAGGGCGACGTCGAGGAGGGCTCAGTCCCGCTCGCCGCGCAGCTGCTGGAACGGGCGCACCTCGAGCTGGGCGACGGCGGCCTGGTACTGCGCCTCGTCCGCTGCGTAGATCGTCACCGACCAGAGCGCCGACGGATCGGCGTAGTAGAGGGCCACCTTGTAGCCGACGTCGGAGGCTCGGGACGTCACCCGCGCCGCGACCAGGTCGCCGCGGCCGCCTGGAGCCGCGATCGTGGCGAGCGTGTTGCCGCCGTAGTAGGTCTCCAGAGCCGTCCGTGACCGCCACTCGCTGTAGTGGAAGCGCACCGCGTCCCCGTCGACGAGGGGCGAGCAGTCGGCCTCCGCCGCCCGCTGGGCGCCTGCGCTCGACGAGCACGTGCTCCCGGCCGACGACGGGAACACCCAGGCCAGCCCGGGCAACCCGCTCGGGGGCGCGCAGTCCGCGAGTCGCACGACCGGACCGCCCCCGTCCCAGCAGCGGAAGGAGGCGGGCTCGGTGTCGGCCGACTCCGTCTCCGTGGTCGTGGAGGTGGCCTCGTCCGGGTCCGGGTCGCCCGGGTCGTCCGTCCGGTCGTCGCTGTCCACCCGGTCCGCGCGGTCCTCGGCCGAGGTGTCGGACGCCGGGTCGTCGTCCTCGGTGCCGAAGAAGAGCACGACGCCCCCCGCCCCGATCAGCGCGGCGACCAGTGCTGCCACGGCGAGCAGCACGATCGGGGCGCGTCGGCGCTCGCCCCGGTCGTCGTGGTACGCCGGCAGGGGCTGGGGGTGGGGCTGCGGCTGTGGCTGGTGCTGGGGCGCCGAGGCGGGCGGGTAGGGAGGCGCCGCGGCGTACACCGGCGGTGGTGACGGCGGTGACGGCGGAGACGGCGGAGACGGCGGCGGTTGAGACGGCGGCGGCTCGCCCACCGGCTGCGTCGCCGGGGCGAGCTCGGTGCCGCAGCCCGCGCAGAAGCGCTGGTCTGCGCGCGTGCTCGGTGTCCCGCAGTGCGAACAGTTCATCGTGGCGGCACTCTAGTCCCGACGGAGGGCGTCAGTAGTCGAAGTCGTCGTCGCGGTCGTCGCTAGTCGACCTCGTCCTCGAGCGCGTCGATGATGTCGTCGACCATGTCGTCGCTGAAGTTGTCGATCGCGAGGCCGGCGTACTCGACCAGGGTGGCGGTGGGGTCGAGCTGGTAGCCGCCGTCGACCTCGGTGACCACGAAGAAGATCTCGTCGACGCCGAGGTCGTCGGCGTACGGCTCGTCGCTGATGCAGCCGCCGTCCTCGTACTCACCGTCCTCGTAGACCTCGACGCAGTCGCCGTCGATCTCGACCGAGCCCGAGTCGGAGTCGTAGCCGTCCTCCCAAGCGGTCCCGGAGAAGGTGCCCTCGTTGATGACGACCTTCACCTTGCCGTCGTCCAGGTCCTCGGTCTCGAGGTCGAGGTCGGTCGCGTCGACGGAGAGACCGATCTCGCCCTCGGCCCAGTTGCCCTCGTCCTTGAGGTCCTCGACGACGGGGACGTAGGGCCGGAGCGGCTTGACCAGGTCCTCGGGGAAGTTCGCGAGCAGCTCCTCGGGATCGCCGGAGTTGACGGCCTCGACGAGGTTCTCGATGACCTCCTCGGGGTCCTCGCCCGTGATCGGCTCGACGTCCTCGTCGGCCAGCTCCCAGTCGGGCTCGTCGAGCGAGAAGCCGTCGTAGTCGGCCTCCTCCTCACCGGCTTCGTAGGCATAGTGCGCGACCGTGCCGAACAGCGTGACGAACCACCGGCCGCCGATCTTGACGGTGGTCACCGACGGCTCCTCGCCGTCGAACAGCTCTTCCAGGTCGCCCGACTCCGACTCCTCCTCGCTCGCGTCGGCCAGGAAGTCGAGCCGCTCGGGCAGCTCGTCGGGGTCCCAGCTCACGTCGTAGCGGCCGTCGACGAGCGTCACGACGGCCAGGTCGTCCCCGAGCTCGTCCACCTCCCACTCGAGGTCGGTCAGCTCGACGTCGAGGGCGTCGGTGACCGCGTCGCCCTCGACCAGGTCCTCGTCCTCGGCACGATCGCGAGCGGCGGCGTAGACGTCGTCGATGCCCTCCACCTCGGCCGGGCTCATCATGTCGAGCATGCCGACCGCGTCCTGCTCGGCGGCGGCGAGCACCAGGTTCTCGGCCGCGTCCTCGGGCGAGCCCGCGCCCCCGCGCGGCCAGAAGAAGTGCCAGCTGACAAAGCCCGCGGCGATCAGCGCGACGACCAGACCGACGACCGCGACGATCTTGCCGACGGCGGCACCGCCACCGCCGTTGCCACCGACGGGGGCGTACGGCGGCGCGGGCGGTTGCGCCGGGGGCTGCCACTGCGTCGGGGGCGGCACGGTGACCGGGAAGGCGACCGGAGGCGCTGCGGGGGGCGGCCCCGCGGGGGGCGGCCCTGCGGGCGGCGGCGAGCTCGGCGGCGGCGAGGTCGGCGGGGCCATGGTCGGCGGCGTGGGCTGCACCGGCCCGGTCGCCGCCGCGGCCCCGGGAACCGTCCACTGGTCCGCTGCCGGAGCCGCTGCCGGAGCCGCGTCGTGCGACACCCCGCAGGACCGGCAGAAGCGGTCGGACTCGTTCGCTCGCTGTGCACCGCACGACGTGCAGAAGCCCATCTGAACCCCCTCGCTGAGGTGGCGGCCCCACGCCGCACCTGAATGGCAGCGAAGCCTAGCCGCGCAACGGCGCGGAACCTGGGCAAATCCAGGACTTCACCGCCGCGACCGCCGCGGCGAGGGCGGCGACGACGCCGATCAGCGCGACCCACGCACCGGGGCCGGCGGCACCGGCGTCGACCCCGGTGAGCCGCCAGCCGATCCCGAGCGACGCGACCGAGCCGAGCACCAGGCCCGTGCCGCGGGCCACCGACGCGGTGCGTCCAGCGAACCCCACCACCCCGATCACCACGATCCCGGCCAGCGCCGGCACGAGCAGGAGGACGGCCACCGACGAGGGCACGATCGCGTCGACCGCGCCCCGACGGATCAGCTCGACCGCGTCGAGGAGCGAGGCCGAGGACAGTGCACCGGTGCTCGTCCAGGGGAGCAGCAGCGAGAGCAGCCAGCAGGCCCCGGCCACGGCCGAGGCGAGCAGAACCACCAGCCTGGCCACGTCAGAACCGTATAGGTTTGCTCGCCGACAACCCTGCCGACCGGCTGGGTTGTCGGCGAGTGACGACGGGAAGGGCACGATGGCCAGCTTCTGCGGCAACTGCGGGACGAGCAACGAAGGCGGCTCGTTCTGCCACCACTGCGGCCAGGCGCTCGCCGTACCCACGGGCGCGCCGGAGCCCGACCCGACCCTGCAGTTCTCACCGGCTCCGCCGTTGTCCCACCTGCCGCCGCCCCCGACCGGCTACCCGGCTGCGTACCCCGCGGTGCGGCCGACGGTCCCGCGGGTCAACCCCTTCCACGGCTGGCCCGTGTCCGACTACGTCCGGGACGCGGCCGCCGCGTTCTGCCTGTTCTCCTGCCTCGGCATGTGGTGGGAGATCAGCCGCGAACCGGAGGGCGGCGAACAGTGGTGGGTGGTGATCTCGGTGCTGCTGGCCGTGGCATCGCTGGCGACGCCGTACCTCGCCAAGGCCGGGGTCGTCCCGGGATGGACGCCCCTGCACTGGCGCCTGGTGAAAGCCGCCGCCAACCTGCCGTTCCTCGCGAGCGTGCTGGCTGCGGTCGTCAACGAGCTGGTGCACGTCGGCGACGACCTCGAGGGCGGCATCGGCGCGGGTGTCGGCATGGGGCTGTGCGGTGTCGCGCTCGCCCTGCAGCCGCGGGCGGCCGACGACCCGATGCAGCGCGAGGACCGCTACTGGAACGTCGCCGCAGTCGCCGCGGCACTCGGTGCCGGGGGGCTCGCGGTGCTGATGTTCACCGGGTTCGTGATCGACAACGACGACCTCTTCGACGAGCCGCTGGCGTTCTTCGCGTACGCCGTCGTCGCCGTCGCCATGCTCCTCGCCGTCATGTGCTGGCCCCTGGTCGGCTACGTCACCGGGTCGGCGTCGGGGCGCCGGGTGTTCGCCACCGCGACGTTCACCTTGCTCGGCACCGCCCTCCTCGCCCACGCCGACGACGGCACCGCGCTGTTCTTCTGGCCCCAGGTGGAGAAGTGGTACGGCGGCGGGTTCGGCATCGGGGGCACCCTGCTGATCGGCGGGGCGGCGGGCCTGAGCGTGGCGCGCTCGCTCGGGCGCCGACCGACCGAGTACACCGAGCCGGTGTCGGAGTGGACCCGGACCGCGTCGACCGCGCTGATGGTGACCGTTGCCGGCACCGCGGTGGCGCTCGTCGCCCTGGTCCTCGGCGTCCTCCTCGACTCCGACGAGCTGGCGTCCTCCGTCGTGGTCGCGGTCCTGCTGCTCGCCGTCGCCGGCGCAGCCGCCTTCGCCTACGTGCTGCTCGCCGACCCGCGCAAGAACCGGCCGGTCGCCCTGGCAGCGATCGCGGGCTGCGTGGTGCTCGGCTTCGTGGCGATGGGCGTGATCAACGGCAACGACCTCAACATCGAGGCGCTCGGCTCCGACCCGTCGATCCCGATCACCGGCTGGGTCGTCGCGGCCTGGCTGACCCTCCCCCTCCTCGCCGCCTACGCGCTCACGGTGCCGAGGCCGGTCCGGGACGCGTTCGGACCGCTGATCCCGCAGCAGCCTGGCTATCCCCAGGGCTACCCGCAGACCTACCCGGCCCAGCCGCCGCCGTCGTACCCGCCGCAGTAGGCGCGGCGAATTACAGCTCTGTAGTTCGCTGGGTTCTCTGTTACCAGTGTGATCAGTGTGGTTATCGTGATTCGGCGCGCCCACTCACGAGCCCCTGATCCACTGGAGTTGCAATGTCTGCCCGGTCCACCGTCACTGCTCTCGCCCTGGCGACCGTGATGGTCCTCGCGCCCTTCCGACCCGCGGCGGCCGAGCCCCGTCCGGTCACGCCGGGCGACTTCAAGGGCTTCGGGTTCGACCAGTGCCTGGCGCCCACGCAGAGGGCGATGGACGCCTGGCTCAACCACTCGCCGTTCCTCTCGGTCGGCATCTACATCTCCGGCAACTCGCGGGCGTGCCGCAGCCAGCCGAACCTGACGCCGCGGTGGATCGGCACCCAGCTCCGCAAGGGCTGGCGGCTGCTGCCGATCACCCTCGGTCCGCAGGCCTCGTGCAGCGACCGCTTCCCGCGGTACGACGACGACCCGGTCATCGACGCCCGACCCGGCCGCAACGACAACTTTTCGTACGCCCGGCGCCAGGGTCGTGCCGAGGCGGAGAAGGCGGTGGCCGCGGCGGCAGCGCTGGGCATCGTGCCGCGCAGCACCCTCTGGTACGACCTCGAGGCGTTCGACGACGACAACTTCCGGTGCCGCGAGTCGGCGCTGGCGTTCCTCAGCGCGTGGACCAACAAGCTCCACGCCCTCGACTACGTCTCCGGGGTCTACTCGAGCGCCGGCTCGGGGATCGAGGTTCTCGACGACGCACGGGTCGAGCGGCCGGGCGCCTACACGCTGCCCGACATGATCTGGATCGCGCGCTGGGACGGCGTACCGAACACCTCCACGTCGTACGTCCGCAGCGACGGCTGGCTCCCCGGCGGTCGGGTGAAGCAGTACCTGGGTGGCCACGACGAGACCTGGGGCGGCGTCACGATCAACATCGACCGCAACTTCCTCAACGTCGGCCGGGGGCGGTTCGCGGCTCCCGAGCAGCACTGCGGCGGCGTCAACATCGACTTCGCCCTCTATCCGATCCTCCGCGAGCCGGCGGCCGGCTACACACCCGCGGCCAACAAGGTGAAGGCGCTCCAGTGCCTGCTGCAGGAGCGCGGCCTCTACGACGGCAAGCTGTCCGGCAAGTACAGCCCGGCGACGATCGCGGCGGTCCAGGCGTGGCAGCGGAGCCGCGGGTTCGAGGTCAGCACGACCTGGAGCCGTGCGAACTGGGTCGGCGCCTTCTCCCAGGGCATGGAGTACGCCCAGAAGGTCGGCTCGACCGGCCTCCACGTACGCCGGGCTCAGCGCGCCCTCAACGCCGCGGACCCGTCGCTGCGGCGCAAGGTCACCGGCATCTTCAACCGTACGACGGCCGCGGACGTCCGCGCCTACCAGCGGCGGGTCGGGCTCAAGGCCACCGGCATCGTCAACCCCGCGACGTGGACGAGGATGCGGTCGGGACGGAGCTGAGCTCAGCCGACCGGCGGGCCGGCCAGCAGCGCGATCCCGGTGAGCGCGGCGACGGCGACGACGAAGCCGACGATCGCCTGCCGGTGGTGACGCAGCAGCCAGCAGACCGCGCGCTGGGCAGCGGTGTCGCTGTCGGGCCGGGAGTGCCAGTGGTCGTCGAGACCGCCGCGCTTCTCGACGTGGCGGTCGAACCACACCGTCATCAGCGGCGGGATCGACGACGCCAGGCCGAGCAGCGTCCGACCGCGGGACCACTGCTGGTCGGTCGCCACCAGCACGGTCACCAGGCAGTAGCCGATGAACGCGACGCCGTGGACCGGCCCGGCGACCTGCACGCCGATGTCGGTCGTGCCGACGACGTACTTCACGAACATGCCGGCCAGCAGGCAGGCCCAGGTGATCGCCTCGGTGACGGCGAGGGCGCGGAAGACGTTGCGGGGAGTCATCGCCGTGGTCAGGCGAAGGTCGCCGCGGCGAGCGAGGTGAAGAACCTCAGCCCGTCGGTGCCGGAGCCGGTCAGCTCCTCGACGGCGTGCTCGGGGTGCGGCATCAGGCCGACCACGTTGCCGCGCTCGTTGCTGATGCCGGCGATGTCGTTGAGCGACCCGTTGGGGTTGCCGTCGAGGTAGCGGGCGACGACCTGTCCCTCCGCCTCGATCCGCGCCAGCGTGTCGGCGTCGGCGACGAAGCCGCCCTCGCCGTTCTTGAGCACGATCGTGATCTCGGCGCCCTGGTCGTACGACGACGTCCAGGCGGTCCGGTTGTTCTCGATCCGCAGTCGCTGGTCGCGGCAGACGAACTTGCGGTGGTCGTTGCGGATCAGCGCGCCCGGCAGCAGGTGCGACTCGCAGAGGATCTGGAAGCCGTTGCAGATGCCGAGGACCGGCATCCCGTGGCCGGCGGCGCGGACCACCTCCGCCATGACCGGCGCGAACCGCGAGATGGCACCGCACCGCAGGTAGTCGCCGTACGAGAAGCCGCCCGGGAGGACCACCGCGTCCACGCCCTTGAGGTCGGCATCGGCGTGCCAGAGCGCGACCGCCTCGTTGCCGCCGATCCGGACCGCCCGCTGCGCGTCGACGTCGTCGAGGGAGCCGGGGAAGGTGACGACCCCGACCTTCACTGCTCGACGCTCACGCTGTAGTTCTCGATGACCGGGTTGGACAGCAGGGTCTCCGCCATCTTCTCGACCTCGGCGAGCACCTCGGGGGTGGCCTCGCCGTCGAGCTCGAGCACGAACCGCTTGCCCTGGCGGACGTCGCTCACCCCGGTGAAGCCGAGTCGCGGCAGCGCCCCGAGCACCGCCTTCCCCTGCGGGTCGAGGATCTCGGGCTTCGGCATGACGGCTACGACGACTCGGGCCACGCGCCAGAGTCTAGAAGGTCTCCCCCGTCAGCAGCTCATAGGCCTCGACGTAGCGGTTGCGGGTGTGCTCGACGACCTCCGACGGCAGCGGCGGCGGGGCCTCCCCGGAGGCCTTGTCCCAGCCGGACGCGGGCGAGAGCGCCCAGTCGCGCACGATCTGCTTGTCGTACGACGGCTGCGCGCGGCCGGGCTGCCACTCGGCGGCCGGCCAGTAGCGGGACGAGTCGGGAGTGAGCACCTCGTCGGCGAGCACGATCGTGCCGTCACGATCGCCGAACTCGAGCTTGGTGTCGGCCAGGATGATCCCCCGCTCACGGGCGATCTGCTCCGCCTTGCCGTAGACCGTGAGGGTCAGGTCGCGCAGCGCGGCGGCGATCTCCGCGCCGACCGTGGTCACGACCGCGTCGAACGAGACGTTCTCGTCGTGGTCGCCGAGGTCGGCCTTCGTGGCCGGGGTGAAGATCGGCTCGGGGAGGCGGCTGCCGTCCACCAGGCCGGCAGGCAGCGGGACGCCGCACACCGCGTGATCCGGGCCGGTCGCCTTGTAGTCGAGCAGGCCGGAACCGGTGAGGTAGCCGCGCGCGACGCACTCGACCGGATACATCGCCAGGTTCTCGCAGATGACCGCACGGCCCGCGACCTCGGCGGGCACGTCCGTCGAGACGACGTGGTTGGGCACCACGTCCGCCAGCTGCTCGAACCACCACAGCGACGTCCGGGTCAGGATCTCGCCCTTGTCCGGGATCGTCGTCTCGAGCACGTAGTCGAAGATCGAGAGCCGGTCGCTCGCCACCATCAGCAGCTTGCCGGCGTACGGCCCGTCGGTCAGCTCGTAGAGGTCGCGCACCTTGCCGGAGTGGACGTGGCGAGCGCCGGGCAGCACGGGCGCGGGCGGGATGTTGGCGAGCGTCACGTGCGACAGGCTAACGACCCTCGACGGACCTCAGCCGACGGCGGGCCGGACGACCGCGTCGTACTCGTCCAAGGTCACCCACCGCAGCGACTCCACGACCGCCCGGAACTCCGCCGGCCCGAGTGAGCTGGTCTCGAGGAGCAGCCCGGGACCGCCGTTCTTCACCGGGGACGTGAACAGCACCTGGTAGTCCTTGCCCCGCTCGGTGAAGCCGGTCAGTCGCCCGTCGAGACCGAGGACGTCGATCCGCTCGCCCGGGCGCTCGTAGCGGTCCGTGGCGAACGGGTCGGGACTGGCCGCCTGCAGCCAGGTCACGTGCACCTTCCCGTCACCCGGACCCTCCCAGTCGAGGTCCATGTTGTAGACGCCCTCGACCTCCCAGCCCTCGGCCGTGATGAGCGCCGGCCGTGGCGGACGCTGGTAGCGCTCCTCCTGGACGAAGTCCCCGGGACTCTGCTCCTCCAGGTACACCCGGTCACAGTCCGCGAACTCGGGCCCGTCGGTCGCCGGCGGCGTCGTCCCCTTGTCGTAGGCCACCACGCAGGAGTGCTCCCCCTCCGCAGTCGGCGTCGCCGAGGGGACCGTCTCGCTGGGCGGCTCGGCGGGCGAGGTCTGCTCGGCACCGAAGCCCGGGCCCTTCGGCGACGGGGCCGGCTCGTCACCGGCCGACAGCGCCCACGCGCCGCCGGCGACGGCGACGACTGCAGCAGCAGCGGCGAGCGGCACCAGCAGCCCGCGGGACGTCCGGTGGATGGTCGGCGTGCTCGTCATGATCTCCTCCAGGAGCTCGGCCCGGCCCTCGGAGATGGGCAGGCCGGCCACGCCCTCGTCGGTGATCCTGCGGTGCTGGCTCATGCCGGTCCCTCCTTCGGGGAGACGGGAAGCGGTTTGCCTGGGAGATGTCCGGCCGGGCCGGGATCGTTGCCGAGGACCTGCCGCAGCCGGGCCTTCGCGCGGGACAGGCGGGGCCGTACGACGGCGCCGGGCAGGCCGAGCACCTCGGCGATCTCCCGCGGCTCCAGCCCCTCCCACAGGTGCAGCTGCAGGATCTCCTCGTCACGGGCGCTGAGCCGGGCCATCGCTGCCGTCACGTCGGCGCGGTGCACGACCTCGTCGGCGAGGTCCGCGACCGCCCGCGCCAGCTGCACCCGGAGCCGCTCGCCCAGCGCCACTCGCCGACCCTCGCCACGCCGGTGGTTCGCGAGGGTCCGGCGCGCGACGCCGTACAGCCACGGACGCGCAGCGTCGCCGTTCGGGACGTGGGGCAGCCGGCGCCAGGCGACCAGGAACGTGTCCGCGGTGACGTCGGCGGCGTCCTCCGACCGGTCGGTCCGTCGCAGCGCGAAGCCCAGCACGGCGTCGAAGTGGGCGCTGTACAGCCGGCGGAAGGTCTCGTCCTGAGCGTCGAGGTGGCCCATGCCCCTCCCATGTCCGGCTCCGGCCCGATCGTTGCACGGGGCCCGAGGTTGCTGTGCCGAGCGGTGGTGGCACAGTTTGCGCCATGCCGGAGTCTGCCGAAGAGGTCTACCAGCGGATCGTCGCCAGCGCCGGCGACGGGGGTCGACTGCCGATGCCCGAGTCGGGCGAGTGGGACATCTTCCCGTGGGAGGTCGTCGACGGCGCCCTCGCACCCAAGGTGATCCGGCCGCCAGCCGGCGAGCCCGGGCGGTACGGCGAGGACCCCACCAAGCCGTGCGGCCAGTGCGTCAACGGCGTCGCCCCCGACCGGGTCGTGTGGGAGGACGAGCACTGGGTGCTCACCCACCCGGGCGAGCCCACCGGCCTGCCGCTGGTGCTGATGCTGCACACCCGCGAGCACGAGGACTTCGGCCAGCTCGACGACGAGATCGCCTCGCAGTTCGGGCGGATCAGCAACCGGCTGGTGCGGATCATCGAGCACCTGCCGAACATCGGCCGGGTCCACGTCAGCCGCTGGGGCGACGGCGGCGCGCACTTCCACGTGTGGTTCTTCGCGCGGACCAAGGGCCTGATGCCGGTCCTCGGCTCCCCCGCGGCCGAGTGGAACGACATCATCCCGCCCGGCAGTGAGACCGTCTGGCGCCAGGACCTGCACACCGTCGCCACCAAGCTCTCCAACTGGGGCGGCGACGCCCGGGCCTGAGCGCGCCTAGCTGCGGGGGCAGTTCCGGCTCGCGGTGCCGTCCTCGACGGCTTCGGCGTAGCCGTCGAGGAGGCCCTGGACCAACGACGAGAGGTCGTCGTACAACGGCCACTCGTCGACGGCCTCGAGCTCCTCGATCGCCTGCGATCGCGCGGCGGCGTCGCCGTCGCGGTGCTCGGCCACCCAGGCGCACGCCGCCTGCAACGACGCTGCCATCTGCACGGTGTCGCTCGACACGAAGTCGGACCAAGGCGGCGCCGGAGGCTCGAAGCCCTCCGGCAACCGGGTCCCGGCGTAGGCGCCGGCGGCGGCCGCCGCGATGTCGTCCCCGAAGACCAGGTCGCCCGGCGCCCAGGCCCGGAAGCCGGCGAGGTCGGTCAGGTCGATGGAGGCGACGAGGTCACGCCACTCGTCCTCGGCGAGGGTGCCGGGACCGTAGCCGGAGCCACTGACCAGCACGTACTGGCCGTTCTCGATCGGCGTGATCGCCGACCAGTGCGTCACGCAGCCGGTCGTGCACTCGCCGGTGCCCGTGCCGGGGTTCTCGACGAGCGCCCAGACCCGGGCCTCGCGACCGTCGACGTCGATGGTCCCGGCCCGGTGGCCATCCTCGGTGGTCTCCTCGGTCACGATCGCCTCGTAGTCCTCGGCGTCCCTGATCTCGATGTCGAACTGCATGCCCACGGAATCGCCCTCGTACCGCACCTCCCGGCCGTAGCCGAGGTGCACGATCGGCAGCGAGCTGGCGCCGCCGTACTCCCAGCCCTCGGGCAGCGGACCGCTGACGACCGGGTAGAGCCGGTCGTCCGCCGGCGCCGATGGCCCGGCCGAGGCGATCGGCGGCGACGTGCCGTCCGACGGCGGCGTGTGCGGGTCGTCCTGGCCGAGCCAGACAGGGAGCGCCACGATCGCCGCCACGCTGGCGGCGGCGACGCCGACGAGGACCGCCGTTCGACGCCGCGGACGGTGCGCGAGCCGGCGTACCTCTGCGTCGACGGGCGTGCTCACGATCGCGGCCAGGAGCTCGCTCCGGGACCGGTGGAGGGGCAGCTGGTCGACCTGCTCGTCGGTGATCGGGTTCATCGCCGGGGCTCCTGCTTCTCGTGGGCTTGCTGGACTTCCTGGGCTTGCTGGACTTCCTGGGCTTGGTGGACACCTGGGACTTGTCCAGGAGGCGTCGGCTCGTGACCAGTGACCTCGCGGAGCCGCGCCCGGGCACGACTCAGGCGCTTGCGGACGACGACCGCGGACAACCCGAGCACCTCGGCGATCTCCCGCGGCTCCAGCTCCTCCCACGTCGCGAGCCGCAGCACCTCCCGGTCCCGCGCCGCCAGACCGGCGATGCCGGCCGCGGCGTCGATCCGCGCGGCGGCGGAGTCGGCGTGGTCGGGCACCGCGCCGGCGAGCTCTTGGCGGAGTGCGGCGGAGAGGTCGTCGCGCCGACGCGCTCCGCGGCGCTGATTGGCGAGGGTGCGGCGCGCGACGCCGTACAGCCAAAGCCGGGTCGCCGGTGGCTCGGGCACCTCCGGCAGCCGTCGCCACACGACGAGGAACACCTCGGCGGTCACGTCGGCAGCATCGTCGGAAGAAGCGCGACGCAACGCGTAGCCGAGAACGGTCGAGAAGTGCTCGGCGTAGATCCGCCCGAAGCGGTCCTCGCGCTCCCACGTGTCAGCCGGGTCGGTCCCGTGATGGCCCATGCCAGTCCCCTGTCCGGGAGGGGCGCCATCGTGACACAACGCCATGCCGGCCGTTGTCCCCCGCGTGACCGTCCGACCCCGCGGAGCACACGCGGCACTCTGCGCCCTCGTCCTGGTCGTCACCGGCGCCACGACCTCGGCCGCCGACCCCGCTCGCACTCCCGATCCCGCGCAGCAGGAGTACGACGCCGCGGCCGACCTCGCCAACATCCGGGACGCCTACGGCCGGATCACCGGCCCCGGCGGCCAGCTGCGGAACCCGGCGTACCTGCCGGCGCTGGTCCGCGAGAGCACCCTGGTCGGCGTCGCCCAGCTGATGCAACAGCTCGCCACGCCCGACCGGCTCGCACTGACGCCGGCGATGGCGGTGCCGGGCTGGAACGTCGGCAACCCGTTGCGAGCCGGCTGGGACGGCACCCGTGGGCGGTCGCGGGAGGTGGCGTTCACGAACCGGTTCGGTGCACTGCTGCGCGGCACCGTCTACGCGCCGCTGCCCGGCGCGCGGGACCCCTACACGGGCGCGACGCTGGCGCCGCCGTACCCGGGCGTGGTCATCACCCCGGGCTCGGTCGGCGGGTCACAAGGGATGTACGAGTGGCTCGCGCAGGACCTCGCCGAGCGCGGCTACCTGGTGCTGCTGTACGACGTGCAGGGCCAGGGCACGAGCGAGACGCTCCCCCACACCGGCGACCCGGTCTTCCCGTTCTGCAACCCGTTCGCGCCGCCCCCCGGCGACCCCGCCCTCGGCACCAACCAGATGCTGCCGTGCCCGGGGGTGCCGTTCCAGCAGCTCGCCAACTTCACGACCGGCACCGTCGACGCGATGGACTTCTTCGTCTCGCAACCGACCGCGCCCTACCCGAACCCGGACGCCGGCACCGCCCCTGTCGACGCCTTCAACCCGTGGTGGCGGCAGTGGGACCGCTCGCGGATCCGCAACCCGCGGACACCCGGCCGGGCCACCCGGCTGGCGGTCATCGGCCACTCGATGGGCGCCAGCGCGATCTCCTACGTCCAGGGGTACGACGACCGGGTGGTCACCGCCGTAGCGCTGGACAAGCTGTTCACCCAGGCCCCCGCGCCGATCGGCCAGGACGCGGTCCGGCCGGTCGTCCCGGCGCTGGCGCTCCAGGCGGAGTACGGCTTCACCGTGACGCCGTGGCACCTCTCCGGCACCTCGTCGCTCACCCCGACGCCGAGCCTCCAGGGGCCGGATCCGCACCGGGAGCGGGCGACCGGCTTCGACACGTGGCGCGCGAAGAACCTGGAGACCATGCTCGTCGTACCCCGGGCCGGCACGCACCTGGAGTTCACCGACATCCCGCTCGTGCTGCCCGCCAGCCGCTACGGGCAGGCGCTCAGCAGCGTCTACACGCAGGCCTGGCTCGGCCACTACCTCAAGGGCGACACCCGCGCTGGTGCGCTGCTGCGTACGTCGTTCCGCTACCTCGAGCCTCGCGGGGGCGGCCGCTGGGTGCCGGTCTCGTTGGAGCGCGGCGAGCTGCTCAGCACCCGCTTCTGCTCGGGCTACCGGCTGCGCGTGAACGGGCAGGTGCGGACCGACGGGGACATCGCCGGCGTCGGCTGCTGAGCAGGCCGACGGCTCCCTAGACGGGGCCGGGATCGTGGTCCCCGTCGGGGTAGTAGATCTCGCCGAGGTATCCGTGGTTGGTCTGGATGGGTTGGAATCGTCGGGTGCCGGTGGTGGTGACGAGGCGGCCGAGGCCGTGGGGTGTGGTCCAGCGGTAGGTGCCGAGGCCGAGTTGTCTGAGGTTGTAGCC
>Ga0164290_1002040_pt1 | contig 18108 bp, 17 predicted proteins | sample Micstemetagenome_FD_108782 | JGI IMG/M metagenome (GOLD analysis project Ga0164290, IMG submission 108782) | Contaminated culture microbial community from soil near Moab, Utah, USA - Microcoleus steenstrupii SON62 (Illumina Assembly) | ecosystem: Environmental > Terrestrial > Soil > Soil crust... | reverse complement strand
TCCGTGGCGCAGCCGTAAAAATAGAGCCCGTCCTTCATCTTGGCGCCATTCTTGTCGAACGCATAGACATTGGCGACCACGCCCATCGCGCCGTTTTCGGAAAGCGCCAGAACAGGCTTGGTGAACTGTTCGTGGCGGTATCCGAGATGAAGGGCGAGATCCGTCTCGGTCCAGTTGCCCTTCGTGGTGCAATCCGCGTCGCAGGCCATGACGAAGGCGCCATAGTGGTCAGGCTCGATGGAATAATTGGCGTCGGTGTAAATGAAACGAGGACGATCGTTCCCATCGAGCGCGAATGTCCGATCCGGCACCCTCAGCGTCAGCACTTCGCTCAGCAGATTGTCGCCGCTATTGGCGATTTCCGCGAATTTCCAGTTCGCCGCATCGGTACAGTCACTGTCGCATTCCCCGTAGGAATAGGTGCGGTTGTAGTTCGACTGGTTTGCGGTCGAGCGACTGACGACGTAGAGCCTTGGCTTGCCATCGGAAGTTATGGCGAGCTGAACCTTCATCGCGCCTTGAACAGGAATCGTTGCCTTTTCCCAACCATCGGCGCTCGTGCCGCAATTGCTGCCATCGCAAAAACCGTAGAATATCTGGTCCTTGGTCTTGCCGTCGTAACCGGTGAAGACGATGTGAAAGGCTCCGTCCTTGTCGCGGGCGATTGCCACGCTCGACGATTCCTGGTCGGAGGCCGGAAAGAAGGCGCCAGTGTCGGCGGCGGAGGTCGGGCTGGTGACGGTCTTGATGACGATCAAGGTGAGTCCGAAGCCGGCGAGCGCCAGCAATATGCGACTGATCAAAATGAAACCCCTGCAATTCGCTATCGGATGCGGCCGCAAAAAGGGCCGCTGACTAGAGACGGGCGACAAGGGAAAATGCATGGCGCGCGCGGAGATTTTTCCAGCTGAAAATTCTCACCCACGGTGCGTCCCCGTGAAGCTACTGGAACAACGGCGCGCCATCGGCGTTCAGTATGAGCAAAACCGACGCTGAGGAACCATCATGGGTATCGAACAGGCACCGACTGAAAAAGGCCGCGAGTCGGCACGTTCATTCAAGAAGAGCACGCGCGAGGACGAGAAGAAGACGGAAGCTCGCATGGGTTCCGAGCTCGCCAAGGGCAAGGACCGCTTCGAAGAGCGGTCGAATAGCTCGGACGGCAAAAGCGCCGGCGCCAAGCAGAAGCTGGGCTGATACAGGCGGTGCCGACAATAATGGGCCGGCACCGTTTCAGAGGCGGCGGATGACGTTCCGCTACGCGCAGAGTTTGGGCTAGTCGGCGAAGCGGCCGAATTCTCAGCCGCAGTACACGACCTGCCTGCGCCCCTCAGCACGCGACGGTGCGGCTGATGATGGGGTGGCTGCGGCACTCGATGATTTCCTCTACGTCGCAATCGATCACGGCAAGCGCGCCGGCCAATACCGGCGCGCCGCTTCCGAGCGCGATCCACTCGGCACCCTCGTAGCGGGCGCGGCCCCCTGACCCCTCCGAAGTCGGTGAGTTTCTCCGCAACACGCTGCTGATCCGTCGATAGGGTATTGACGCAGAAATGACGGTGGCGTTGGATCACCGGCCAGGACGACGAACTCTTGTTGATGTTGCCGTTCATGGTTGGCGGATCCATGGAAGCGCCCTGGTCACGGTCGCGCCGGTGCGATCATCGCTGATACCCGCTGCAATGAGCGAGATTCCGCCCGCCAAGGCTGCGCATCGCCCCCTTCACGCTGGCGACATCGGCTGTAGGGGCATTGGCCGAAAGCGATTTTCGTCCGGGAGGCGGGCCGCGTGTTGAGCCGGGGTCATCGCTATTTCCATGTCATGTCTCTGTCGCCGGCATAGGGCACTCCCGCTGAAACCCATTTGCAAATTCCGTATCGTTAAAAAATTTCATACAATATGATTTTGCCATATGCAGAAGGCAATGTTGAGCGTGGCGCAGATGGATACAAGGGCGGTAGTCGCCATAATCGGTGGCGGCTTCACCGGGGCGGCAGTTGCCTATCATCTCGGACGGGCTGACGGGCTGAGCGCCCGCGTCATCGTATGGGAGCCGCGCGATAAGATCGGCATGGGTGTGGCGTATGAAACTCGCGACCCCGTGCATCGCATCAATGTGCCAGCGGCGAAAATGAGCCTTGATCCGAGCGAGCCCGAGAGCTTCATCCAGTGGATCGCCGAGATGGATGCGATTGCCGGCGACGGTAACGTGGCATGGCCCGATGGCAGCATCTATCCTCGCCGGCGGGTGTTCGGGGACTACGTGCATGCCCAAGTCTCTCCTCTCATCAAGTCCGGCCGGATCGAGCATCTGAGAACGCGTGTGACCGGGGTGGAGCGAACCGACGGCCGTTGGCGAATCGATGGGGAGGATGGATGCACGATCCAGGCCGACCATGTTGTTATCGCGACCAGCCATCCCGTGCCGGCAGCGCCAAAGCCGCTGGCCGCCTTTCTTGAAGGCCATCCCCGCTTTGTTGCCGATGCGACCAGGCCCGGCGCCCTCAATTCGGTGCGTCGCGATGACTCGGTGCTTGTCGTCGGCAACGGCCTGACCTCGGCTGATGTGATCGCCGGGCTCGTGGATGCAGGACACCAGGGTCCGATCATCGCCATATCGCGCCGAGGCCTGCGCTCGCGCGGCCATGCGCTAAGGGTGCAGGAGCCATTCGGCGATTTCACAACGCGCCCGATCCGCTCGGTGCTGCTTTTGTCGAAACGCATCCGTGAGGCGATCCGGGATGCCGCCATTTTCGATCTCAGCTGGCACGCGGTCATCGATGCGGTGCGGGCGCAGGGCCGTCAAATTTGGAGTAACCTGCCGGTCGAGGAACGCAAGCGCCTCGTTCGCCATCTCAGGCCCTTCTGGGACGTGCACCGGTTCCGCGTCGCGCCGCAGGTCGAGGCAAGTGTCAACCGCGCCATCGGGTCCGGACAACTCGACGTGCTTGCGGCTTCGGTCAGCGCCGTCTGCTACAATGGAACCAAAATCAGGACTGTGCTCAGGCTCGCCCATCAACGCGGTACTGTGATCCGCGACTTCGATGCCGTCGTGGTGACCACGGGTCCGGCGCATGGCAGCATCATTGAAAGCCAGCCCTACCTCTCCGGCCTTGCCGCCCAAGGACTCATTGATGCCGATCCCGCGCGCCTCGGCATCGCCTGCGATGACCATGCCCGTGCAACCTGCACGACCGGTGCGGCAATACCCGGGCTCTATGTGGCGGGGCCGCTTGCGCGCGGCACGTTCGGGGAACTGATGGGGCTGCCGCAGGTCTCCGAGCATGCGACGCTCGTGGCGTCGGAAGTGATGCAGGCTATCACTGCCGCCCGCAAAGGCGCGGGTCGCGCTCAGCGGGGTGCAACTCACTGAGAAGGCCAAGGAATGGCCGTCGCGGCTTTCAGGCGGCCAGCGCCAGCGGGTGGTGCTGGCCCGGTGGCTTGTGTCCAAGCCGAACTTCCTGGCGCTCGATGACCCGCTCGACGCGCTGACCCGCATCAGCATGCAGCAACTGATGGGCCGCGACGGCGCGAACTGGGCTTCACTGTCGTGCTCGTGACCCATGACGTGAGCGAAGCGGTCCATCTCGCCGAACGGGTGATCGTGCTCGAGGAAGACCGCATTTCCAAGGACATGGCGGTGCCCCATCCGCATCTGCGCAAGCGCGATTCGGCGGAGCTTTCGGAGCTCGAAGGCAGACTGTCGGCAGCCATATCGGGCAGCTAGGCACATCAAAGGATTTGTTTTCCTAAGAAGAATAATTTATTCCTCAAGGTTGATTTGACCGCCGTCCTCTGTTAGCACTCGACTTCTCTTACACGAAGCGGAGACGTTGGCTATGTGCGGCATTGTCGGATTGTTCCTGAAGGACCGGAGTCTCGAGCCTCAACTGGGTGCGCTCTTGTCCGACATGCTGATCACGATGTCGGATCGCGGGCCGGATTCAGCCGGCATCGCCATCTACGGTTCAGCAGCCGAAGGACGTGCGAAAGTCACGCTGCAATCTGCAAAGCCGAAGATCGATTTCGCGGGGCTGGCGGAGGATCTCTCCCGCGTGGGCGTCGATTCCGTGGTGACGATCAAAAGCACCCATGCCGTGGTCGAATTCGACGCCGATCACATTGCTGCGATCCGCTCGAAGATCGCCGAAATCCGCCCCGACGTGAAAATCATGAGCTCGGGCGACAGCGTCGAAATCTACAAGGAAGTCGGCCTGCCCAAGGATGTCGTGGCGCGCTTCAACGTGCCCGGGATGGCTGGCTCGCATGGCATCGGTCACACGCGCATGGCAACGGAATCGGCGGTGACGACGCTTGGCGCGCATCCGTTCTCGACCGGCGGCGACCAATGCCTGGTGCATAATGGCTCGCTTTCCAACCACAACAACCTGCGCCGCGAACTCAAGCGCGAGGGCATGACGTTCGAGACCGAGAACGACACGGAAGTTGCCGCCGCCTATCTCACCGCCGAGATGGCAAAGGGCAAGGACCTGGGTGAGGCGCTCACTGGTGCGCTCGACGACCTCGACGGTTTCTTCACCTTCGTCGTCGGCACGAAATCCGGCTTCGGGGTGGTGCGCGATCCGATCGCCTGCAAGCCCGCCGTGATGGCCGAGACCGATCAGTATGTCGCCTTCGGCTCCGAATACCGGGCGCTCGTCAACCTGCCGGGCATCGAAAACGCCCGCGTGTGGGAGCCTGAGCCCGCCACCGTCTATTTCTGGGACCACGAAAAAGCCGCCTGAGCCGGCACTAGCGAGAGAATTTCATAATGCCGGTTTTCGATCTTTCGACGACGCCCCTCAGGGAACTCAACAGCGCGCTGCATAGGCTTCCCCAGGGCGCCAACGACACGCAGTTCGAGGTGATCAATCCACGTGGCAGCCATTCGGTGGCGGTCGGGGTGGATGCGGCGGTCAATGTCGATGTCAAAGGCTCGGTGGGCTATTATTGCGCCGGCATGAATGACGGTGGCACGATCACCGTCCATGGTTCCGCCGGGCCTGGTGTTGCCGAGAACATGATGTCGGGCACCGTTGTCATTGAGGGCGATGCCAGCCAGTATGCCGGCGCCACCGGTCGCGGCGGGCTGCTCGTCATCAAGGGCAATGCGGCCTCGCGCTGCGGCATTTCGATGAAGGGCATCGATATCGTCGTGCATGGCAATATCGGCCACATGTCGGCGTTCATGGGCCAATCCGGCCATCTCGTCGTGCTGGGCGATGCGGGCGATGCGCTGGGGGACTCGCTTTACGAGGCCAAGCTCTTCGTGCGCGGCAAGGTGAAGAGCCTCGGCGCAGACTGCATCGAGAAGGAAATGCGGCCGGAGCATATCACGGTGCTGGCTGACCTTCTGGAAAGGGCCGGTGTAACTGGCGTCAAGCCGGAAGAATTCAGCCGTTACGGCTCAGCGCGCAAACTCTACAATTTCAATATCGACAACGCCGACGCATACTAAGCGACGAGAGGGCATTCATGTCGTACCACAATCCCTATACGCCGCCTCGCAAGTCCGCGACGTTCGATGACTATACGCTGGCGGAAATCCGCCGCGCGGCGGCGACCGGCATCTATGATATCCGGGGCGGTGGCGCCAAGCGCAAGGTGCCGCATTTCGATGACCTGCTGTTTCTCGGCGCTTCGATCTCGCGCTATCCGCTGGAAGGCTACCGCGAGACCTGCGACACATCCGTCGTGCTCGGCTCGCGCTTCGCCAAGAAGCCGATCAAGCTCAAGACGCCGATCACCATCGCCGGGATGAGTTTCGGGGCGCTGTCGGGAAACGCGAAGGAAGCGCTCGGGCGCGGTGCTACGATTGCCGGCACTTCCACGACAACGGGCGACGGCGGCATGACGGATGAGGAGCGCGGTCATAGCGAGACGCTGGTCTACCAGTATCTGCCCTCGCGCTACGGCATGAATCCGAGGGATCTGCGGCGCGCCGATGCGATCGAGATCGTGGTGGGGCAGGGCGCCAAGCCCGGCGGCGGCGGCATGCTGCTCGGCCAGAAGATTTCCGATCGCGTCGCCACCATGCGCAACCTGCCCAAGGGCATCGACCAGCGGTCGGCCTGCCGGCATCCCGACTGGACCGGCCCGGACGATCTCGAGATCAAGATCCTTGAGTTGCGTGAAATCACCGATTGGGAAAAGCCGATTTATGTCAAGATCGGCGGCGCGCGGCCCTATTACGACACAGCGCTCGCGGTGAAAGCCGGCGCCGACGTGGTCGTGCTCGACGGCATGCAGGGCGGCACGGCGGCGACGCAGGACGTCTTCATCGAGAATGTCGGCATGCCGACGCTCGCCTGTATCCGCCCTGCGGTCCAGGCGCTGCAGGAACTCGGCATGCACCGGAAGGTGCAGCTGATCGTTTCCGGGGGCATTCGTTCCGGCGCAGACGCGGCCAAGGCACTGGCGCTCGGCGCCGATGCGGTCGCCATCGGCACGGCTGCGCTCGTGGCGATCGGCGACAATGACCCGCATTGGGAAGAGGAATACCAGAAGCTCGGTACGACATCAGGCGCTTACGACGATTGGCACGAGGGCAAGGACCCGGCCGGCATCACGACGCAGGACCCGGAACTCGCCAAGCGGCTCGACCCGATCGCTGCCGGCCGGCGTCTGGCGAACTTTCTCAAGGTGATGACGTTGGAAGCGCAGACCATCGCGCGCGCCTGCGGTAAGAACCACCTGCACAATCTCGAACCTGAAGACCTGGTGGCGCTGACCATCGAGGCATCTGCCATGGCGCAGGTGCCGCTTGCGGGGACCAGTTGGATACCGGGCAAGGGGGGCTTGTGATGGCGAGCTACACGGCTACGATCGTCTGGGAACGCGCTCCGGGAGAGCAGTTCACCGACAATCGCTACGGTCGTGGACATAGCTGGTCGTTCGATGGTGGCGTGAGCATACGCGCATCCTCGTCGCCGCATGTCGTGCCGCGCTATTCCGATCCCGCCGGGGTCGATCCGGAAGAGGCCTTCATCGCCAGCCTGTCCTCATGCCACATGCTGACATTCCTGTATCTCGCGGCAAAGCGGGGACTGGTGATCAATCGTTATCAAGACATTGCCGAAGGCATAATGTCAAAGAACGAGGTAGGGCGCTTCTGGGTGTCGCGCGTCACGCTCAAGCCACGCATTGACTGGGAAGGTGCGAGGCCGGCGGCTGATATAATCGATGAACTTCATCATGCGGCGCATGACGAGTGCTTCATCGCCAATTCCGTTCGGACCGAGGTGCGGTGCGAACCTGCTGAATGAGGCCTCAAGGCCTGTCGAAAACAAATAATGGGGAGCCTACGAATGACTACCGATCTCGAAGCCTGGGCCAAGGAGCGGGGCGTCAAATATTTCATGATCAGCTTCACCGATCTATTCGGCGCGCAGCGTGCGAAGCTGGTTCCGACGGCGGCGATCAAGGGCATGCAGGAAGAAGGCGCCGGATTTGCCGGTTTTGCCACTTGGCTCGACATGACGCCGGCGCATCCCGATCTGTTTGCGAGACCAGACGCGTCTTCGGCCATCCAGCTTCCATGGAAGAAGGAGACCGCCTGGGTTGCGGCCGATTGCTGGATGGATGACAAGCTGGTCGATCAGGCGCCGCGCAACACGCTGAAACGCCTGATAGCCGAGGCGGCGTCCGATAGTCTCAGGGTGAAGACCGGTGTCGAGCCGGAATTCTTCCTGATTTCTCCGGATGGCTCGAAGATTTCCGACGAATTCGATACGGCGGAAAAGCCTTGCTACGACCAGCAGGCATTGATGCGGCGCTACGACGTCATCACCGAGATCTGCGACCATATGCTGGAACTCGGCTGGAAGCCCTACCAGAACGACCATGAGGACGCGAACGGCCAGTTCGAGATGAACTGGGAATACGACGACGCGCTGCAGACCGCCGACAAGCACTCCTTCTTCAAGTTCATGGTTAAATCTGTGGCGGAAAAGCATGGCCTGCGCGCGACCTTCATGCCCAAGCCGTTCAAGGGCCTGACCGGCAACGGCTGCCATGCGCATATCTCGGTCTGGGATATCGACGGCAAGACCAATGCATTTGCCGATCCGGCGATGGATTTCGGCCTGTCGGCACGAGGTCGCACCTTCCTCGGCGGCATCATGAAGCATGCCTCGGCGCTAGCCGCCGTCACCAACCCGACGGTCAATTCCTACAAGCGCATCAACGCGCCGCGCACGATTTCGGGTGCGACCTGGGCGCCGAACACGGTTACCTGGACCGGCAACAACCGCACCCACATGGTTCGCGTGCCCGGACCGGGCCGGTTCGAACTCCGCCTGCCGGACGGCGCCGTCAATCCATACCTGCTCCAGGCGATCATCATTGCCGCCGGGCTCTCGGGCATGCGCAGCCAGGCCGATCCCGGCCCGCACCACAATATCGACATGTATAAGGACGGGCACACAATCAAGAATGCACCCAAGCTCCCGCTTAATCTTCTCGATGCGCTGCGCGAATACGAGAAGGACACAGAGCTTCAGGCCGCGCTCGGCGTCGATTTCTCGGCGGCTTACCTGAAGCTCAAGCATGGCGAATGGAATGCCTATTGCAGCCAATTCACCGCATGGGAGCATTCGACGACGCTCGACGTCTAAGGCGAGGGAGGTCAGGGGCGTCAGGTCCATTTTCGATGCACCTGCCCTCATCAAACGGCTGCAATAAGTCAATTTTTAACCATCTGCCGTGCAGCTTGGAAAGCCGAAGCGATTCGATTTTTCAGGAGCATTGCATGACATTCCACGCCATCGCATTCCCAGCCGCACGGCGCCGGGTGGAGATCGAACGGGCGGCATCGATGCTCAACGAGGTTCATGGCGCGGCCGCGGCCGTGGCATGGAAGGAGCTGGTGCAATCCATGGCCGCCGGGATGCGGGCCATGGGCGTGGCGGAGGACGAAATCCGGACTCAGATACTGGATTTTCAGGCGGCCGTTCAAATCGAACTCCAGGATATCGCTGCCGCCGGCTGATATCGGCAGTCGAACGGGTTTGCGTCGTCGTCGATGGCTCGCGAACTTGATTTCCGGCATATGATGCTGCATTGCAAATATTCTGCCGCGACAAGGCGGCGTCCTCCGATCGAAATACCAAATGCAGTTGAGTGGCTTGAAGGTACTGGTCATCGATGAGAATCGCATCCGCGCCGCCATCATAGAGGAAGGGCTGCGCGACGCTGGCTATGACCAGGTGACCATCCTCGACCAGATGCATGGCCTTGCGCGCCGCATCGCCGAACTCAATCCCGACGTCATCGTGATCGATCTCGAAAATCCCAACCGGGATATGCTGGAGAGCATCTTTCAGCTGTCGCGCGCGGTGCAGCGGCCAATCGCCATGTTCGTCGACAAGTCTGATGAGGCCTCGATCGAAGCTGCGGTCGAGGCCGGTGTCTCCGCCTATATTGTCGATGGGCTGAAACAGGAGCGGGTGCGGCCGATCCTGAAAATGGCGATCAGCCGCTTCAATGCTTTTTCCCGCCTCACGCGGGAGTTGGAGGAGACGCGTGGAGAACTCGAAAACCGCAAGGTGATCGATCGTGCCAAGGGACTGCTGATGCGCTCGCGCGGCTTGTCCGAGGACGAAGCCTATACTCTATTGCGTCGTACGGCGATGAACCAGAACCGCAAGATCGTCGAGATCGCGCAGAGCCTCGTCACGGCCGCAAGCCTGCTCGATCCCGGAGCGAAGGAATGACGATGAGACATGAGATCACCGCCGGCTTCGTTCCCCTACTCGACAGCGCGCTTCTGGTCGTGGCGCTGGAGAAGGGCTTTGCCGAGGAAGAGGCGATCGCGCTCACCCTTGTCCGCGAGCGGTCATGGGCCAGCATCCGCGACCGTCTCGCGGTCAGCCAGTTCGACGTCGCGCATATTCTCGGGCCGATGCCCATTGCCTGCAATCTCGGCCTCAGCGCGCCGGCCCCCGAAATGATGGTGCCGATGGCGCTGGGGCTCGGTGGCAACGCGGTCACTGTTTCGTCGGCGCTCTGGCATGCAATGGCGGAAAACGGCGCCACTGCCGACCTCGACGCGCGGGCCAATGGCAGAGCACTTGGGAAGGCCATCGCCCGGCGCGTCGGCGAACCGCTGCGCTTCGGTGTCGTGCATCCCTATTCCGGTCACAATTACGAACTCCGCTACTGGCTGGCCGCCAGCGGCATTGATCCGGTCCGTGACATCGAGATCGTAGTGCTGCCGCCCCCCGATATGGGGGATGCGCTGGCCGAAGGCATCATTGACGGTTATTGCGCCGGCGAGCCATGGAACACCTTTGGCGTCCTAAAGCGCGGTGGCCATCTTGCGACCGTCAAGGCGGCAATCTGGAAGTCGAGCCCGGAAAAGGTGTTGGGCGTGAACGCGCGCTGGGCAGATGCGCATCCGGATGCCCTGGCCGCCTTGCTCGTCGCGCTCCATAAATCGTCTCTCTGGTGCGGTAAGCCCGAGAACAGGTCGGAGCTTGCCCATCTGTTGTCCCAACCAGCCTATGTCGGCCGAGATGCGGACCTGCTGCTGCCGGCCCTCACGGGCAAGCTGCCGGTCGGTGGAGGCGGCGTGAGGGAGGTTGCGGATTTCTTCGTGCCCAATGCCAAGGCTGCGACATTCCCATGGAAAAGTCATGCCCTCTGGTTCTACAGCCAGATGGTCCGTTGGGGCCAGATTGCACATAGTGCCGATCACAGGCGGATCGCCGCGGAGACCTACCGGCCCGATATCTATCGGTCGGCACTCAAGGCACTTGGCATCGCCATGCCATCGGCCAGTTCCAAGGTCGAGGGGGCCTTGACAGCCGCGACGCCGGTCGGCTCCTCCGGCGCGCTGACGCTCGGCCCGGACGGGTTTTTCGATGGTGGCCGCTTTGATCCGGATAGGCTGGACGAATATATCGCGCAGCAGCAGAAGCAGTAGGCCTAGTCTGCCGGTTTATTGTGCATTGCAAAAACCGCCGACTAAAAAAACACCAAATTTCACCAGCGGACAAACGTAACCCGCTGCTTTAGCTTATTGATTTTTCACGCCGGGTCGCGCTTTTCGTAACTGGCACGCTGATTGCATGTTCAGTCATTAAGGGCCACAAGCCTATCTGCGTCCAACGGTGGGCGCTCCCATACAGCAAAGCCGCTGAACAGACATCATACGGGTCGAGGCCGTGTCGTGTCTGTTCAGCGGCTTTTTCATTTCCCGAGGCGGCCGTTGCAAGGCTGGCGGCGACAAACAGGAGACATTGACATGAACCCGAGCGACAAGACAAGAACGGTCTCATCCGGCTCACGGCGCGAGTTTCTGAAAAATACCGCGGGGACGATTGCCCTGCTGGCGGCGGCGCGCGGGCTTCTACCCCATGGCGCACACGCTGCGACGACCGCGCCAGAGGTAACGGGCGCGAAACTCGGCTTCATCGCGCTCACGGACTCCGCTCCGCTGATTATCGCCAAGGAAAAGGGTCTGTTTGCAAAGCATGGCATGCCCGATGTCGAGGTCGCCAAGCAGGCGTCCTGGGGCGCGACGCGCGACAATCTCGTGCTGGGCGGCGAGGCGAACGGCATCGATGGCGCCCACATCCTGACCCCGATGCCCTATCTCATGCACTCCGGCAAGGTAACGCAGAACAATGTCCCGGTGCCGATGGCCATCCTGGCGCGGCTGAACCTCGACAGCCAGGGTATTTCAGTCGCAACGGAATATGCCGGCACTGGCGTACAACTCGACGCAGGCAAGCTGAAGGCGGCTTTCGAAGCCAAGAAGGCGGCCGGCAACGAGGTGAAGGTCGCCATGACCTTCCCCGGCGGCACGCATGATCTATGGCTTCGCTATTGGCTTGCTGCCGGTGGCATCGATCCGGACAAGGACGTCTCGACCATCGTCGTCCCTCCTCCGCAGATGGTCGCCAACATGAAGGTTGGCAACATGGACGCCTTCTGTGTCGGCGAGCCGTGGAACGAGCAATTGGTCAACCAGGGCATAGGCTTCACCGCCTGTACGACGGGTGAACTCTGGAAGGGTCATCCGGAGAAGGCGCTCGGCATGCGCGCTGAATGGATCGAGAAAAACCCCAATTCCGCCAAGGCGCTCCTGATGGCAGTGATGGAAGCCCAGCAGTGGTGCGAGAGCATGGACAACAAGGAAGAAATGGCTTCCATTCTCGGCAAACGCCAATGGTTCAACGTGCCGCCGAAGGATGTGGTGGGACGCCTCAAAGGCGACATCAACTATGGCAATGGCCGTGTCGAGACCGGCACCGGACTGCATATGAAGTTCTGGCAGGACCATGCTTCCTACCCCTTCAAGAGCCACGACCTGTGGTTCCTCGCGGAGAACATCCGTTGGGGTAAGTTCGCACCCGATACGGACATCAAGGCGCTCGTCGATCAGGTCAACCGCGAGGACATATGGCGCGCGGCAGCCAAGGACCTTGGGGTCGCGGCGGCCGATGTCCCTGCTTCCGCCTCACGTGGCAGGGAGACCTTCTTCGACGGCAAGGTCTTCGATCCCGAAGACCCCACCGCCTATCTCGATAGCCTTGCCATCAAGGCGTCTTCCTGATCGCACTCGGCGGCGCCGAGCGGCGCCGCCCTCCCGGAATATTGGAGTGACCAATGACTGCTCTTGCCCGCATGGAAAAGCCGATCAAGATGGCTAAGCCGCAAACAGAAACAAAGGTCGTGGCTCTGACACCACGACCCTCCAAGAGAATCGACCTGAAGGACATTGCCTCATCGGTCGCGAAGAACGTGGTCCCGCCGGTGATCGTCTTGGCCTTGCTGCTTGGTATCTGGCAGTTGCTCTGTTCGGCACCTGGTGCATCGCTGCCGCCGCCCTCGCAGGTCTGGACGGAAAGCTATGACCTGATCGCCCATCCCTTCTTCGATTTTGGCTCGCAGGATATCGGGCTCGGCTGGCGCGTACTGGTGTCGCTGCAGCGCGTCGCCTACGGCTTCGGCCTGGCGGCAATCGTCGGGGTGCTGATCGGTGCCGTCATCGGTCAGTCGATCTGGGTGATGCGCGGGCTCGATCCGATCTTCCAGGTGCTGCGCACGGTGCCGCCGCTCGCATGGCTGCCGCTGTCGCTCGCAGCGTTCCAGAATTCCAACCCTTCGGCGATCTTCGTGATCTTCATCACCTCGATCTGGCCGGTGATCATCAACACCGCCGTCGGTGTCCGCAACATTCCGCAGGATTACCGCAACGTCGCGCAGGTGCTGCGGCTGAACCATCTCGAATTCTTCTGGAAGATCATGCTGCCCTCCGCCGCGCCCTATATCTTCACTGGTCTCAGGATCGGCATCGGACTCTCCTGGCTTGCCATTGTCGCGGCCGAGATGCTGACCGGCGGCGTCGGCATTGGCTTCTTCATCTGGGATGCCTGGAACTCCTCGCGGCTGCCCGACATCATCGTGGCACTCGCCTATATCGGCGTCACCGGCTTCTTCCTCGACAAGCTGGTTTCGGCTGTCGGCAAGTTCATCACCCGCGGCGCGGCGACTAATTAAGGAGGCGATCATGCAGGCCTATCTCAAGCTCGACCATATCGCCAAGCATTTCGACCGCGGCGGCACCCGCTCGGACGTATTGCGTGACATCAACCTGACCTTCGAAAAGGGCGAGTTCGTCTCGATCATCGGCCATTCCGGCTGCGGCAAGTCCACGCTTCTCAACCTCATCGCCGGTCTCACACCAGTATCGACGGGCGCGGTACTGCTCGAAAACCGGGAGGTCAATGCGCCGGGACCGGAACGCGCCGTGGTGTTTCAGAACCACAGCCTGCTTCCCTGGCTGACGGTCTATGAGAACGTCAACATCGCGGTCACCAAGGTCTTTGGCTCAACCAAGACCAAGGCCGAGCGACATGACTGGATCATGACCAATCTCGACCTCGTGCAGATGGGGCACGCCAAGGACAAGCGGCCCGCCGAGATATCAGGCGGCATGAAGCAGCGCGTCGGCATCGCTCGGGCGCTGGCAATGGAACCGAAGATCCTGCTGCTCGACGAGCCCTTCGGCGCGCTTGATGCGCTGACCCGCGCCCACCTGCAGGATGCGGTCATGGAAATCCACCATCGTCTCGGCAACACCATGGTGATGGTCACACACGACGTAGATGAGGCCGTGCTGCTTTCCGACCGCATCGTGATGATGACCAACGGCCCCGCCGCGCATATCGGCGAAGTGCTGCGCATTCCCCTCGTCCGCCCCCGCAACCGGATCGAACTCGCCTCGGACCGGACCTACCTCAAATCCCGCGAAGCCGTGCTCAAGTTTCTCTACGAGCGTCACCGCTTTGTCGAAGCCGCGGAGTGATTGGAATGACCGAGAAACTCGTCATCATCGGCAATGGCATGGCCCCCGGCCGCATGCTGGAACACGTGTTCGAAAAGGCACCTGGCCGCTATCAGGTCACGATCTTCAATGCCGAGCCACGCGTCAACTATGACCGCATCATGTTGTCCCCGGTTCTATCGGGTGAAAAGACCTATGAGGAAATCGTCATACACGGCGATGGTTGGTACATCGAAAACGGCATCACGCTCTACAAGGGCCATCGCGTCGTCGCGATCGACCGTGACGCGAAGACCGTGACCTCCGATCACGGCGTGACCGAGCGCTACGACAAGCTGGTGATCGCCACCGGCTCGGTGCCCTTCATAATTCCGGTTCCCGGCAACGACATGCGCGGCGTGATTACGTATCGCGACCTCGACGATGTCCAGGCCATGCTGCTGGCCGCCCAGTCGCGCGAAAAGGCGGTTGTCATCGGCGGTGGATTGCTCGGCCTTGAAGCCGCCGCCGGCCTCGCCGGCCGGGGCATGGATGTCACCGTGCTGCATGTCATGCCGACGCTCATGGACCGGCAGCTGGATCCGGCCGCAGGCTATCTCCTGCAAAAGGAACTCGAAGGCCGCGGCATCAAGATCATCTGCAAGGCCAATACCAAGGCGATCGTGGGCGACGGCAGGGTGGAGGGCGTCGAACTCGACGACGGTCGTGTCATACCGGCGACGCTGGTGGTCATGGCTGTGGGTATTCGCCCCAGTGTCGCGCTTGCACGGGAGGCCGGCCTGCCGGTCAATCGTGGCATCGTCGTCGACCACGGCATGCAGACGTCGGACGGTTCCATCATGGCGCTCGGCGAATGCGCCGAGGTCGACGGCATGATCTATGGCCTCGTCGCCCCGCTCTACGAGATGGCCCGCGTCGCTGCCGCGCATCTCGCAGGTGATCGCAGCGCAGCCTTCGTCCATTCCGACACGCCGACCAAGCTCAAGGTCACCGGCATCGAGCTCTATTCGCTCGGCGATTTCGCCGACGGCGACGACCGCGAGGAGATCGTGCTGCGCGATGCTTCGGCCGGCGTCTACAAGCGTCTCGTGCTCAAGGGCAACCGCATCATCGGCACCGTGCTCTATGGAGAGACCTCGGACGGCGCGTGGTTCAACGACCTCAAGAAGAAGGGTACAGACATCTCGGAGATGCGAGAGACCCTGATCTTCGGACAGGCCTATCAGGGAGGGTCGCCGCTGGACCCTATGGCGGCCGTTGCAGCCTTGCCGGATGACGCGGAAATCTGTGGCTGCAACGGCGTCTGCAAGGGCAAGATCACCTCGACTATTACGGCCAAAGGCCTGACGTCACTGGACGATGTGCGCGCCCACACCAAGGCTTCCGCGTCCTGCGGCTCCTGCACCGGCCTTGTCGAGAAGCTGATGTCGCTGACATTGGGCGACAGCTACAACCCGGCGGCGGTACAGCCCATGTGCGGCTGCACCGAACTCGGCCATGACGATGTGCGCCGGCTCATCAAGGCCAAACACCTCAAGACCATTCCCGCCGTGATGCAGGAACTGGAATGGAAGACCTCCTGCGGCTGCGCCAAGTGCCGGCCAGCGCTCAACTATTACCTCGTCTGCGACTGGCCGGATGAATATGCCGACGATTACCAGTCTCGCTTCATCAACGAACGCGTCCACGCCAATATCCAGAAGGACGGCACCTATTCGGTCGTGCCGCGCATGTGGGGCGGCGTGACCAACGCCAACGAGCTGCGCGCGATCGCCGATGTCGTGGACAAGTTCGAAATCCCGCTGGTCAAGGTCACCGGCGGCCAGCGCATCGACCTTCTCGGGATCGAGAAGGAAGACCTGCCCGCCGTCTGGGCCGATCTCGGCAAGGCCGGCTTCATATCCGGCCAGGCTTACGCCAAGGGATTGAGGACCGTTAAAACCTGTGTCGGCTCTGACTGGTGTAGATTCGGCACGCAGGATTCGACCGGCCTCGGCATCCGCATCGAAAAATTCATGTGGGGCTCCTGGACGCCGGCGAAACTCAAGATGGCGGTGTCGGGGTGTCCGCGCAACTGCGCCGAGGCAACCTGCAAGGATGTCGGCGTGATCTGTGTCGATTCCGGATTCGAGATCCATTTCGCGGGTGCTGCCGGCCTGGACATCAAGGGCACCGAGGTGCTCGGCCTGGTGAAGACCGAGGACGAGGCGCTTGAGCATATCGTGGCGCTGACCCAGATGTATCGCGAGCAGGGCCGCTATCTCGAACGCATCTACAAATGGGCAAAGCGCGTCGGCCTCGACGAGATTCGCCGCCAGATCATGACCGATCACGAGAAGCGCCGGGCCTATTACGACCGGTTTGTCTTCAGCCAGAAATTTGCCCAGGTCGATCCCTGGTCGGAGCGCGTCTCCGGCAAGGACAAGCATGAATTCATGCCGATGGCGACAGTCGGCTATCAGGATGCGGCGGAGTGAGGATCGTGGATATGAACTGGATCGCTATCGGCAAGCTCGAAGATATTCCGCTCCGCGGGGCTCGCTGCGTGAAGACACCGCAAGGCAAGATCGCGGTGTTCCGCACTGCCGACAACGAGGTCTTCGCCATCGAGGACCAATGCCCGCACAAGGGCGGACCGCTCAGCCAGGGCATCGTTCACGGCGCTGCTGTCACCTGCCCGCTGCACAACTGGGTGATTTCGCTGGAGACGGGCAAGGCGCTGGGCGCGGATGAGGGCAAGGTCAGGACCTTCCCGCTCGAAGTGCGTGGTGAAGACATTTTCATGGCCTACATGCAGCACCTGATGGCAGCGGAATGATGGAAAGGGAGGTCAAGACAACCTGTCCCTATTGCGGTGTCGGCTGCGGCGTCATCGCCCAGGTCAGTGAAGCGGGAACAGTGTCAGTTCGCGGCGATCCCGACCACCCGTCGAATTATGGCCGCCTGTGCTCGAAGGGGTCGGCGCTTGCCGAAACACTCGATCTCGACGACCGTATCCTCCATCCGGAGATCGGTGGGCAGCGGGCGGGTTGGGACGAGGCGCTCGATCTCGTCGCCGACAGGTTTTCCGAGGCCATTGCCGAGCATGGTCCCGATTCCGTCGCCTTCTATGTCTCCGGCCAATTGCTGACCGAGGATTACTACGTCGCCAACAAGCTGATGAAGGGTTTCATCGGCTCGGCCAATATCGACACCAATTCACGGCTCTGCATGTCGTCATCCGTCGCCGGCCACCGTCGCGCGTTCGGCTCGGACACGGTGCCCGGCACCTATGAGGATCTGGAACTCGCCGACCTCGTGATCCTGACCGGCTCCAATCTCGCCTGGTGCCATCCGGTGCTGCACCAGCGGCTGATGGCCGCCAAGGCGGCGCGGCCGGGACTTACGATCGTGACGGTCGATCCCCGGCGGACGGCGACGGCGGACGCCTCGGACCTGCACCTGGCGCTGCGGCCGGGGTCGGACGTGGCGCTGTTCGCCGGGCTGCTGGCGCACCTGGACGCGGCGGGGGCGGTGGACCGGGCCTTCGTGGAGGCGCACACGGACGGGTTCGAGGCGGCGCTCGGCGCGGCCTGCGCGGTGGGGCTGTCCGGAGCGGCGGAGGCGACCGGGCTTCCGGAGGCGGCACTTTCGGCCTTCTACGACCTCTTCGCCCGGACCGGGCGGGTCGTGACGGCCTTCAGCCAGGGGGTGAACCAGTCGGCGAGCGGGACCGACAAGGTGAACGCCATCCTCAACGTGCACCTCGCGACCGGGCGGATCGGCAAGCCCGGGGCGTCGCCGTTCTCGGTCACCGGCCAGCCGAACGCCATGG
>Ga0164290_1002039_pt1 | contig 18115 bp, 16 predicted proteins | sample Micstemetagenome_FD_108782 | JGI IMG/M metagenome (GOLD analysis project Ga0164290, IMG submission 108782) | Contaminated culture microbial community from soil near Moab, Utah, USA - Microcoleus steenstrupii SON62 (Illumina Assembly) | ecosystem: Environmental > Terrestrial > Soil > Soil crust... | reverse complement strand
GATGCGCGGCTGGCCGGTCTATCTCTCGACCAAGAACACCATCCTCAAGGTCTATGACGGCCGCTTCAAGGATATTTTCGAGGAAATCTACCAGAGCGAATTCAAGGCTGATTTCGACAAGCTCGGGATCACCTACGAACACCGTCTGATCGACGACATGGTTGCATCCGCGCTGAAATGGTCCGGCGGCTATATCTGGGCCTGCAAGAACTATGACGGCGACGTGCAGTCCGACACGGTGGCGCAGGGCTTCGGCTCGCTCGGCCTGATGACCTCGGTTCTCCTGACGCCCGATGGCAAGACGGTAGAAGCCGAAGCCGCCCACGGCACGGTGACTCGCCACTACCGCCAGCACCAGAAGGGCCAGGAAACTTCGACCAATTCCATCGCCTCGATCTTCGCCTGGACGCGTGGCCTCGCGCATCGCGCTAAGCTTGACGATAATGCAGAACTCGCCAAGTTCTGTGACACCCTGGAAAAGGTCTGCGTCTCGACCGTCGAAAGCGGCTTCATGACCAAGGACTTGGCGTTGCTGATCGGTCCAGACCAGCCGTGGCTCTCGACCACCGGCTTCCTCGACAAGATTGATGAAAATCTCAAAAAGGCGATGGCCGCCTGAAGCTGCCTTCGGCATTGCTGAATTCGGGACCCGGCTTCGTGAGAAGTCGGGTTTTATTTTAACTCGCCAGTAGCGACAGCAACTTCAGCGGCGCCGCGTTGGCGATCGACAGGGCACTGTTGGCGAGGCCCTGCTGCACATCGACAGCGCGGAGCTTGGAGGCGGCCGTATCCATGTTGGCATCGACGAGCCTGCCTACGCCCCGGTCGAGCGTCTGCTGCAAGTCTGCGACGAAGCCCTGCTGCATCTCGATGCGCGAAATCAGCGACCCAAGGTCGGCGGATGCGTCGGTCATGGCCATCAGCATCCGGTCGGTAACGGAGAGCATTTCCGCGACCTGATCCTGGCTCGTCGTTTCGTCGAGCCTAAACTCGGTATGGAGTGTCTGGTTGCGGCCGTTGAGAAGGACCCAATCGGTACCGGCCCCGGCATCTGCGGCATAGCCTGCATTGGTCAGGATTCCGGCATTGGAGTCCTCGTCGATGAGATGGTTTGTGCCGTTCGCGTTCCACATCGAATATACGAGTGTCTGGACCGAGACATTGCCCGAAGCGTCACGGCCGAACGAACCTACGATCTGCCGGCCTATATCATCCGCTGCGGATCTGCGAACCATCCAGTTCTCGCCGTTGAAGGACGCGCCTTCGGCGATCGTCCTGAGCTCGCTCTTTAGTTCGGTGATTTCGTCGTTGATCTTTCCGAAGCTGGTGCCCGCCTCGTGGGCGGTTACCAATTTCCTCTTGATCTCCTCGACCACCTCGATGGCGGTCGTCATGCCGGTATAGGCGACGTCTACGGCGGCGGCGCCGATGCCCAGCCCGTCTTCGGCGGCGGCGAGCGCGCGGTTGTCCGAGCGCATCATGGTGGCGATGGACCAATAGGCGCTGTTGTCGGCAGCGGTCTTGACACGCAGGCCCGTTGCTACTTCCTGCTGCCTGTCGGTACGCGCGCTGGTGATCGCGCGCAGTTGATCGACGGTGAACATCGCACCGGCGTTGGTGAGAATACTTGTCACGGCTACTTCCGAACTGAATACTTGGACTTTACAACTTGCCTGACTGATACCGGAACCGATCTGTCGGGCATCATGCAGCGACAGCGGAGAACACCCGGTATGGTTAATCCAGAATGCAGATCTATGCTTAACGCCGGGTAAAGCGGAGCGGGGGGAGACCGAAATATTTTCTACCGCGAGATGCGGTTCAACGCATATTGATCATGAATTGCAGTTTCGGAAAGGGCATGCGTGAGCGATAGAGCGCAACTCACAATCCTCATCGTCGGTGGCTACGGCACGTTCGGTAGCAGGCTGGTAGAACTACTGGCTGACGAGCCAAGGCTGTGTGTGATCGTCGCCGGACGATCATTCGAAAAGGCCCGAGCGCTATGCACCCGCCTGACTGCGGCGGCGACGCTCGTGCCCTATGGCCTCGACCGCGACGGTGACATGGGAAAGGCTCTTTCCGACCTGACGCCGGAAATCCTCATCGATGCAACGGGGCCATTCCAGACTTATGGCGACGATCCCTATCGGCTGGTCAGGCTTTGCATTGCGCATGGTGTGAACTATCTCGATTTCTCGGATGGCAGCGCCTTTGCGCGCGATATAAGCGCATTCGACGCAGAGGCAAAGGGGGCCCATATGTTCGCTCTCTCCGCGGCAAGTTCTTCGCCGGCGCTGAGTGCGGCGGTGGTCCGCGAACTGGCCAAAGGGATGGCGTCGGTCGAACATGTCGAGGGCGGCATCGCGCCATCACCGTTCGCCGGGATCGGCCTCAATGTTATCCGTGCGATTGCCAGCTATGCCGGAAAGCCCGTAAAATTGATGCGGGGCGGGCAATTCGGAACCGGATACGGCCTGACGGAATCACACCTTGTGACGATCTGCCCGCCTGGGATCCTGCCACTTGGCTCCCGCCGGTTCGCGCTGGTCGATGTGCCCGATCTGGAGCTCCTTCCCGAGACCATACCGGGATTGAAGTCGGTGTGGTTCGGCGCGGGTACAGCACCGCAGATCTACCTTCGGTTTCTGATGGCCCTGGCCTGGCTGACGCGGCTGAAATTGCTGCCCAACCTCGCACCTCTCGCCCGGCCATCTCACTTCGTGGCCAATGTCCTGACTTGGGGCGAGCCTCGTGGTGGCATGTTCGTGAAGGTCTGTGGTCGCGACGGGGAGGGCAGGTCCGTCGCCCGCTCCTGGCATCTCATCGCCGAGGGCGACACGGGTCCATCGGTGCCGGCCATGGCGATCGATGCGATCATCCGAAAATGCCTTCTCGGTCACCGTCCGAAGACAGGCGCGCGGGCGGCCACCGAGGCGCTCTCGCTGGCTGATTTCGAACGCGGTTTCGCCGCAAGGAACATCGTAACCGGCATTCGTGAAAAGGCTGACGTGTGCGACCCGCTGTACAGGCGGATTCTCGGCGCGGCATGGGGCCAACTGCCCGGGCAAATCCGAGACCTCCATAGCGTAGAGACCATCAGAACTTTCTCGGGACGAGCGCAGGTCTCTCGAGGGAGAGGCCTGATCTCCCGCATCATCGGCACCCTCTATCGTTTTCCCTCGGAAGGCTCGGAAATCCCGGTTGCTGTCCTCCTCGAACGGCGCGGTGACGCCGAACTTTGGCAGCGCGATTTTGCCGGCCGCATTTTCCGAAGCTGGCAACGGGAAGGTCGAGGGCGCAGCCAATATCTCATCGACGAGCGCTTCGGTCCGGTCTCGGTGGGGCTGGCGCTTGTCACCGGGGAGGGGCGCTTGGAATATATCGTCCGCCGCTGGCGTTTCCTCGGGATGCCGATGCCCATGTTCATGGCGCCGGGCGGGCGGACGTTCGAATTCGTCGCGAATGGCCGCTTCCATTTCCACGTTGAAATCGCTCATCCCTGGTTTGGGGTGATCGTTCGCTATCAGGGCTGGCTGGAGGACGCCTGACAAAACCTTGTGGGTTGGTGCATTTCTTCACACGCTTGTCCCGAATCCTTGCTAGTAAGACTTTGCGGCGACGAGGAATGGAATGACGGCAGGCATCGACATGGGCACGGGCGCGGGCGGCGAAAGCTCGACGCTCGATCTAGAGGAATTGCTGGCGACGCGCCTTCTGGTGCAGGGAAATTCCGGTTCGGGAAAGTCGCATCTGCTGCGTCGCCTGCTCGAACAGTCGGCCGGCTGGGTGCAACAGGTGATCGTGGATCCCGAAGGCGATTTCGTCACGCTGGCCGATCGCTACGGTCATGTGGTGATCGAGGGCGAGCGGACGGAGGCCGAGCTTCTCGGCATCGCGGCGCGCGTGCGCCAGCATCGCGTATCCTGCGTTCTTTCGCTTGAAGGCCTCGATGTCGAGGACCAGATGCGGGCCGCCGGCATTTTCCTCAATGGCCTCTTCGATGCAGAACGCGACCACTGGTACCCGGTGCTTGTCGTGGTCGATGAGGCGCAGATGTTCGCACCGGCCGTCGCCGGCGAAGTCACCGATGAAGTGCGCAAACTCTCGCTCGGCGCCATGACCAATCTCATGTGTCGCGGCCGCAAGCGCGGGCTGGCTGGGGTCATCGCCACCCAACGCCTCGCAAAGCTCGCCAAGAACGTCGCGGCCGAAGCCTCGAACTTCCTGATGGGCCGCACCTTTCTCGACATCGACATGGCCCGTGCCGCTGACCTGTTGGGTCTCGATCGGCGACAGGCCGAGATGTTCCGCGACCTGCCGCGCGGCGCCTTCGTGGCGCTCGGTCCCGCGCTCACGAAGCGGCCGGTCAAGGTCCAGATCGGCAAGGTCGAGACGTCGGCGCGCTCATCGAGCCCCAAGCTCGTGCCGCTGCCAGAGGCTATGGAAGATGCAGCCGACTTCATCCTGACCCCGGACCCATCCGAATTCACCCGCCCGGTGGCCCGCTACATCCAGCCGGCGCCGCGCCCCGCCACCGACATCCTCGCCGAACTATCGAAGCCTCGGTCGGAAGAGCCAGTCGTGACCGATTCCCGACCCAGGCGCGCCGAACTGACACCCGAGGAACGCGAGGCTCAGGTCTCCTACGCACTTGCCGATGTGATGGAAGGCGCCAATGCTTTTCGCACCGACGCGGAACTCTACCAGGATTTTCTCGTCCGCTGCCGCATCCGCCGCCTTGCCGGCACGCCGCTCCCACTCGCAGATTTCCGCGGTCGGCTCGCGGTGATCCGCTCTGGCGCCAATGCGGAAACAATGGCGTCAGAATCCTGGGGCAAGGCGCTCACCCTGAGTCATGCCGTTACGGATGACCTGAAGGCCGTGTTCCTGATGCTGGCCAATGCTGCCCTCAACGGTCAGCCATGCCCGCCGGACACTGCGATCGCCCGGAGCTATGGGACGCATTCGGTCCGCCGCGCCCGCCGGCTTCTCGGCTATTTCGAGGAACAGGGACTGATCGTTGTCCATCAGGACCGACTCGGCGGCCGCATCGTCGCATTCCCTGATCTCGGGGTAGAGACCATGCCCGGCAATCCGGATGCGCCGGAACAGGAGGCACACGAGGCGGCAGAGTGATCACTCGATCTCGATGCCGAGTTCGCCACGAAGTTTCTTCGTCAGCGACTTCGCGATGATCTTGTAGGATCTCAAAATGTAGGTCTTGAGATCATCCTCGGGCAGATCTGCATCCTCGCCGACGGACACCCATTGACGCTTGGCGAAGTAGGGCGCCTGATCGATACCGTCGATCGCAGTCAGGATTTCGAAGGTCTCTTCCGGGACCTTGATGACGATGTTGGAATCGTCGTTGCTGCGGCGGTTGAGGAGCGTGAAGACCTTACCGCCCACCTTGGCGACGCGCGATCCCCACTGATCGACGAAGGTGACGCCGGGCAGCCTGCCGGCGAATGCGTCGAATTGAGCTTGCTTGAAGAGCGACATGATACCTCCCGCGATTCGGATGAATGCGGACTGTCCCTGAAGTCGCCCGAGCCTTCAACAAGCGGGAGGCGCGCAGGGCTCAAGATTTCAGCCGCACTCTGTTGACTTTTCCGCAGCGACCTCATAGAAGCCGCTCAACTCCGGGCAGCGATGCCCGGTGTTGCGTTTCTGCTGGCCAATTGCACGCGGAAATAGAGCATGTCCCGTGGCGTCTCCGTTCAAGCTGACGTGAGATACCTGTCAGAAAGGCCGAAAGGCTTCTTCAGAGGAGGGCGTGTTTCCTTATAACAAGGCGAGAGGCTTCGGCCACGCCACAAAAGAAAGGAAATGCGATGAGCAAGCGCGCATCGTCTAAGTATAAAATCGACCGCCGCATGGGCGAAAATATCTGGGGCCGTCCGAAGTCGCCGGTCAACCGCCGTGAATATGGCCCGGGCCAGCACGGCCAGCGCCGCAAGGGCAAGCTTTCCGACTTCGGCGTGCAGCTGCGCGCCAAGCAGAAGCTGAAGGGCTACTACGGCGACATCTCCGAAAAGCAGTTCCGCGCCACCTTCGACGAAGCTGCGCGCCGCAAGGGCGATACCCCGGAAAACCTGATCGGTCTCCTCGAGTCGCGTCTCGATGCCGTGGTCTACCGTTCGAAGTTCGTCGCGACCATTTTTGCAGCCCGTCAGTTCGTCAACCATGGCCATGTCACGGTCAACGGTGTCCGCGTCAACATTCCGTCATACCGCTGCAAGGCCGGTGACCTTATCGAAGTCAAGGAAAAGTCCAAGCAGCTGACGATCGTCCTCGAGGCTGCCTCGCTCGCCGAACGCGACGTTCCGGACTATATCGAAGTCGACCACAACAAGATGAAGGCCACGTTCAACCGTATGCCTGGTCTCGCCGACGTTCCGTATCCTGTTGTCATGGAGCCGAACCTGGTCATCGAATTCTATTCGCGCTGATTTCTGTCAGCCCGACGAGATTGGAAAGCCGCCTCGGAAGGGCGGCTTTTTTCTTTGTCTGCATTTCATATGCCTTGCGTTCGTTGTATCTCGCATCATGATCCGCAACACCGATACATCCTGGGGCCTTGTCTCCATCCTGTTTCACTGGACGATGGCCGTACTCTTCCTTAGCCAGTTCTGGCTCGGTTGGTTCATGCAGGGCATCAAGAACATGCTCGACCAGTATTATCTGTATCAATGGCATAAATCATTCGGCTTCCTGATCCTCGGGCTGGCGGTGCTGCGCGCGCTGTGGTCACTTTTGTCCAGAAGACCCAGGCTTCCTGACGACATGCCCGCCGGCGAAAAGACGCTCGCGCGCGGCAGCCATGCGGTGCTCTATCTTTTTCTCGTCATCCTGCCGCTTACCGGCTGGGCGATTGTCTCGACGTCGCCGCTGCCGATCGCCACGCGCTTCTTCGGCCTGTTCGTCATTCCCTCTCTGCCTTTAGGCGTCTCGATGCACAGTGAGCAGATCTGGTCGAGCCTACATGGATTTCTCGCCTATGCGGCGATCTTTCTGGTGGGCGTGCACGTGCTTGCCGCATTGCGGCATCATTTCAAGAGCAAGGATGATGTTCTGGTGCGGATGATCTGGCCTCGCCTTCCGTGACCGAAAAGATGTCTCGCGCTCTTCAACATGGATGCCGGCACGCCGGTCTATTCCAACATGATCGTGCTCGACATTGAACTGATCGGCAAGCTGAATTGGGGAGTCTGCGCTTGACCCCGGCTTCTATTGCGCTATTGCCTCTGGCAAGATCAATCCTAGCGGCAAGCCCATGCTGACCACCAATTCCGATTTCGAGCCGGAGGACGAGAACCTCGCCTTTGCGGGCGACGCCACCATGCAGGCGCTATTCCGGCATGCGCCGCAATCGACCGGCTTCAACAAGCTGCGCAAGAAGCTGATCCGCCAGGTTCGGCAGGCCTTCGAGGATTTCGGCATGCTCGACGGCCAGCGCCGCTGGCTGGTCTGCCTCTCTGGAGGCAAGGATTCGTATGGCCTGTTGGCGCTGCTGCTGGAGCTCAAATGGCGCGGCTTGTTGCCGGTCGAACTGGTTGCCTGCAACCTCGATCAGGGCCAGCCGTATTTTCCCAAGCACATCCTACCGGATTATCTCACGGCACTCGGCGTCACGCACCGCATCGAATATCGGGACACCTATTCGATCGTCAAGGAGAAGGTACCGGAAGGTGCTATCTATTGCGCGCTCTGTTCACGGCTTCGGCGCGGCAATCTCTATCGGATCGCCCGCGAGGAGGGCTGTGACGCCGTCGTTCTCGGCCATCACCGCGAAGACATCCTCGAGACCTTCTTCATGAATTTCTTCCACGGCGGGCGGCTCGCCGCCATGCCGCCGAAGCTCCTGAACGATGAGGGCGACCTGATGCTTCTCCGGCCGTTGAGCTACTGCGCCGAGGAGGATCTGGCCCGTTTCTCCATCGCCATGCAATTCCCCATCATCCCCTGCGACCTTTGCGGCTCGCAGGATGGCCTGCAGCGCAATGTGATGAAGACCATGCTCGCCGATATCGAGGCGCGCATGCCCGGCCGCAAGGATGCCATGCTGCGGGCGCTCGGTCACGCCAACCCGTCGCATCTGCTCGATCCAAGACTATTCGATTTCGCAGGTCTGATGGCCCGGCCGACCCAAGGAAAACCCGAGTGATCAAGTTCGATATGGAAGCACTCGCGGCCCTTATGCGGGAGGCGGCGGTGGCGGAGATCATGCCGCGCTTCCGCAAGCTGGGCGATGCGGATATCCGCATCAAGACCGAAGCCTCCGATCTCGTGACCGAAGGCGACGAGGCGGCCGAACGCTTCATCAAGGCGCGCTTCGAAACCATCCTTCCCGGTGCGCTCTTCGTTGGCGAGGAATCGGTCGCCAAGGATCCCGATCTTTTGCCCCGGCTGGCGGATGCCGATCTGGCGCTGACCGTCGATCCGATCGACGGTACCTTCAATTTCGCCTCAGGTCTGCCGCTCTTCGCGGTTATGGCTGCCGTCGTCTCGAAGGGCGAGACCATTGCCGGTCTGATCTATGATCCGGTGGGTGACGATTTCGTACTGGCCGAGAAGGGCTCCGGCGCCTGGCAGGTCACTCCGGATGGCAACCGGAAGCGGCTGAAGGTCATCGAACCCGCTTCGCTCGACCAGATGTTCGGAATGGCTTCGACCGGTTATCTCCATGGCGGCGACCGGGCTACGGTGCTGGGCAACATGGCCAAGGTTCGGTTCCTGATGAACTACCGCTGTGCTGGCCACGAATATCGCACATTCGCGGCCGGTCACGTCCACTTCCTAATGTACAACAAGCTGATGCCGTGGGACCATTTGCCGGGCACGCTGATCTCGCAGGAAGCCGGCGCATATGCCGCCCGGTTCGATGGCTCTGCCTATGCGCCTCACCATACGGCTGGAGGGCTGATCCTGACACCCAACAAGGATATGTGGGACGAGTTGCGGCGCGAGGTGTTCACGGTTTAGGGTCGGGCTTCCGGTATTGGGGGCTGACGCCGAACAGCTTGCCCTTTTCGGCGATCAGCACGCAGCCGATGCCGAGCAACGCGGGTATGAAATATCCGGCTGCGGTCGGGACCACGGTACCATCATATTGCGAGCCGATAAACGCGCCGATCAGCGCGCCTCCGACCGTCTGCATGAAGCCGAAGACCGACGAGGCCGTGCCCGCCACGGCGCCAAGCGGTTCCATCGCCAGGGCCTGCGTGTTGGAGCCGACCATGCCGAATGAAAACATGGTCAGCGCGAAGACGGCCATGAACAGCGGGAAGGGCAGGGCGTCGTTCACCGCCAGCACCAGCCAGATGCCGCTCATGCCGATGAACCACAGAAGTGCGGCATGGGTCACGCGGCGTATACCGAAGCGGCCGACGATGCGCGAATTGAGGAAGGACGAGATCGCCATGAAGCCCGCGACAGCCGCAAAGGCAATCGGGAACCATGCGCCGAGCCCGTAGATGTCGACATAGATCTGTTGTGCGGTGCCGATGAAGCCGAACAGGCCGCCCATCACGAAGATCGACGATATCCCGTAGAGCAGCGCGCTGCGGTTGGAAAACACCAGGCCGAAGCCCTCGGCGATCACTTTTGGATGCAGCGGACGCCGGTTTTCGACAGGCAGCGATTCTGCAAGCCTGAGATACGCCCAGATCGCCACGAGCGCAGCGAGCGCCGCCATGAACAGGAAGATCATCTGCCAGTGGCCGGAGAATAACAGCAACTGGCCGATGCTGGGGGCCAAGACCGGAACCGCCATGAAGACCATAAAGATCAGCGACATGACTTCCGCCATGGCGCGTCCTTCGAAGCGGTCCCGCACCGCCGACGTGCCGATGACTCGCGTCGCTGCAGCGCCCAGACCCTGAATAAAACGCAATGCAAGCAGCGTGAAGAAGCTTGGCGCGATCGCGGCGAGAGCGGCGGCGGCGACGTAGATCGCCATGCCAGCCATCAGCGGCATGCGCCGGCCGAAACGGTCTGATATCGGGCCGAAGGCCAGTTGCGCAAGGCCGAATCCGACGAGGTACGACGTCAGGACATATTGCCGCTCGTTCTCATGGGCGACATCTAACGCCTCGCCCATGGCTGGGAGCGCAGGAAGCATCACGTCGATGGCAAGCGCGTTGAGCGCCATCAATGCCGCAATCAGCGCAATGAATTCAGCACGTGGAATCGGACGGGCAGGGCCGGACATAGGCAAACTCGGTCAATTGAATATATGCGCGGTGGCCGGTTGGGAGCGGGCGTCTCACGGCAGGGGGTGTATGCAAGATGATTGGACGCATGTCCAGTCAAGATTAGTGAAACGATGATGACGGCGTTTGACCGGCCGTCGGTCCTCCGTTCGTGAACATCCGCCCCCGCTCGGTCCACAGCACTGCGAGCGTCGCAAACAGGCCGCCGAAGCCGAAGGCAAACGCGAGCGGCACAACGGTGCCATTATAGGCCTGGCCTACGAACCCTGCCAGCACAGTGGCGACTGTCGTTGTCACCACGCCGAACAGCGAGGATGCGGTACCCGCGATATGGCCGAGCGGCTCAAGCGCAATGGCGCTGATATTGCCCTGCAGTACGCCGAACGCCATCATGCAGACCGTGAGCATGCCGAAGGTCACCCAGAAGGGCGGGTTGCCGGCCAGCGCGAGCAGGAAAAGAACAAGCCCCGAGACCGTGAAGATCGCGAGCGCGCCATGCGCCACCGGCCGCATGCCCGTGAGCCGGACCATCCGCGCGCTGAACAGTGCGGCGATCGCGACGCCGATCGACGATCCGCCGAAGGCATAGGGGAATAGCGTACCCAGCCCGTAAAGCTCGCCATAGACCTGCTGGACGGACACGATGTAGGAAAACAACCCGACCAGGGTCAGTGTGCTTGCCACGGCATAGCCGGCCGTGACGCGATTGCTGCAGATCTCGACAAGCGCATCGAGCAGGCTGCCGAAGGCCAGCGACCGGCGGTCCTCGGCATCAAGCGTTTCGCGCAACCGCGTCGCCATCCAGACGAAGATCATCACGCCGGCTATGGCATTGAAGGCGAAGATGCCCTTCCAGGTCGCGATGAATTCGATCTGCTGGCCGATTGTCGGCGCGACGATCGGGATGATCATGAATGTGGTGAAGACGAATGTCAGTACGCGGCCCATGGCCGGTCCGGCAAAGCAATCGCGAATGATCGCGAGCGTCACCACCTGCAGCGCCGCCGCGCCGACTCCCTGCACCATACGCATGCCGAGCAACCAGGAGAAATCCGCAACGAAGATCGCCGAAATGGAGCCGGCGAGATAGAGGCTGAGCCCCAGCGCAATCAATGGCTTGCGGCCGAACCGGTCGCTGAGCGGACCATAGAAGGCTTGGGAGACCGCAAAAGTCACGACAAAAATCAGGATCACCAATTGGCGGCTGTTTTCGTCCGCGACCCCGAACGCGCGCCCGATCGCCGGCAGCGCCGGCAGCACGATGTCGATCGACATGGCGGCCACGGCGGCAAGGCTCGCGCACATGGCCACGAATTCGGTCATACCGAGATTGGCTTTGCGCTTGAGGGTCGCCGCATTGTCCGCAGGGGTCACGTCGTGCATCGGAAAGGTCCGCAAAAGCGAGAAATATTGAAATCAGCACAAAAAATACGGGCCGGTAAACCGGCCCGGGAGAGTCACAAACTTTGCAGTTCGACGATCAGGCGGCCTGACCCTTGAGCGCAATACCCTTTTCCGACAGTGCCTGCTGCAACTCGCCGGACTGGAACATCTCGGTGACGATATCGCAGCCGCCGATGAATTCGCCCTTCACATAAAACTGCGGAACTGTCGGCCAGTTGGAATAGTCCTTGATTCCCTGGCGGAGATCGGCGTCGGCCAGCACGTTGTGGGTCTTGTAGTCCACGCCGATATAGTCGAGAATCTGCACGACCTTGCCGGAGAACCCACATTGCGGGAAATCGGGTGTGCCCTTCATGAACAGCACCACGTCATTGGTTTTCACTTCATTGTCGATAAATTGTTCGATCGCGCTCATTTTTTGTTTCCTTAGGACAAGCGGGTTCAAGGCCCGGATGGCATTCCAGAGAGAGTATAGTAAAGCCGCTGCGGTAATTCCAGCGGCAAAACGAAATTCTCTTTGGCTACCTGCGTTTGGCCCTGGATCGCGCCGCACTGGTCCGACGTTTGCTGACCTGCTTCTTGGCGACCGCGGCGGCGCGGCCACCCTTGCCGCCAGAACCCGAGGTGGGCCCAGCCTTCCTGGTTGATCGGCTTCGATTCGTGGTGGAGGACGGCGCGCCCATCGTGCGAGTCTTGCGCTTGGTCCGCTTCGTCGTCGTGGATTTGCCAATCGTCTTTTTGAGGATTTCGCTCATCGCGCTTTTCACGATGCCCGAAATCAAGGTGTCCATCACGCCCGCCATTCCAGCCCCTCTGCCCCGCTTCGCGGAGAATATGAAAAGCCCGACATCTGCGCCACTACAAAATGAAGTCGTCGGCCGTCAAACCGACTGCTGTGTCGAGTCTGATGGAGAAGTCCGCTTTCTTGTCGCCATTCGTGTCGACATAGATGAACGTGTCGTCGAGGACGATCTTGAACCGCAATTCGCCGGCGTGACCATGGAACGCACTATCGCCGACGAACTCGAATTTCTGGTTGCCGCCGTCGCGCGCGTCCGCGTCGATCGCCTTCAGATTGATCCTGTCGCTTTGGCCCTGCGTAAAATCAATGATCACATCTTGTCCGCTCGGTTTGACAGAACTCTCTTTCGTGGATTTGTAGATGAACTGATCAGCGTCAGCTCCGCCGGTAAGCGTGTCAGCACCGATTCCACCCACCAGCTTGTCCATCCCGGCGTCGCCGAAAAATCTGTTGGCTTCCTTGCCGCCCATCAGGATATCGGCGTCACCTCCACCAAAGACATCGCCTTCGATACGGCCCTTGCGTCCATCATACTTGTCGTCGCCGTCAGCCATCGTGACATCGCCGATCATGCGTCCTGTATTTGTAATCAGATCACGCCCCGTATGACCATCGCCGCCGGTGGATCCGTATGCCGCTCCGGCAGACTCGATCATGCCACTGTTCTTGAGAACAATAGTCTCGGTGGTCACCACGCCGTCGCGGTATATGCCCCGTGCACCTGCAGTAATTGTGCCGGTGTTGATGACGGTGGAATGCGTGGTCGTGCTGTCGCCGTAGAGGCCCACGCCATACAATTCGCCTTCCACAAACCCATGGTTGGTAATATTGGCAGCAAAGCCGTAACATCCGATCGCACCGCCACTGGGGCCGAGGCCCATGATACGGCCAGATTCCGCAACGATCACCGTGTTGCCGGAATACGTCGATGACGAGGCGCCGAGAACGATGCCAAAGAATTGAGCGACCACGGTGCCGTGGACGATCGCGGTATGGTCGGAGCCGACGGCATTAATGACGTGCCCGCTGGTCGACACAAGCGCCACATTCTTTTTCACGGTGATTGAATCCAGCGCGCCAAGCTCAAACAGAGGTCCTTCACCGAAGGTGGACGGGGGTGTCAACATTACCATCTGAACGTCTCCACTTTATACGCAGCGAAGTCAGATGTATAAGCGCTTCGGTGAGAAAGTCTATTGCCATCGTAGTCTTGGATGATGCGTGCTGGTCTGTTGCAGAGCGAAATAGGATGATCCGCTTTATCTTTTCAGACCCAACCGATCGGCAAAAACCCGCGACGACTCGGCAGCGAGCTTCTTAGCACCAACTTGCTCCGGATACCGACTACTCCGGCGCTGAAGTCTGCAATGCCAGAGCATGCAGCACGCCGCCCATATTACCCTTGAGCGCCTGGTAGACCATCTGGTGCTGCTGCACGCGGCTCTTGCCGCGGAACTGTTCGGCCACGACCTCGGCTGCATAGTGGTCGCCGTCGCCAGCGAGATCGCGGATCGTCACCTTGGCGCCGGGAATGCCTTCCTTGATCATGTCTTCGATGTCGCCCGGATTCATCGGCATGTCGCAGTCTCCTTATTCGCTGGGCGGCAGTTCGCCGCTCATGAAGTCAGGGAACCACGATTCATGGGCCTTTTGCAATTGTTCAATTGCGACCGCGCGGGCACTGCCGAGCTTCACCGTCGCGCCGCCGGTCGTGCCGATCAGGGGTGCGAAGATGCCGCGCGTCTCTGCGATCTCCTGGACCTCGTCGAGATCCTCGCGCTTGACGGTGACAACATACCGGCCCTGATCCTCGCCGTAGAACACCGGGATGGGGTCGGCGCCCGCGATCTGGCCGACATCGGCACCGATGCCGGATGCCATGGCCATTTCGGCGATCGCCAGCGCCAGCCCGCCGGACGAGCAATCATGCACTGCGGTTGCCAGACCGTCGCGGATCAACTCGCGTACGAGATCGCCAACGCGCTTCTCATGCTGGAGATCGACAAAGGGCGGCGGGCCGTCGGTGCGGCCGTGGATATCGCGCATATAGACCGACTGGGCGAGATGCGTGCCCCAGGAGGCAGGCGCACCGATCAGCAGGATATGCTCATCTTCCGCGGCAAAGCGCGCGCGGCCCATGCGCAGCCAGTTGTCGATGAGGCCAACGCCACCGATGGTCGGGGTCGGCAGGATGCCCTTTCCATGCGTCTCGTTGTAGAGCGAAACATTGCCTGAGACGATCGGGAATTCGAGCACGGTGCAGGCCTCGCCGATGCCCTTGATGGCGTGGACGAGTTGGCTCATGATCTCGGGCTTCTCGGGATTGCCGAAATTGAGGTTGTCGGTGGCGGCCAGGGGCAGGGCGCCGGTGGCCGTCAGGTTGCGCCAGCATTCGGCGACGGCCTGTTTGCCGCCCTCGAACGGATCGGCCTCGACATAGCGCGGCGTGACGTCGGAAGAAAAGGCCAGCGCCTTGTGTTCATGGCCCTCGACGCGGACGACGCCGGCATCGCCACCGGGAAGCTGCAGCGAATTGCCTTGGATCAGCGTGTCATACTGCTCATAGACCCAGCGGCGCGAGGAGTTGTTGGCGGAGCCTACGAGCTTGATCAGGGCGTCGGCGACATCGGCCTGCGGCACGTCGTTTTCGGAGAGCGGTGCCGGCTTGACCAGGGGCGTCCAGGGACGATCGTATTCCGGTGCCTGGTCGCCGAGATCCTTGATTGGCAGGTCGGCGACTTGCGTGCCCTGGTGAAGGACACGGAAGCGCAGATCGTCTGTGGTCCTGCCGACGATGGCGAAATCCAGCCCCCACTTGACGAAGATCGCCTTTGCGACCTCTTCCTTTGACGGTTCGAGCACCATGAGCATGCGCTCCTGGCTTTCCGACAGCATCATTTCATAGGCCGTCATCTGCTCCTCGCGCACCGGCACCGTGTCGAGATCGAGTTCGATGCCCAGATCGCCCTTGGCGCCCATCTCGACAGCCGAGCAGGTGAGGCCGGCGGCACCCATGTCCTGGATGGCGATAACGGCGCCGGTCTTCATCAGCTCGAGGCAGGCTTCCAGCAGGCACTTCTCGGTGAAGGGATCGCCGACCTGCACCGTCGGGCGCTTCTCCTCGATCGATTCGTCGAATTCCGCCGAGGCCATGGTGGCACCACCAACGCCGTCACGCCCGGTCTTGGCGCCGAGATAGACGACCGGCAGGCCGACGCCCTTGGCTTCGGAGAGGAAGATCGCGTCGGATTTCGCAAGGCCGGCCGCAAAAGCATTGACCAGGATATTGCCGTTGTAGCGCGCATCGAACTCGACTTCGCCGCCGACTGTCGGCACGCCGAAGGAATTGCCATAGCCGCCGACGCCGGCCACCACGCCTGCCACGAGATGCCGCGTCTTCGGATGATCCGGCGCGCCGAAGCGCAGCGCGTTCATCGCCGCGATCGGCCGGGCACCCATGGTGAAGACATCGCGCAGAATGCCGCCCACACCGGTCGCGGCACCCTGGTAGGGCTCGATATAAGAAGGATGGTTGTGGCTCTCCATCTTGAAGACCACGCAGTCGCCATCGTCGATATCGACCACGCCAGCATTTTCACCCGGTCCCTGTATCACGCGCGGACCCTTGGTCGGCAGCGTCTTCAGCCATTTTTTCGAGGATTTGTAGGAGCAATGCTCATTCCACATCGCCGAGAAGATGCCGAGTTCGGTGAACGTCGGCTCGCGACCGATCAGCGAGAGGATGCGCTCATATTCATCCGGCTTCAGCCCGTGGCTGGCAATGAGGTCTGGCGTGATCGGGCGGTCGTTGGAAACGGTCATCGGGCTCTCGGACTGGTGGGCAGGAGGACTTCGCGATGCCTATAACCCAACCCATCGGCAAGTGCGACAGGAAAATGGGTGCATCAACAGGCCGATAGTCTCGAGAAACATCGCAATGCGATACAGTATTAGCTCACGCCGACATAGGCCGACGGCCCATCGTCCAGCAGACGGCGGAGCGTCGCAAGTCCTTCCTCGATCAACGCTCGGTTGGTACCTTCGCTGAAACCAACGCGGACATGGTGATAGACCCGGTCCGAACGGCCGGCCTTGAACTCGTCCTCGTCGTCGATAAGGATGCCCTCGTCGAAGGCTGCCTGCTTGAACGTGCCCGACAGCCACGGTTCGGGCAACTTGAGCCATAGGAACGGCATGTTCGGATGGGAACGGAAATCATGGCCTGCGAAAATGCGCCGGGCGATTGCCGCGCGTGCTGCGATCTCCCCAATGACCTTGCCACGAATTTCGTGGGCCAATCCCGAAAGCACGAGCCGTGACGCAAGTTCGGCCAGCACGAAAGGCAGGCCGCCGGTCACCAGCTTTTGTGTGACGCGGATGCGCTGCGCAAAGTGGACCGGGCAGGCGACCCAAGCGCCGCGCACGCCTGCCGCGACGGATTTCGACAGGCCATTGGCGAGAAACGTACGATCCGGCGCGATCTGTGCCAAGAGCGGAATATCGTCGTCGATCATGCCGCCATAGATGTAATCCTCGATTAGCCAGACATTGTATTTACGCGCAATGTCGGCGATCTCCCGCCTGCGATTCTCGGGCAGCACCGCCAGCGTCGGGTTCTGGCCGGATGAGATGATGAACGCTGCCTTGGGATGTTCGCGCGCGCAAACGCGTTCGAAGTCCTCGGGCAGGATTCCGTTCTCGTCGGAATCCACCAGCGCGATCTGACGCCCTGTCAGCATGGCGCTGCGGGCGACTTGCGAATAGGTGAGGTGTTCGCTGACGATCCTGTCGCCCGGGCCCGAGACGGCGGCAATGATGGCGGTGATCGCGGCATGGACGCCGAGTTGCGGGACGATCGAGGCCGCATCCGGCGCCCAATCGCCTTTCGCCAGCCACCGACGACCGGCTTCCTGCCAGTCCGGCGAGAGGATGCGGGTATAGCTCGCGATCTCGCGGGGATTGTTCGTGGCGATTTCCATCATCAACTGCCCGATGGCCGAGGACTGGCCGACATCGGCTGCAGCGGTCGTATCGAAACGCAATTTTCCGGGGGGCGGCGACATGGAGCGCGTGCCACCGAAATTGGCGGTGATCGGATCCTTGGAATTCTGATTTGAGGCGAGGCCGGGCTGAACATAGGTGCCGCGGCCAACTTCGCCATTGACCAGCCCGCGTTCGCGAAGCAGGGCGTAAGCGCGGGTAATTGTCCCGATTGTCACCCCAAGGTCATAGGCAAGATCTCGCTGCGGCGGCAATTTGGCCTCAGCGGCGAGCTTTCCGATCTTGATGTCAGCTTCCGCGCTGTCCGCAATACGAATATAGAGCGGGCCTTTGCGGTGTTCGATCTCGGGAATCCAATTTGTCACCATGACAATTCTCTATATTGTATTCTTTTTCGCGTCAAGAAATAAGCATACGGGTACAATCAATCTCCGATGGGCAAAACAATGAGTACAATAGAGACAATCTTGGTGGGGTCTGCTGACCGGTATCCCTCGAGCGGCACCGGTTCAACATTTGTGAGCAGGCTCTGGGCCCGCATTCTGCGGCACCGGCAACTCAGGCACACCCGCCTCCACCTGTTCGAACTGACGGATGATCAACTGCACGATATTGGCATCACGCGCGAAGCCGCCGATCGCGAAGCCGCGCGGTCCCTCATGGCGCACTACATGTACAATGCGCGGTAGGT
>Ga0164290_1002038_pt1 | contig 18127 bp, 6 predicted proteins | sample Micstemetagenome_FD_108782 | JGI IMG/M metagenome (GOLD analysis project Ga0164290, IMG submission 108782) | Contaminated culture microbial community from soil near Moab, Utah, USA - Microcoleus steenstrupii SON62 (Illumina Assembly) | ecosystem: Environmental > Terrestrial > Soil > Soil crust... | reverse complement strand
TCTTACATCGGGAGTGAAGACGTACAGCTGGACGGTACCTAACGGTATCAGCAGTACGCAATGTTTGATAAGGGCCAACTCGATCACTATCTCCAACATAGCCGATACCTCCGATGCGGTGTTTAGTATCGTAAACAATCAAGCGATCACCGTAACGTCTCCCAATGGCGGAGAAAGCTTTTTGTCCGGTACAAGCCGTACCATCACCTGGACGAATACCGCACAGGCGAGTGGTTTGTATAATATTCAGTTCAGCCCCAATGGCGGCACGAATTATTCTACGATCGCCTCCGGTGTATCCGGCAACTCCTATGTATGGAACCAGGTAATAAATGTTCCTTCCACGGACTGTTTTATCCGGGTGCAGGATGCAGGTAATACCTGTAAGAACGATGTATCAGATGCCGCTTTTACGATCCTTCCACGTACGCCGTTACTTACGTATCCCAATGGTGGTGAGACCTTTGTTTCTGTCAGCACCATAAATATTACCTGGAGTATAGAAACTTTTTACAACGGCACAGTGCGGCTTGAGTATTCATTAGACAATGGGGCATCCTGGATACTAATCAGTTCCAGTACTACGAATGACGGAACACAATCATGGACCCTGCCTTTCGCCAACTCCACACAATGCCTTGTAAAAGTAAGTGATGCCACCAATGTGAGTTTGAATGATGTGAGTAATACCACGTTTACCATTACACCGATCATAGAGGTTACCAATCCCAACGGTCTGGATGAACTGGGTGCCTGTACACAAACATCCATCACTTTTACGCATCCATCCAACTATACCTCGTTTGATCTGGCGTATTCACTCAACAACGGTTCAACCTGGTCGACTATCGCAACCGGTTACACGCAAACTGGAACCACCGGTACATATAACTGGGCAATTCCTAATGTGTTTACAACGCAGGCAAGGGTTAGGGTGAGTCCCAATGGTAATGCTGCATACGGAGACATAAGTGATAATATGTTTACCATTAAACCATCCGTAACATTGATACAGCCAAATTTCGGCGGCACGCTGGTGGCAGGTTCGGTTTTCCCCATCAAATGGAATTCGGATGGCATTTCTAATATTTATGATATTGCTTATTCTACTACAGGTTCAGGAGGGCCATGGACTAATATTGTAACAGGCTATAATACAGCAACAAATACCTATAACTGGACTGTTCCAAATATACAATCCACCAATTGTTACATCCGCATTACCGATAACGTAAGCAGCTGTAAACAGGATATTTCTAATTTCCCTTTCACCATTGCAGCAAGTGCTCAACCTATAACTATCACCAATTCTAATGGGCTGGATACTTTATTGGGTTGCCAGAACTACACGATCCGATGGACTGAAAGCGGTGCCGCAATTGGTTCTTATAATATTGATCTGTCAACCAATGGAGGTGTTAGCTGGAGCAATATTGCAGCCAATTATGCAACTACTTCCGGTTCTTATAACTGGATCGTTCCAAACACAACAACCGATATCGCTTTGATAAGGGTGAGTTCAGCTATTAACAGCACAGTTTTTGATGCCAGCGATGCTGCCTTCAGTATTAAACCGAGAAATATCATTGCATCCCTTGACACAACTATTTGTACAGCAGGTAACCTGCAGTTAACTGCAACAGGTGGACTTGGAACATTTACCTGGACGCCTGCATTGGGACTTAACAATGCCAATATTGCAAACCCGGTAGCTACAGTTAACTCAAGTATTCAATATGTGGTAAGCTCATCCAATGGCAATTGTATCATCCGCGATACCGTTTTAGTAACATTAGCCAAACCAATAAAAGTTACGGTAGAAGTAAATACACCAGTTGTTTGTGCAGGCGCCACCGCCCGTTTTACAGCACATGCTACTGACGCGATAGCTGCCACTTATCAATGGAAAAAGAATAACCTGAATATTGGCACCAGTGACAGTGTGCTGTTGGTTACAGGTCTCTTCAGCAGTGATGTGATCACCTGCATCGTTACCAGTGTACTACCATGTGTTTCCAACGCCACGAGTACCGGCGTAACTGCTACAGCCTACCAGCCATTAGGCAACGATACCAGCATCGCAGTCAGCTGTATTAATTGTACAGCAGACATTACTGCTTTGTACAACACAGCACAATATCCTTCAGTCACCTGGAGTACATCTACCCCGGCAGCCGTAAGGGTAGGCGCTTATACTGTTATCGTTGACGGAAACAGTTGCAGGGACACGGCTGTGGTAAACGTAAACGTTAGTGATGGCAATGATGTGAGCGGTTGTGCGCTTGGTAACTTCTATGTTCAATCTGAAATAAACGGAACAACTTATCAATGGCAGCAAAACAGTGGTAACGGTTTTATCAATATTGCCAATAATGCCACTTACACAGGAGCCAATAGTGCACAGCTACAGGTAAAAAATGCGCCTTCTTCTTATTATGGTTACCAATACCGTTGCCTGGTGAATGGCGTAAACTTCAGCGCAGTTAAAACAATGAAAATATCCACGGTATGGACAGGAGCCGTGAGCAATGCCTGGAATGTTGCAGGTAACTGGAGTTGTGGCAGGGTGCCGGATGCCAATACAGATGTATATGTGTACAATGGTGTTACCAACTACCCGGTTGTAACAACGTCCATTTCCTGCAGGAGCATCACAGCGGCCACAGGTACTTTTGTAACGGTTAACAGTGGCGGATCGATCCTGCTGACCGGAAAATAGCATTGAGCAAACATCCATACACACAAAAATACCTGCTGTAAAAGGCGGGTATTTCTTTGTGCTTCTGCCAACATCGGCCATCTTTAAAAGGTAGTCGATCTTATCCGTCAAGACCGTACCAAAAGCGTGGTGTTGTTCCACAACCATCATGTGGCAAGGTTTTATACCACAGTGAGTGAGGATATGGAAAATTGCAAATCGTTTTGGATTGGTTGATGACAACGAGGGGTATTTTCAAATTGACATACTAGTCAAAAATAGTTGGTAAAATCCGCTGTAACCCTTTACAGCAAAGCGTTTTGGAATAGTTATTTGAAAGTGGTTTCAATTGGCTATTTTTTTGACGAAGTAAAAGAGTTTGGCATGCCCAATTGCAGTTTAAGGATCAAAGCCAGAAATCGCTTTATTAGATAGTATCTACACTTTAAAAATCAATAAAAGCGAAATAGGTTTTCTTAGCCATAGAGCAATCCGATAATTTTGCCAGCCCAAAAACTAACTATTTTTGACCACATTGCCTTCAAATTGTATCACACTTCAGAATTTGCATTAAAAGGAAGCGCCTTGACCAAGGATAGCCCTGTGCAGCTGAACTTCCCCGGAGGCTGGCACGGAGATCCGGCAAATAAATTCACAAACAACAGCCGGCACGGAAAAGACAAACTAATACATGAACAGGCGAAAGTCCTGACCAGTTATCGTAAAACATTATCAGCCTTCACTACGGGTAAAATGATGCTGTAGTGTTGCAGCTGAAGGTGTATGTGTTTATTTCCGCTATGATGCAAAGCAGACAATGCTCATTGCCCTGAATATATCTGAAGCGGTTAAAACTAGTGTGATAAAAGATTATCTTGACAGCAACAGCGGCTTCTATGGTTACACGAATGAGATGAGTAAAGAAAAATCAAGTTGACAGATCTTACAATAAAAAGTTATGAAACGGTTATAACAGCATTGGAAAAATAAACTACCTGATAAGAACAACGTTCCCTTTTTGTACCTGGTGTATCCGCCCTCTCAATTTATATTCACATACCCATACAAATGATGCCGGGTTTTGCGCCCTGCCTTTCCATGTTCCATCCCAACCTGTTTGCCAGGAAGTGGTTTCAAATACTTTTTCGCCATTCCTGTTATAAATTGAAAGCCTGTATTTTTCAACTTCTCCGTATACTTTTGGCCTGAATACTTTATTCAGTTCATCGCTGTTATTGGGCGTAAAAGCATTTGGGAAATAGATAGCTTTAACGCAGTTTTTATCAAAAATTTCAAAGCTTTCCTGGCCGGTACAACCATCAATATTGCTCACTGTTAACCAATAAAACCCAATGTTATTGATCATCACCGAATCAGAACCGGCACCTGTTGACCATACATAGGAACTGTAGCGGTTGTTTGCCTTTATATAATTATTTTGATTTGTGCATATGCCGATCCTGTTGTCAATAAAGTGTGCGGGGGTATCAATGATCTTTATGATCTCCATGCTGTCGCTGAACGAACAATTATTGTTATTGGTAACTGTGACCCAATACAGCCCATCGTTTATAGCTGTAAAATATCTGCTGGTTGAATTATCATGCCACAGGTAGCGGTCATTGCCGGCTCCTGCATCAAGTACTACTTGTGTTCCTTTGCAAATGGAAGTATCATTGCCAATATTTACATACGGCAGACTATAAATACTTATCACGTTCATCGAATCTTTTGCTGTACAGTTATTTGCATCAGTCACCTGCACCCAATATAATCCGGCTGTGTTTGGCGAATAGGTCTGCCCTGTAAAATTGTCCTGCCATAGGTAACGGGTAAAACCGTTACCGGGCGATAGTACAACAGCCTGGCCATAGCAAAAACTTGTATCGTTTCCAATTGATACAAGAGGAGCAGGGTTGATGCTGATAATGTGTATTGAATCAGCTGCACCGCAATCATTATTATCTTTTACAATCACTTTGTATTGGCCAACCAAGGCAGTTGAATAATACCGGTCTGTGGAGCCATCCTGCCATAGATAACTTATAAAACCATTCCCTGCATCCAACTGCAGGCTGGTGCCAGCACATATCGACGTGTCGTTGCCAATATCTATTAAGGGCTTGTTAAACACATTTATAATCTGTAACGTGTCCCGTGATGTACAACCTTCTGCATTTTTTGCAGCAACGCTGTAAGTGCCTGCGGAGGCTGCAGCAATTGCCTGTGTTGATTCCCCGTTATTCCAGGCATAACTGGCAAATCCGCTGCCTGCATCCAATACCAATACCTGGCCCTGGCAAAAGCTGGTGTCGTTGCCAAGCTCAATTGTGCTGGCGTATTTCACGCTGATGATAATGCTATCTGACGCTGCACAGCCATTATTTTTATAGGCAAACACCCGGTACATAGTATCTGTAAAAGGCCAAACTGTTATTACCTGGCCCAGCCTGTTACTGATATTGTAATCAGGGCTCCATGAGTAGTATAAAAAACCTGGAGGGCAATTCAACACAAGAGAATCGCCCTGGCATAGGGTGGTGTCATTACCGATATCAAATACAAGTTGTTCCGTTGTAATGTTTATAGTATCGCTGAGCAAATTGCCGCACTCATCCGTGGCGGTTACATGATAAATACCAGGCTGGTATGCAGAAAATAAAGAATCCTGTGATCCATCCTGCCATACATATTTTTTAAAACCGCCGCCGGGTTTGAGTATTGCGATACTGTTTGTGCATAGTGCAATATCAGAACCCAGGTTGATACTATCAGGAGCATCAAATATATTTATCCTGAGGCTGTCTTCATATATCCTGCAGGAGGTAACCGTTTTGGCTTTTATTGTCGCACTGCCGGCTTGTAAAAATTTGATGATAAGTGAAGAATCACTTTTTTGGATCACATTATACGGCACTGTAGTTTCTATGATCCAACTGGCAGCAAGGCGGCAGGATACATTTTTTTGAAGATGTATCGTGACCTCATTTGACAGATGACAGATGGTATCGGGAGCAGCAAGCCGGTAGGTAGTACAACCAGCTGTATCACATGGGGGCAAGGAATCGCAATTGCCTGTAACGCACAGGGCATAGTCATAAACATGCATGTTTTCTGAAGAAAGTATTTCTTCGGAATGATCCGTATTGGGAATATCAACGATAGTTGGATAACTCAGGAAGAGTGTGGATACAGGTGCAGTTGAAATAAATGGCGCCGGTGCTTCTGAAAAGATGCAATCACCCGCAGGATTTGTTAATTTAACATGAAATAAAAAACAATATTCACTAAGTAATGAGCTCATGGTTCTGATCACCCTTGCAGAGCCTCCAAAAATTACCTTTCTGTCACCGGCATAGGATTGTGCATACCTGTTTAGTATAAAAGAGTTGGCAGCCTGGCCTGATTTTATATGGTTCAACTGGGAGTCGAGATAAATATAGTGAATGGAGTTCCTGGAGAATGGGTCTGCATTTCTTTGATTACAAACGATCAATAACTCACCATTGCTGCCGGCATTCATAAGCGAATGCTTATTGAAACCTGCTCCTGCAGGCACGTTGATATTATAAGCAGACAACATTTCGCCATTTCTTCCTATCTTATAAATTCTGCCCGAGGAATCAGTCCAGGCCTGGCTTGCAATATAGTAATTGCCGTTGCTAACAAGCGCTTCCGCTGCCAGTGCTGTTCCCCATACATTGTTGCCGGTGATGCTGTTCAGTTTTAGCATTCCTTCTGACCTTATGGATATTACAAGATCTGGGCCATCTTCAACAATACCAGTAATATCAGTGGCTCCCGAAAAGGGAGCATATCTCTTAAAGAAGAGCACATTGCCTGATGCATCTGTTCTTAAAAGATAATTAAAGGAAGTAACAGCAAAACCATTATCAGACAGCTGAATAATGTTTGGAATTGTTCGCATGGGCAGGTTGTATTGTTTTGCCCATACTAAATTATCATTGCCATCAAAGAGCAGTATAAAACAACTGTCCGAACTGCTTTCTACCCCAGAAAGCACCACATAGCCGGAACTATTGGCTTGCTTAACAGCATAAATTTGCGACAGGCGGGGAAAATACCTGCTAGAAATAATATCGCCCCTGTTATCCAATTTGCCTATAACACTTTCATCAAAACTTCTTCTTAATCCTGCTATAATATGGCCATCCTGTTTTTTATATAAAGCTGTTATTAAATTCTGGGCACTGCCTGACCCTGGTTTGGACAATGTAAAATAATGTTGCACTACTGCAGTATCGCAAGTGGGTGCCACGGGTATGGCTTTACAAAGTGTGTAAGTAAATATTCTGGCAGCTACAGGCGAAATGGTTGCTATACTGTTACCGAAATTTTCTGTACTGAAAACCATATTGTTGGTAACATCATCTGTTATTATGTCTATAGGGCTGATCCTGGGTTCCAGGATACTATCGTTACAGTTTGGCAAAGTAAGGTCAGGCAATGTTCTTATCATTAACATGTGTTGGTCGCCCCGGTTGCCTGTAAGTACCATACTGCCCGACTGTAGCCTGCTTATTGAAGTGATATTTACAACCGGGCTATTATGAAGATATTTCCTGCCATTAACAAAGTTTAAAGAAGTGTCAAACCTGGTAAGGTAAATCCTTCCGTTGAGCCTGTTGTTGGTTGCAACAGAAATAACCTGGTCTCTGCCCGTATATAAGGCTTCATCTGCGGCATTGCTCAACTCATTCGTTAATGACTTGGATGATACAAGCCTTCCATCTAATGTAATGACCGACATGATCTTCACCGTGTCTTTTGTTCCGGCGGCTTCATCTATGTAACCATTAAAAAAAAGATTATTTCCTGCCTGTGTAATATTGCTATACCTGATGCTCTTATCACTTAACAGGTGATATTTTTTTGCAAAGATCAAATTGCCGTTTGCCGGGTCAATTTTTGCCATAAGACCATCCCATGAAAATCCGAGTGCGGCTCCGTTTTGTATACCTCCTGCAATGTAGACCCCATTACCAGCAAAGTACAGGCCCCCTGCAGTATTATTGAATGGCCCAAGTGTTTTCGACCAACTTACGGTTCCGGTAGTAGTAATTTTTATCAATACTATCCTTGCCGTATTGAAAGTTGGATTAGCTGTGGCAGCAATGATAAAACTGCTGTCTGCCAGCTGAATAATATCCCTCACTACAAACCAGGAATAATTGGCGTTTAAGTAGAGGGACGTGTTCCAGAGTAAATTCCCTGCCGTATCAGTTTTTATAATCGAAAATTGGCCCGACCAACCCGACCTGTCGCCAACAAAAACATAATTTCCATCATTTGACAGTATGCATTTAGCGATCCTCACATTGTTATAATTTTTACTCCACACAGGAATGCCTGTATTTGTAAACTTGGTTACAAGATTACTTGATTGGTTATAAGCACCACCAACTATAGCATATTCATCGGGAGTAAGCATGCCCGTATAGGTGATCAATTCCTCGATATAATTCGTGTCTTTTTCAAAATACTTTTGAAAAGAATTGTCAGTCTCGGATTGTAATACCGGAGCTACTGAATAGTATACCTGGAAACTGTCGCTGCAAAAAGCTGAAAAGGAACGCAGCTTAATATAATGCATCCCGGTAGTATTGAAAGTAACTGTAAAGTCTGTTGTGTTGGCAACAGGGTTATTATCATATAACCATTGCTGGCCTGTTGCATTGGTGCTGCCGTTTATAAATGTAACCGATTGCCCCGGTGTTGTTACCCCATTAAAGCCAGGCGAAAAAAATGCTGATACAGGGCATTCAATTCTTATGGTGTCACTAAACTCATCCTCCCTGCATAAAGACGGAAATGATGAAACAACTTTCAGGCGTATGATATAAGTCCCTTTATCAGTAAATACCTGGCTGTAATTAAAAGCCGTTGATACCTGTACATTATTCACAAACCAGGTATAGGATGCGCCATTGACGGACGTATTGGTAAAACTGATATTGGTGCCGGCCGGAGCAATATGGCTACTGGTTGAAAAACCAGCAGTAACAGGGCTGTTGCACGGTGTTTCACAAGAAAAGCAACTGAGCAATGAATTTCTTATGTTTGCGATGACGGCGTTCATCCTTGCTGCCTGTCCTGCTGTAAATACGCTCATACAATCCCAGTTACCATAATCCATATAGTCTTGTACCAGGTCATTTTGGTCTGAGGAGAATCCTGAAAGGATGTCTGAATTACAACTGTTGATAGAAGAATTACACGATACCCAAGCGGTGGAATTATCAGGAGGAGTGTCACACACTTTATCTCCCTGTGTACTGCAGTCTGTATTGCTGCAGCCTCCTTCAAATGTATGATACAGGCCTAAATAATGCCCCATTTCATGAATCACAACAATGTCGCTACTATAAGAAGTACCAAAAAAATTTGCCTCCATAACGATACCATCCTCTGGCCTTCCGTGCGAAAAAGGCAGGTAAGCATAACCGGCTACGGCTCCCGGAATATTATTCACCAGCCAGATGTTTATATAACAGGTGGGATCCCAGCGGTTGATATTTTTTACAGCCAGGTCACTTGAATAATATTCAGGACCATTCATATTGGTATAAGAAGATACATTCCTGGTGATACCATTGGTTAAATTTCCCGATGGGTCTCTTTTTGCCAGGCAAAATTGTATGTTGGTGTTGACGCCGCTTGAGGGATCATAATACCCGGAATTCGCAAATGCCTCGTTTAAATGCTGAATAGCTGTTAACACCCTTGCATCGCTGATATTTTCAGCGCCATTGTTGTGTATAATATGTACCACCACGGGTAAGTGAACGGTAGCGGCAGGCCTGTTGTTTGTATTGTTTTGATGCTGGTTTTCTTTAAGCATCTCTTCAATTTGGTTGTTCTTATTATTCAGCGAGGGATTCTCTGACAGGATTTTATTGATAAGCCTATCTGATCCACAGCTTACAGCGCCTTCTGAAAAGCCTGTTTGTGACTTTACTTGTGTGAAAAGTGAAAATAGCAGCATAAAAACGAATACACTTTTATGCTGTTTTAAGGGGTAAAAATTAAGCATATTTAGTTGATGGTATAGGCAAAGGGAAATTTTAAAGGAATTTATATATTGGCTTATAGAATAAAAGTACGGAAATTTACTTTTTAAAGTTTAGGTATAGTAAAAAAGTCACCTGTATGATTCAGTATTTTCAAACATTGGAGCAGCATCCGGTGCAAAGGATGTTATTTTTAGTATGCGGCCTGTTGTTTTTCTGGATGATAGAAGGAGCCATACCGCTATTGCCCATGCGGTACAAAAAAAATAAACTCCGTCACGCAGGTGTCAATTTCGCCTTCACTGTGATACACCTGCTGATCCATACATTCCTTGCTGTTGTTATTATAAAACTAAGTGACTGGTGTAAAACAAATCAATTTGGATTGGTGTACTGGCTGGATGCAGGTATAGGGCTAACGATCCTCGTTAGTTTCCTGGTGCTCGACTTTTTTGGTGGCTGGCTGGTGCATATCACTGAACACAAAGTGCCGTTTCTCTGGCGCTTTCATGTGATCCATCATGCGGATAATAACGTGGATGTTACCACCGGGCTGCGTCATCATCCTGTGGAAAGTGTACTGAGAGGGATCTTCTTTTTTATGGGGATCATCCTGAGTGGTGCTCCCATGTATGCCGTAATGATATTTCAAACCATATTGGTTTTTGCTACCGCCTTTACCCATGCCAATATCAGTTTACCAAAATGGCTGGACAGGGCAGTAGGGTGGGTGCTGGTGTCTCCCAATATGCATAAAGTGCATCATCACTGGAAACAGCCTTATACCGATAGTAACTATGGTGCCGTACTTTCTGTGTGGGACAGGTTGCTGGGAACATTGCGGTACCTGGCACCATCGTCAATAAAATATGGATTAGACAGGTACTATCCCAATGAAAAGGATGAAGTATTTTCAGAACTGATGAAAAGCCCCTTTAAAAAGCGAGGGCATTAAAAAAGCCGGTTCTTAGGAACCAGCTTTTCTGCTTTACATAACTTAATTACAGCAAGGCAGCCCATATAAACTGGTTCCGCCAGTTTTTAGAATCTTCATCATCATCCGTATTCCATTCCTTTGCTCTTTCTGTAAGCAGGTTCTTCAATTCGGTCCTGGTACTGTACTTCTTTGCCGCCACGGGTTTGATTTCCGTTTCGTTTACACCTGTGAGTGATATTTTGGTCGCCATAAAAGATGTGTACAGTCTCGGTATGGTCATACCAAGGATCATTCCCGGTAACCCGCTGATAGTGCAGGGACCTCCCGGTATTACAATTTCGTCCGTATAAAAAGCAAATACATATACACTGTCCATGATCACGCCAACTGCTTTGCGGCAATTAAACCCGGCGATCTCACGGCTTTCATTGGTAATACGCCATTTGATGGCAGGAATGCTGTCTTCCACCATAAACTCGGACCCTACGATGGCTTTTTGCTGGAATAATTTCCCCGCCGCATAGTCATAAAAATAAACGTTGGTCTCATCATCCCTTCTCAGGAACTCCGGCACTTTAGGCCCTTCTGCCCACCTGTCGAACTTATAAATACTCTTATTATTACTAAAGTTAAACTTGTAATAACCCGTTTTAAACTGGGGCATGTTTTCTTTGAGCATATCAGCCCACCTGCCATTGCCAATGGTTTTCTTTACGTTTGTTTTTACCTCAAATTCGATAGAGGCTTTTTCTATAAAAACCTGTTGTGCAGGAGCGCTGTAAACTATACTGCAGGTCATTACTATTGTTATGAGTTTCTTCATTGTTTAATGCTTTCGATATTAATTATTCAATATTCAGTCAGAATTTTATGGTGTTTGTGCTGCAGGTTTTGCTCCTTTATTTTTAAAGTCCCATGCAAAGCCAACCATAAAATATCTTTGAAGGCGTTGGTTGGTTACTTCGCTGGTAACATTACCATTAAAGTTCCTGTCGATACCAATATTTTGGTTCAGTATATCCCGTACCAGCACATACGCCGTAAATTCATTGTCTTTGAAAGTACGTTGCACCCTTGCATTCAGGATATGGTTGGTCAGGTTATCCTGGAACTGTATTGTTTTTTCCCTTGCAAAAAAGTTATAGTCCGTATTAAGTGACCATACTTTTTTATAGTACACCGTGGCGTTCACATTCAGGGTATTCATCAGGAATTTGTTGATGTTATTGTTTTGGGATGTTTTGTTCCGGTTGTAGCTGACATCATTACCCAATGAAAAATCATACTTTTTATCTTTCGTCTTATTGATCCAGATACCCATGCCTCCCCTCAGTGTGTTGGAGAAACTGGTGTTGCCATTAATGACGTCTGCAAACCTGTTGAAGTTAAAATTGGGCTGCAGGTTCACATTCATATTCAGTTTTTTCACTTTCATTCCAAAGCCGCTCCACAAATTCATACTGAGGTTACCGTTAGTATTGATGGGCTGCGTTACTGTTTTACCGGTTTGCAGGTCGGTGGTAATACTGTTGGTGATACTGTTGGCTGTTGACCTTACATTAAATGACTGGTACATCCACAGATCCTTGATAAAATTGTACGACTGGTGAGACAGGTTAAAGGAGTGTGTAAACGACTGTTTCAGATCGGGGTTGCCAATATACTGGTTAAAAAAGTCGTTGTTGTTCCGCAATGGCTGCAATTGATTCAGCGAGGGTTGCGCCGTATTGCCATTGTACGAAAAATTGATACTGTGATTGGGCTTGTAGGTATAGTTTAAAGAAGCGGCAGGAAAGAGGTTGGTGAAATTTCTTTTGTAATCTTTTGAAAAAGTAACATCTGTAAAATCAAAATTGGTAATACCAAAGCCACTGCCAAAATTGAATTTGAGCTTTTTAAAATTATAACTCACTTTGATATTCGGCTTATTGATAACTATGGTTTGTTTAAAATTATTGCTCAATGAGTCCAGCATTTCATCATAATTGCCTGTGAGAGTTGAATACTGGTAGGTGATGGAATTATTCTTCCCGGTGGAGTAACTTAATTCATAGCCAAGTTCAAGCGAAAAGTTTTTATTCAAAGGCTCGGTATACACCACTTTACCTGTAAACTTGTTGGTAGAACGGTCGCTCAGGGTTTGCTGGTTTTGTTCGATCACAGTGTTAACCGGGTCAAAAATGCTGCTGTTTGATTTGAGCAGGTTATTGCCATCTGTATTCAGCAGGTTCCAGTCTGAATTTACTGATAGTGTTCTTCTTGCTTTTTTAAATTTATGCCTGAAGATAGCGCTGGCAGTGATGGCATTTTTATCATTCACCTGTGTACGCAGCTGATCCCGGGTGTTTTTTACGATCCCCGTATTGCTGATGGTTTCCGAATTGATATCTTCTGCGCTTTCTGTATGATAAAAATTTGCCTTGGCCGTTATTTTCAGGCTGTTGCTCGAATCAAACTTAATATCAAATGAAAGGTTGTTTTTGTAATTATACCGGTTTACATCCAGGTTGGTAGTGGAATTGTCATTTAAAACAGAGTCACCGATCTGGCGTTGCGTAAAGTTTGTTTGCAGGTTATTATACAACTGCCGGTTATATTTTGGCGAAAGGTTCAGCGTACGTTTGTCATCCCATTTATTTGAATAATGAACACCGGCATTGTTATTTGTGATAAACCCGTTCTCGGTATTCACCCAGGGTTCGTCATCACTTCCTCCGCCACGCCAGCTCCACATCATGCCGCCTTCTTCATCCATACTCATGTTCACGTTGTCGTTCTCTCCACCAAATTTTTCACTGTCCTGCCAGCTAAGGCCATCCTGGCCTGTATTGCCGTTAAGTGAAAAAACCGAGAACTTACGTTTGCCCTTAAACGCATTGAACATCAGGTTGGTGTTGTAGCGGTTGTCAATTTTCTTCAGCGGACCGCCTGCAGCATCCACTTTTCCGAAGTACCCTTTTTTCTTATCATCCTTCAGCTTCAGGTTGATTGTTTTTTGTTTTGTACCATCATCGATGCCGGTAAACTCCGATTGTTCGCTTTTTTTATCAAACACCTGCACTTCTTTCACTGCATCTGCTCTTAAATTTTTTACCGCCATTCCAGGATCGTCTCCAAAAAACTCTTCACCATCCACTAATACTTTTTCTACTGTTTCACCCATGGCCTTTATCTTTCCGTCCTTATCCACCTGTATGCCCGGCAGTTTTTTTAATAATTCCTCCACATTGGCATTGGCGCCCACTTTAAAACTATCTGCCATATAAGAAACCGTATCTCCTTTGATCTTGATGGCACCACCATTTCTTACAAAAACTTCCTGCAGCAATTTTGTTTTAGGAATAAAATTCACCGTATTCAGTTTCAGTCCTTCTTCCGCAGCAGTAATATCATAAACGATATCTGCATATCTGGGGTGGGTGATCATCAGCACGTATTTTCCCGGAGGCACATTCTTTATTTCAAAATTTCCATCCTTATCACTACGGGTAAACTTTACCAGGATGGAGTCTGCAGGTTTTAAAATGGCAATTACTGCAAAAGCAACTGGTTTACTTTCGCTTTCATCATACATTTTTCCGGAAATAGTTTGCGCTTTGGCAGTACCCGCCAGCAATAGCAGCAGGGGAAGGAGAGTCTTGGCTATACAGTTCATTTAATTGGTCGGTTTTGGAACTATGAAATATTTCGTAAATAAGCAGAAATAAATCTATTTCCATAGAACAGTATGCTTAAATTTACGTTAAAACAAAGTTGCCGTATAATTCCATCAAACACTAAATCAATTACATAAATGGCGGTTGCAAAAAAACAAGCGGTAAAAAAGACTGCTATTGAAGAAACCCAATCCCGGAAAACAGCAAGCAAAACAACAAATGAACCTGCTATGGAAAAAGAAAACATCAAATCGGAAAAATATGAAGACATACATTTTGTAGACAGTACAAAAAATGTATGGAACTACTCATTACTTACGGATGAGCTTGTACGAAATTTCCAGGCGGGTACTTTATACAATGCGTATGAATACCTGGGTAGCCACGAAGTGGAAGTATTAGGAAAGCGGGGATATTATTTTGCTGTGTGGGCCCCCAATGCCACAGCCGTATCTGTAAAAGGTAATTTCAACAACTGGAAGAATAATGAGTATGCACTGTACGTAAGAATAGATAATTCCGGTATATGGGAAGGATTCATTCCTGCATTTCCCAAGGGTGAAGTTTATAAATACCGTATTAAAGGATATAAAGGCGTTGAAATAGACAAAGGTGATCCTTACGCCAATTTTTGGGAGAAACGTCCTTTAACGGCTTCCATCACCTGGGAACTGGGCTATGGCTGGAACGACAACAGCTGGATGAAGGAAAGAAAAAAACACAATGCATTGGATGCACCCTGGAGTGTGTATGAAGTGCACCTGGCCAGCTGGATGCGGCCGGATAAAAACGATGAAGAAACCTACAATGATTATAAAACCATCACCGAAAGACTGGTGCCCTATGTAAAGGAGATGGGTTTTACGCATGTGGAACTGATGCCGGTGATGGAGCATCCTTTTGATGGCAGCTGGGGCTACCAGGGCACGGGTTATTTTGCACCCACTTCAAGGTTTGGCGATCCGCAGGATTTTATGGCGATGGTGGATGCTTTTCATAAAGAGGGGATAGGCGTGATACTCGATTGGGTGCCTTCGCATTTTCCGTACGACGCTCATGGCCTGTTTATGTTTGATGGCACGCATACCTATGAGTATGCAGATATGCGTAAGGGTTATCATCCAGACTGGAACAGCTATATTTTTAATTACAGCAGGGGAGAAGTGAAGTCTTTTTTAATCAGCAGTGCCAGGTTTTGGTTTGATAAATTTCATATTGATGGTATCAGGGTGGATGCCGTGAGTTCTATGCTGCGGCTTGATTATTCAAGAAATGAAGGACAATGGGAGCCCAACCAGTTTGGTGGAAATGGAAATATTGAAGCCATCAAATTTATAAAAGACCTGAATGAAACCATCTTCCGTGATTTTCCTGATGTGCAGACCATTGCGGAAGAGTCAACCGACTGGCCTAAGGTGAGCCGCCCCACGTTTGCAGATGGACTGGGTTTTGGAATGAAGTGGATGATGGGCTGGATGCACGACACATTGGATTATTTTAAAATGGACCCGGTATTCAGGCAATACCACCAGAATAAATTCACCTTTAGCATGATGTATTATTATGATGAAAACTTTATGCTACCATTAAGCCATGATGAAGTAGTACATGGCAAAAGCCCGATGCTGTATAAAATGCCGGGAGATGAATGGCAGAAATTTGCCAATCTCCGTTTGCTCTATACGTATATGTTTACACATCCCGGCGGCAAATTGCTTTTTATGGGGAATGAATTTGGACAAACGAGTGAATGGAATTACAAAAGCGAGCTTCCGTGGGAACTGCTGGAGTTTGAACCACATCAAAAAATGCAGGCCTGTGTAAAAGCGTTGAATCAGCTGTACCGTACGGAGCCTGCACTGCATGAGAAACAGTTTGAAGTGGGTGGTTTTGAGTGGGTTGACCTCAATCACCGTTCAGAAGGGGTGATCGTGTACATGCGCAAAGGAAAAAAGAAAGAAGATCATGTGCTCGTCATCTTGAATACAACACCGGTTGTGCGAAACGACTGGAAGGTGCAGGTAACAGATAAACAGGAATGGAAAGAAATTTTTAACAGTGATAAGGCCGAATATTACGGTTCTGGAAATGTATATAACCCTTCTCCAGCAGTGCATTTGGTGGATAAAAAAGCGAACCTGTATGAAATAAATTGCCACCTGCCGGCGTTAGGAGCAGTGATATTCCGGTAACTAATCCGAAAACTGGAATAATATTTGTCTTAAATCCCGTACGTATGAAATTCAACCCCCTGAAACTGGTGGTATGCCTGTTGGTATACACTGGATCACATGCTCAACAAACAGACAGCTCTGAAGCTTATTTCCAAAAAGGAATTGAAGAGAAAACAGCCAAACGTTTTCTGGTAGCCTCCAATTGGTTTGATAAAGCTATACAGGCCAATCCCAAATTTACACAAGCCTATATTGAAAGCGGTTACGTAAACATTGAAATGCGCAAGACCGACAAGGCCATGCTCCAGTTCAATAAAGTACTGGAAATGCAGCCCGGAAACCCTGTGGCAGTAAAGGAGTTAATGGAAATGTACTACAGCTACCGCATGTATGCCAAGGCAAAAGACATGGCCAGCAAATGCAGCAGCTGCCTGAATGCTGAAAAAATAAAAGCCATGTGCAGTTACCAGGAAGAAGATTATGGTACTGCTGTAAAAGGTTTAACAAGTTATTTGTCTAAAAACCCGGCTGACGCAGAAGCCACTTATACATTGGCCAGGAGTTTCCTCGATATGGAAGACTACCGCAATGCAATCCCAGCCTATAACAAAGCAGTATTGCTGGACGGTGAAAAGAATGTGTGGATGTATGAATTGGGCCTGTTGTATTACAGCCAGGAAGACTATAAAAACGCCGTGGTATTATTTAATAAAGCTGCAGAAAAAGGCTATCCTCAAAAAAGTGATTTCCAGGAAAATTTAGGTTATGCCTATATGTTTAGTGGCCAGCAGGAGCAGGGAGAAAAACTCTTATTGGACCTGTTGCAGAAAAAGCCTAATAACAAAGAATTAATGCGTGATATGGCCGAGGCATTTTACAATGGAAAGATGTATGATAAATCATTGAATTATTGCCAGAAGCTGATGGAGATGGATATGAAGGACGGCAAGGCCTTGTACCAGGCAGGATTGTGTTTTCAAAAAATGGGGCAGAAAGACAAAGGACAGGGCATGTGTGATAAAGCGATTGAAATGGATCCTTCTTTAGCAGGAATGCGCCAGAAATCAATGAGCCCATTCTAAGAACAACATATATACATGATGAATCCCTGTTGGTAACAACGGGGATTTTTTTTGATAAGATCTCTTATATGCAGCGATAGGAGAATAACAGAAACGGATGTGCCAGTTATCGTGGCACCCTAATTGATACTAATAGCATAAGGGGTTAATCAATTAATTTTGAAAAACCCCGTACAAGGCTCTGGTGTAACTACTGGAGCTTTTTTGTGCTTTATAAATCTACCCGGATGGCTAATAGAGACGGTGGCAAGGGAAAAAAGAAAGACAGGCATTGTGCGCCTGTTTAACATAATGTTAATTATAGGCTAATTGATGATGTTTAATTTGCAAATCATATATACTACTGAATAATAACTAATATATTGATTTTTAATTTATTACCGAAATTTAAACTATTTAAAATTTCAATAAATAACTTCAGTAATGATTGAAAACTCTTTAAACCGTGACAAATGGGAAAGATTTAAAAGCCGCAAAAAAGCGCAATCCTGATCAGCTGATCAGGGTTAACTCTATGCAGGTATCAGCCATTAATTTACTGCAAAAACC
>Ga0164290_1002037_pt1 | contig 18139 bp, 15 predicted proteins | sample Micstemetagenome_FD_108782 | JGI IMG/M metagenome (GOLD analysis project Ga0164290, IMG submission 108782) | Contaminated culture microbial community from soil near Moab, Utah, USA - Microcoleus steenstrupii SON62 (Illumina Assembly) | ecosystem: Environmental > Terrestrial > Soil > Soil crust... | reverse complement strand
TTATAAAAAACAGGTGCTGGAGCATGGTATAATTGGGGGAAGCGTAAAATATCTTTTTTTGCTTTTCCATAGGCTTCTGCAAAATAAACAGCCGTTGTTAAAGCCCTGTTTGCGGTACTGGAAAGAAAAGCCTGTATAGCAACACCCCTCGATTTCATTTTCTCAGCCATCAATGGCGCATCCCTGTGACCACGGTCGTTTAGAGGGCGCTCAAAATCGCTTACCAAAGCATTTGTCCAACTGCTTTTTGCATGACGTATGATCAAAACCTGTTTCATTACTGAAAAGTTACAATAAAGTCCGTTTACTTTGTATAGTATGCCAATTACCCGCCTCCTCATAGAAGACTTTATTACAAAGTCGCAGAGCCAGCCCATTTTCGATGTAAGAAGTCCGGCTGAATATGAGCATGCACATATTCCATCGGCCAATAATTTACCACTGTTTAGCAATGAAGAAAGAAAAGTAGTGGGAACGGCTTACAAACAGGAAAGCAAACAGCGGGCTATTAAAATAGGACTTGAATATTTTGGTCCGAAAATGGTGAAAATGGTCGAGGAAGTGGAGCAAATGATTGAAGCGCGCGGAGCAAAAGAAAAAAAGCAGCAGGAAGATCGGAGTGTGTTTGTGTACTGCTGGCGCGGAGGTATGCGAAGTGCAGGAGTAGCCTGGTTACTTGACCTCTATGGGTTTAAAGTGTATACACTGGTAGGTGGATATAAAGCATACCGCAACTGGGTATTAAAACAATTTGAGAAAGAATATCCTATTTCTATTATCGGCGGGTAAACCGGAAGCGGGAAAACAGAAACCCTCCATCGCCTGCATACCATGAAAGAAGCTGTTCTCGATCTGGAAGGAATTGCCTGTCACAAAGGATCGGCTTTTGGTAACCTGGGTCAGCCGGTACAACCCAAACAGGAAATGTTTGAAAACCTGTTGGCAACAAGACTATATGAACTGATGGTATTGCAGCAGGCCGAACATATATGGACAGAAGACGAGAGCCAGCGTATTGGAGAAGTTAATATTCCGATCAGGTTTTACTCATTTCTGCGAACAAGGAGCCTGTACTTTATGGATATTCCTTTTGAAGAAAGACTCAATTATATTGCTGAACAGTATGGACAATTTGAAAAAGATAAACTGATCAGTGCTACAATACGCATCCAGAAAAGACTAGGTGGACTTGAAACAAAAACAGCGGTGAACTGCCTGCTGGAAAACGATATCAAAGGTGCTTTTGCAATACTGTTGAAATATTACGACCGATTTTATAATAAGAGTATGCACAACCAGCGGGAGAATGTTGATTTGCTGATGCATAAAATAGCAATAGAAACAGTAAACCCTGTTGTAAATGCGGAGCAGGTAAAAAAAGTACACAGGAGTAAGGCTGTTATCAGCCCAGCCAGCCTTTGATGGTAAGAACACTCATATAAGTCATCGTTGCCACTACCAGCCATCCACTGATGGTTAACCAAACAGGATGTGTATATCCGGTAATTTTCTTTCTGCCGATAATGAGCAGCATTACTGCGAGTGCAACAGGTAAGATCAAACCATTTAATGCGCCAACAGTCACGAGAATTTTTACGGGATTACCAATCACTACATAAATGATTCCAGACAGGAGAATAAAAGCGGTAATGATCCATCGGTAGTTTTTTTCAATCCAGGGATGAAAGCTACGCAGGAAAGAAACAGAAGTATAAGCGGCTCCAACAACTGAGGTTATGGCTGCGCACCACATCACCACACCAAAAAAACGATAGCCCATTTCTCCCGCAGCAATTTTGAAAACAGAAGCAGAGGGGTTGCCTGCATCAAGTACATGACCCGCACTTACCACACCCAATACTGCAAGAAATAAAACAATCCGCATTATAGCGGTTACACAAATACCTGTTATTGCACTTTTGGTTACGGCTGGTATGGCGTCCAGACCTTTATATCCGGCATCAAGCAAACGATGTCCGCCTGCAAAACAAATATAACCGCCCACAGTACCACCCACCAGTGTTACAATAGCTTTTGCATCAATGGTCAGCGGTATAAAACTACGGCGCAAAGCATCGGCTACAGGTGGTTGAGAACTGATAGCTACATACAGCGTGAGTAGTACCATGATAATACCAAGTATTTTGGTGAAGCTGTCCATAATACTACCTGCTTCTTTCATCCAGAAAATAAACAAAGCCAGAATACAACTGATAATGGCGCCATATACATTGGGCAAACCCGTAAGCACTTCAATACCCAAACCACATCCACCAATATTGCCGATATTAAATGCAATACCCCCGGCCAGAATAAGCGCGGCGAGACCATAACCCAGTCCGGGTATCATTTCATTTGCAATATCCTGCGCGCGTTTACCGGTAATAGATAAAATGCGCCAGATATTTACCTGCGCAATAATATCGAGCAGTATAGAGATAAGAATAACAAATCCAAAACTGGCCAGTAGTTTTTGTGTGAATACGGTTGTTTGTGTGAGAAAACCGGGCCCGATGGCCGAAGTGGCCATCAGAAAAGCCGCACCTGTAATTGCTGTATTTTTCTGAATCAGTTTCAAGGATGAAAAGATCGTAAATCTATCTGATGTTTTTGCAGGAGCGTATTAATTTGTCTGGCAAATGCTGTTGCCTGCTTACCATCACCATGAATACAAATAGTATCACACTGAAGTGGAACAATTTTACCATGTATACTGGTTACTTCTTTTTTCAGTATCATCTGTAAAACCTGTTGTACTGCATCCTGCTCATTAGTAATAAGTACATTGGCTTCTTTACGGGGTGTGAGTGATCCGTCATCCTGATAAGTTCTGTCGGCAAATACTTCGCTGGCTGTTTGTAAACCAATATCTTTTGCTGCCTGTATGCTGGCACTGCCACTTAAACCAAATAAAACCAGGTGCTCATCAATCTCATATACGGCATTGGCAATGGCTGATGCCAGTGAATAATTTCTGACCGACATATTATACAAGGCGCCATGTGGTTTTACATGCTGTAGTTTACCACCCATGGCAAAAACAAGATCAAGCAACTGATATACCTGTTCTGAAACGATGGAAATAATATCTTCTTCAGGGAAATCCATTTCTGTTCTGCCGAAATTCTCCCTATCTGGAAAACCCGGATGCGCACCGATGGCCACCCGATGTTCTAATGCCAGCTCAATGGTGCGTCGCATGGTATCTTCATCACCTGCATGAAAACCACAGGCAATATTGGCACTGCTGATGAATGGCATCAGTTCGGCATCATTGCCCATACCCTCGCCCATATCGCAGTTCAGATCGATGTGCATTATAGTATTTTTTTAATCTCTGATTTTTTGATCTTTGATTTTTCGATTCGTGTGATTTCTTTCAATCGGAAAATCAAAGATCAAAAAATCAAAGATCCGCCATCCTCAATTTACAAGCTATTTCCGTTTGTTTCAAATACAAATCAAGGTTCTTTAACCGTTGATGTGCTTCTTCAATTGTTATTTCTTTGAACCGGATGCTTTGACCGGTTTCAAATTGTGCGAGTTTGGGAACATCGGCACTGATTACATGTCCGATTCTTGGATAACCACCCGTGGTCTGGTGATCGGCGAGTAATACCAGTGGTTGTCCATTCGGTAGTAACTGAATGGTTCCTTTTGTAACAGCCGTAGAAATCAACTCTGTTGAGTGTTGAAGATAAACAGGTGTTCCGTTTAACCGGTAACCCATGCGGTTACTCTCGTTACTGATCTGGTAAATATTTTGTTTGAACAGCTCCTTCATTGTTTCATCCAGCAAGCCCCATTCTTTGCCTCTTGTAAAATGAATGGTTGAGTCAGACAGGTCAATTGGTGATTGAATATACCAGGGATAAAATTTTGTGATTGATATTGTATGGGACAGGGCTTTGTTAAACTCAACAACAGCCCCTGTTGTTAAGTGATGCCCGCCATGGTTCAGTTGTAAATGAGTGCTATTACTATTGAGCCAGGGTGTAAGATTGAAACCATTTTGAACAGCGAGGTAAATACGGGCGCCCGATAGTTTTTTTTCAAAAGAAAGCTGACTACCGGCTTTCACAAATACAGTTCTGTTAACAGGAATTTCTGTCTGTTGGTCTATTCGTGCAATAACTGCAGCACCACTGATTGCAAAGCAGGTGTCTGTTTCAAACCTGATTACGGGTGCGGGCCAGTGCATTTCAATTACTGGTTCCTGCTCTTCATTTCCTGCTAATGCATTCGCCAACCGCATCGAAACAAAATCCATTACGCCGGTTGGATTGATACCGAGGTGCTGGTAGCCATATCTTCCTCTGTCCTGTATGGTATCCAGTAATCCTTTTTTGATGATACGGATACTCATGATTGAAAACTTTCAATGGGTATGGAATAAAACTGTACCTGATCGCCTGGTTTCAATAAGCAGGGATTATCTGAATGCAGATCGAATAATGATACTGATGTTCTACCAATCAGTTGCCATCCACCCGGTGATTCAAAAGGATAAATGCCTGTTTGATTTCCGGCAATACCCAGACTTCCTGCCTCTACTTTTTTACGTTGGTTGGAATGACGTTCTGTTGCAATGCGATCATCCCCCGTTCCCATATAGGCAAAACCGGGAAGAAAGCCATTCATGAATACACGATAAGTTTTCTGCGTGTGTAGTGTTACCAGCGTATCTATATCTATATTATGGTATTTACAAACCGGCTCAAGATCGGGTGCCAGAGAAGGATGATAACATACGGGTATGCGAATAATATCAACTGATGCTGTAGCCTGTATATTTTCTGTTTGCAGAATAGCATTGGTAAAATATTCGTCAATAACTGATTCAGGATTTGTATTGCATTTTGTGAAGGATAAGGGATTATATACGACCGTAATACTACTGTAAGCCGGAATAATGTCGAGTATATATGATCTTCTGTTTTTTTGAAGCTGATGGAACAGGTGAATAACAAAGCCGTTAATGTTTATATCGATCTGCTGTCCAAAATCAAGTGTAAAACCATGATCACCACAGGCATAAAACTCAAAAGCAGGGAAAACGTGCATGCCACAATTTACTAAAAAAATCCTCTGTGTAACCTCTGTTACCTCATGTTCTCTGCGGTGAATATTCACGTAAGTTCACCGCAGAAGATAATTATTGACCAAGGTATTTTTTATCAATTTGTTTTTTTGAATCACCATCCCAGAAAACAGAAACAATATAAAAGCGTTTTCCGTCATTAAACAACTGGATGCTGTTAATGCCCCGTATTTGTTGTGCAATACCATTCACGGTAAGATCAGACTGGTAAGTGGAGAACATATGAGTTACCGCACCATGCGTTTCTGTAATACGGTGTAATTCTTTTTCTGTAAAACCAATTTCCTGCAAGCGTGTACCGTTGCGTTGAATATATTGCTCCGGTTTAATGGTACGGATAATAGTACCACTGTCTTTATGCGGAACAGCCGTCATCATACGAGCATCTTTTCCAAACAGGAAACGGAAACGGTCCCAGTCGCGTGCTTTAGAGCTGGGTCCGGAGATCACCTCATAAAGTGTTTTAACGATAGCATCTGCAGAACCAACATCATTTTGATATTGAGCATTTGCATGGAAGCAGAAAAATAATGCTAAAAGCAGGCTGATCTTTCTCATATTAATATTTCAGACCAAATTACAAATTGGGATTTTGTTTAAGAAATGTAAAATATCAGGGAAAGCTCGCAGAATAAAACTACCGGAAAGTATGCTTCGTATATATGCGGTTTTACTTTTCGCCATAAGCATTGATAATAAAGGAGTTTGGCCATTTTTTAATTTTTGGCACGGTACTTGAAAAGGTAAAAACGTAACACCAATTGATCACCAAAAATCCATCTATCATGAAAACAATGATGAAAACAACAGCAGCATTAGCAGGTCTTTTTTTCTTCCAGGCCGCCGACGCACAATTAGGTTTAGGTGTACGCAGTACCACAACAGCTACCACACGTGCAACCGTAAATGCTACCAGGGCAACGACTGCAGCTACCAATGCGGCAGCAAGAACAACAGCCACGGTTAGTAAAGCTACCAATGCAACCGTAAATGCTTCTAAACAAACGGCGTTGATGGCGAATGAATCTGTTCAGCGTGTTAAAGCCAACACTAGTGTGAATGCCAGTGCCGATGTAAAAACCGCATCACAGGCAGAACTCAACAGTAATGCAGGTGGAGAAGAAAGAGGACTGGTAAGAGCCGGTGCCCGTTCTGAAGCAGAACTGAATGCCAATGCCAATGCAAAACTTCCCATGCGTGAGGGAGCAGAGATGGTAGGCGAAAAGAAAGACATGGCCAAAGAAAAAGCATCTGATGCAAAGGAGAAAGCAGAAGCTGTAAAAGAAGCCGGTCTTAACAAAGCTGCAGAAGCTAAAGCAAAAGCCAAAGAAGTAAAACCATCAGCTTCAGCCAGCGCTGAAGTAAAAGCTAAAGGAAAAGCAAAAGCCGGCAATTAAGGAAACCCCACCCCTTGTATATTTTTTGACAAGCCGCTGACTTAAAACATACTAAAACGAATTCTTATGAAACTGTCCAAAAGCAGGCAATTGCTTTGGTTAGCCATTGTATTGCCCACTCTTTCACTTGCTCAGGAAGCAGGAGAAGAGAAAAAAACAAAGAACGAGTTCAACGCCTCTTTCAACTATCAATCGGCCCTGCATTTTTTTGCCCGCACTGATAGTTTAAAAAGCAGTGGAATATTTCCCATGCTGGGCTTTCAGTTGAAAAACGGTTTGTATGCACAGGGCAATTTCATATTTGTGCAGAATAGTATGCAGTCAGCGGCTTATACAGGAACTGCTTTAGAAGCTGGGTATCGTTTTCCGCAAACGGATCATTTTTCAGGTAATCTTTTCTTCTCCAGGTTTCTGTATAAAGATGGGAGTACCTTGGTGCAATCTGCATTACGTTCACAAACCGGCGCAAACCTGAGTTATCTCAACAAAATACTGAACCTGAATGGTGGGCTGAGTTTGATGTTCAGTGATAAAACGGATGTAAATGCCAGTCTGGGAGTAGATCATTTATTCATTTTCAATAAAGGCATGAATAATGCAGCTATTGCACTGGCTCCATCTTTTACCGCCAATCTGGGAACACAACAATTCAGTAATACCTACCTGGAAAGAAAGAATGTGCTGGGTATTCCGGTTACACAACAAACAACAGAGAATATTACCCAATTCAACATATTATCCTATGAAGTGGCCATGCCGGTTGTGTTTGTAAAAGGCAAATGCAACCTGGCCATTACCCCCGCCTATGTAATACCACAGAACCTGGTAACAGTTGCAGGCAGACCCGATTTGTCGGAGAGAGGCAAGAATATGTTTTATGTAACACTGTCAGCAGGCGTACGGTTATAAATAATGAATGTCGAATAATGAATATTGAATTTCGAATGATACTATTCGATTACAACTTCAACATTTAATATGCAATATTGAAAATTCGATATTAAAGAGTCTCTCTGTTTTCCATAGGTTTCCCGCCAGGGAAGAGCCCGGTAGTCTTGCCGGGCTTTTTGTATGTGATAGGAAAGACCGAAAGACGGGAACTCGGTGAGTCAGAAAGTGACCGTGGGTTTTCGTGTTATCCGGCAAACAAATATTATCGCATCAATATCGGTCTTACTTACTCTCGGTCTCTTCTCTCCAATACCAAAACACTCACCCATACTTCTTCTTCCCCTTCTCTGAGCATAAATTCTTCCTGCATTGTTTTAAAAGGCAGCCATTTTTCAACAAAAGACCTGGCCATAATGCGCTGGGGTGTGCTTAGTATGATTAATGTATGCTGTTGAAGAAAAAAGGAAAATAACCGATCGAGTGTTTCAAAATCGTCGGGGTTGTAGTTCACATCACTTAAGAGTACAATATCTACCAACAAATCACTGGGCTGGTTATGCCAGTTAATGATCCTGGTTTCAATATTTGTGATATTGTTTTCTGCTGCTGATATTTTCACGAATGATAAGGGCTCAGAAAGGTAATCGCTTGTGATAACATTTTTTGCAAACCTTGCAGCCACCAGAGACGGTAAACCAAGACCTGCGGCCAGTTCCAGTACATGTTTATCCTGAATGAGTGCTTGATTTTTAGCAATAAAATCCGACAGGGCAATAGCCGAAGGCCAGCACTTACTCCAATAGGGAAAATCTTTTAAACTTCCGCTCATCCATGCTTCCTGTAAATCTTTTGTAACAGGTGTATAGAGTTGGTAATTACTGCCAGCAAAAGAATATGTACTAAACCTGCCTCTCAAAATAAAATGAATTTAACAGGCACAAACATAAAATTGTTTTATCGAATACTTTGCGAAACCGCCACCATAGAGAAGGGAATTTACAGCGTTTGCCCTGAGGAAAATTATTGAACTGGTATATTCAGTGTAATCTGTGTGCCTTCACCGGGCTTTGATTGTATCTGTAATCGTCCCTTTAATGATGCTGCACGTTTATACATATTACCCAAACCATTACCATCGGCCTTGTCAATATCAAAGCCAATACCATTGTCTTTAATAATCATTAATAAACGTTTATGGTGAACGGTAAGGTGAACCGATGCTTTATCGGCTTTAGCATATTTGGCAATATTATTAATGGCTTCTTTGAATAAGAGAAAGAAATCGCGTCGGGCTTCCATATCCATTTTTACTTCTTCGGTAGAATCATCGGAACGAAACTGCAGATCAATATCTTTTGCTTCAAGAACACTGGTAGCAATTTCGCGCATGCGCGCTGTAATCTTCTGCATGGAATCGTTCATGGGTTTAATGCTCCATACTATATCATCCATGGCTTCCATCATGCGCTGACTGTTATCGCTGATTTTTCCGAGGTATTCGCTGGCCCTTACATTATCGGTATTGAGTTTACTTTTAGCCATAGTGCTCAGTATATTAATGGTACTGAGTGTAGAGCCCATATCATCATGCAGGTCGCGTGCTACCCGGTTTCTTAAATTTTCAACGGCTAAAATCCTGTTGATGCGTAAACGATGTATAAAATAAAGTAAGCCGCCTAGTGCGAGCGCCATCAGACTCAGGAACCACCATCTTCTCCAGAAAGGTGGTCTGATATGAATAGAAAAACTGGTAATATTTTTTGAACGAACACCGTCAATGTTTTCACAATACACCTGGAAGGTATAATGACCTGGTGGCAGCAAAGAAAAATTAACCAGTTTTTGCCGGTCGGCACGGATCCACTGTTCATCAATACCATCCATTTTGTAATAGTAAATCAGCTTATCGCGATTTACATAGCTAAGAGAAGAGAAATAGATGCTGAAAGAATTCTGATCGTAACTAACCGACAGTGCCGATTGAGCCGTGAGCGAATCAATCGGCAGGTATTCGTTATTGAGTTTGAAATCGGTAATACTTACATCAGGGGGCTGCTGGTTACTGGCAAAAACTTCGGGTTGAAAAAACATAAGGCTATTGCCACCGGCAAACATCACAAAACCTTCGCTGCAGAGATAATCAGCAGCTACGGCTTTTTCTCCTAACACCACACCATCTCTTTTATTATACGGTGTGATATTGTCGTTGAAAGGATTATACCTGCAAAGGCCATTATTGGTTACGATCCATAAATACCCCACCCTGTCTATTCGTAAACGTTGTACAGAATTTGAAGGCAGCCCATGTGAATAGTCGATGATACGTACTTTGCCACTTCTTTTGTTTATCAGGTTCAGCGCTCCCGCACCAAAAGCAATAGTACTGTCGTTTAGCTGATCAATATCGGTACCGTTAGATGAAAACAGACTATTGTCTGCATTTCCTCTTACGTATTGTTGAAGAATACCTCCGTTTTCGGCTTCCATTGCAAATAATCCGGCGCCCTGAACACCAGCCCAGATCCATCCATCATTGTCAAAGAAAATTTTAGGGATAACAGCGGCGCCAAAATCTTTGATAACGGTAAATTCATTGTTATCGTAACGAATAATTCTTCCTCTTTGTGTACTGAACCAGATGCGTCCTTTTTTGTCTTCTGTAATGTACCGCACTGTTGCGTTTTGAAATTCAGGTGGATTATAAAACTGCGTTTTATTGGTTAGTGGATTATAACGGGTAATGAGTCCTCCATTTGAGCCAATCCAAACATCACCGGTTGCTTTTTCCTGGTGCATACACCAGGTAAGATTCACCCCCATTCGCTGTGCGAGATTCCATTTAGCCGGAAAATTTTTAAAAATAGTATAAGGCTTAGGTCTGAAAAACTTATCCATGGTAAGCACACCCTGCCCCCAGTTGGTAATCCAGTAATCGCCATTGGTCAGTTCAATAATATCTGTAAAATCTCTGCTTTTTTTTGCCTCTGAAAAAATCATGTTCTGAACACCATTACCATCTTTACCCGGAGAGGTAAAATAAATCCCTTCATTGGTTGCTACCCAAACACCACCTTCACGATCTTCTATTACCTGGTGGGCAATTTCATAATGAATGGCAATACTGCTTAACGGATTGTTTTTATAATAATTGAACCGTTTTACGTTCCGGTTATAACTATACAAGGTATTCAGACCATACGCCCAGATACCACTTTTGGGCAGATCAACCATATTCCGGTACTCACTGTATTCGCCGCTATTAAAACTAAGACCGATGGTATCTTTCAGGTAACGGGTTCCTGTTGAATCGAGACAATGTAAAACCTGTCCACCACCACCCCAAACAGGCCAGTTATATAACCAGTAACGATGTTTACTATCGATATAAATATTGCTCAGACCTTCCTGTACGCGCCAGTTATTAAGTAAGGGTATTTTTTTGGGATTGTATAAACGGGTATAGGTTTCTCCGGTTTTCTCATCATAAGCCGCAAGACCATTGTCGGAACAGGAGAGCCAGAGTAAGCCGTTTCTTTTGTCTTCTACCGATGCAGTACCAAAGCCCCAGTTTTTCGGCAAACGAAAGGGCGTAGAAGCGGTAAAAGCATTTTCTTTCTCATCAAACTTTAAAATACCAATGGGTTGAATGGTGAGATAGATATTGTCTTTGCTGTCGTTCCATAACCTTGCGTTGATACGCCCGGGAATAGGTACAGCTGGTTTAATGGCCACTTTCTTGTAGATAAACTTAGCGGGATCGAAAATACCTACTTCACGCAGTTCCGGAAAGTATAACCAGAGTGTGCCGTTTTTTCCGGGAACAATGTATTCAATCAGGGAAATGGGTAAGGGATCGCTGCCTTTTTTATTACCCATTGAAAAACTGATGAACTTGGTACCATCAAAACGTTGCAAACCATTGGCATTGCCAATCCAGATAAAACCTTTATGGTCCTGATACAGTGAACGAACATCATTGCTCGCAAGTCCGTCATCGGTACTCAGGTGGGTAAATGTATAAGTCTCCTGTGCAGACGAAAAAGCTACACAGAATAAAAAAAGGAAGCCAAGGCTGTATATACGAAGCGGCACGGTACAAATTTACTGATAGCAAAGGGCATAAAAAACAGCATATTCATGTGAATTGGGCGGTCGGGGAGGGCCAAAGGGTGATATCTTTTAGAATAGAATTTTGGCGTAAAAAAAACAGGCCCCGGTAAACCGGGGCTGCGGAGGCTTTGGGCCACAGCCCAATGCAATACAAAGTTTATCATTTTTAATGAACAAACAAAAAAATTTTCGTTTCTACTCCGCCTGTGGCATAACTCCGCCTGCTACGTAGTGGCTAGCAATAATTTAGCCATTTATACATAATCATATGACTTACCAGGAAATTTATACATCCGTATCTGGAGGATTTGTTCACTTGCACCCATTACATGGAAAGGATGAATTATTCATCAACGAAGCCGTTTGTAAAATATTGGCAGATTATGGATTTAAGATTCAGCTTCTACCTTGTATTCCTGAAAGTGAAAAACAATTAAGAGCTTTCTGGTTACCTGATGTATATGCCAATAAAAATCCTGATGTAAGAATTAATGGCTTACTTATAGGTGATATAAAAGCACCAGGGCAAAATGGATTGGTTAATGCTGCTGCTATTAAAAGATGCATTTATGCAGCTTCTCAGCAAAAAGTAGCTGTGGTTATTATTGATCTGCGTAATAAATTGTATAGCAAGCAAGATATAAAAAAAGGCATTTTTGGCGCCCTTCAACCGGAAAGAAATAAAAGTATAATGGCTGTATGGTTTGTTATTTCAGAAAAAATATTAGTTAGGGTTGAAAGAAAAATGCTTCATCTGAAAAGTATTCATCAGCTATTGAACTATATATAAACCGTGCTTTCCTGATACCGGTCACTCTTCCATTCTGCGCAAGCTCTCAAACAATATCGCTGAAATACTATCTTCTCCAGCGGTTCCAAATTCTACATCATCCACCGCAGTAACCGGAATAATGCGTTTGGTAGAGCTGGAGATAAAAGCCTCTTTGGCGTCGCGAATATCTTCCAGGGTTATAACTCTCTCTTCAACCGTCATACTGTTTTTTGCAACGGTGAGAATATTTTCTCTGGTTACTCCTTTCAGCATACCTGTAGCAGGCGTAACCAGTGTATTGTTTTGTGTGATAATAAAAAAATTGGCACGCGGACATTCAGTTACACTATCCTCCCAACAATACAATACATCATGAGCACCCTGTTCTTTAATCCAGGGTTGTAGCCAGATGGCCATCAGGTAATCTGTTGTTTTTACTTCCGGTATCTGGCGGCGATAGGCATGGGTAACCAGTTTGTATGCACCTGATGGTAATGTATCAGGTGGCACAGCTATCGGTTGCTGTACAATGATGATATGCGGCTCAACAGGTGTATACCCATCTGGCGAAGCGCCGCCTGTAACCGGGATGCGTATACCGGAATGAGCGAACTTATTTTTGCTGACTAATTCGTCGATAATATCTTTTAACTGTTCTTTTGAATAAGGAACCTGCAAACGCATTATTTCCAGTGAACGATAGAGACGATCTATATGTGCATTCAGAAAAAGCGGATGTTGTTCTTTCACCCTTAAAAAATCAAATACACCGTAACCTCTTTGTAAGCCTAAATCGCTCACAGGAATAACTGCATTTTGCAGTTCAATAAATGCACCATTTACATAACTAATCATGAGCTCAATTTACTACTCCGTGTAACCCTGTGTCTTACTCAGTGTAACTACGCGGTTAAACCACTGTACATGGAGCAAGGAAAGAGGTTTTACGGTAATTTTATTTTTTGATATTGTTTTATTATTTCCAATACTCTTTTCACCGGTAAAACAGGTACGAGGTTTTTGCTTTTACCCATTACCGGTGTTGCCATAAACAAAGAATTGATCAATGCTTCTTCTGTTGCCTCAACAGCAGCCTGAAATAAACCGTTCACCGCATCGTTTTGCAAAATTGTAGGGTTGATTGTTCTTACACGTGAAGAATAAGGAATACGCAAACTACTATCGGTAGAAAAAGCAATCACATAATCACCACTGCCATTCGATGCATAACTGCCTGTTTTAGCCAATGCCATAAAAGCGCGTTTAGCCAAACGCTCCAGGTTACGACTGTCGAGGGGCGCATCGGTGGCCACCACTATCATACAGGAACCATCTGCTTTTTTCTGGAGTTCATCCAATGGTTTTGTTTTTGCCAGCTCCTGCATAACAGGAACACCGGCAATTTCCAGCATACCACCATGATTGGTTTGTACCAAAACACCCAGTGTATAACCACCCATTATATCGGATAATTTTCTTGAAGCTGTTCCAATACCTCCTTTAAAACCAAAAGCAATAGTGCCGGTACCCGCACCAACAGAACCTTCTGTTACAGGCCCATCGCTGGCACTGTTGATTGCATTTAATACGTCATTTTTTTTAATATGCCGGCCACGGATATCATTGATACCTCCGTCATTGGTTTCACCCACCACTGCATTTACAGATTGTACGCGTTCATTTCCTTTTTGTTCCAGTGTGTATCCTATGATGGCATCCATGGCAACGGGTACACTGAGTGTATTGGTAAGGATGATGGGAGTTTCAAGATTGCCCAGTTCTTTTACCTGTGTAATACCCGCCAGTTTACCAAATCCATTACCTACATAAATGGCAGCGGGTAGTTTTTCCTGGAAAATATTACCGGTTGCGGGAATAATAGCGGTAACACCGGTTCTGACAGAGTCTCCCCTGATCAAAGTAGTATGCCCCACTTTTACTCCTTTTACATCCGTAATGGCATTGAATTTCCCCGGCTCCAGCACCCCAAACTTCAGACCCAGCTCCCTGGCCCGTTGTTGGGCAGAAGCGATAGTGCTTAGGACTAAAAAAAGGAGAATAAGATTGCCTGATTTCATACTGACTGAATTGTTTAAAGAGTCCACGAATTGGTTATGACTGCTGTTACTAAGCATCTATACTTTTTCCTGACAAATCATAAAAACCCATGGCCTATTCTTCTACCGGAACAAGATACTCAAAATCCGGGTTGACCGATTAACCCTGCTTTTCATCAAACTCTCTGAAAAACTTGGCCCATCTTTCTTAAATTACCGCTTCATTAAACACTGTTATGAGAAAACTATCACTTGCACTGCTTTCATTGGCTGCTTATGTTCAGCTCAATGCGCAAAGCGATCCCAACTGGATGCGTTATTCGACCATCTCACCCGATGGTAAAACAATTGCCTTCACCTATAAGGGCGATATCTATAAAGTACCCAGCTCAGGTGGTACAGCTACACCCCTTACTTTTCACGAAGCCAACGACCTGATGCCCATCTGGAGCAAAGACGGAAAACAGATTGCTTTTGCCAGCGATCGTTTTGGCGATTTTGATGTACTACTGATACCTGCCGAAGGCGGAGAGGCCAAAAGAATTACCTGGCATTCGGCGCCAGAATACCCATACAGTTTTACTACAGATAATAAGTCGGTGATCTTCGGATCAACCCGTATGGATATGGCCAGCAACAGAACATATCCTACCGGCTCACAACCCGAACTGTATAAAGTGGGTTTGAATTGCGGACGTGTTGAACAGGTATTATCAACCCCTGCAGAATGGGTAAGCCTCAGTGCTAATGGTCAGTACATGTTGTACCAGGATAAAAAAGGTGGAGAGAACCAGTGGCGCAAACACCATACATCATCTATCGCCAGAGATATCTGGGTATTTGACAATAACGCCAAAACGCATAAAAAAATTACCAGCTTTAATGGAGAAGACCTCAACCCGGTTTTTACAGATGCTGATAAAGCTTTTTATTACCTCAGTGAAGAAAGCGGCTCATTCAATGTACATAAAATGCCGGTAGAAGGAGGCAAATCGCAACAACTGACCAGTTTCAAAAAGCACCCGGTACGTTTTTTAAGTCTGGCCAATGACGGTACGCTTTGTTTTGGCTATGATGGTGAACTCTATACCATGAAAGGAAATGGTCGCCCGCAGAAACTAAGTGTAAGTATTGTGGCAGATGCTCGTACCAATAATAACAGGATCGTTCCGGTAAGTGGCGGCATAAGAGATATGGCTGTTTCTCCCAATGGAAAAGAAGTGGCCTACATCTTCCGTGGTGAGGTATTTGTAAGCAGTGTAGATGGCGGCATTACCAAACGCATTACCAATACACCCGAACAGGAAAGATTAGTAAGTTTTTCTCCTGATGGGAAAACTTTACTCTACACTTCTGAAAGAGGGAATAGCTGGAAAGTTTTTGAAACAAAAAAACAAAGAGCGGAAGAACATTATTTCTATGCATCAACTGTTTTGAATGAAACAGCAGTGATCAGCAATGGCAATGAAAACTATCAGCCATCTTATTCACCCGATGGAAAAGAAATCGCTTATGTAGAGAACAGGATGACACTGAAAGTGTACAATATTGCCAGCAAACAATCTCGCACTATTCTTACTGATAAGGAAATATTCTCCATGGGCGATAACGATCAGTATTTTCAGTGGAGTCCGGATGGTAAATGGTTCCTGTTCGATTATGCTGTACCGGGTATTTCACCAGGTGAAGTAGGATTGGTTTCAGCAGATGGTAAAGGCAAAATAATTAACCTTACTGAAAGCGGTTTTAACGACGGCCGGGCCAAATGGATCATGGGTGGTAAAGCCATGATGTGGTTCAGTAACCGCGATGGTCTGAAATCTGTGGCGCAAAGTGGCGGTGCACAGGCCGATGCGTATGCTATGTTTTTTACGCAGGAAGCTTTCGACAAATTTAAACTGAGCAAAGAAGAAGCTGCATTAGATAAAGAAATAGAAGACATTAAAGCAAAAGCAGATAGCAGTAAAAAACCAACAGCTAAAAAAGACAGTGTGGTATTTGACTGGGATGGATTGACCACCCGTAAATCAAAACTTACCATACACTCTTCACAGATGAGTGATGCGCTGGTAAGTAAAGATGGCGAAAACCTGTATTACCTTACCCGTTTCGAAAGAGGTACCAACCTCTGGACTACCAACCTGCGCACCCGCGAAACAAAAATGCTGGTGCCATTAAATGCAGCAGGTGGAAGTATGGTGTGGGATAAGGATCAGAAAAGCATTTTCCTCTCTGCAGGTGGTGGTATCTCTAAAATTGATCCGGCCAGCGGCAGAAGAGAAATGGTAAGTATTGGTGGCGAAATGAGTCTCGATGTGGCGGCAGAACGTCAGTTTATGTTTGAACATGTTTGGCGCAGAACAAAAGAAACCTTCTATACCAAAACCATGCATGGTGTAAACTGGGACAGCTATAAACCCGATTATGAGCGCCACCTGGCACATATCGGAAATAATTTTGAGTTCGCTGAAATGCTGAGCGAATTATTGGGAGAACTGAACGTAAGTCATAGTGGCTCATCTTATAATTCCTTTGTAGCCGGTGGCGATGCTACGGCAGCGTTGGGTGTATTTTATGATCAGAATTATAAAGGTGTGGGTTATAAGATTGAAGAAGTAATTAAAGACGGTCCGTTAGATAAAGCAGGCTTGAACATTAAAGCAGGAATGATCATTGAAGCGATTGATGGAGAAACCATTGCTGCTGATACCGATCTGCCCCGGTACCTGAACAGAAAAGCAGGGAAGAACACTTTGCTATTGGTTGCTGATGGCACCACTAAACGTGAGCTCATTGTAAAACCAATTTCAACCGGTGAAGAAAACGGGCTGCTCTACAAAAGATGGATCAAAAGAAACCAGGATGAAGTAGATCGTTTGAGTAATGGTCAGTTGGGTTATGTACATATACCCGGTATGAATGATGGTGCTTACAGAACTACTTATGAAGAAATCATGGGTAAATATGTAAACAGAAAAGGCATTGTGGTAGACACCCGTTTTAATGGCGGCGGTGATCTGGTTGCCGATCTGGCCATGTTCCTGAGTGGTAAAAAATTCATGGACTATACCACCGATACCAGAAGTAATGGTTTTGAACCCAATTTCCGCTGGACCAAACCCAGCATCTCCATTGCCAATGAAGCCAACTACAGCGACGGACATTGTTATGCCTATGCATACAAAGAACTGGGTATTGGTAAACTGGTAGGTATGCCGGTACCGGGTACCTGTACTTTTGCGGGATGGGAATCTCTGCAGGATAACAGCATCCGTTGGGGTGTTCCGCCATTGGGTGTAAAAGGATTGAAGAGCCAGTACCTGGAAAACTACCAGACCGAGCCCGATATTAAACTCATGAATGAATATGAAATCGTAATCAAAGGCCGCGACCAGCAGTTAGAAGCCGCGGTGAATGAGCTCCTGAAGGAAATTAATAAGTAAGAAACAAGAAACGAGGAACAAGAGTCAAGAAACAAGAAAGAGAGATCTCCGGTTGCGGGGTCTCTCTTTTTTATTGGGTAATGTTGCTTACCGATCAATATTCATAAAAATAAAAACGAAAAAAAATTCGATAAATTAGAGAAAGAATTAGAACGAATTGTTTACGCTGTCTATTAATAGAAATACCTCTGTGAAACTCCGTGCCTCACTCCGTGTAACTCTGTGGTTTATACCGTGCGTTTTTGAACCACAGAGATTCTGTGTTAATAAACAAAGGTTTTGATTAATTTTTTAATTTTGTTCTTTAGGCGGTTTCATACCAGCCTGTTTAGGGGAGTTTCCTTTATGGTACTCCTCTAATTTTTTAT
>Ga0164290_1002036_pt1 | contig 18163 bp, 17 predicted proteins | sample Micstemetagenome_FD_108782 | JGI IMG/M metagenome (GOLD analysis project Ga0164290, IMG submission 108782) | Contaminated culture microbial community from soil near Moab, Utah, USA - Microcoleus steenstrupii SON62 (Illumina Assembly) | ecosystem: Environmental > Terrestrial > Soil > Soil crust... | reverse complement strand
CAGCCGGGGCCAGATTTTGCGCGGGCCCCCGGAGTCCAGAATCATGGCCAGGTCGACCGCGCAGGTCACGATCTCGCCGGGCCGGACGGAGGTTTTTCCCGCCGCACGGGCAATGATTTTTTCGACAAGGGTGCGTGTCACACCAGCTCAACCATTAGGCTTGATGAACAGTAAATCTCCAGGCTCTACGAGGTAGAGGCTGGCTAATCTCAAAAATGTTAACTCGCATCTCAGCGTACACTTCAAAGATAAGAAAAAAGATCGGAATCCGATCTAAATGCGTCGCTTTGTATCGAAGACTACAGGATTCGGGCTGAATAAGACCGTAAGGAAACCGGCTTCAGGCATACCGAAAGAGCCCACACTGAAGCTTGGAACATCGCTAAATTAAGGAGCGACAGGGATGAAATTGATGTCAGCAATTCTAATTATAGTCGGCCTTGCATTATCCGGTTTCGTCCTTGCGGCAAGGTCTGGATTCTTTTTTCACTCTGACAATGAACTCAAAGCGAGGTACGCCAATGACGGATCCATGTTCACTACTGTGGACAGTGTACCGCTGAGATACAAGGACGAGGGAACCGGCCCCGCCCTCATCCTTATTCACGGCGCGTTCGGTAACCTCAATATGTGGAACGACTGGGCCGAAATACTTAGTACGAACTATCGTATTATTAGGATCGACGACCCACCCGAAGGCTTGTCTGGCCCCGATCCTTCGGGTCAATTCGGGCATGACCGGAACGTCGAACTCGTTCGCCAATTGGCGGCGAAGCTGAACGTGCCACGTTTTGCGATCGGTGGAACATCACGAGGAGCGGTCGTTTCATACCGTTATGCCGCAAAGTATCCAGAACAGATTACACATTTAATCCTAGTCAACACCCCAGTTCTACCACAAGCTGCACCAAGCTCGCCCAACTTTCTAAGATTTGCGCGCGGACTTTCAAACGTGCTTGGCCGTTATGAGCCCGAATTCTATTGGCAGAGTTTTCTCGAGTTCCTGTTTTTTGACCCCACCAAAGTGACTGATCGTCTGGTGAAAGAGTATGCAGACTTCAATAACCGGGTCGGAAAAGAGTCTCGGGAAGAAATAGTTCGGTCTGGCGCAAAGCGAGACGTCGAGGAAATTAGTCGGTTGATAGGCTCGATCCGAGCGCCGACGTTGATCATCGCATCACAGTCGAACGCCGCACTTGCGCTAGAAGATCAAAGGGCCATGGAGAATATGTTCTCGTCTACCAAGCCAGAATTTCGCTTGATAAAGGAAGGTGGACATTTATTGCCGATAGAAAACGGGCAGGAAACTGGCTTGATGGTCAAGCAGTTCTTAGACGCCCCTGCTCCGCCTGAGTAGCCAACGAAATTCCTATTGATTACCTGACTTACAAATTGGGTTTAGTACTCGATCGCGAGAACTAATGCATGCGTGTGTCGATAAATAAATCCTAGTGTTGACGAACCACCATAGCGGCCTTTTTTCAAGAGGGATTGGTCGTGACTCTAAAAGACATAAAGCCTCATCCGAGTTGGAACCCAATCGGCAAGAAACTCAGTAGAGATATTGCTAAGAATCGTGTCAATTCGCTGCTTAAAGGTTTGCGTGTGCTCGAAGTCCTAAATAGTTACCCTGGCCAAAATTCGAACGCTCTAGCCAAACTTACCGGTAATTCCCGAGGCTCAACCTATAGAATTCTCGAAACCTTGCGTAGCGCTGGTTACGTGAAAAGAGACATCAAAAGCGGCACCTACTGGCTCGAGCCCAGTGTACTTGGACTCACTGCCAGCGAGGGACATGAAGCCTGGATATGGAAAGTTGCTAAACCGGTCATGGAGCAGTTTGGAAAAAGCTTGGTTTGGCCGATGACTCTTCTGACACAACATGGCGTATCAATGATGGTCCGGATGGCGACCGATCCAGATAGCCCAGTCATCGCTCACAAAATGGCCATTGGTGCACGCATGCCCATCCTCACGACGGCCGGCGGCCTAGCCTATCTGGCATTTTGTGAAACAGAGCAACGACGCTTGCTGGTTGAGTTGTCACAAAAATCGCTGGCCCGTTCAAGTTATCCCGAAGGCGCGAGAGGTGCGCTTTTACACAATCAACTAAAGTCGATAAAATCGAAAGGCTACTGCATTCATGATGGTGGCCACGGCGTTACTGTGATCGCCGTTCCAGTTTTTTCAAAAGCGAGGGTCTTTGCCAGCCTTGGTCTCAGGTTCTTCTCCTCCGCAATGAGCTTCAAGATAGGTATAGAAAGATTCCTAAAACCCATGCAAATGGCCGCTCAGGAAATTGGATTAGGCTTTGATAGCCTTAAAGATTGAAAGACCGCTCTGCAACGAGTCCACCCCTTCTTATGTCCGCCGCGAGCAACCTTAAGACAAATCGAGTTGGTTTGTTAACGGACGATTTCTGGTTCATCGTACCCCCTGAAAGAGGAGCGAAAATGGCACAGAAACCCGGGCCGACAGAGACGGCTGAACAACACGTGCGCGACATTCGTCGTGCGACCCGTAAGAAGTATTCGGCGGAGGAGAAGGTCAGGATCGTGCTGGCCGGGCTACGCGGCGAGTATTCGATCTCTGAGCTTTGTCGGCGTGAGTGTCTTGCGAGAATTAGTATTGCAACTGGTCGAAGGACTTTCTTGAGACTGGCATGCGGCGTTTGGGCAATTGTATACTTGACGTACCAGAGAATCTACGAATTTGGAAGCTGTCCTTTAAGATAGCCCAAACTTATTCCTAGATTTCCCAACTGAAGTTGAAGTGAATGAATCTCGCTAATCAGATCAAGCAAGTCAGCGGCGGACCACATCTCGGTCTTGCCAACTTCCTTTCGGTCCCAGTTAAAGCTCTGAACGAAGGCGAAACCAGGCTCGCTATGGAGGGTCCAGTTGCCGTGGATAACGGTGTTGCGCTCTGCCCTTACCGTATCGATTTGTCCAAAAAGTTCCGTGAGAACTTTGAACGAATCAGGGTTTTTGACTTTGATTTGCGCTAGTGTTCGCAGCCAGCCAGTTACGGTGGCTGTAGATACGTTTTGAGTGATGACATACATTGCCCCCGGCTCGCCTGAGCAGAAAAAAGCGAGCATTTCATTTTGGAGCATTTCGACCCAAGACCACTCGGTAGTTACTAGGCCGATTAGTTTCAGGATTTCATGGTCGGGAGAGTCCTGAGCAATTATGGGATGCGGCATGGTTAAGAAATCCTCTAACTCAGAAGATCAGGCCCGCGACAGCGTATTGCGGACCATGTTGAGCATGAAACCAAATCCGAAGAAGGTTGCCCCGACCAAAAAGGCCGGGGCAAAGAAGAAAAATTGACTACCTGGCTAATTTTAGTACCTGATGAAAAACTTATTCAGCCAGTCAGCCGTGCTTTTGGTATCGACCCTGCGCCAGTCAGCGCCGCCTGTGAGGGCCATAACAATAAAGCCATCGTTATCGTCAACGCCCGGAGATTGGACGAGGTAGTCGAGGATTTGTTTAGGAGTGGCGTCGGACTTGATGATCCAGACGGACCAAAGCGGCCAGCAATAGGTAGCGAATGCGCGCAGCCTGTCGTGCACGAGTTTGTAGTCAGCGGATGTGCGCTCTTTGCGAAGGTCGTAGCTGATAAGATATAAAGTCACGCAATTGCCTCATAGGTTAGCGTCACGCAGTATTGCGTGATCGCATGTTGAGGACCGCTTGACCTTGAGAGTCCCAAAGGCTTAGAGTCACGCCTGGGGATAAATGAGATTTCCCGTTCCGCAGCGGTCCGTCCGTTTGCAGAACCACGAAGGGGCGACCTGCCAGGGTCGCCCTTATTCGTTTCTAGTCGAATCTGAGTGTACCATATTTGTTCCGCGCCGCAAGTTGTGGGGGGCTAGACTTGTTTCGACACACTAGCGGTTGTTTTTCAGCCATTTATCGTAAGCCCTGACTTTGTGCGGTTTAGGGCGCTTACGATAGGCTGCTCGCTGCCTTTTGATCAGTCCGCCGATACGTCAAACGCTTGCCTTCAATGCCGCGTAAGGCTTCTTCGGTACGCTCGCTGTCGTTGATCTTGCGGTTGTTGTAGCGAAAGTCGAACTCGCCAAGATATCGGTTCAGATGGCCTTCGCTCACGTGCTGGTAAATGCCGTTGATGCCGCGCTTTAAGATTGAGAAATAGTTTTCAACGGTGTTGGTATGAACGAAACCGCCCATGCGGACGTATTCGTCCTTTGAGTGGTTGACGGTGTTGTGGCTGGCGAACTCATCGCCAACCTTGGGATAGATGGGGCTTTCATCCGTCATCAGCGCGGACTTGCGAGAAGCGAGTTTCGTAATGATAGGGCGCAGAGTCTTGGCGTTGACTTTGGCAACCTGAACTGAGCGGACTTCGCCTTCGCGCTCGACTAATGCGACTACAGCTTTCTTTTCCTTGGGTACGCGGTAAGCGCGGTTCTTGGCTTTGCCGCCGATGTAGGTTTCGTCAACTTCGACAACCTTATTGCCGCCGCCAATGGGGCCGGGGTTCTGGTCAGTCATGGCCTCACGGATACGATGGGCCATGAACCACGCAGATTTGTAGGTGACGCCTAACATGCGGTGCAGTTGATGGGCGCTAATGCCCTTCTTGCTGGATGACATGAGGTGCGTTGCCAGCAGCCACTTGGGCAGCGGGATATGCGAACGCTCAAACAGCGTTCCAACCGTGACCGAGAACGGCTTGCGGCAAGAACGGCACTTGTAGACGCCGGGGCGCGTGGATTTGCCCTGTAACTTCGTGATGGCCTCTACCTCGCCACAGTGAGGGCAGAAGGGGCCGGTGGGCCAGCGTAACGCCTCAAGGTGTTCGCGGGCCTTGTCGTCATCAGAGTAAATGGGGTCGGTCAGGTTCATGGCTGGCTCCAAAATGTGAGCCAAATCTACAGGATTGAACGTGGTACGTCAAGTATACAATTGCCGGCGTTTGGCTGGCGATACGGAGCGGCAGGCAAACACCGGCAAGGTTAAAGGCCTGCGCCATGAGATGGGCGATCTGAAAGAGTTGGTCGCTGACCTCAAGCTCAAAAACCGCATCTTGCTTGAGAACTACTATCTACCCGGAGACCTGGAGGCGCAGATTGGTGCCTTCATCACCCACTACAATCACCACCGCTACCACGAAAGCCTGAAGAACCTCACGCCCGCCAATGTTTACTTCGGGCGCGGCCAAACCATTCTACTTGAGAAGGAGAAGATCAAACGCAAAACCATCGAACTGCGACGCTTGCAACACTTCAAATCTGCTGCTTAAACTGAAACCTCAGATGCGACAGAGCCCCCATTACCAAACACAACCGCGTGTCTCAAATATTCTGACGACGGACATGATCAAGTCGAGTTTATCGGCAATTTGAGTCCTTCATTCGCCACGGTATAAAGGGCGCGAAAGCGCCGCGAAGAATCTTAATCTAATCGACATAACCCTAAAAAATGCGCTGGCTCAAGTTGAGTCGGCGCATTTAGTTTCATGAGAATCAAATGATGCATTACTTTCGATCAATTCCTGTCAAATTCGACTTACGCCCGCAATCCGAGGAACAATTGTTTTCGGGCACTATTCGAATAAAAACGCCCGAATCCTCCTCCAAGACAGCGGTAAGCAAAGTGATCAAGAAAGATGCCGATACAAGCACGTTATGACTTCACTTTTGGTCAAGTAAGCAACTCGTTGATGGATCTTCACCAAGCAAAACGTCGTGTTGGTGTGCCACGGTGTATCGCAAAAACAGTAAACTTACCGCAACGTTCGTCAAACTTACTGAAGGGTTGAACCCTTCAGACAAAAACCCTTCAGGCAAACCCTTCGGCCCTAAAAGCACCCATGAAAATCAAAGTGTTAGAAGATCGTCTGAAGGGTCTGAAGGGTTGACTACAAATGGTACGCGCACGCGCGCGTGCGCGCACGCACGGGCCAAAGGTGGAGAAACCCCTTCATACCCTTCGGAACTCTTCAAACCTCAAATAATTCATTTGCTTAGAAAATGCTGAAGGGTTCTGGCCACCCTTCAAACCCTTCAGGCGCAAAATCTGAACTGCGAAACATCGACATGATGCATTCAAAACATTTGGCTAGTTCGCGAAGCAGGCGGTATCCAAAACGCACAGCCATTCAATAGCTAGGCGATTTACTTTTCACTTAGCTAGTAAAAACTCTGAACATGCCAGCCTCACGACGTGAGCGGGTCCTCCGGGAGCAAAATCCAAGTACGGGTGGCAGAGACGGCAACGGCTTGCTAGTCGCTCGCTGATTCTTTCAAGTTGACAGGTTGACACAACGCTTCGTGATGCACGCGGCGTGGCTGTTTTGACTTTTTTGTCCTAACGCTTCGCAAACAAATCAACATGCAGACTAACTCAAACCTTGATCACGGAGTTGAGAATCGCGCCCACGCCTGCGATTTTTAAACTGATCAACGCACTTGCCAGTTTTGCAGCAACGCGCGCACAGTGTGAGCGCTACGACCTCTTCCGTGACGGGGTTGAAAGAACTGAAGCTGTTGAGATAGCGTCTAGCACGAAGGAGAGCACCCGATGACGCGCGCTGTAATTTACGCCCGGTTTTCTTCAGACCTGCAAAATCCCCGTTCGATCGAAGACCAGTTTCGATTGGCACGAGAATTGGCAGCACGACGCGGATATGGCGTCATTGCCGAATTTTCGGATGCTGCAACGTCAGGGAGAACAACTCATCGGCCGGGACTGCAAACCCTACTCTCGCAAGCCCGCAAAAGAACTTTCGAGGTCCTGATCTGCGAGGCCCTTGACCGACTTTCGCGCGGGCTCGCAGATGTTGCGAGGATCTTCGAGGAGCTAGAGTTTCTTGACGTTCGAATCGTTACTATCGAGGAGGGCGACGTCGCCCCCATGCATGTGGCGTTCAAGGGAGCGATGAATGCTCAGTTCCTCACAGCACTGGCATCAAAGGTTCGACGCGGGCAACGCGGTAACATCGAAGCAGGCCGCGCAGCAGGGGGCTTGAGTTACGGCTATCGACCTTTACACCGGCTCGATGACCGTGGCAGGGTTATCAGAGGCGAGCGGGTGATTTATGAGGCGCAAGCGCAAGTTATTCGCCGGGTGTTTCAGGAGTACGCGTCTGGGCTTACGCCGATTGCAATCGCCAAGCGGCTCAACGCTGATAGCATCCCCTCGCCTCGCGGCGGTCAATGGAATGCATCGAGCATTCTGGGACATCCGCGACGCCTCAACGGCATCCTGCGAAACCGTCTTTACGCTGGTAAAATCGTCTATAATCGTTCCCGTAAAGTCAAAGATCCCAGTACCGGGCGGCGCCTCAACCGCGACAATGATCCAAAAGCTCGTATCGAACGCGATGCGCCACACCTGCGAATCGTGCCTGAAGAGCTTTGGCTCAAGGTTCGCGCGATTGACGTAGCTTGCGCGATGGCCACGAACGGCACCCGAAAATCATATGGGCCACGAAGCACCCATCTGCTTTCGGGTTTGGTGAAGTGTGCAGCGTGCGGGAGGAGTTATATCTCGCACGCATCCAACACATTGCGATGCTCATCAGTCACGAATGGCAAGACCTGCACCAATCGACGGATTGTGAAACGAAGTAGCTTGGAAACTCTCGTGCTAGACTCGTTGCGCGATGAGTTGACGCGGAAAGAGGCCATCGAATTCTTCGTTGAAACCTATACTCAATGCCTCAAGGAGTTCGCAGGCTCATTGAAAGGCAATCGACGCGATGTCGAATCCCGTTTAGCTATAGTTCGTGGAAAGATAGACAATTTGGTTTCCGCAATTGAGGACGGTAGCACTCCGAGTCAGTCGTTGAAGCGTCGCATGACTGAACTTGAAACTGAGGAACAAAGTTTGGAAGCGGCACTCGAGAGGCAGCCTGAGGCTTTCACGAAGTATCCATTGCGCAACCCGCATGAAGTCTACGCCGAACTCTTGGATAACTTACGACAGTCTCTAAACGCAGACCCTGTGATTAAGGCGGAGGCGTCCAACGCACTTCGAAACCTTATCGACCGCATCGAAGTGGTGCCCAGCCCTGATCCGGGCAACTATGGCCTAAACCTCTTCGGTCGAATTGATGGAATACTGGCCTGGGGAAGTGGGCAGATGCCAAACGAACCGGGTCAAAATCCCCAGTTGGGAGATAGTGGTGCCAGGGCCAGCATGGCATTGAGATCATAAGTGCTTGATCAATGGTCCGTTTTCAAGGCAGCATTTTATAATACCAGCAGTCATACCAACAAATTTTTAGAGCGAGAACAGGTGGGAGAGCATAGCGACTCATTTCGATGCGTACCGGAACAGCGACTCGACCTGATCTAACACGGGTACTGCTGAATTCCGTACCGACATCGCCTAACTCGTTCCTGGCAGAACGGATCATAGGCTTCATCCGCCGAGAGTGTTTGGATCACGCTATTATCTTTGGCGAGGCATACTTGCGCCGAACGCTGAAGTCGTATGCCAATTACTACAGTCGGGCTCGGACCCACCTGTCGCTGGCCAAAGATTCACCGATTCATCGAACAGTTCAGGGCCGAGGTGACATGATCGCCCTCCCTCACCTCACCGGTCTCCATCACGAATATGCTAGGATGGGGTAAGTGGAAGGGACGCTTACTTGCTGCTATCGGGTGACCGCAGACAGTCGCCAAGGCTACTCAGGCAATAGTCCACGTTATCAAGTGTGCAGCCGTGGCCCATCAGTCCAATTCGCCAAGCCTTGCCGGCAAACTGACCCAGCCCTCCGCCAATTTCGAGATCAAATTCGTCCAGCAGTCGCGTACGAATTTCCGAATCGTTCACGCCATCTGGTACCTTTACGACAGTCAGCTGAGGCAGACGCGACGCCGGCTCAACAAGAACATCAAGCCCAAGGCCTTCGAGCCCCGAAATCAACTTAGAGCTGATTGTTCTATGGCGTGACCAGGATTTGGAAAGCCCCTCCTCCAGCAATGCCGTCAAAGCTTCATGTAAGGCGTATATCATGCTGATCGGAGCAGTATGATGGTAGGTGCGTTTCGTCTCTCCAGACCAATACTCGCTCAACAATCCGATATCATAGAACCAGCTTACGACCTTGGTTCTTCGATTTTTGACGTGTTCAACGGCTCTCGTTGAAAAGCTCACGGGGGACAGGCCCGGCGGAGCGGATAAACACTTCTGTGTGCCTGAGTATACGGCATCACACTGCCATCCATCGACATCGACCGGCACGCCACCCAGCGATGTCACACAATCGACAATGGTCAGCGCGTCGTACCTCCTGGATAATGCACAGATAGCGCCGACATCCGACATGACCCCGGTCGACGTTTCCGCATGTACGGCTGCTACAACTTTGACACCAACAGACTTCTTGAGCTCTCGTTCGACATCTGCAGGGTCAATCGGCTTGCCCCATTCGGCATCGACAATGATTGGTTCGCCGCCCAGCCGCTGAACCATGTGGCGCATCCTCTCGCCAAAGACACCGTTCCGACAGACCAGAACTTTATCACCCGGCTCGACGAGGTTTGCGAAGCATGCCTCCATGCCCGCAGTCCCCGGACCAGAGATCGGAAACGTCATTTTATTTTTTGACTGGAAACATGAACGCAACTGGTCGTTCACCTTATCCATCAACTTGATAAACTGTGGATCCAGATGTCCTACCATTGATTGGGACATGGCGTGAAGAACACGATGGCTCACCGGTGATGGGCCAGGCCCCATGAGAACTCGGCCTCTCATTTGTATACTCACAGGTCTAAAGCTCCTAAGTTTCTAGAGTCCGCACGCATCTAAGCCATGCCAATGCGAATGAACCGACTTCAACACAGCAGCAATCTTGTCGAGCCGCATAGCCGGCATAAGAAGGCAGATTGAGAATTCCTGATACAGCACCATGGCTTGCTGAAACCGGCGGAGCCGCATTCTTAGTTCCAGTTTCTGTGAAGGGAGAGGCGCGCACAGTCCGCATCTACGTCAACAGCCTTTAGTTTTCGATTCAGTGTTGACGGTTTGTCGAACAAAAATTAGCGGTCAAACTCGTAGTCTGAAGAATCCCGGCAACAGAACGGCCATCTGGGCTTCTTGCGGGAGTCACGGACCGAACAAAAGCGTACTCTTTGATCGTTAATCTCATGGTTGATCGACATAAACTGCTTCTATCGCATTACCGTCGTAATCCTTGATCATCGTGGTGTAATGCACAAAGCCCCAGTCCGTATATTCGCTGGGTCCAGACAACCCCTGTGCCCCAAGTGACGTGCCAATATTATAGAATTCTTCGATAGCCTTTCGATTCGGCGCTACCAAGCAAATGTGGCTTGAACTCACCGAAAGCTTTCTCTTGTCGTCCTTCACGATTCTAAAACTACAGGTCGCCGTCCCGTACGCCTTGGCGATGTGCCCTGGCAACTCGTAGCTTTCGATGTTCAGGGCGCCCAACAGCGCGTCATAAAGCTTCCTGCTTTTTTCGAAGTCGGAGACGTCAACACCCACATGATGAAAAACCTTGGTCATGAAATCCGTCCCTTGAGTGGTTAACTGAACTTAGTGAAAATCCGCAATTCAGTCGAAGCGATGTGCGGAGCAACGACGCATGCAAGCGCGGCCATTCTTGCCGAATTTCACCACGAGTACGCTCAGATAGGATATTGAGAAGAACAGCGCTATTGATCCAATACCGATTTCCAATGCCTATTCGTATTATCAATGGCGAAGCCTCTTATGTAAGCTCGATTTTTGAGTCAATTGCGTTAAGGTGACGGCACTTTCCACGACCATTCCACTATGGTGCTAACTTGCACAGTATTTCTACATGCTTCGTCGCACTCTGTTTTGGTCAGCTGCGGCGCTGCACCGCTATCGGTATGCACGCTTTCGTAACATGAGATTTGCGGGATCAACGGCGCATGAACGTGTCGGCAAAGAAAGCGGCGAAAGACAATATCGAGAACATCATTTGGGCTAAAGAATTAGCCATCTTCGCGGGCCGCGCCCAGGGCAACATACAGCCCTACGTCGATTTAGCGCACCCGGGTTTTCTTGCATGGGCAGCCTTAACGGATGCACCTGTCAATCGGGAGCAATTTATTAGGCGGTACGCATCGGCTGATTCACTGCCACTAGGCGAGAAGGTCACACTCAAACGAAATGCCATATCTTTAGAGCCGTCGCTCGCAATCGTTTACTTCACAACGCACCGAACGAGGCGGCCCGGTGGAGAGGTTGTAGATGAGCACTTCGAAAACATCCACGTTTGGTCTCTTTATGAGGATGAATGGAAAGTTATTGCGAGTATGTCGCGTGAGGTTGCCAATTAAATGCCTAAGAGAGAGGGGCGCTCCTCTGGCACGCGCCTCTTAAGCAAGATGCCGGCAGACGCGATTGTTATAATTCACGATGATCAATAGGCCGTAGACCCACCTTATCCCTCTCACAAATCAAACATGATCTGGATCACGAACATGGTGAACTTCGTAGCGTCAATACTAGACAAACTCTGCGCTCTAGTGGGGCACAGAAAGCGAGTCTTCCTGGTATTGGGAATGGTGATTATATCAGGTTCAGTTCTGGTCTTACGGCAAAGCACAACTCTGGCGGCTTCGATTCATTTTACTACGCCTACTCCTTGGTTGGCTTACGCAGATCCTCTTGGGCAAGAAACGGCCGCACCAGTGATTGCTGCGGTGTTCGACTCTTTAACCGAGGTTGACGCCAATGGCAGAGTTATACCTGCGCTTGCCACCGCTTGGTCCGTCAGTTCCGATAAGAAAGTATGGACTTTCGGGTTGCGCACCAATGTCGTTTTTAGCGACGGCTCTCCGCTGGACGCGGATGCCATTGTGGATTGCTTAAGGTTTATACTTGGGCCAGAGACAAAGACTTTTGGAAACACTTTCTTCACCGAGGGCATCGTCTCCGCGCGAACAACCGGTTCACACACTCTGGAGATTCAAACGCGCGATGTGGACGCGCGCTTCGACCGAAAAATGGCCAGAGTACGCATTTTCAGCATGCCGGCATTCAAGCGTCTTGGGCGTGCCGAATTTGCCAAGTCACCCGTCGGCACTGGACCGTATCGCCCGGAGAGCTGGCCTAATGGCGGTCGCGGCGTCGTGCTAACAGCTGTACCTACGTCTTGGCGTGCACCCGAACAGGTCGACCGCGTAGAGATTTTGTATGTGCCAGATGCGACGATTCGCTTGCAAGCATTGCTTTCGGGCGCCACGGACATCGCTCATGGACTAGATCCTGATTCGCTGGCACTTGTGGAACGCTCGGGCTTCAAGACGGCGATCACGCCGGGGTCAGTTGTCCTGGCAATCGCTTTGCACACGACTGGAGATGCGGCCGCACCACTCAGCGATCCTCGTGTGCGCGTAGCCTTGAATATGGCAATCGACCGCGAAACCATTTCTCGCGAATTGCTGCTGGGGACAATGGAGCCGGCAACTCAAATTGCAACGCCCGGCATCCTCGGCTACGACCCGACGATCCCGCTTTACACGTTCGATCAAAACCAAGCAAAGAGAATCCTGGCAGAAGCCGGCTATCCCGATGGCTTTCGGATGTCAGCGCTTATGTTCACAGGTCAAACCCCGGGTGATCACCTTGTCTACCAGCTCGTGGCACAATATCTGGCCGCGATCGGCGTGAAATTCGATATTCAGACTTTCCCCATTTCCGAGCACCTGCGGCGACGGGCGAACGGGGCATGGGATGGTATCGACGCTACCGCCAGCACATGGTCGCACTATACCTTGGGCGACCTCAGCCGGGCGGCAGAGCAATTCTCTTGCCTGAGTCCTGTGTCAACTTTTTGTGATAGAGACGTCGCCGACTTGATTTTGCAATCGAACAGCGAGATGAACCCGGCAACCCGCGAAAACCTGCTCAAGACCATCAACCGTCGCTACCAGGAACTTGCGCCATCAATTCTCTTGTTTCGGTTCTCAGTTATCGATGGAATGCGATCCCGTATTGAGCATTTTCCTCAAGCAACCTCCAAGATATATTTCGAGAAAGTGCGAGTTTCCGGGCCCTAATACATCTGGGCTGGCTTTCGCGAGTTGGGACAGCCGTTGCGGAAACCATTATTATTGTTAAGCCCGAAACTTTGGTACGCTGACACCGGCTCAATCCGATGAGAGTACTTGGATCACACCACTATCGTCGGCGAAGCGCAGATGTACTGGCCATTGATGTCGTATGCCCCATCCGACAGAAAGTGAGACTACCGGTGTGGCCACAGCGCGGAGAGAGTTGATGGAATTTAAGCAGCTCAGATTTTTCCTTGCAGTTGCAGACCATGGCAGCTTCAGTCGTGCTGCCGAAGCCCTTCACGTCTCGCAGCCCACCCTTTCGATGCAAGTCATAGCCTTAGAAGAAAGCCTCGGATCGAGATTGCTTTTGCGCACCAACAAGGGGGCCGAACTTACTGAATTAGGACGTGTCTTCGCAATTTACGCTCGGTCGGCCATACGTGAGGCGCAGAAGGGTTATGATGAAGTGCGCATGATCAAGGGATTGGAACAGGGGAAAGTTACTTTCGGGCTATCGTCCGTGTTCTATTCCTTCATTGGCGCGGAAGCTGTTGTCAGTTTTTGCCGTAAACATCCGAAGATACGCATCGACGTCAACGTATCGACGCATTCAGCACTGGAGGTCACGCAGCGCCTGTTGACGGGCGAATGGGATTTTGGCTTTGTGCTCGATCGATGGGAGCACGCCTACCCCAAGAATATTGTTTGTGAGCCGCTAATACAATTTGAGTCGGGTGTGTACGCCGCCATCACCCATCCACTTGTCAAGAAGCGCACGATTCAGTTGGAGGACTTGAACCAATATGAATGGGTCGTTAGCCAACTCAACAGCATCGATGGGCACTTGCAGCGGACCTTTAAGGCAGCGGAGTTGCCGACACCTAAGATCAAGATCGTCACAAACTCTTTCAATTTCATTCGCGAATTAGTGATGACCGATAACATGCTTTGCATGCTGCCTCACTACTTTGTCCGAAGGGAAATTCGCGCGAATACGATCAGATTGATTAAACAGCGTTATCTATCCGTGCGCGCCGCCGCCGGAGTGGTTTATTCGTCTGACCGCGAGTTGACGCCAGCAGCTGCGGCGGCAATTTCTTCCTTTCGTAAGATTTGCGCATCCACCAAGGTCAGCTAAGTTGACTTACCCAATATGCACTGCCTCGATCTTGTTGCCATCGAGGTCGGATGCAAGCGCGGTATAGTGATTGCCATCGAAAGTATTTGGCGGACCAAGCCCCGTCCCACCGAGGGCACTACATGCACTGAAAAATGCGTCAACGGCCTCCTTGTTAGGCGCGGTAAAGCATATGTGGCCAGAACCTACCGCCATCTCCGGGCCGGGGGCCCGAACGCAAAAGAAGTCTTCTCGACCCTTGATTCTATAGTGCCATGTGTCGCTAAACTTACGCGGTTCATCGCGAGCGGCCCCAATGTGGCGAAGAATCTGGTCATAAAAGTGTGCGCTTTTTTCCAAGTCTCGAACATGCACTGACACATGGTTGTACATGGGCTCTCCTATATTGGCTAATGTCGCTCGCTTCGATTTTCAGGGCCTTCGAGCGAAAGGCGGTTGTAGTGAATGAATCCGGCGTCGAACTTAAATCCTGACAAGTGGGGGGCCAACCCGAAGAATGAGACGCTCTCGTACAAGAAAAGTCCCTGCGCTTGGTCGTGATTGTGAGCCATGATTTCGCGGGTCAGCGCCATCCTCCTGGCTAAATCGGATTCCACAATCGCTTGTTTAATCCGCGGCATTATCGATTGGTCGCAATACCACGGTTCCTGCCACAAACAGGACTGATTTCGCATCGGCCTGAGGGCGTCGTAGGTTCCCGTAAAGTACGACATTTGGAACGCCTCGCCCTTCCACCCTCCATCCTGAATATTCTTCTCGAACTGATGAGTCGGAGCCAGCCTGATAGTCATGTTGACACCAACCTCTGAAAGATCGGACGCGATCTGCTGGAAAACGAGGTGGATGCCTCCATCTTCGGACGGCACTTCGAACGTAAAGTTGAATCCATGACCGTAGCCAGCGTCAGCAAGGAGACGCCGAGCCTTGTCAGGGTCAAAACTGTAAGGCTGGAGTTGTTCATTGAACCCGGCCGCGGTATGTGCAGCAGTTTGTGTCGCTATGCGGGTAGCCCCTCCGAGTAGTTCATTGACAATACGCTGACGGTCAACAGCATGCTGAAGCGCAAGCCGCACTCGAACGTCGCGGAATGGCGTATCTTTCACGTTATTCAGGATCATGGCGCTGACGCCCGGATCCATTAGGCTAACGAATCTTCCGCCCGACTCTTCGATAAACTGTCGATCATCAGGGCCGAGAACAGCAGCGATGTCGACCTGCCGGGACATTAGGGCCTGCATGCGCGCCGTGCCCTGAGGTATGGCGAATATTTCAAGCGCTGGGACACGCGGCCTTCGCCACGCACGGTCGTGGGCCACCAGCGCAACGCGACCGCTGCTCCATTCAACAACTTTAAACGGGCCCGATCCAACTGCCTCTTCCGCAAATCCTTCTGGTCCCATTCGTCGCCACTGATCGGGAGCGACCAATTGAAGGTTTATGAGTTCTTGCGGCAGAAAGAGGTTTGGCACCGCAGTCTCGATATCAACCGTAAACTGATCGATAGCCGTAGCACCGGTGATGGAGGAAAGTTCCCGCGCGACAGCTTCATTGCGCCCGCGCGATGAACGCAAGTACTCAACAGCCGCAACAACCGCGTCCGCGTCTAGAAGCTCGCTGTTCGAAAACACGACGTCATCTCGCAACCTAAAACGCCAAATTCGCGGGGACACCTGCTGCCAGGACATCGCAACCCAAGGCACCAGAGCGCCGGTGCTATCGATATGAGTCAGAGCTTCGAATATCGCCGACCATGTGTAACTCGACGGCGTGTATATGGCGCCGTAAGGATTGCCTCTCGTGCGGGGCAGGTCGGGAACAGCGACCCGGAGGGTTTCGGCCAGCCCGCTGGGCGATCCTCCAATGAGCGCAGCTCCTGCTAAAATTGCTATGGCAGCAAGTGATCGAAGCAGGAGCGCGTTCACTTTGCTCCCTAATTCAGGCGAATTCGCTCAGCCGAATCCCGACGCCATACGACAGGTGTGACCTGATCGTCGGACGGCGGAGTGCCGGGCACCATCGAGTTTAGCGCGATTCCGGGGGAATTGACTGCTTCTGGTCTAGGATCCCAAACGATGTCATCCCCGAACCAGCGGGTCGTTAGCGCGATACGGTGAGCCGAAGGATCACTGTTGGCCCCACCGCCATGATAGACTTTCGGATGAATGAGGACCGCGTCGCCTGGCTCCATGTCCCAGCTTAGAAATTCGACGCCCGGAGTGCCGCGATAGGGCTCCCAATCTTTAAAGTCTGGGCGGCTCGAGGGACGCTGAAGGTGTTTCGCATTCCACGTTTTCGGCCAGGGCAGAGATTCCTCGCGATGTGTTCCGGCGATGAACTCAAGGCTATTGATACCCCTGCGTATAGGAGTCAGCGCTAGCCAAAAAGAGGGGACTTGATTGCCTTGAACAGGCCAGCCCGGAAAATCCGTATGCCAATACGTTGGCCCGCCGCCAGGCACCTTCGCAAATATCTGGTCCCAGTAGAATCGGACAGCGTTTGCTTCCATTAGACGGCCAACGACCTCGGCCGCTGGCGACTCGTGAACAAACGCCCGGAAATCAGCATCCCACAGATTCATATACTTGCATCGGGTGATACCCAGTGGGTCGCCATCCTTAGGTCGATCGGAGTCATTCAGAAAATCGACCTCAGCACGCAACTGCTCATCGCGATCGAGAAACTCTTTGGGCAAACGATATATTTTTTCTCCATTTGCCATCGCCACTTGTATATTGCGCCAAGCTGAACGAAGCCTCTCGACCCAATCTCGGTCCACGACTTTTGGAACATATACCGCTCCATCGCGACGATAGGCATCGATCTGCTCTTGAGTGATTTGCGCAAGAGGTGCTCGGTTCATATTTTTAGTCCATCAGCTTTGATCTTGGGCATATAGAGTGTCGCCGGGCTTTCTATGAGTCCAATAGTAAAGATAAATGCAAGATTGGATCCGCCTATACTCCATTCCAACCCACGATAGCCAACTCCAATCTTGTATTAGGATTGCTTATTGGAACCTTGGAGCGTGGTGTTGCAATGTGGCACCACACCTTCGACAACATCCTTCAACGGGAGCACTATATGCCGACAGAAAAACAACTGGCATCGACGCAAATGACTCTGACTCTCGCCGATCACATCATGAATGCAGTCTTCGCAAAGGCTAAAGAGTTAAAATGCGAGCACTCTGCCGTTGCCGTTGTTGACGCTGGAGGACACGTCGTCGCTTTCAAGCGTCCGGAAACCGTTGGCTATTTGTATGGCGATATGGCGATCAGTAAGGCGTGGTCATGCACCGCAATTGGTCGGGGCACCAAGAAAACCGGAGAAAGCGCGGCAGAACGCGGCATCTTCGGCGGCCTCGTAGCGCTGGGAGGCGGCAAGTTCTTTCCGATTTCAGGCGGAGCTCTAATCCGGAACGCTTCCGGCGCGCCAATCGGCGCGATAGGCATGGGTGGTCCGCACGGGGGCACCTTGGACGAAGCATGCGTCGTTGCTGGTGTCGAGGCCGTTGGCTTGACCGCGGAGACTTAGCCTACGACGGCGACTTAAGTGATCGACACCCTCGGAAGCCATCACGCTCCCCGAAAGCACCTTCATTGTGGGCAATGGGCGTGAGCCGCACTTGAAGCGTCGCTGCGGCGCGCACATTGTCGTCCAAATCCAACCACACGATACTCTACCGTCGGCGATCCTCATCGGTGGATCTCTCCGACAGCGGTCGGATCAGCACACCCCCTCGCCGAACCTGAGCATACGCGGCCAATGTGCCGCCGGTGAGAACGGCTCACAACCGCAGTGTTACCACGTATAGGTAGCGCGCACGCCCCACTGCCGCCTGTCGGGGAGACCGACCTTGATGGACTTACCCTGATTTAGTGGAGAGACAATTAGGTTGTTTTGGCCAAAGCGGCCTCGAATGACACTGGCGATTTGTATTCCAATGCGGAGTGCCGCCGCAATGGATTGTAGAAGCCGTCGAT